>Ga0308163_10004914_pt1 | contig 10420 bp, 8 predicted proteins | sample PhyTR1_FD_201037 | JGI IMG/M metagenome (GOLD analysis project Ga0308163, IMG submission 201037) | Phyllosphere microbial communities from UC Gill Tract Community Farm, Albany, California, United States - DLSLT.R1 | ecosystem: Host-associated > Plants > Phyllosphere > Unclassified | place: USA... | reverse complement strand
GCCAGGGATCGCAGATTAACTGGTCGCGGCCGTAGCGCCGCGGATGCGCGGCGATCAGCTCGCCGTCGGCGACGACGTGGACGTGATCGGCCGTTCTGCGCACCGATACGGCCTGCCCGGCAGCGCTAGCGGGGGTAATCCCCCCTGCAAATGATCGCGTTTAAAAGTAGAATTTTTCAAACTCAGACTTTTTGGAAATTCTGCATGAAGACGTCCCGTTTTACCGATAGCCAAATCATCGCCATCCTCAAGCAAGCCGAGGGCGGCTCACCTGTGCCAGAGTTGTGCCGCGAACACGGCATCAGCAACGCCACGTTCTACAAATGGCGCTCCAAGTTCGGCGGCATGGATGCCTCGCTGATGGCCCGCATGAAGGAGCTGGAAGATGAAAATCGTCGCCTGAAAAAGATGTACGTCGAGGAGCGCCTGAAAGCCGAGATCGTTGCGGAGGCCCTGGCAAAAAAGTGGTGAAGCCATCTCGCCGACGTGAGATGGCTCAGCACTACGTGGAGACGGGTCGCGTAAGCGTCAAGGCTGCTTGCCTGGCTTTCGGCATTAGCCAAACCTGCTATCGCTACGAGGCCAAGCTGAATGCGGAAAATGAAGTCATCGCTGATTGGCTGGTGCGTTTGACGACCAGTCAGAGGAACTGGGGTTTCGGCCTTTGCTACCTGTACCTGCGCAACGTGAAGTCGTTCAACTGGAACCACAAACGCGTCTACCGTATCTACCGCGAACTGGAACTGAACCTGCGGATCAAGCCGCGCTATCGCCTGGTTCGGGAAAAGCCGCTGCCGCTGGCCGTGCCGACGCAGATCAACCAGACTTGGTCTATGGACTTCATGCACGACCAACTTGCCGATGGCCGCAGCATCCGGTTGTTCAACGTGATCGACGACTACAACCGCGAAGGCCTCGGCATCGAGGTAGACTTCTCGCTGCCCTCTGAGCGGGTGATCCGATCACTCGATAGGATTATCGAATGGAGAGGTAAGCCGCTGGTCATCCGGTGCGATAACGGCCCGGAATACATCAGCGCAGTGACCTTGGCCTGGGCCGCCAAAAACGGTATACGCATCGACTTTATCCAGCCAGGCCAGCCGCAACAAAACGCTTATGTCGAGCGCTATAACCGCACGGTACGTTACGACTGGCTGGCCCACCACCTGTTTGAAACGCTCGACGAGATCCAAGATTTTGCAACCCGCTGGCTGTGGACTTACAATCATGACCGGCCCAACATGGCACTTGGCGGCATCACACCAAAACAGAAGCTTGCCTTGGCCGCATAACCTCTACTTTTAGCGCGCTCTAAAAATGGGGGGATTACCCGGGAACGCTGTAGCGGTTGCGATCGACCCGTACCAGGCAGGTCGACGAAACACGCATCATGTCCTCGACGTAGCCGTCGAACGTCGCCGTGACCGGCCGCAGCAACGGCTGTTCGTCGGCAAAGCAGGCAGCAATGGTGCGCTCGCTTTGCGTGGGGTGCAGGCGTTGCGCCAACTCCCGGCAGCGCTGCGCCAGCCAGTCATTGAGTTCGGCAAACGATGCGAAGCGGGCCAGCGGCGTGAACAGCCACTCGCGCACATTGCCTACCTGGTTCTCGACCTGACCTTTCTCCCAGCCGGAGGCCGGCGTGCAGGCGACCGGCTCAAACAGGTAGTGATTGGCCAGGCACAGGAAGCGGCGATTGAATTTTCGCTCTTTGCCGGTGAAGACGGCGTCGACGACGGTCTTGAGGTTGTCGTAAATGAGACGAGCCGGCACACCGCCAAAGAATGCGAAGGCCCGGTTGTGTGCCTCTAGCACCATCTCCTGGGTCTCGCGCGGGTACGCGACGACGAACATCTGGCGGCTGTAGGCCAGCCGAAAATGGGCCACTTTGATCGTTTGCAGCACGCCGGCCAACTCCACCTGCTCGTGGCTCCAGTCGAATTGGCAGGCATCGCCTCGCGCGAACTCCAACGGGATGAATGCTTCCCTCAGCTTGGGTCCATGGTGGCTCGCCTTCCAGCGCTTCACAAACCGTTGGACGCTGTCGTAAGCACCGCTATAACCCAGTTCCTGCAAGCCCTCGTAGAGACGATGGGCGGAACGGCGGCGCGGCCTCGGCAATTTTGCCTCCAGTTCCAGCCACTGCGTCAGCTGCGCCTCGAACTGCCCAAGCTTGGGCGAGACCGGTTGCACACGTGCATAGCGGGGTTCCTCAACCGTATTCAAATGCCGGCGTACCGTTGGCCGTGAGATGCCCATCTCCCTGGCGATGGCGGAAATCGTCTGCTTCTGGACCAGATGGCGCCGGCGGATTTCGTAAATGATGTCCATGTAAAACACTCCAGATACCTCCGGCGAAATACCGGATGGTTACATACTGAGGTGGAAACTATTGGACGCTGTTTCCACCCCGAATCTGGAAAGTTTTGCACGCTGTTTGACACCGGCTCGCCAGGCAGGCCACGTTCGCCCCAGGCCCGCCACGCGATGATCTCACGATCACAGCAGTCTTTCATGAAGACGCCCGTCACCACCTCGCCGTTGTCGCAAGCGATCTCAAAGCCGTCGGAGCACCAGCGTTGGTTCGATTCGGCCACCGACACCACACCGTCGTGCACGCGGCTGCTAACTGGGCGTTTTGGCGCTTTTGCCAGCAGCAGACGGTTCTCTTTCATCACCCGGTAAAAGCGTTTATGGTTGATCGTTTGCAGCCCCATCAAAGCGCGTGTGCGGTTGACCAGAGCGCCTGCACGACGATATCCATACGTCGGCAATGCAGTGATCTCGGCGCGCACCGCGTCGACCAGGATCGCGTCAGCAGGTTGATGAAACGTTTGTACGGTGCGGCCATCGACCCAGTCGGTAGGGCGAATCATCATTTGCGAAATATGCGAGCGCGCTACGCCAAGGGCAGAACAAACCGGCTTCACTGGTCGTCCTTGCCCGACAAGGGCGAGCGCGCAATCCACTTTTTTTCGCGAGCGAACTCGACGGCCTCCTTCAAAATTTCCGCCTCCATCGTCTTCTTGCCGAGCATGCGCTGCAGCTGAGCGATCTGAGCGCGTGCGGCGGCCAGTTCGCTCGCCGGCACGACCGACTCACCGGCAGTGACCGCCGTCAACGCACCTTCGCGTTCGAGTTTGCGCCAATTGAACAGCTGGCTCGCACCCACGCCGTGCTTGCGGGCGACCAACGACACATTCATGCCTGGCTCGTATGTCTCGCGTACCAGCGCCGCTTTTTCCTCGGCTGACCAGCGCCTGCGGCGCTCTTCGCTCACCGTCACCACTTCGATTGTTTGCTTGTTCCTAGTCATATGCACAGTCCTATTCCTATCCGTAAGAATAACGCATAGGCTGTGTCCGGGGAATCAGGGGGCTATCTCACTCTCGAAACGCTATCTCGCAAATCCGACACAGCGGCGGCGATCCTATATCAACAACTAAATAGCATGGGCTCGCTCACTGGGACTGCTTCTCCGCGCTGGCGTTCATGCAGCCTAGGTGGCAGCGGTCATTCAGAATTCGAAACCCGGCAATGCTGTGTTAGTCGTCATGCAGATGCCGTTATGTCGAGTTCATCAAACGGTACTACGCCGAATACCATGTAGTTATAAGGAAAAGGCTGCGACTTGCTCTTCGATTCAATCGTATGGGTATCGCGATTCCACTGATACTCGTCCCAGTCCCAGTTCGCAGTGTTGTCACACTGAACCACGACGTACGACCCATATTGCAAGTTGGCCGAACTGCCGCTCGCTTCGAAGTCGAGGCCTAGTGCAAAGTTGTGGACTTGAACATTCTTGCTCTTGCCAGCAATAGTCTTAACCACAGCAGTAGCTAAGCTGGTAAACGGCTTCAACGCTGGTTGCGCGGACAATAGCAGACCCAAACCGTTCTGGAACGCGGGCGTGCCCAAAGTTTCAAGCACAGTTTCGTCGCCGGAGCTTTTTACATTGATGGACCGGCCTTCAAAAGATATACCGTTATTGCCTACTGTCACGCCCATGAAAATCGGTACGCCATTTAGGCCCGCACTACTCCCATCGTTCGCATTGAAGCGAAGAGCAAAATGCAGTTCTTCCGTTTCAGTCGACATCTGGTTCTTGCCAGTGAACTCGCATAGAATCAGGTGCTTACCTAAGCCTGGGTATTCGGACACATAGAACTTGTCCAGTGAGATCTTCACCCGCTTGCCGACGATGTTGGTGTCGCCCGTAAGCTTGCTGGCACCTCGGATCGGCATCGTAACAAGCGCCCGCTTCGTTGGCGCAGGAAGAAAGCCGATTATCGATCCGGTATGTTTCCAAGCCTTTTGAGGGCCGAAAAGGTTTTGACCTGATACCTGTCCACTCAAAAATTCGGACGCGCCCTGAGTGTCACCTATCGAGCTGAGATATAAACCAACGTCGTCTGGCGATCGAGCTCCAAGGGAATTACCAGCACTGAACTTGTTCATACTTTGGCTCCAATTCTGCTCGTGGCACGTGTACGCGACTTGATTTCTTGTCGAACTTCGTTATAGATACCTGTCTGCAGCGACTGCCCCATCTCAAGAGTAACAGCAAGCGCATAAGGCACTTCAATCACATTGTGCGTAGGGTGCCGTGCCATAGCTTGCACCCCCACGAAGATTCCACCTTGCTCTGCGATCTTCACCAAATTTTTTCCTTCCAACTTGATGTGCAATAACGTGCCTCGTTGTCCTGTTGTGTAGTGCGGTTGGAGTTGACGCTCAACACCTTTCCAAAATCCGCTCTTACCTTCTGAATTGACCAGTTTCAATGCGACACCGCGGTAATCGACAGAGTGCGTGATGACTGGGGTAGACCAGCCTAGCGTCAACGTGATCGACCGAAGCTCGCGGCTGTTGATCATCGCACTTGGTATTGGAAGCCGGTACTCGTGCATCTTGTCATGCACGATGTGATCCTCTGCCAATAGCGTAATGCGGTTATCTGCGCCGCTAATGATTCGCTTCAGATCCGGGCGGCCGTATCCCAAAAACTTAGCAATATTATCCCGCCGCTGCGCGTGTTTATAGCGGTCCTGCGGTGGATATACTTCGTCCAGCAGATCGCCGATATCTCCCCAAGAGGTGCCATGGGTCAGAAGCGTTTTCAAGATTACGGCGCGAGTACGCAGATCTAGCCAATTGATACCCTCCTCCTGGAGCGCATCCTCAACGGCGTCGGCCAGCAGATTGCAGGACCGCGAAACCATTGCGGTTGCATTGCTTGTACCTGCGGTGCGGGTCACATAGGTGAGGTCACCTGTGATCGACGGACTAGCAACTTGATGACCCATACCTACCGCAGTAACGGCATGAACCTTAACGCCACCACTTGGATTATTCGAACAACCAGCGGCGAATCTCCCGCCTTGTTCCACCAAGTCGGGCTTTAGACTGCGGTTCACACCAAAGCCGGTGGCGGACGCCAGATTTGTCATCTCAAGAGTTGGATACGGATCTATCACAGACGGTGGTACTGCGGCACCATCGACATGCAGGGCGCCGACAGTGATACCATTGATCGCCTCCGCTGGGCTAAGGATGCCGCGTGTGGCTTTCGCTCCATTGATTGCATTCAGCAGCGCCGCCTCCCGCTCGACTGGCAGAGCTGCGTTAAATTGGCCTAAATCTGCGTAGAGAGGGACCGGGAACGATTCAGTGATGTTGCCGGCGCTGATGATAAATAGCAGTTGATGGCGATGGCTGAAGTAGTCCAGCAGCGTTGCCCATGGCGAGGGACGGCGGACAAAAGGCGCGAGAGTGTCGCAAATAGAATGATTAACGATCGTAATTTTTGCTAGCTCAGGCGTGTCACGACGCTCGACCAAAGTCTTGAGCGCGCGATAAATCACTCCAATGGGAAGCTTGCCCTTCGGCGTCGATTCTTTGTTGCCTTGCCCCGCCAGCACGGGGATAAGGGCAATAGGTCGCTCGAGTGGGCCACCACCTGTTGGGGCTTGCAAGTCGCCATGCACGATTAGTGATGCCATCGCCGTGCCATGATTTCGGGCAGCAACGGGGACATCTGCTGCAGTGACGTCTACCTCATGAACCGTGATGCGGTTCGCGAGTGCCGAGTGTGCGCCAACGGGATATCCGTCCAGCAAAGCGGTTATGCACTGGCGTGTCGTTGGCTTCGTCGGAAATTTCGGGCCACTAGCCGGAGATTCGGGAGAGACCTCGGCCGAATACAAAGACTGTGGTCGAATGGTCATAATCTCGTCAAGTCTGGTCAACGAGTTGCCGTCAGCGAGTTGTTTTGCTACGCCCGCCGGCAAGCTCACAAGTGCGCCCTGATATTTGATCTCAGAGATATCAACAAGGTCCAGGATGTTGCCACCAACCTCGAATAGCAAGCGCTTCAGGGTATCGGTCGAATTATCTCTGCGCTCTTTCTCGCTTCGATACCAGAAATCAAGTTCCACATGAACGTGCCGATCTGGGTGGCGCTCGATCACAGCGTCAATATATCGCCTAAGGTTTGGATCGACGCGGTCTTTTTCAGACCAGACTCGCAGATCCGACAGGTAGCCAAACATAGCCCACAGCTCTTTTTGACCAACGCCATAGGATTCCCCGCGTTTGTATCGATTCCACTGAGCTAGAAGGCTCTTGAGGCCTTTCAGACTGGGCATAGTTAAGTAAAGCACCGCGCCGCCGGTCTCTTCTTCGTCTTCGCTAGCGCTGTCGTCTTCGTCTCGCTCTTGACTACCTAGCCATTCCAGCCCTAACGCCTGCGCTGCAACGTCGAAATCGGCTACCTTGCCGATCAGTTCGAAGATCAGCGCCCGCTCGGGTACGACGTTTCTAGGATCGAAAGATACATCCGTCCCGAGTTCAATTTGTTCTATGTTTTGAAACGCAGAATCGAATTTAGCTCCGAGTTTTTGAAGCTGTTTTTCGTACGGGATTTTCGCGGGAAACCGCGCTTTCCGTCCCTTTATTCGCGGCGCGACTTTTTCTACGCGCTTGAGGCGGATTATTGGATAATTGGTCGCCATCGTTCCCTGGAGAGGTAATATTATTTATCGGACGCTTCTTCAAACGAGTAAGAACATGAAGTACAGCTTCTGCAGCAGATACTCGCCCTTTCGATAATATTATCTTCCTTCTAACGTCTAAGGTAAAGGCCTCAACCGCAGACATATTCTCACCATCCATATATTCCGCAAATTGAGCAGGTGTGACACCTAAATTTACGTTATTTAACGATTGACTAAAGCGAGTAAACCATTTTTTTAATTGCAAACGATCAGGACGCTCAATATCAAGCTTTAATTCAAATCGCCGCCACACTGCTCGATCAAGTAACTCGGGGTGATTGGTTGCACACACGATCAAGGTATGACTGGGCAAATGGTCCATTTGTACGAGCAGTGAGCTCACCACGCGCTTGATCTCCCCAGTTTCCTGCGCGTCGCTACGTTCCTTACCGACGGCGTCGAATTCGTCGAAAAACAGGACGCACGGATTCAATGTCGCGTAGTCGATAAGTTTGCGAAGACGGTTGGACGTCTCGCCCAAGAAACTATCGACAATCGCATCATAGCGTATGGACAGTAAAGGCAGGGAAAGCTCTGTCGCAAACGCCTCCGCCAAACTAGTCTTGCCGTTTCCCGGGGGGCCTACGAGCAGGATAGTGTGCCGCGGCTCTAGAGAGTTCTCCCGCAGAAGCGCTGAGTGGGCATATTCATGGATGAATTCTTCAATCTCTTCAATAACATCAGACTGCAGGAACAAATCTTGGAGTCGACGTTTTGCCGGAACGTTGTAGACGAGCTCAGCAATGCGCTCAGGTAGAACCCTCATTGTGCTATCGCCACCGCTTTGTGCTGGGCCATCCAACCCAGGTAACTCAGGCTGCCTCGCGGCATTTCTCTGCGACTTAGCAATGATGGCCTCCATCGTGCGCTGTAGAGCTTGGCGATCACCTTTAACACTTGTCGACATTTTAATTACCTCTTTTTGGAACGGTGGTGTCAGAAGTAGCAGACAACCCTTGGAGCTGCGGCCTCTGCAGCGCTGCCTTGTCATTCATTTTTAGTACGCTTCAGCCAGAGAAATTATCTTCTGGAAAAAATTCCGGATTACTCTTAGATCTTCTGCCGCCACTTTGTTCTGATTCGAGAAGCGCAACAGTTGCTCATTTAGTTTATTACAATCCGTGTTTTTTTCGCAACTCTTTATAGCCTCTGAGAGTCGTGCGTGGGTGCGATCAATGGCGCAGCAGCTAGTACAAAACCGCCATACCGTCATTTTGTCTACGCCTAGGCGTTTCGCAGTACGTCCGCAGGATCGCACTTAGATCATCTGTAGGCGTTCCAACAGCCTCTAGTCTCTTTGAACTCTCGGCACTATCTCAGCTCGCAAGTGGTCCTACCGTATCATATTTGACACATTCCTTCGATATGGTCTCGACAAAGCGACCATGCCTGTGACAACCTTCCAGTGTACCAGTTCTGTGACGATGTAGCTTGGAGCACCTCACCTATCCACACAGCTGCAAACGCCACCTACTATCCTGCGCCCACAGCGCGCAATATTACCGGTAAAGATTCAGGCTCCACACCCGCCTGCTCAAGAATCCAAGCTTCAATCTTCGCGTGCCAAACACGAAGCAGGTCAAGTGGTCGGCGAATGTAATTTTGCTCGCGTACCCCTTGCGGCGCGTGCCCTTGAATCTGCGCGGCGATGCCATTCGGCATTTCGATCCACTCACTTAATGTGGCAAATGATCGTCGCAAGCCGTGTAGCGTGAGTTGCGGCAAATTCGCCACGGCGACGGCCTCGTTATGCGCGATACGCGGCTCGGCGATATATCCCGATGCGGAGGCTGGACTGGAGAAAACAAACGCATTTCGGCGCGGCAGGTTGGCCAGGAGCTGAGCAACGAAAGGCGTCAACGGGACCATGCGAAAATCTTCGACCTTGTCGGACAGTTTGATAGTGCCCCACTGAAAATTCACGTCCGCCCACTTCAGTGCAGCGAGCTCCTCGCGCCTGGCGCCGGTGAGAAGCAGAACTTGCAGGTAGGCGGCAATGACCGGGTTCCCGATCTTGCGCACTGCGCCGAACCATGACTCCAGCATCTCCCGTTGGAGAACGTCATGGCGCCGCTTCTCCTTACCGAGGCTCTCGCGCACTCGCGCGCTCTTTGTCGGATTGCTAGTGACCATGCTCGAATACGTCTTGTGCGAAGCGCACCAGTTCATGAAGGCTTTAAGCAGTCGCCATGCCAGGCGCGCGCTGGACGGACGGATCTTTGCTTCTTCTCGCGCCCAGGCTTCCACACGCTCGTTTGTCAGGTCGATGAGTCGGAGGGAGGACAAGGACCAGAGCGGACCGGCTTTCGTCAGGGCCGGACTGCGTTTTCGCGGCTGGCCACCATCCTGAATGATCTTGCGATGCGCGGCAATATGATGTTCTGACCAGCCTGCTTCTCGCGTCGCAATGCGGTCGGCAATATACTCAGGCCAGACGCGGCCCAGCGTGACGGACTCTCGCAGCTGCTTTTCCTGCTCCGCCACAATGACCGCTTCCTGCATTGCCCGCACGTCTCGGTCTGCAGCGAGCGCGTCTTCCCGGACCTTTCTTGGATCCTGTCCGTTGTCGATCAGGACCTTCAGTCGCCGTGCTTCGGCCTGGGCCTTGGCAATGTCCCATGTACGAGGATCACCGATCGTCAGCCGGATGGTGGCGCCGTCCAGCTTGCCCTGAAAAATATAGGACTTCGCACCTTTCGACGTCACTCGCAAACCGAGGCCTGGTGAAGCTGTATCCCAAAGGAATGACTGACTTTTTCCAGCCTCGCAGGCGAACTCTTCTACCCTACCCGCAGCGAACTTTACTTTTTTCACTATTACCTCAAGAAGACGTACTGTGTAAGCGCCATGTAACCGCCATGTAACCCAAATGGTAGCATAACGATCAACAGTCATCTGCATAAAATAAAATTCAAAATCACATAAGATCTTGATTTATAAGTTTATTCTTGAAAATCTCAACGTACTTCAACAGTCCTGAATACCGACTTTCGATGATTTGTAATCATCAGGTGGCCAGTTCGAAACCGGCAGTCGGCACCAATAATTAGCAATAAAAGTAAAGGGTTACAGGCTTTGGCTTGTAGCCCTTTTTTCTTTGCAGTATATCTCGTAGAGGGTTGAAGTGAGGCTCAGGGCAGCGCGCCTTTATGCCGGCTGCAGGTCTGGTTGCAGGTTAAATAACATCTGATGCTGGTGGAGGCGATCCCAAGCGCTGCGTAAATGCTCGGCCTTGAGGGTCTGCTTCTTGCGTGGATTCCAAGCCTGCACCGCCGCAACGGCGGCATCGGCCGATTCGGCTGCGGCGTGATCGTGGCGCATGACCCAGTAGACGGAACTGAGCAACTCCAGTCCATAGGGATCTTCGA
>Ga0308163_10004913_pt1 | contig 10424 bp, 8 predicted proteins | sample PhyTR1_FD_201037 | JGI IMG/M metagenome (GOLD analysis project Ga0308163, IMG submission 201037) | Phyllosphere microbial communities from UC Gill Tract Community Farm, Albany, California, United States - DLSLT.R1 | ecosystem: Host-associated > Plants > Phyllosphere > Unclassified | place: USA... | reverse complement strand
GAGGTGGATCGCAAGGGTGTGTACATCACCAACGCCGTCAAGCATTTCAAGTGGGAGCCGCGCGGTAAACGGCGCCTGCACAAGACGCCGGCGCAGAAAGAGATCGAGGCCTGCCACTACTGGCTCGAAAAAGAAATCGCCACCCGCAAGCCGAAAGTGATCGTGGCGATGGGCGCCACTGCGCTGAAATCGGTGCTGCAGAAGGGGAACGTGACGCTCAGGGACAGTCTTGGCCAACCGGTGCGCCATGGCGACGCATGGGTGGTGACGATCTATCACCCGTCGTACGTGCTGCGCGTGCCGGACGAGGCGACCAAGCACGAAGCGTTTGCCGTGATGGTCGAGGGCTTGCGGGTGGCGCAGTCGCTGCTTGAGCGGTCTGGCGAGAACTGATCCACGTCGCGATATCGTGACGCGTGCGGAGGCGGGCTTGCACCCCTTCCAAGCCTTCCTTATCCATCCACTGCGCCTTGCGTATGCATTCGAAAGTCCTTGTGATCGCCGCGATGGTCGCCTCATAATCGGCGCACGCTTCTGGCCACTTTCACAACAGGATATCTTCATGCGCCCACTCGTCGTTCCCGCACTGTGCTTGTCGTTGCTGGTTGCCCCTGCGTGGGCACAGTCCCTTGACGGGGCCGATGCCCAGCCTGCCGCTGTTGTCACCACGGACGCGGTCGAACCTGCGCCGGAACAGATTCACGTCGTCGCCCAGCGGCCCGGTCCCGGCATGTGGAAGGTGAAGAAGGGCGACCATGTGCTGTGGGTGTTTGGTACGTATGCGCCGCTGCCGAAGAACATGACGTGGCGCTCGCAGCAGGTGGAAAACGTGATCAGGAATTCGCAGGAGTACCTGGAGGCGCCAGGCGCCACGGCCAAGCCGGGCTTTTTCAAAATGGTCACGCTGCTGCCAAGCCTGATCGGCGTGCGCAAGAATCCGGATGGCGCGCAGCTGCGTGATGTTCTGCCTCAGGAAGACTACGCGCAGTGGAGCACGCTCAAGGCGACCTACCTGCCCGAGAACAGCGATGTCGAACGCGAGCGGCCGATCTTTGCCGCGCAGGCGTTGACAGAAGCGGCGCGCAAGGAGGCAGGCCTGGTGAACGGCTACGCGGTGCGCAAGCAGCTGCTCGCCCTGATCAAGAAAAGCGAGCTGAAACAGACGTCGACGGACGTTGAACTACCGACGGACAATGCACGCGCGTTGATCAAGAACTTCAAGAAGTCGAATCTGGCTGACGCCGCCTGTCTGAGGACGACGATGGCCACACTGAAGCAGGATCTCGACGGCGCAACAGCGCGCGCCAATGCCTGGGCCAAGGGCGACGTGGATGAGATGCGCAAGCTGAACTACGCCGAACGCGAGGAGGCGTGTTTCGGCGCGCTGATGAACAGCGCCGCGCTCGATACGGAGCCTGAGTGGAAGAACGTCAAGGCGCGCTCGCATGCGAAGTGGATCGCATCGGCCGAGAAAGCACTTGCTGCCAATGCATCGACCTTTGCGCTGTTGTCGATGGACGATATTTTTGATCCGAAAGGTGTGATTGCGGCGCTGGCGGCGAAGGGGTATGAGGTTGAGCAGCCGGAGTGATGGGCTGAGCTGACGACGAATCAGCAGCACACGCGCGTTTTGCTTGGGAATTTGTCAAACCTTTTAAGACTCGCGCAGGATGCTTGCCCATTCGGGTGCGGCTCAATGACAGAGCAGAAAATTCCTAAATCCCTCCACATTCAAATAGCTATTGTTAGTGCGAGCATTCTCTACGTAAAACTATTTATAAAAAATAATAATCCAATGAATTATCCGTAAATCTTCGTTGGTTAAATAAGTGCTCTCAGCGAATAGTTTCGAAGATTCTTTTCCCTTTCTTGAGCGTTAAAACGAAGGGCTATCGATAGCGCGTTGCGGAAACTGTTGGCTGTACAGCTTCAAATAGTTCATCAAAGTCGCCTGTAGGTTATGCCTGCCTTGAAGCGAGTTTACAGTAAAAGGTCATTAGATGCAGTCGTTGAGTCTTTCTCTGCCACGCCGTTCGCTTGCGGGTGCCATGACCTCAATAGGCGATGCTCGGTAGGAATAGCTGCACAGATAATGCTGACTGCATGCCTGTTGCTGGGGTTTTTGTCCTTAGCCGCAAGACGGTCGGTGAATTAGAACCATTGTCTACCAGTCTTTGTGCCTGAATTAGCGTTCTCGTTTCGATGGCACGGTGTGGGATATGGTGTTTATAAAGCTTAAGATAGCTTTGCATACTCTTCTTCAGTGCAGCTCTGCTGTCAAATCTGGTTTGTTGCAATAGCTCGTTGATGTTGCCATTGAACCGTTCTACCATGCCGTCGGTTCGTGGATGTCGCGGCGGCGATAGTCGGTGCTCGTTATCCATACTTGTGCAAGCATGATCAAATGTGTGATGATCGCTCGGCTTGTTATCTTTCGTGGAAAAACGGTCCGTGAACTGCGATACACTATCTGTCAGTAACTTGGAAATCTTGATAGGCGAAGCCAGTCTCAGGCGCCGCGAAAAGTAGACGCTGCTCTCATTCGTTATGTCGCCATGAATGTCCATGAAAACCTAGCGATGGCGCGGTCGATGGCAACGAAAAGATAGCGGCATGAGGTCTCATCTGGCATTTGCATTAGGTACTTGATGTCGATGTGTACGAAGCCCGGTTCGTAGTCCTTAAATGTTTTTTTGGGCGATGTCTTCTTGTCCTCGGCCTTGGAAATGACGTCATCCAAGCGGGACATGTCTTCTCGTTTGAGCAGGCGAGCAAGGCCGGCACGCGACACGTCGGCATTGATGTACTGTCTGGTGACGTAGAGCAGGTCCCCAAGCCTCAAGTACAACGACTGACGCAACGACAAAACAATCGATTCCTGAGGCGAGCTCAATGTCGTGTTCGGCGTGTAGGCTCGATGAGATCGGTAGTGCACGTCGTCGCGTTTAAGCATTCTTCCACAGTCGCCCTTGATATTGAAGACCTCGGCCGCTTGGCGATTGAATAATCCAGAGTCTTTGATTTTTTTTCGAATCTTGGACTTTGTGCAGGCTAGAGGGTGAATGGGTGTACTTATGGATCGCAGATTACGTGACGGCTTAAATCATCGGGACGACCGTGGCGAAAAAATAGCGATCAACTCATGAGCAAGGCCTTTGCGCGAACAGGTCAATGCTGCGACGAGGAATATGATCGGATGAGACTCAATGGCTAGCGATGAACAGATCACGCCGTGAAGCCTCATCACGCCTCCGCGACAGTTGCAAGATGCTGATGTGAATTAAGCTAGGCTAATAAGCCTTTGAAAATTTTGTTATGGCGTGATCATTTTGCCCTTAGCTTTGGAAGTGACTTCGTGAAGGCGCGACATCCCTTTTAGCTTCACCACTTGCGCAAAGGCTGATGATTAGGTATCGTGAATAGATCGGAACATATCAATGATTGTCGGAGTACATGATGCTAGTAACGAAAATAAAAATCCCTATATTTAAAAGTGCAGCTTTAAAATATATCGGAACTTTATTTTCAGCATTTTCAACGAATTTATTAAATTCGCGAGTAAGATAAAATAGAATATTGGAGATGTTTAATTCGTGGATCAAAAAAATTTATATGGATATGTCAAGGAAAATCATCTGGGGCTCGAGGGTAGTCTTTAATTTTATAATATTTAACTCTTCCGATCCTGCTAATCAAATCCATGAAAATTGAAAAAATTATTTTAAATAGGGATAAATATGAAAAGTATTTGAATTAGGAATTTGAGGTCATTGTCCGATACGACGACAATTGAAATTAAACCGATCACCGTACTTTTGGGAAAAAATAGCGCAGGGAAAAGCACATTTCTACGTTCCTTTCCTCTGCTGCGACAGAGTTCAGAGCAAAAAACGATAAATGATATATTATGGTTCGGCGACTACGTGGACTTCGGAAGTTTCGACATTTCCCATAACCGCGATGCTGTTGACGTTGATGGTTGGAATTCGATATCCTTCTCCTTTGAGCTTGAACATCCTATCGATCCATCAGCTAACGGTTCTCGATATAGAAGATTGAGGAAGATCGCAAATGATGAAAAACTAACTCAAAAGTATACTGTTCATCTTAAACAAGTCGCAAATTCTACAGAACGCAACGGTCCTGTCTATTCGGAATACACTATTGAAGCTGATGGAAATAGTGCGGTTATATTGGCAGACAATGAACTGATTATTAGAAATCTGATGATCAACGGGGAGGATGTTACAGAGCATTTCAGAGAATCGACTTTGGTGAGATTAAAGAGCTTGCTGCCCGGCCTAGACTTTCGTGAAAGTGAAGATGACTATTTTGGCACCCAACTATTTAATCGATTGCGAAAGCTAGTTCATCACAAAGTCAGTGATGAAAATGTTAGAAGCATTCAGCATACGGTCTACTATGGGCCACCCGAATTTATTTTAATCCAGCTGAGAGAGGCTGATTTAGGGCAAACTTGGAAGACGAAATCAGCAGGGTGGAATGCAGAATGTCCTGAGGTAAAAGATGTTTCAAGGCTATTATTTGCCATAGATTTCGAAACAATCTTCGATACAATTAACGCAATGCTGACTTCAACGTTCCTCAACGTTAGTTATATCACACCACTACGCGCATCCGCGGAAAGATATTATCGGCTGCAAGGATTAGCAATAGATGAAATTAGCCCAAATGGCGAAAATCTTGCTATGTATTTGAAAAGTCTTTCAGAGGCTGAGGCAGAAGAATTTGCCAACTGGACTAAAGAAAATATGGGGTTTTCGGTAAGAGTCGAGTCTCATGCTGGCCACGTTTCTATCGTAATTGAAGATAGCGAGGATAATTCTATAGTAAATCTTGCAGACGTTGGATTTGGTTATTCTCAGGTTATACCAATTTTAGCTCAGATGTGGCAAATGCAGAAAAGACGGCAACGGTTTACAGCCCTGTCTCGAACATATTTGAGGCAGATTGGATTCGAGACACCAATTTTCTTGCTAATTGAACAGCCAGAACTGCATCTACATCCCAAGATGCAAGGTCGATTAGCCCATCTTCTAGTCCGCAGTTCACTCTCTGCCCGAAGTATCGGCGTAGATCTTCGTATAATTATTGAAACGCATAGTGAAACTATAATTGGAAAACTAGGCTCATTAGTTTCGGAAAAAACCAAAGCGAAAAACTTAGGTGTGACAGAAGAAAAAACGATGAAAATGCTGGATGCTCATGATGTTGGAATATATTTATTTGAGCGAGATAAAGAAAATTCTCTATGCACTAAGATTGTCCGTTCTGGTTTCGACAAAGATGGATTGTTAAACAACTGGCCATACGATTTTTTTGATGGGGTGCACTGATGTTATTCATCTTGGACCGGTCTCTTGATGAAATTGCAAATAATAATGAACATCAATTACACGAAGAGTTATGGATACAATTCAATATTATCGCATTGTCTCGTCGTAACAGAAAAATTGCGCTCTTTATAGAGTCAAGTGAATTATTCCCGATAATCGCTGTATCCAATCGGGTCGGGAACCAAGTAAAATCAATATTTCTTTCCGTTAATAATTCTCGAGCGTTTAAGAAAAGTTTGCTTGAAAAGCTCTCTACTCGTATTCGAATAGTTGCGAGTGGTGATATTATTCACGAGAAAAAATATGGAAATGTTGTAGAAATAATTATACCTTTGGCGAAGATTCCATTTGGGATTTTTTCGGCACCAGCACTGTTGGCTGAAAATCTACACGACGCACAAGCTTATTCAGTAATGTCTAGGATTGTGAGGGAAGCCGGAGTGGGGGATTTGCCTGCAGTTGATATTAATTTTGAGCTAAAGGGAGGTGGGGGCAGCACTGTCAATGTCGAATATAAGAATTTAAAAAATCTGCAAGACCGATTGCTTCTATGTATATTGGATAGTGATATAAAATTTCCTGGTGATGTGACAAATAATGTAAATTTGGACATAATCGATAATAACTTCAAGTTCCCTAGCCCAATTTCTACGGCTTGTGTCATCGAAACCTATTCTATTGAAAACCTACTTCCTTTTGATTCGCTTTATGAATTGAGCCCATTTAGTGATGATGAGGGTGCAAAATACCGCCTTAAAGTTGATCGACCATTTCTTAATAAGCATGGTTCAGATACTTATTGGAGATATATCCGTTTGAAAAAGGGAGTTGATTGTAAAACTTTTAGAGATGCGAATTCAGTAGGAATATTTTGGCAATCGTTTAGCGGTAGATTTACAGACTATTCTTCAAAAAACTGCAAAAAAAATATAAGCGATTGTAAACATTCCTGCTTAAAATCTCCAACGTACCCTGATTCGGTTGTGAAGAATTTTTCTAGTCATTATTTTGCTTCATCGAATAGAAATTTTTCTGGACTTTACTTAAGTGTGCCTGATAGTGTTAAGGATTCTTTTGTAAAAATAGCTACTTTAGTTACTGCCTGGGGATGTGTGGGGCGCGAATTGCCCGGCATTGCGTCGGATTAATATATTTCTGTTCCTAGCGTATTTTTGATGTGTGCAAGTTTTTCGGCAGCCCATCTTTTGCAGGAAATTAATTTAAAGTTTTTGATGATTTATATTGCCTACTAAAGCTGCACCAAAATAATTTTCCTTTTGCCTTTTGGTAAGGAAGTTGGTCATTCTTGTGGAGCATTGGTACAAAGATGAAGTTTCTGGTTTGGTCCCTAGAGATGTTGCCTTAGCAAGAGGGAGAAGATATTGATGGAAAAAGGGGAAAGTAGGTCGAAGAGGTCGGGTTAGGTACGAGCAAGGTGGGGTAGGTCGTGTAAACATACAAGCTGTACCTTGTGCCGGAATTTGAAGCAAACAGACGCGTCCGTGCCGTTTGCCATGGTTAGGAAGCGGTATGTCAATGGAAGCAAGCTCTGCCGATATGCTGGAATTTCTTAGCCAATAGACTAGTCTATGTTGGTTTGCTAGGCGTGATTCCGGTTGTGATAGCTGACGCAGCATGTGCGACCCCGCCTGTGCATGTTTTGCCCACTTGGCCCTGACTGTGACGTGAATAAACCGCAGTTTCTAGAATTATGTTGACTGAGCCCAAACATTGTTGCATGATTTTGGGAATCATGTTAACCATAATTGATCGGAAAATCCATGAATGAAGAACAGAAGGCTACTGTAGCTGCTGGGGCCGGGGCGACAGCGGGTGGGGCGGGAGCTATCGGTGCTGTTTCAGCACTTGGAGTCTCGGGCTTAGGCGCCACTGGTATCACCTCGGGTTTGGCTGCTGTCGGTGCTGTGGTGGGGGGGGGTATGGGTGCTGGGCTGCTTATTACTGCTGCTGCTCCTATTGCGGTTGGGGCAGCAGCATACGGTTTGTTTAAATGGATTAAGGACTGACCCTGGTAATTAATCGGCAAAAAAAATTTTGCAACGTACCTTCGAAGCTGCTCAGTCGTGCGTTGATAGACGTTTAGCAATTTAATTTTCCTATACCAGTTTATAGTTTATCCGTGTGGGCTGTCTCACTTTCCTGGACACTGAACAGTGTGAGAAGTTGTCAACAGCGCATAAAGCCGCGTAGAATGCGGTGATTGCGGGTGTAGCTCAATGGTAGAGCAGAAGCTTCCCAAGCTTACGATGAGGGTTCGATTCCCTTCACCCGCTCCAGTCAGGCTACTGAAGGATGTCACATAGGCCTGCGACACGCTCTGTAAAGCTAAAGTACTCTAGCGTTTCTTCTTCAGTAATCAAAGAGCGCGCTGCATGCTACAGACTTGCCCCCAACGCCGGCGCCTGCTGGAATCGCTGGTCGCCGCCACCAGCACTCTGACAATGCCGTCGCTGCACGCAGCACCGCCCCCCGCACCCTTGCTCACCCGTCCGATCCCTTCAAGCGGCGAACAACTCCCCGTCATTGGCCTTGGCAGCTGGATCACCTTCAACGTCGGCCGCGACCCGCAAGGCCGCCGCGAATCGGTCGACGTGATGCGCCAGTTCTTCGCTGGTGGCGGCAGGCTGGTCGATTCGTCACCCATGTACAGCTCGGCCCAGGACGTAATCGGCGAGGCGGTGCAAACCCTCAAACCCGCCCGGTTGTTTTCAGCCGATAAAGTCTGGGTCAGCGGCGGCGCGCGTGGCGTGGCGCAGGTCGAGGCGTCGCGCAAGTTGTGGAGGGTGCCGCGCTTCGATCTGCTGCAGGTGCATAACCTGCTGTCGTGGGAAGAGCATTTGCCAATACTGCTGGCGATGAAGCGGGAAGGGCGCCTGCGCTACGTCGGCATCACGACGTCCGAAGGCCGACGGCATGCCGAGATCGAGAAAATCATGGCGTCGCAGCCGATCGACTTCGTGCAGATCTCGTACAACGCGCTCGATCGCGACGTCGAGCAGCGCATCCTGCCGCTGGCGCGCGAGCGCAAAATCGGCGTGATCGTCAACCGGCCATTCCGCCAGGGCGACCTGACGCAGGCGCTGGCCGGCAAGCCGTTGCCGGGATGGGCGGCCGATATCGGCTGCACGACGTGGGCGCAGGCGCTGCTCAAGTTCATCGTGTCGCATCCGACCGTCACGTGCGCGATTCCGGCCACGTCCAGCGTCGCGCACGTACGCGAGAATCTGCTGGCCGGCACTGGCCGCATGCCGGACGAGGCGCTGCGCAAGCGCATCGCGCAGGATGTCGAAAGGCTGGCATGAGCGAGTGGTGGACGTATTCGCTGTCCGACTTGTTGATGTTTTCAAGCCGCAGCTACTACCGGCTCATCGAGACCTACAACGCCGCAATCTGGCCGGCACATCTTGTGGCGGTGGTGGCGGGCGTCATCGTGCTCGGCGCCATCGCGCGGCCGCGCCAGAACCTGCAACGATCAGCAGCGCTGGTGCTGGCTGCCGCATCGGGTTGGGTCGCATGGGGGTATCAGCTGGAGCGCTATGCCGAGATCAACACGGCAGCGCCGTATTTTGCTGCAGCGTTTGCCGTGCAGGCGCTGCTATTGTGCTGGCTCGCGTACAGGCCAGGTAACGCAGCGCAAGCGCCGCAACCTCTAGGACTCGGTTTGACTGGCCTGGCCATCTTCGCCTACCCCTTGCTGGCGCTGGCGCGCGATGGCAGCAACTGGCACCAAGCAGAAGTCTTCGGCATCGTCCCCGATCCCACAGTCGTCGCCACGCTGGGCGTGCTGCTCGCATGGCGCGCGCCCGCGATCTTCTGGCTGATCCCGGTAAGCTGGTGCCTGGTCAGCGGCGCGACGCTAATGGAGTTGAAGATCGGCCACGCATGGCTGCTGCCAGCGCTCGCATTGACAGCCTTACTTGCCCGAATCGTGAGCAGCAAAATACCGTGCGACCTCAACTCGACAGCAAATCCCCGATCCTGAACGAGTCCGTCCCCGCCACTTTGCACACGTGCATCCCGCGCAGCAGATGTCGGTGCGCGGTGCACGCAAACAGCAACCCGGGCCGGCTCGCCGCCACCGGCGTGACCTGCCCGCTGACCGGATTGACGATGTCCGCAATCGGCTCGCCCGCTTCGACCCGATCCCCCAGCGTCTTGCGCAGCACCAGCACGCCCGCATGCGGCGCGGTCAGTGGTTCTACCGCGTCGAGCGGTGTCGGCGCGCAGGCGTAAGCAGGCATGTGGCCCAGCGGGATATCCAGCACGCCCTGATGCGCCAGGTACCGCAGCAGCGCATCGGCATCCTTGCGCGCGTAATCGTAATTGACGTCGTTCTCGCCCCGCAGTTCGACGGTAACGGCCACGCAGGCCGGCGGAATCGCGGCATCGGGATAATGGCGCGCCAGATCCCACCACAGACGGCCGCACGCTTCGTCGAACGGCTCGCCGCCCGATTCCGTCGCCACCAGCAGCACGCGCGCTTCCATCAGCGCGGCCAGTGGCAGCACTGCCTCGACCAGCGGCGTGCCGGCGTACATGTGCAGCACTGCCTCGGTGTCGCAGTGCAGGTCAAGCATGATGTCGGCGTCGATCGCCATCGTGAGCAGCGTTTTCTTGAGTACCGAGGTCGCGTTGCCAGGCTCCCAGCTGGCCACCGAGCGCCGTGCATGTTCGCGGATCAGCGCGACGTTGGCGGCGGCGTCCTGCCCGAGCTGGCCGGCTACTCCCGCCATCACATCCTGCGCCACATGGCGGTAGGCGCGATTGAAGTTGGTGCCGGTTGCCAGGTCGTAGCGGCCGAACGGCGCGCCGTGGATCACCTGCGCCAGCCCGATCGGATTGGCCACCGGGACCAGGATCACTTCGCCCTTGATGTGGCCTTCGGCGTCGAGGCGCTCGAGTTCCTGGCGCAGCACGTGCGCGACCAGCATGGCCGGCACCTCGTCTGCGTGCAGCGAGGCCTGGATATAGACCTTCTTGCCGCTGCCCGGCGCGCCGTAATGGAACGAGGTCAGGTTGACGGCGGCGATATGCTCGTCGATGGCG
>Ga0308163_10004909_pt1 | contig 10429 bp, 5 predicted proteins | sample PhyTR1_FD_201037 | JGI IMG/M metagenome (GOLD analysis project Ga0308163, IMG submission 201037) | Phyllosphere microbial communities from UC Gill Tract Community Farm, Albany, California, United States - DLSLT.R1 | ecosystem: Host-associated > Plants > Phyllosphere > Unclassified | place: USA... | reverse complement strand
AGCGCAGCGTAATCGGCCATGCATGCGTCTCGACGGCGCGTGCATGGCCGATTACGGCGTTCCGCCTAATCCGCCCTACGTATTTCCGACATACTTGAGCGTCGTGAATAGTATTGATAACAATTCGCATTTACGTTTTTGCATTTTGTTGTTACACTCTCACAAACTTGTAAAGATCCCCGGCAACCAGGCATATGTTGGCAAAACGTCAGCACCACTCACGCATCGCCGGCCTCCCTTCGATTTGGATGAAAGAATTGCAATGATCAAGAGTCGCAAACACGCGCAATCGCGCTTCAACCAACACATGAGCGCGGCGCTGGCCGTGATGCTGCTGCCGGTCGCCGCCCACGCGGCCGACGCCGCCGCCGCCGAACCTGTCGTGGTCGCCGGCCAGCAACAAACCATGCCAGAAGTTAAAGTGCAGGGCACCGCCGAGGGCATCAAGGCCGACAAGGCCGCGTCCGTCAAATACACCGAGAAGCTGGTCGACACCGCCCAGACCATCACCGTCATCAAAAAAGAACTGATCGAGCAGCAAGGCGCCGTCACGTTGACCGAAGCGCTGCGCAACACCCCCGGCGTGGGCGCCTTCTTCCTGGGCGAAAACGGCAACACCAACACCGGCGACGCCATCTTCATGCGCGGCTTCGACGCCTCCGGCAGCATCTACGTCGACGGCGTGCGCGACGTCGGCTCGATCTCGCGCGACACCTTCAACATCGAACAGATCGACGTGCTCAAGGGCCCGGCCGGCACCGACAACGGCCGCAGCTCGCCGACCGGTTCGATCAACCTGGTCAGCAAGCAGCCGCTGCAGGAAAACGCCTACCTCGGCTCCGTCACCTACGGCAGCGGCAAGCAGAAGCGCGCCACCGCCGACCTCAACCAGGTGATCGACGCCGACAGCGGCACCGCCTTCCGCGTCAACCTGCTGGCCCAGGATGCCGGCAACGCCGCGCGCGACGTGGTCGAGAACAAGCGCTGGGCCGTGGCGCCGTCGGTCGCGTTCGGCCTGAACGGTCCGACCCGCGTCTACCTGAACTACCTGCACGTCAAGCAAAACAACATCCCCGACGGCGGCGTGCTGACCATCGGCCTGCCCGGCTACACCGCGCCGGTGCCGACCACCGGCGGCACGCCGGCGTCCCGGGCGGCCGAGGCCCTGCGCCTGGCGCCCCTGAACAGCGCGCCGCGCGTCGATCCGCGCAGCTTCTACGGCTCCTCGTACGACCACGACGACGTCACCGCCGACATGGCCACCGTGCGCCTCGAGCACGACTTCGCCAACGGCGTCAAACTGCAGAACACCACCCGCTTCGGCAAGACCGAGCAGGACTACCTGCTGACCGCGTTCATGGCCACCGCCGCCAACCTGACGCTGCCGACCAGCGATCCGGCCACCTGGCAGATGCGCCGCACCAACCTGACGTTCAAGGACGCGACCAACAAGATCTTCACCAACCAGACCACCGCCACCGGCGAATTCGCCACCGGCGCGCTCAAGCACACGCTGGTTGGCGGCATCGAGATCACCACCGAGAAGCAGACCAACTACACCTGGGCGGCCACCGGCGGCACCGGCTTGCCGAACACCAGCATCTACTATCCGAACCCGTCCGCGTCGTTCAACCTGAGCTACGCCCGCAATGGCGCGCAGAGCCAGGGCAGCACCGACACCCAGAGCGCGTATGTGTTCGACACCATCAAGATCGGCGACAAGTGGATCCTGAACGGCGGCGTGCGCGTCGACCACTACACCACCGACTACAACGCCGTGGCGCTGCAGGCGGCCGTGACCGCGCCGGCGGTGCAGCCGCTGCCGGTCGGCACCCGCATCCCAACCTCGCTCAAGAAGAGCGACAACCTGGTCAACGGCAAACTGTCGGCGCTGTACAAGCTCACGCCGGAGAGCAGCGTCTACGGTCTGGTGGCGACGTCGAAATCGCCGCCGGGCGGCACCAACTTCTCGCTGAGCGCGGCGGCCAACAGCTCGGCCAACGTCAACTACGATCCACAGGAAACCACCAACTACGAGCTGGGCGGTAAATGGGATCTGCTCAAACAGAAGCTGTCGCTGTCGGCCGCCGCGTATCGCACCGACGTCAAGAACGAGATCGAAGTCGATCCGACCAACCCGGCCATCTACTACCAGAACGGCAAGAAGCGCGTCCAGGGCATCGAGCTGGGCGTGACCGGCGAAATCACCCGCGGCTGGATCGTCAGCGCCGGCTATACCCGCATGTCGACCAAGGTCGAGAAGGGCCGCTCGGTGCTGGCCAATGGCGAAGAGCAGCTGGCCTACACGCCTAAGCAAGCGTTCACGTCGTGGACCTCGTACACCCTGCCAATGGGCCTGCAAATCGGCGGCGGCGTGCGCTTCGCCGACAAGCTGCTGCGCGGCAGCGACGGCGCGGTCGGTACCCCCGCCTACGTCGATTCGTACTGGGTGGCCGACGCCATGGCGTCGTATCCGATCAACAAGAACATCGATGTGCGCCTGAACGTGTACAACCTGACCGACAAAGAGTACGCCGCGGCGATCAACAAGTCGGGCTACCGTTACACCCCGGGCACGCCACGTTCGGCCAGCCTGACGGCCAACATCAAGTTCTAAGCTAAGTTCTAAGCTAAGCTTTAAGCAAAAGGGCCCTTCAGCCGTGTTGCTTGCCCCGCCCTTACCGGCGGGGCTTTTGCTTTTCCGGACCAACTGTTTTTGAGGAGTTTCACCATGATGCTGCACATCCCGGGGGTGTTAAGCCGTGAACAGGTGGCTGCCATGCGCGCGCGCCTGGACGGCTCGGACTGGATCGACGGCCGCGCCACCGTCGGCGCCCAGGGCGCCCAGGTCAAGCAGAACCGGCAGTTGCCGGAGACGTCGCCGCTGGCGCTCGAGCTGGGGCGGATCGTGCTGGCGGCGCTGGCCGACAGCCCGTTGTTTTTCTCGGCCGCGCTGCCACTACGCACCATTCCGCCGTTGTTCAACAGCTACGCCGGCGGCGAGCACTATGGCGCGCACGTCGACGGTTCGATGCGCCGCATGCCGAACGCTACCCCGGGCGGCCACAGCGAATGGGTGCGCACCGACGTCTCGTCGACCTTGTTCCTGAGCGATCCGGACGACTACGACGGCGGCGAACTGATCGTCACCGACGCCTACGGCGAGCACGAGGTCAAGCTGCCGGCCGGCGACCTGATCCTGTATCCGTCGACCAGCATCCACCGGGTCGAGCCGGTCACGCGCGGCGCGCGGGTATGCTCGTTTTTCTGGACCCAAAGCATGGTGCGCGACGACATGCGGCGCAGCATGTTGCTCGAGCTGGACCAGAACATCCAGAGCCTGCGCGCGCGCCTTGGCGACTGTCCTGAACTGGTCGGCCTGACCGGGCATTACCACAACCTGTTGCGCCAGTGGAGCGAGGTGTAAGCCGAGCCACTGCTCGGCTAAAACCACGGCAGAACGCCGTCTACGCCCTGTCTGGTGCCCGGTGGCTACACTTTCGCAAGTACGCAACAGTTCCCTCAAAAAGAATATAAAAAAGTCTAGCAATTTTGAACACGCTGATTAAACTTCCAGTTCACGGGTGGCTGGGCTGGCGCGACCGCGCTTCAATGCGGCCTTCCGTTCATTCACGGAGGACTTCATGGTCAATGTACAAGGCACCCGCCCACAATCAAACTCCCGCTCCAGCCGCCTGCGTACCGGGCTGCGCCTGATACCGCTGCTGTGCGCGGCGTGGGCCGGCAACGCCGCAGCCATCGATGTCGTCTACCAGGGCCCGCCGGGCAGCAGCGGCCTGACCGGCGTCACACCAGGAGGCAACGGCGGCAACGGCCAAGCGGCGCCGACCGCGCAGCAAGCGCTGTTCAGCATTGACTTCACCAATACCCTCAGCGTGACCGGCGGTCGCGGCGGCGACGGCGGCAACGGCGGCGCCGGCACCGCCAGCGTGATGGGTGGCGACGCCGGCGCCGGCGGCGCCGGTGCCCTCACGCTGGCCGACCTGACATCGACCGTCGGCGCCGGCCCGGCCTCGCTGACCGTCATCGGCACGGGCGGGCGCGGCGGCAATGCCGGCCTGCCGGGCCCAAGCTTCGGTGGCCCCGGGACCGGCCAAGGCGCCGCCGGCGCCAATGGCGGCGCCGCGATCGTCAACGGCAGCTTGACCACCAGCGCCAGCGGATTCTCGCAGGTGAGCGCGACGGCAACCGGCGGCGAGGGCGGCCTGGGCATCGCCGGTTACGCCAGCGGCGACGGCGGCGCCGCCACCAGCAATGCCCGTGCCAGCGGCAGCGGCAGCGCGCCGTTGCAATTGACGTCCAGCGCCACCGGTGGCGCCGGCGGCGCCGCCACCTATGAAGGCGCGCACGGCGGGGCCGGTGGCGCGGCCACCGCCACCAACGGCCTGGGTGGCGCCGGTTCCGGCGTGCTCGACCTGACCATGCTGACCACCGCCACGGGCGGGCGCGGCGGCGACGCCAACCTCGACTTCTCGGCCGTCCCGCACGGGTTTGGCGGCAACGGCGGCGCCGCTTCGGTCAGCCACAGCGCCGCCTACGCCGGCGAATCGCTCAACCTGACGCAAACCGCCACCGGCGGCGACGGCGGCGGCACCATCTTCGGGGTGGCCGGCAACGGCGGCAATGCCACGTCGACGATCTCGCTGTCGACCGGCGCCGCGTCGTGGGTCAACGTCGCCGGCACCGCCATCGGCGGCCAAGGCGGCGCCAGCGTGGGCAGCCCGTTCGATCCCGGGTCCGAGGTGGGAGCGACGGGTGGCGGCGGCGCGGCCAACAGCCAACTGTGGATCGACGCCTCGCCAGCCAGCCTGGGCGCACAGATCACCGGCACCAGCACGGCCACCGGGGGCCTGGGCGGACAGGGCGCGTTTCCGCCTGACGGCGCGGCGGCCGAGGCCGTGTCATATGTTTACGGCGGCGGCTGGGTGACCAGCGTGGCGAACGCCACCGGCCAATCCGGTAGCGGCGCCGGCGGATTCGGCAACGCCCAGGCCACCGCTGGTTCAAACTACATCGCGGTCGCCCGCGCCAACGCGGCTGGCGGTGGTGCGTTCTTCAACCCCGGCGCCGGCGCCAACGCCAGCGCGGTGGCCAGTGCCAGCTACATCGCCAGCGCGGACGCCGTCGCCACCGCCGGTACCGGCCGTTTCGGCAGCACGGAGCAGGCCAACGCCAGCGCGCAGGCGATCGTGACCCGGGTCGGCGGCGACGCCTCGCCGGTGATCCCGGGCCAGCCTTCCGAGGCGCGCGCGCATGCGATGGCGATCGGCGGGGGCAGCATGGTCGAGGCGCGCAGCACGTATACCGACTATGGCCGCGATGCCGCCGTCACCACCAGGGCCAGCAACGGCCAGCCGAACATGCTGTACGTCCCCGAGGCGGGCACCGCCGCCAATGTCGGCGGCGCCGCCTATGCGCCTTTCGACCCACAGGACAATTTAAGTTCGGCGGTCTACTCGTACGCCAGCGCCTTGCCCACGGCGGCCTCGGTGGCGCCGTTGATCGCCTCGTCGGCCGAGGTGGCCACCGGATTCGCCAACGCGGAAACGCTGGCCGCCGGCACCATGGCCGCCGCGTTCTTCCCGATGACCGCAAGCGCCGAATTAAGCTTGCCGTTCAGCACCGGCAGCCATCTGCTGCTGGGGCTGGTGCAGCCGTTCTTCTTTGCCGACTCCGATAGCAGCTTCAGCTTTTCCGTCAGCAACGGCGGCACGTCGCTGTACTCGGCCAGCTTCACCACCTTGGCGCAGGCCAACGCCGTGTTCAACGGCCATGTGCTCGACCTCGGCGTCATCAACGCCAACACGCTCGACCTGCTGTTGACCTACACGCTGGAGAGCGGTGTCTACGGCTTCAGCTACCTGGTCGGCCAGGGCGGCGCGCTGGCGCCGGTGCCGGAGCCGGGCAGCTGGATGTTGCTGATGCTGGGCCTTGCCCTGCTGGGCTGGCGCACCGGCGCGTTCAAGACCACGCGGCTGGGCCAACCGCACGGCCTGGCCGGCGCTTGAGCGCGCCACCCGCCTGAAAAACCACGATCGCCGGCGGCTTGCCGGCTGCTAGTGTCAACCCCGCCACCGGCCCATACGCCCTGATGCCATCAGGGCGTATGCGCATCTGACAACGCGCGCCGCCGCCGCCGCCTCCGAAAGCAACGCTCTGCTTCGCCATTCCTGAAAATACTTGCCACACGGTATGCTTACATGACATGATCAAGATCAGACTTTGTTTCACGGTTACGCATTTCGAAAGGGAATGTGGTCGCGATGGTGTTGGATTTCTCCTCATGTCCGCAACGGGCACGGCACGTAACAGCTTGCACGCTTCAAGCGTCATCGAACGGCGATCTGAAACACCGCTTGTATATCGATAGCCTCGGCGCTGCTTTTCCACGATTAACTTTTGCTTTTTCACGAACCATCGCCTGTGCGTCGCGCACGTCGGCGATGCATCCGCTTTAGGAGAAATTATGTTTTCAAACATGAAGGTGGCCACCCGCCTCGCGCTGGGCTTCGGCGCGGTGGTCATTCTGTTGCTGGTGCTATCGACGGTGAGCATCATGCGCATGGCCGCGATGGACCGGGATACCGATCTCATCATGGAGGACCGCTATCCCAAGGTGGTGCTGGCCCAAGAAGCGGCCATGCGCACGCTCGACAACGCCCGCCAGGTGCGCAGTATGCTGCTGACCACCAACGAGGAAGAGCGTGAAAAATACAAGGCGGCAGCCGAGGTGAACCGCGCCAAGGTGACCGACGCGTTGAGCAAGCTCGATAAGATGATCGAAAGCGAAAAAGGCCGCCAGCTGTTCAAGGACATCACGGATAAAAACGCCGTGCTGAACCCGGCGTACAACCAACTGTATAGCATGATCAAGAACGACCCCCAAAAAGCGCTTGAGTATTTGAAGGAGGATTTCGTCGTCATCAACAGCGCCTATCTGGGCGCGCTCGATAACCTGGTCAAGTTTCAAAACGAGCTGATGGAGAGGGAACGCGTCAACGCCAACGCCAACTATGAATCGACCCGCACGCTGATCATCGCCGTGTCGGTGTCGGCCGTGCTGATCGCGGTGCTGCTGGCGTGGTTCATTACCGCCAGCCTGGTCAAGAGCCTGGGCGGCGAGCCCAATTATGCGGCCGAGCTGATGCGCCGCATCTCCAACGGCGACCTCAGCGGCGAAGTGCACACGCGGCCGGGCGATCGCGGCAGCATGCTGCTGACGGTCAAGGAGATGGTGGGCAAACTCAAGCAGGTGATCGACGGCCAGCGCACGGTGGTGGAAGCGGCCAACCGCGGCAACTTCGACGCGCGCGTCGACCTCAACGGCTTGCAGGGCTTCCAGCGCGAGATGGGCGAGGGCTTGAACCAGCTGGCCACCACCACCGGCGCCAGCATCGACGACGTGGTGCGGGTGATGGGCGCGATCTCGGAGGGCGACCTGACGCAGACCATCGACAAGCCGTACGAGGGCGCTTTCGGCGAGCTGAAGAAATACGCCAACAACACCGTGGGCAAGCTGGCGCAGGTGGTGTCGGAAGTGAACGCCAACGCCGAGGGCCTGGCGGCCGCCTCCGAAGAGGTCAGCGCGACGGCCAATTCGCTGGCGCAGGCGGCCAGCGAACAAGCCGCCGGCGTCGAGGAAACCTCGGCGTCGGTGGAACAGATGACCGCGTCGGTGGCGCAAAACACCGACAACGCAAAGGTGACCGACGCCATGGCCAGCCGCGCCGCCGCCGAGGCCACCGAAGGCGGCGAGGCGGTGCGCTCGACGGTGTCGGCCATGAAGCAGATCGCCGCCAAGGTGCTGATCATCGACGATATCGCCTACCAGACCAACCTGCTGGCGCTGAACGCGGCCATCGAGGCGGCACGCGCGGGCGAGCACGGCAAGGGCTTCGCCGTGGTCGCGGCCGAGGTGCGCAAGCTGGCCGAACGCAGCCAGATCGCCGCGCAGGAAATCGGCGAAGTCGCCACCAGCAGCGTCGGCCTGGCGGAGCAGGCCGGCCAGATGCTGGGGGCGATGGTGCCGAACATCAAGAAGACGTCCGAACTGGTGCAGGAGATCACGGCCGCGTCGGAAGAGCAGTCGTCGGGCCTGGCACAAATCAACAGCGCCATCGCGCAGTTGAGCCAGACCACGCAGCAAAATGCCGCCGGTTCGGAGGAGCTGGCGTCGACGGCCGAGCAGATGAGCAGCCAGGCCGAAGAGTTGCAGCAGGCGATGAGCTTCTTCAAGATCAGCCACATGTCCGGCGCCAGCGCCAAGAGTGGCGTGTCACGCCCGCAGCCGCGCAGCGGCGGCGTCAAGCAGGTGCCGATGCGTCAGGTCGAGATGGCCGGCGCAGGACCGGACGAGTCGAAATTCGTGAAGTATTGATCCGAGCGCGGGCACGAAACATCGCAAGGCCGGGCTACCCCGGGCGGATTGACGCAGCCTGATCCGCCCCGGGCCCGCCGGCGGCCCATGCCGGTGCTAGCCGCGCGCGGGGATCTCCAATCCCTTGGCCACCGCCGGCCGGGCAACAAACGCCTCCAGCGCCCGCGTCACATGCGGGAAGTCGGCGATGCCCACCAGATCGCCCGCCTGATAGAACCCCACCAGGTTGCGCACCCACGGGAAGGTGGCGATGTCGGCGATCGTGTACTGGTCGCCAACCAGCCACTGGCGCGTCGCCAGGTGCCCGTTCAACACCCCCAACAAACGCCTGGATTCGGCCACATAGCGGTCGCGCGGGCGCTTGTCCTCGTAATCCTTGCCGGCGAACTTGTGGAAAAAGCCCAACTGGCCGAACATCGGCCCGATGCCGCCCATCTGGAACATCAGCCACTGGATGGCCTCATAGCGTCCGGCGGCGTCGGCCGGCAGCAATTGCCCGCTCTTTTCCGCCAGGTAGATCAGGATCGCTCCGGATTCGAACAGCGCCAGCGGCTTGCCGTCCGGACCGTTGGGATCGATGATGGCCGGAATTTTGTTGTTCGGATTGAGCGACAGGAATTCCGCCGAGGTCTGGTCGCCGGTCTCGAAGTTGACCAGATGAGGCTCATAGGGCAAGCCGGTTTCCTCCAGCAAGATCGAGACCTTGACGCCGTTGGGCGTCGGCAACGAATACAGCTGGATGCGGTCGGCGTGCCGGGCCGGCCATTTTTGCGTGATGGGAAATTGCGAGAGATCGGTCATGGGCTGCCTTTCGAATGTGTGTCCCACAAAATAGCAGAATTCGCGGATGCGGGTCCGGCAGGCCCTCGAATTCCACCAGCCAACCCATGCGCCGACCCAAATGCGATTGATTATCATTTATAATATTAACCTTCTTTCATTGCCAACGGATTTCCATGTCTTTTCGTTCCACTGCGCGCTTCGCCACGCTAAGCCTGCCGCTCGTTCTGCTCGTTCCGCTCGTCCACGCCCACTCTTCCAGCGATGAGGCCGCCCCCGCCGATGCCGCCCTGCCACAAGTCAACGTCGTCGCCGACCGCGCCGCCGGCCAGTACAACCCGCAGCACAGTAGCGGCGCCACGCGCACCGACACGCCGCTGCGCGAAGTGCCGCAATCGGTCCGCGTGATGGGCCAGCAGCAGATCGAGGATCTGGGCGCGCTACGCCTGGCCGACACCGTCGACTTCGTCAGTGGCATCTCGCGCCTCAACGATTTCGGCGGCACCTGGGACAACTTCGCCATTCGCGGCTTCAGCAGTACGGACATGGGCTTCCTGGTCAACGGCTTTCCCGGCTCGCGCGGCTACAACCCGCCGCGCGACACCGCCACCGTCGAGCGCTTCGAATTTTTGAAGGGACCGGCATCGGCGATTTACGGCAGCAGCGAGCCGGGCGGCACGATCAACATCGTCACCAAGAAGCCGAAGTTCAGCCCGCACCACGTCGCCGAATTCAGCCTGGGCAGCCGCGGCCTGCGCCGCGCCACGGTCGACAGCACCGGCGCGCTGGGCGAAAGGCTGGCCTACCGCATCAACCTGATGACGGAGGAGGGCGACAGCCGCTCGACTTTGCTCCACAACAAGCGCACGCTGGTGGCGCCGGCACTGACCTGGGTCATCGATCCGCAAACCGTGTTGAACTATGAAGCCGAATTCCTGCGCGCCGACACCCCGCTCGACCGTGGCACCATCAACGTGCGCGGCACGCTTTTCACGCTGCCGCGCGACCGCGTGCTCAATGAGCCGTCCGACGGCAACATGGCCCTGAGCAGCGACACCCACCAGCTGACCCTGGACCGCGCGTTGTCGGACCACTGGCGCGCGCGCGCCGGCGCCAGTTACAAGCAAAGCACCTTCGACGGCAACTACACCGAGGCGACATCGCTGGCGGCCGACAACCGTACGCTGAACCGCCAGGCGACCTGGCGCCAGTTGCCGTCGCGCGATGTGTCGGTGCAGGCCGAAGTCGAAG
>Ga0308163_10004908_pt1 | contig 10435 bp, 6 predicted proteins | sample PhyTR1_FD_201037 | JGI IMG/M metagenome (GOLD analysis project Ga0308163, IMG submission 201037) | Phyllosphere microbial communities from UC Gill Tract Community Farm, Albany, California, United States - DLSLT.R1 | ecosystem: Host-associated > Plants > Phyllosphere > Unclassified | place: USA... | reverse complement strand
GTCTTCGACATTTACCGAGGGCAAGCATTGACCATTCTTTACAGACAGGCACTTGAGCAGTTCAAGGAGGGCGCCTATGACGCGGCCCTTTCGACCGCTTCGCGTCTGCTGCAAGATGGCGGCGAGAATGCCGATGCGCTGATCCTGGCGGCCTCAGTACATGAGCGGCTCGGCAGTCGGTTGGAAGCCGCTGATCTGTTTGAGCGGGCGATCGCTCTCGATCCGGTGCGCCGCCGCGACCTCGGTTTTCGCGCCTGCTCCCATTATCTGGAGGGCGGTCGGGCGGATCTCGCGCTGCGCGCGCTGCTGGCGCTCTATCCGCATTGCCCAGATGATGTCGAGATCAATCATTCCATCTGCAGCCTCTACCGCGATGCCGGGCGATATCCGGATGCGGTTCCCTACGCCGAAAAGCTGCTCACGCTTGGCCGCGATTTCGATCACTGGCTGAATGCCGGGATGATCATGGTTGGAACGGGGCATCCGGACAAGGCGCTGCCGGTGCTGAAAGCCGCACACGCCGCCCGCCCGGATGAGCGCTTGGCGCTGACAGAACTGTTCTGGTGTGCCACCGCTCTGTGTGATTTCGATTTGAGCCGCGAGCTGCAGACGAAGCTGGAAGCCGCCTATGAGGCTGACGGCATGCAGCTGGATATCCGCGAAAACGTGTTTCGTTCGCTGCACTGGTCCGGCGACGAGGCTTATCATGTGTTGAGCGCTTTGAAGACGGCCGAGCAGCACATGGGCAGGGTGGTGCCGCGGCAGGCTTATCGCCGCCAGCCCGGGCGCCGGCTGCGGGTCGGTTACGTCTCTTCCGATTTCTATCAGCAGGCGACGCTGGTTCTTTTGACTGGCATGCTGGAGCATCACGACCGTGACCGGTTCGAGGTCTTTGGCATATGCCATACCGCAGCGGTAAACCGAAAAGGTCCGCTGCGTCACCGTTTCCTTGAGGCTATCGAACATTATGTCGACATCCTCGATCTCACCGACGATCAGGCCGCTGCCGCCATACGGCGGCTGGATCTCGACATATTGGTCGACCTCAAGGGATTTACATTCGACAACAGGCTGGGAATCTTCTGCCGTAGACCGGCACCGGTGCAGGTGAGCTATCTCGGCTTTCCCGGCAGCGTCGCCGGGGTGGGTATCGATTACGCCATCGCAGATGCCGTCGTCGCTCCGCCGTCGTCCGATCAGTTCTACGCCGAAAGAATCATCCGGCTGCCAAACAGCTATCAGTGCAACGATAACAAACGTGAACGGGTGGCGCGGGAAGGCTCGCGTAGCCGTTATGGCCTGCCGGAAGAGGGTGTAGTCTTCTCATCCTTCAATCAGGCCGTGAAGATACGCGATCAGGTGTTCACAACCTGGATGCAGATCCTGAAATCGGTTGATCGCTCAGTGCTTTGGCTGCTTGATATGCCGCCGGTGGCACGGAACAACTTGCGTGACGCCGCTGCCCGACTTGGGGTGGAACCGGATCGTTTGATTTTTGCCCCGAGGATTGTGGTGGCAGATCATCTTCGCCGGCTGGCGCATGTCGATATCGCGCTCGACACGTCGCCATGTAATGGCCATACGACGACGGCCGACGCGCTTTGGGCCGCTGTGCCCGTTCTGACCTGGAAAGGCTCTAGTTTTGCCAGCCGTGTCAGCGAAAGTCTTTTGAATGCCGTTGGCCTCCAAGAATTGGTGGCAGACGGTCTCGACGAATTCGGCCGCCTGGCGGTCGAACTGGCGCAGGATGAGGTCCGCCAATCTCACCTGCGCCAGCATCTCATTCGCGCGCGCGACACCGCGCCGCTGTTCGACACGCCACGCTTTACCCGCAATTTCGAGACTGCGCTCGAGGCAATCTGTTCTGATGCCGAAAGGGCTTGATTTTAACTCTGGGTTGACGGAGCCTCTGGCGCTTCCAGGAAAAGTGAAAACGGCTTTTTCTGGAGAAGCATAGGAAAGCTCAGGCGTTTCGGGAGGATAGAATGGAGATCACGACGGTGCAGCAACTGGAGGAGCTCTATGGCTCCCCTCGGGAAACCTCGCTTGCCAAGGAAATCGACCACCTCAACGCCGACTATGCCGCCTTTGTCAAAGCCTCGCCCTTCATCTTGTTGGCGACTATCGGCCCTGACGGCACAGATTGCTCGCCCAAGGGAGATGCCCCCGGCTTCGTCGACATCCTCGACGACCGCACGCTCGCCATCCCCGACCGCCCGGGCAATAACCGCATCGACAATCTGAAGAATATCATCAACGACGGCCGCGCCTCGGTGCTGTTTCTCATTCCGGGTGTCGGCGAGACGCTGCGTGTCAATGGCCGTGCGAGGATCAGCGCCGAGCCTGACCTTCTGGCGCGCTTTGCCGTCGACGGCAAACTGCCGAAGACCGTCATTCTGCTGGCCATCGACAGCGTCTATTTCCACTGCGCCAAGTCGATCATGCGCTCCAAGCTGTGGGATCCGGCGGGCCATGTCGAGCGCTCCAGCCTGCCCTCGGCGGGCCAGATCCTGAAAAACATCGTCAACGGTTTCGACGGCGACGCCTATGACCAGGAATTGCCGGAGCGGGCGAGGAAGAGCCTCTATTGAATGGTAGGACATTTTAGACATCATGACTGTTGATGTGACCGGACGGATCCGATCGCTCTATTCGCAAGGGCAATTCCAGTTGGCGCTTGACGAAGCGAAGGCTCTGCCGCCGGAGCTTGCCGATGATCCCGTCATGGTGGTGATTGCCGGTCAATGCCTTTACAAGCTCGGCCATGCCGAAGCGGCCGCAGATCATTACGTGCGGGCGGCGGAGCATCTTGGCGGCAATGGCGCACAATTGCGCTTGTTGGCCTACGACCTCTACAAGAACAACGGGCGGCGGGAAAAAGCCGTGGCGCTCGCCGAGCCGATCCTGAAGGACGACCCCCGCCATCTCGAGGCAGCGCTTCTGTGTCGCAGTCGGCTTTTCGAGTTCGCCATGCTCGACGATCTCAAACGGGCCAATGACGCCGCAGCGGAAGGGATTGCTGCGGGCGACGATTTTGCAATTTCCTGCGAAATTCCGCTGAACGCGCTGTACTGGTGCGATGACGAGAGCCTGCTTGCCCGGCTATCGGACCAGGAAAAATCCACTATTTCTCCAGAGGTCAGGCAGGCGCGCCGCACCCGGCCGCATATCTATGGCGAGAAGATCCGGGTTGGCTATCTCTCCGGCGACTTTACCAGCAATCACGCCGTCATGGTCAATCTGCAGGGTGTCCTTGAGCGCCATGATCGGGATCGCTTCGAGATCATCCTCTATTGCAACACCACGCAGGCGAAGATCGACCGGGACAATGGCGCGCGGGCGCGGATGGGCACGATCAAGCGGATTGCCGACCTTTCCACCCAGGCAGCCGCCGAACTGATCAGGGGCGACGGTGTCGACATCCTTATCGATTTGCAAGGGCATACCCAGGATGCCAGGATCGATTTGATCAATTCGGGTCTGGCGCCGATCCAGGTGAACTGGCTGGGCTTTCCCGGCAGCGGTACGGGCATCGACTGCGATTACATCATCGGCGACAGGGTCGTGACGCCAGACAGCAGCAAGCCCTTCTATCACGAAAAATTCTGCCGCTTGCCAGATACCTACGAGCCCAATGACAACATCAACCGGCCCTTGCCGCCGCCTGCGCCGCGAACGGCGCTGGGGCTGCCGGACGATAAATTCGTCTTCGCCTCTTTCAACAATATCAGGAAGCTCAGCCCGCAGACCGTCGAGGCTTGGGCAACCATCATGCAAGCGCAGCCAGACAGCGTGATGTGTCTGCTGTGCGAGCCCGAGCGAGCCCGTGGCAATCTACGCGGCTATTTCGGGCGGCAGGGGATTGCCGCCGACCGGCTGATCTTCGTGCCGCCGCTCAATTACGCTCAACATCTGGGCCGCGTGCAGGCCGTTGACCTCGTGCTCGACAGCTTTCCCTATTGCGGCCACACCACCACATCCGACTGCCTCTGGGCCGGCGTGCCGGTGCTGGCTTTGAGAGGCCGCAGTTTCGCGTCCAGGGTGTCGGAAAGTCTGCTGAGGGCGCTCGACATTCCCGAACTCGTAGCGCCGACCGTCGAGGCCTATATCGCCCAGGCGCTGGATCTTGCCCGTGACCGATCCCGCCTCGCCACGCTGCGCGCGCGGATTGCCGCCAACAGGCACACGACGCCGCTCTTCGATACCGACCGCTTTACCCGGCATCTCGAAGACGCCTATGCGATGATGGTCGAGCGGGCGAGGGCAGGGCTGGAGCCTGACCATATCGATGTTCCAGCCCGGGTTTAGATGTAACGTCACCCTGCGTCGTCAGAGCAATGTCTTCGCACAAGCTTGAATTTGCTAGGGAAAAGCGGAATCCGGTTTTCCCGAAAAGACAAACGACAACAAAAGAATCTAGAGTGACGCATCAACGAGATCACGGATATCGACGCAGGCAAGCCGCTGCAACGCGCTTGCAGACGCCAGCCTCACTTCGGGATTTTCTTCAACCGCACGCCCATACCAGTATTTGGCGGCATGCAGATCGCCGATCGCCTCGTAGCAGGCTCCGAGTCGCTCCCCAAGATATCCAGCGTCGAGAGATTGATCGCCATCGGCCATGAACAGATAGATCTTGATCGCATCCGCGCTCCGGCCCGCCTTGATGAGCTCCTTGGCACGCCGCTCCAGCTGATTGAAATTATACACAGCGCTTTCCTCTGCATCTGACGCCGACTTGCTCCCGTCGTGCATCTTCACACCGCCTCGCGCAATTGCTCCGCCGTTTGCAGATCCACCGAGACCAGCTGGCTGACACCCTGTTCGGCCATGGTGACGCCGAACAGGCGGTTCATGCGGGCCATGGTGATGGGGTTGTGGGTGATGATCACGAAACGGGTCTGGGTGGAGGCCGCCATTTCATCCATCAGATTGCAATAGCGCTCGACATTGTGGTCGTCGAGCGGGGCGTCCACTTCGTCAAGCACGCAGATCGGCGCGGGATTGGTGAGGAAGACGGCGAAGATCAGTGCCATGGCGGTCAGCGCCTGCTCGCCGCCTGACAGCAGCGTCATGGTCTGCGGCTTCTTGCCCGGCGGGCGGGCGAGGATTTCGAGGCCGGCATCCAGCGGATCGTCGCTTTCGATCAGCTGTAATTCCGCCGTGCCGCCGTTGAACAGATGGGTAAACAGCCGCTGGAATTGGGCATTGACCACGTCGAAGGCGGCGATCAGCCGCTCGCGGCCTTCACGGTTGAGGCTCTGGATGGCGCCGCGCAGCTTGCGGATCGCGTCGATCACGTCGTCGCGCTCCTTGATCAGGGCGGCGAGCTTGTCGGACAGTTCCTTCTGCTCCTCGTCGGCGCGCAGGTTGACGGCGCCGAGCCGTTCGCGCTCCATCTTCAGCCGGTCCAGTTCGCGCTCGACCTCACGCAGGTCCGGCAGCGCATCGTCGGGCTTCAAGCCGGTCAGGCGGAAGGCCTCGTGCGGGCCGACATTCAGTGCCTCCTGGATACGCGCCTCGGCATCCTTGCGCCGCTCGCGGCCGGACAAGACCCGCTCTTCCGCCCGGCCACGGCGCTCGCGCGCTTCGGCCAGTGCCGAGAGGGCGGCGGCGGCGGCCTGGTCGGCCTGGCGCTGGCGGGCTTCCGCCTCCACCAGTCGGTCGGCGGCGGCCTTTCGGGTCGCCTCGGCCTTGTCGAGTTCGGCGATCAGCAGGCGCCTCTTTTCATCGAATTCGTCGGGGGCCGCTTCAAGCTCGGCCATTTCGTCACGGGCTTCTTCCTCGCGCGCCTGCAGCGTGGCGATATGGGCGCCGGCGCTGGCAGCACGCTCTTCCCAGCTCTGCCGCTCCTGGCGGATCGCCATGATCCGGCGGCGGCGCTGGTCGTTTTCGCGGGCAAAGCCTTCGTGGCGGGCGCGGGCCTCGGCCACAAGACCGCGACCGGTCGCGACCTCCATCTGCAACTGCCGCAACTGTTCGTCGAGCGCGGTCAGGTCCGCCTGATCGGAAAGCGCAATCTGCGCTTCCTCCATCAGGCTTTCGGCTTCGTCGATCTGGGCGCGAAGGCCATTAACGGCCTCTTCCACCACGGCGCGTCGGCGCAACAGCTCGCCGCTGGCGCGTTCGGCTGATGTCAGGGCATCGCGGGCGTCAGTCAATTGGCGCAGCACCAGCCTTTGGCGCTCGCGGGCTTCGGTCAGGCACGCTTCCGTCCGGGCCAGTGCCTCACGGACCGCCGAGAGCTGCTCTTCGGCGTCTTCGAGCGTGATCCGCGCTTCCTCAGTCTGGTCTTCCAGCGCCTTTAGCCGGTTCTTCTGGGCAAGCCGCAGCGCCGCCGCACTCGGCGCTTCCGAGCCGGTGACATGACCATCCCAGCGATAGACCGCGCCATTTGACGTCACCAGCCGCTGGCCGGGCTTCAGTGATGCTTGCAGCGCCTTGGCCGTGTCGGCATCGGTGACGCCGATCTGCTTCAGCCGCCGGGCAAGGGCTGCGGGGGCGGAGACATGGGCTGACAGCGGCTCGATACCCTCAGGCAGATCAGGATCACCGCCATCTGGACCGGGCATGGCCCAATGGGCGGGCGCCTCGGGGTCGAGCGGGCTTTCCAGATCGTCGCCAAGCGCTGCCCCGAGCGCCGTCTCGAAGCCGCGCGCCACCGTCAGCGCCTCGGCAACCGGCGAAAACGCGCTGCCGCTGGCTGAGGCCGCCAGCATCCGGGCAATGGTCTTGGCCTCGGTTTCCAGCGCGGCCAAAGCAGAGCGAGCTGTGTCAACCGGGCCACGCGCCAGCGTCTCGGCCCGGCGCGCCTGCGCCAACCCATCCTCAGCCTCGGAGACAGTGGTTTCCGCCTCTTCCACGGCATATTCGCCGGCTTCGACCGCCTCGCGCTTTTCTTCCGGGTCCGGCAAAGCCGCCAGTTTTTCGGCAACGGCGGCCAGATCGCGGCTAGCATCCTCGGCCTGGCGCTCCAGCCGCAGCCGCTTGTCGGCGAGGTCGCGCAGCGCCCGTTCCAGCTGGTTGCGACCGGCAGCGGCTTCGGCACGCTCGGCGGTGACGGCTGTGAAGCGGGCTTCGCTGTCGGCAAGGGTGGCAGAGGCGTCCTCGAAGGCGATGCGCAGCTCCTCAGCCTGCTCGCCGCTTTCGGAAAGAACCTCTTCCAGCTCCGCTTCTTCGCTCGCCAGCCGCTCGAGGATCTCGGCATTGTCATCGACCAGCCGCTGTTCGCGGGCAATGTCTTCCGCCAATTGCATCAGCCGCCGGGTCAGCTCGTCGCGGCGCTTGAACAGCCGTCCGGCATCCTCTTCCAGCTGGCTGCGGGCAATCTGCAGCCGTTGCAGCGAGGCGGCCGCCTTGACCTCTTCGTCACGCAATTCGGGCAGTTTCAGGCTGGCGATCGCTTGCGCCTTGGCGGCTTCCATCTGTTCCTGGGCACGCTCGGCCACCAGCGATGTCGTCTCGGTCAGTGCCGCCTCGGCCTCGGCCTCGGCGCTGCGCGCTTCCGTCCAGCGAATATGCAGCAGCATGGCATCGCGAGAGCGGATATCGGCCGACAGCATCTTGAAGCGGTTGGCCTGCCGGGCCTGGCGCTTCAGGCTTTCTATCTGGCTTTCCAGCTGGGCGACGATATCCTCCAGCCGCTCCAGATTGGTTTCGGCGGCGCGTAGCCGCAGTTCCGCCTCATGGCGTCGCGAATGCAGGCCGGAAATGCCGGCGGCCTCTTCCAGCAATTGCCGGCGTGCCTGCGGCTTGGCCTGGATCAGCTCGCCGATCCGGCCCTGGCCGACCATGGAGGGCGAGCGCGCACCCGTCGAGGCGTCGGCAAACAGCAATTGCACATCCTTGGCGCGGGCTTCCTTGCCATTGATGCGATAGACCGAGCCGTTTTCCCGCTCGATGCGGCGGCTGACCTGGATTTCGTCCGCGTCATTGAAGGCGGCGGGCGCGGTGCGGTCTGAATTATCGAGATAAAGCCCAACTTCCGCCGAATTGCGGGCGGGGCGGTTGCCGGAGCCGGAAAAGATCACGTCGTCCATGCCCGACGCGCGCATGTTCTTATAGGAGTTTTCCCCCATCACCCAGCGCAGCGCCTCGACCAGATTGGACTTGCCGCAGCCGTTCGGCCCGACGACACCGGTCAATCCGCGCTCGATGATGAATTCGGTGGGCTCGACGAAGGACTTGAAGCCGACGACCCGAAGCTTGGTGAACTTCATGGGTGGGCCTCGGGGGCAGGGGCTTGGCAAGGGTATGGCAGCGCCGTTTTAGCCAGAACTACCCCCTCTGCCCTGCCGGGCATCTCCCCCACAAGGGGGGAGAAGACCAGCGGCACCGCCCCGCGACAATCAGGGCAGGGACGACGCGGCCGGTTTAGCCCCTCCCCCTTGTGGGGAGGGGTTGGGGAGGGGTTCTTTTTCGGGGCCGTAGCCAAATATATCCGGCTCCCAGCAACCTCAACCCCACCTCGCAGCCACAAAAAAACGGGCGCATGGCTTTCGCCACCGCCCGTCTTCATCGGAAATGCAGTGTCAGAGAAGGCTGTCGATGAGGGCCGACATGGTTTCAACCGACATATCTCCAGAATAGCTCTTGCCGTTGATCAGGAAGGTCGGGGTGGCGTTGACGCCGAATTCCTTGGCGCCGCGGTCCCGTATTGCGGTCACATCACCGGCAAGCTTCGTGTTCGTCAAGCAGGCTTGGAAGCTTTCCTGTGTGAAACCGGCCATTTTCGACATTTGCAGCATGGCGCCGCGCACATCGCCATTGTCAGGAGCGGCCCAGGAGCGCTGCTGCTTCAGGAACATGGTGATGAAGGGATAATACTGTTCCGGCGGTGCGCAACGGGCCAGCATGAAGGCGGCGGTGGCGGCAGGGTCGAAGGGGAATTCGCGGAAGACGAAGTAGACCTTGCCGGTATCGATGTATTTCTGCTTGATCGTGTCGAAGGTCGTGGCGTGGAAATGGGCGCAATGCGGGCAGGTCATCGAGAAATATTCGACGATCTTGACCGGCGCATCGGCCTTGCCCAAAGCCATATCCGGCAGCGCGCCGGGCTTGAGCACTTCGGCCATGTCGACATCGCGGTCGGACTTCGGAATCTCGGCGGCTGCGGCAAAGGCCGGGCTGGCAACACCGGTGAGGGCAAGGCCGGTGGCAGCGGTGGCGATACCGGCCAGAAGATGGCGCTTGGTCAGTTCAAAATTCGACATTGTTTCACCCACATAGAGTAACGATCAGGCTGAAGTTCGCCCCGGTTATAACGCTCCCTCCCGGTCTGGCAAGCCGATCAGGGCAGTTCGACCGGAGATCGGCTTCCGCACATTGCTTGTTCTATGTGAGGATTTTCGCGCTTAATACAAATTACAATACTGTCATTTCGGCTTTTTCCGCGACAAGACCGCCCGGCCCAGCCGCTCGACCGCTTTTTTCAGGTTATCGCTTTCGAGGCCCTCGGTCATCTCGGCCAGCCGTTTCGCCTGCACCGCATCCAGCGGGCCTGGGCCGCGCTTGTGTCTGGCGGTGTTGGAGACCGGCTTTTGCACGATGCGGATCTGGCCGATGGCGGGATAGCCGAAAAAGCCGTTGATGCGGGCGATCAGCTCGCCCTGGGCATGATTGAGAAACAGCGCGCGCGCGCCTTCGCAGGCAATGGTCAGCACGCCGGCACTGGACCCGTTGCCTTTGCCGGTCCTGGGCCCGCCCGCATCCTGGCCGGCGTAATCGCGCCTTGGCCAGGCAATCTTTTCCGGCCGCGTGCAATCGGCAAAGTCTGCGCCGACGATCTCGTCCCAGGATGACAGAAGCGATGTGGAAATACCGGCGCGCCGCGCGATGACAGGGTCGATCAGGCCATTGGCCAATTCGGCAATCTGCGCTTCACCGCGTTTCTTGAAGGCCATGGCGTGCTGCTGCCTCATGATTGCAACAGGGTCTGCTTGCTACACGCCCTGATTCGCCACCATATATACAGGATGAATGTAAAATCCCGAATATATGCCGAGCCTCAGCCCAGCGCTGGCGAACTGCTGGCCTGGTACGACCGCCATCACCGCGATCTGCCATGGCGGACGTCGCCGCCGATGGCGGCAAAGGGCCTGCGGGCCAATCCCTATCACGTCTGGTTGTCGGAAGTGATGCTGCAGCAGACGACGGTGCAGGCGGTCAAACCGTATTTCCTGAAATTCCTCGAGCGTTGGCCCACGGTTATCGATCTCGCCCGCGCCCCGACCGAAGACGTGATGGCCGCCTGGGCCGGGCTTGGCTATTATGCGCGCGCCCGCAACCTGAAGAAATGCGCGGAAGCAGTCGCCGATCTGCACGGTGGCATTTTTCCCGATACCCAGGAAGGGCTGCAATCTCTGCCCGGCATCGGCGATTATACCTCCGCTGCGATTGCCGCCATTGCCTTCAACCGGCAGGCCGCCGAGATGGA
>Ga0308163_10004907_pt1 | contig 10435 bp, 11 predicted proteins | sample PhyTR1_FD_201037 | JGI IMG/M metagenome (GOLD analysis project Ga0308163, IMG submission 201037) | Phyllosphere microbial communities from UC Gill Tract Community Farm, Albany, California, United States - DLSLT.R1 | ecosystem: Host-associated > Plants > Phyllosphere > Unclassified | place: USA... | reverse complement strand
CGAGGGCGAGTGAAGCGGCGATGCGGGTAACGGTTTTCATGGCGAGTCTCCAAAAAGAAATAAGTAATAAAGGTAGGTCATCGAGTTCAATGTGTTGTCGCGGCCGCCGCTTAGCGGCGCGCCGCGAGGGGCTTTAGGCGATTTGCGTGAGCAACAGGGCTGCCGCTTCCGCCGACGAGGCCGGGTTCTGGCCGGTGATCAGCAGACCGTCGCGGACCACGTACGAGCCCCAGTCGGGACCTTTGGAGTACACGCCGCCCTTGGCGACCAGTTCATCCTCGACCAGGAACGGCACCACGTTGGTCAAGCCGACGCCCTCTTCCTCGGTGTTGGTGAAGCCGGTGACTTGTTTGCCCTCGACCAGCGGGCGGCCGGCCGGGGTCATGACGTGACGCAGTACGCCCGGCGCATGGCAGACCAGCGCCACCGGCTTGTCAGCGGCCAGGAACGATTCGATCAGCGCGATCGAGTTCAGGTCTTCCGCCAGGTCCCACAGCGGGCCGTGGCCGCCCGGATAGAAGACGGTATCGAAATCCGCCTGGTTGACACTGTCGAGCCGTACCGTGGCCGCAAGCTGGGCGGTCGCTGCGGCGTCGGCCTCGAAGCGGTGCGTCTGCTCGGTCTGGAACGATGGTTCGTTGCTCTTCGGGTCCAGCGGCGGCTGGCCACCCAGCGGCGAGGCCAGCACCACCTCAACGCCGGCATCCTTGAAGGTGTAGTAAGGCGCGGCCAACTCTTCCAGCCAGAAGCCGGTCTTGCGGCCGGTGTTGCCCAGGGTGTCGTGGGAAGTCAAAACCATCAGTACTTTTTTCATGTTAGTTCTCCAAAGTTAATTAAAAGTTGCGCTACATTTGACCGCTTGCAGTAGACCAGTCGTCTAGAATCTGATTAAAAAAAACAGCAACCTGGGGGTGCCGTCTGGTGAGTGCATGGGAAGTACTTTAGCATCGATTAGACCGGTCGTCTACAGTTATTTCAAAGAATTTTGAAGATTGCAAAAATTGCACCGCAGGGACGCCGCGACCAATCTATTGACAGTCGAGCTGCAAGGCCAGATCATCAGCGCGGGCCAGACGCTGACCTGCGCGACGGGATCGTCGCGTTCCAAAAAAAGACATTGCAAGGCACATCCATGGTTTCTCTGACGTCGGCGCACTTCACGCCACTGGGCCCGTCGCCCTTTCTCGAGGGCCACGCGCTCTACGATTTCGCCGCCCCGTCGGGCGTGACGATCCGCTTCGCCATCGCCGGCGCAGGCCCGGCGCTGCTGCTGGTGCACGGCCATCCGCAAACCCACGTCACCTGGCGCAAGGTAGCGCCGGCGCTGGCGCGGCGCCACACGGTGGTGGCGCCGGACCTGCGCGGCTACGGCGACAGCGGCAAGCCGGATGGCGGCGCGCGCCATATCAACTATTCCAAGCGCGCCATGGCCGCCGATCTGGTCGCGCTGATGACGGCGCTCGGGCTGGAACGCTTCGCCCTCGCCGGCCACGACCGGGGCGCCAGGGTCGGCCACCGGCTGGCGCTGGATTTCCCGCAGGCGGTCACCCGCCTGGCACTGTTTGACATCGCCCCCACCGCCACCATGTATGCGCGCACGGACAAGGCCTTCGCTACCCGCTATTTTTGGTGGTTCTTCCTGATCCAGCCGTATCCGCTGCCGGAACGGCTGATCGACGCCGATCCCGAGTTCTTCCTGCGCACGCACATCGACGGCCAGAACAAGACACCGGACGCCACCGAGCCGGAAGCCTTCGCCGAATACCTGCGCTGCTACCGCGATCCGCGCACGCGCCACGCGATCTGCGAGGACTACCGGGCGGCAGCCGATATCGACCTGGAACATGACGCGGCCGATGCCGACGCCCGGCTGACCATGCCCGTGCTGGCCCTATGGGGTGGACTGGGCACCGTTGGCGCCCTGTACGACGTACTGTCGACCTGGCGCGAGAAAGCGCTCGACGTGCGCGGGCGCGCGCTCGACTGCGGCCATACGCTACAGGAGGAGCGCCCGCTGGAAGTGCTTGACGAACTGGAGAGCTTCCTCGACATCGGCCGCGCGGTCTAGCGCGACTCGCCCTTGGCCATCTGGCCGAACACCTCGTCGCGCCGCACCCAGGCGTGGTACAGCGCCGCGCCAAGGTGCGCCAGGATGGTCAGGAACAACACGTACGCCAGGGCGCCGTGCAGCGGGCGCAGGAAGCCGTACATCTCCGGGCTGTGCGGCAGGATCGCCGGCAGGTGCACGCCGCCGAACATCGTGACCGGGTAGCCGCCAGCGGACAGCATGGCCCAGCCGATCAGCGGCATCGCCAGCATCAGCCCGTACAGCAGCCAGTGCGACGCGTGCGCGGCGAATTTCTGGATGGCCGGCAGGTCGGCCGGCAGCGCCGGCGTCGGTCGGGTCAGCCGGTTGACCAGGCGCACCAGGGCCAGCAGCAGGATGGCGATGCCCAGCGGGCGGTGCAGGTCCAGCAGCTGGTCGCGGTAGCGCAGCGAGACGACCATGCCGGCGCCGACAAACAGCATGGCGAGGATGGCAAGCGCCATGGTCCAGTGCAGCACCCGGGCGAGCAGATTGAAGTGGCGTGGGCGGTTCATCGGGCGCTCCCGTTCTGGCCGACAGGTTGGGCGGTCTTGCCCTGGCTGATTTCGCGCTCGCGGCGGTTGAACGACACCGAGTACGCCGCCGAGCGGGCATGCAGCACCGGATCGTCACTGGCCGTGATACCCACCGGCAGTATCAACGGGTCGAAATTGACGTCGCGGCAAGGACCGGTGGCCTGCGGCTCGGCATGGGCCAGCGTCAGGGTGCCGAGGGTGGCCTCTTGCCGGGTGTCGGGCCAGGCCTTGGAGGGATCCGTGACCGGGTCGCCGGGCGCGGCGATCTGCACCACCATGTCCCACACCAGCGGGCCGGCGGCGAGGCGCCGGTCCAGATCTTGGATCAGGAAATTGGGGTCGGCCGCCTTCAGTTGGTCCGGCGTCATCGCCACGAACGGCAGCCGCGGACGCATAGACCAGCGCACCATGCGCTCGGCGCCCTGCGCGTCCGTCAGGCGGAATGCGTTCACGCCGTTGAAACGGGTACTGCCCAGGCTATCCGACCTGGGCGCCGATTTGGCCCACGCCTGGAACGCGGCGATCTCCGGGTTCGCGGCCAGCACGGCCTTCATCTTGTCCGGGTCGGGCTTGCCGGTGGCAGGATCGGGTTTGCCGGCCTCGTTCATGGCCTGGAATGCTTGCGGCGTTGAGGCGGCAAAGAAAGGAAAACTGTTCATCGCGATGCGCCAGTCCTGGCCGTCGTCGGTTTTCAGCTGCACGGCCATGCCGCGCACCGGCGACGCGCCATCCGGCGCGTACGGGTTGTTCGACGACGCGGAAAAGCGGCCGATGACGGCGATCGATGGCTGCGAGAACGCGCGTGCCTTCGACAGTTTGGCCGCTTCGGGCGTGGGCGCGAAGGTGCCGGCGAAGCACACGCCCTTGCTGTGCGCGCGCCGGAAACCGGCCGCCTGTTTGCCCGACCCTTCGGCGAAGTCCATCATTTTTTGCGGTGTCAGGTTATGGTTGCCGAACCAGCCGCCGACCCACGCGAACAGCGCGGCAAGGACGGCTAGGATCAGGGCGATCGGTAGCAGCAAAATCATATTGCCACGGCGGGGCGTGGGCGTGGGGGTTGGCATGTCGGTCTGGCTTTCGTTGGTTCGATGGCTGGGAATCAGGGGACCGATTTTAGCCCCCTTATCATTACGACCAGATTACCATTTGTGTCTGGCATGTATCAACTGCGGTGGTCGCGCCCGCGCCCTCCCCCGGAATCAGGCCGCCGGGGCGATTTCCAGCGCGAAGTCGCGATAGGAATGCAGCGGACGGCCCAGTATCGTGGTCAGGCGCTCGACGTCGCCGGCTGCGGGAATCATGCCGTCGCTGACATAACGCTCGGCCATCAGGCGCATCTCGTAGGCCATCCATTTTGGCATGAAGGTCGCCAAATTCTGCTCGAAGCCGGTCGGGTCGTCGCCGCCATAGACAATTGGACGCCCCAGCACCCCGGACCAGATCGCCGCGACATCGGCGCCGGTGAGCGTGTCCGGACCGACCAGGTTGATGGTGTCGATCGGCAGTTTGCCCGGCGCTTGCTCGCGGCGGATCAATTCGATCGCCGCGACCTCGGCGATGTCCCGGGCATCGACCATGGCCACGCCTTTGCCGCCGACCGGCATCGGATACACGCCGTGCTGGAAGATAACGTCCTTGACCATGTGCTCGTTGTCGATGAAGTAAGACGGCCGCAGGATGGTGGCGCTAAAGCCCATCTGTTCGATCATCCGTTCGGCCCCAAGCTTGACGGCGAAGTGCGGCACGTTGGCGAAGCGGTCGGCGTGCAACACCGACAGGTAGACCAGCCGCTCGACGCCCGATTCGCGGGCGACGTTCAGGGTGATCAGCGCCTGGGTGAACTCGTCGCCGGCCACGGCGTTGAGCAGGAACAGCGTGCTGACGCCTTTAAAAGCGCTGCGCAAGGAATCGATATCGAGCAGATCGCCTTTGACGATTTCGACGCTGGCGGGGAAGTCCGCCTTCGAAGGATCGCGAACGAGGACGCGCACGTCGGCGCCACGGGTAACGAGTTGTTGGAGAACTTGGCGGCCAACACGGCCGGTGGCGCCGGTAACGAGGATAGTCATGGTATTGCTCCTTGGTTGAGTTTGAATGAATGTGCTTGGAAGACAAGTCCATAGTAGCGGTACCGCACATGGTCCGATAGATGTCATAATGAGACCTGGCGTCTCACTGGTGGAACACATGGACTTGCTCGCACTGACCGATTTCAATCTTGTCGCCCGACATGGGGGGTTTGGCCGGGCCGCCCGGGCCAGCGGCCGACCGAAAGCCACGCTTTCGCGCCGGGTCGCGGAACTGGAGGCCGGTCTCGGCCTGCGCCTGCTGGAACGGGGCGCCAACGCGCTAAAGCTGACCGAGGAGGGACGCGCGCTCCATGAGCGCACCTGGGCGTTGCTGGCGGAGGTCGACGAGACGGTGGCGGCGATCGTCTCCGGAGGCGAGACGCCGCAAGGCCGCTTGCGCATCAGCGCGCCGCTGCTGTTTTCACACGCCGCCATGGGCAGGCTGGCCGCCGGATTCGCGCTGAAACATCCCCAGGTCAGGCTGGAGGTCACCACGGACGACCGTGCGGTCGACATGGTCGAGGAAGGTTACGACCTGGTGATCCGCGTCAATCCGGATCCCGACGCCAGCCTGGTTGGCCGGATCTTTCTGCGCGATCGACTGGTCGTGGTGGCGCACCCGGATCTGCAGCGGCGGACGGACCAGTCCACCGTGCCCGCCGTGGTGCGCGGGACGGCCGATATGAGTACGGTGTGGAGTTTGACGGCGCCGACGGGCAAATCTTCCGTCGCCGTCGACACGGTGTTGCGCTTGTCGTCGCACTTCATGGTGCGCGACGCCGTTCGGCTGGGTGCCGGCGCCGCGCGCCTGCCGCTGTCGCTGGTGCTCGGCGACCTGGCCGCCGGCTCACTGGTGGCCTGGGGTGATCTCGACGCACCCGAGGTCGCGCTATGGGTGCTCTACCCCTCCAGGCGGCTATTGAGTGCCCGCGTATCCGCGTTCCTCGCTTACTTGAGGGAGGCTTTCCCGAACGGCACGCCGGACGAACTGGCCGCCTATATCACGCCCGGCTGAATCTGCGAAGTATGGTCCCAGCCACGGGGGCGTGCCGCCGGCGACGCTGGTGGACGAATTCCATAATACCAACCCGCGACCGGCCTGGCGCATGTGCGGCAGCACGGCGCGGTTGAGCCGCTGCGTGCTCAGGACGTTGGTGTCGTAGAGCTGAGCCAACTGCTCGGCGGTGAACGCCTCGCTCGGTCCGTAGACCATGTGCCCGGCGTTGTGCATGAGCACGTCGATGCGCCCGTGCGTGGCGATGAGATCCGCGACGGCCGCTTCGACCGACGCCTCGGCGCAGCTAGCTGTTCCATCAGAGTACGCCTCCGTTCACGCGCAACACCTGTCCGTTGACCCAGCCGCCGTCGGCGCCGGCCAGGAAGGCGACCACGGCGGCGATGTCGACCGGCTCACCCAGGCGGCCCAACGGGGCCATGTTGGCGATTTTGTCGATCGTGGCCTGATCCTTGCCGTCCAGGAACAGGTGGGTGGCGGTTGGTCCCGGCGCCACCGCGTTGACGGTGATGCCGCGGCCGCGCAGTTCCTTGGCGAACACGTGCGTCAGCGCTTCGACGCCGGCCTTGGTGGCGGCGTACACGCCGTAGCTTTCCTGGTAAAGCCCGACCACGCTGGACGAGAAATTGACCACGCGTCCGCCCTCGCGCAGGCGTTTGCCGGCCTCGCGCAAGGTGTTGATGGTGCCCTTCAAATTGATGGCAAGGTGGCTGTCGATCAGGGCATCGTCGACGTCGGCCAGTGGCGCCAGTTTCATGATGCCGGCGCTGTTGATCAGCGCATCGACGCCGCCGAAAGCATGCTCGGCCGCGTCAAACATCGCCGCCACGTCGGCCGCGCTGGAGACGTCGGCCTTAAACGCCAGCGCACGGCCGCCCGCCTGCTCGATCGCTGCGACGACCCCGTCGGCAGGCGCGGCGTCGCCCGCATAGTTGACGACCACGGCGTAACCGTCGCCGGCCAGGCGCCGGGCAACCGCCGCGCCGATGCCGCGTGACGAGCCGGTGACGATGGCGCACCGAATTTTTTCCGGGTTGATGACGGTCATTGAAAACTCCTTGTGGTGGATGGGATGGAGCAAGTCTACAATGCCCACTGTCTGACAACGAGGTATGATTCGCATTTTATTGGTCGGAAAAACCGGCATAAACCATCTGAAATTCTGGAACGACCATGGACACGATCGACGCCATGCGCGCCTATGTACGAGTGTTTGAACGGCGCAGCTTTGTGAAGGCAGCGCATGACATGGCGCTGCCGAAATCGCGCATATCGGAGGCGGTGCAGCAACTCGAGCGGCGCCTGGGCGTGCGCCTGCTCGACCGCACCACCCGCAACGTGGTGCCGACCGCCGAGGGCGAGGATTATTACCGGCGCTGCCTGCACATCCTGGAGCGCATTGCCGACGCCGACAGTATGGCCGGCAGCACCGTGCCGGCCGGTCCGCTGCGGGTCGAACTGCACGGCAGCTGGTCGCGCCGCTTCCTGCTGCCGGCCCTGCCAGAGTTCCTCGAGCGCTATCCCGGCATCCAGTTGCATGTCGGCGAAGGAGACCGGTTGGCCGACCCGGTGCGCGAGGGCATCGATTGCGTAATCCGCATCGGCCGCCCCGCCGATAGTGAACTGATCGGCCGGCGTCTCGGCGAGTTGGCCGAGGGCACCTTCGCCAGCCCCACCTACCTCGCCCGTCACGGCGAGCCGCGCACGCCGGCCGAACTCGACGGCCATCGGATGATCGGCTTTATTTCTTCGGCGACCAAGGCGCCGATGCCGTTCGTGTTCAGCACCCCGCAAGGCCTGATCACGGTGACGCTGGCGGTATCGGTCAGCGTCACCGCCGCCGACACCAACGCCTGCCTGGCGGTGCACGGTCTGGGCCTGATCCAGGTGCCGCGCTACCGCGTGGAACAGGAGCTGGCGAGCGGCCAGCTGGTGGAAGTGCTGCGGGACTTTCCGCCGCCGCCCATCCCGGTCTACCTGCTGTATCCCGAAGGGCGGCAACGCACACCGAGGGCCAAGGCGTTCATGGAATGGGCCGAGGCGGAGTTCCATCGCCAGCTGACGCGTCGCGCCACTGGTTGATGGTGTCGAGCAGCGCCCGCATTTTCGGCTGGGACTGCGACCGCGCCGGGAAATACAGGTACAGGCCTTCGTCGGCGGGGATGAAGCCTTGCAGCGTCGCCTCCAGCGCCCCTGCCGCCACGAAGGCGGCGACCTCCATGTCGGAGACGAACGCCAGCCCCATTCCCCGGCATGCCAGCACAATGAGCATGGCGCGGCTGTTGACAATCATGCCGCCCGGGACATCGACCGTGAAGTGGCGCCCGGCGTCGTGGAATTCCCAGTGGTGCATGCGCCCGGAGACGGCGAAACGGTAACGTATGGCCTCATGGCCGGCCAGTTCGGCAGGCGTGGACGGGCGGCCATGGCGCGCGAAGTAGCCAGGCGAGGCGACGATCGACCAGGTGACGGGCGGCGTCATGCGCACCGCCAGCATGTCCTTTTCCACTGCGCTGTCCAGGCGTATCCCGGCGTCATAGCCCTCCCCGATCAGATCGACGAAGCCGTCGTTGCTGTCGATGTCGAGCGTGACATCGGGATAAGCGAGGCGAAAGCGCGGCACCAGATCGGCCAGCACGTGCTCGTTGACGACATGGGAAGCGGTGATGCGCAAGGTCCCGCCGGGCCGCGCGCGCTGCTCGTGTAACCCTGTCAGCGCGTCGGCGATGTCTAGGCTCGACGGACGCAGCCGCTCGTAGAGCGCGGCCCCGGTTTCGGTCAGCCCGACGCGCCGCGTGGTGCGCTGGAACAGCACCACCGCGTGGCGCTGCTCGAGCTGGCGCACGCTCTTGCTGACCGCCGCCGTACTGACGCCCAAGACCCTGGCGGCGGTGGTAAAGCTCTTGTGTTCGGCAACGGCGAGGAACACGCTGATGCCATCGAACAGATCGTGCACCATCATGATTGTTAACCCCTGGTTGATAGCCCTTAGCCGATTACCTAGTTTATCTCAACAAGCGCTGCCGTTATGATGATTTTTCACATTCGAAAGGAGCTTAGCCATGAACAATCATCTACCAAGCCTGGCCGCCACAGACGTGGCACTGTCGCTGCCCGACGGGCAATCGCTGCATGTCGGTGACCAACGCCTGAGCGAACGGGCACAACAACTGATCGGCATCGGCGAGACCGCCATCGCCCAGCACGACGATGCCGCGCTGGACGCCTATTTCGCACCGGATTTTGTGTTCCACGGCCCGACCGGCGAGGCAACGTACCCGCAGCTCAAGGCGATGTTCGCCACCTTCCGGGCGTCGTTCCGGGACTTTCGCGTCACGCGTCAAGCCATCATTGAAAACGGCCCGTTCGTGGCGGCGCGCACCAGCATGTCCGGCACCTTCGCGCACAGCCTCGACACGCCCTTCGGCCCCATCGCGCCGACCGGCAATCACGCCCAATGGGACTTGATCAACGTATTCCGCTATGACGCCGACGGCCGCCTGGCAGAGGAGTGGGTGCAGTACGACTATGCCGGTTTCATGCGGCAACTGGGCGTGACACTGGTGGCGCAAAAAACCGCGCCATAGCGTCTGCCGCGACCACGGCGAAAGCCCGGGTCGCGATGCCTAGCCGGCCGTCCAGCCGCCGCCGATCGCCTTGACCAGTTGCACACCGGCCTGGCGGTAGCGGGTGGTCAGCTCCAGTTCGCTGCGGGCCGACTGCAGGTACGCGGTCTGCGCCGTGACCACCTCCAGGTAACTGGCCGCGCCCTGGTCGTAGCGTTTCTTGGCCAACTCCAGCGCGCGTTTGGCGGCGGCTGCCGCCAGGCGGTCGGACTTGGCCGCTTCATCGTAATTGGTCAGCAACGACAACTGGTCTTCCACCTGCTGGAAGGCGGTCAGTACCACCGAGCGGTAGCGCTGGCCCGCTTCGTCCAGCACCGCCTCCGCGTTGGCGATCTGCGCCTTGCGTTTGCCGCCGTCGAGCAGGCTCAACGCCAGCGTCGGCCCGACCGCCCAGAACAGGTTGGACGCCTGCGCGAAGCGGCCGAAGTCGCCCGACTGGAAGCCGACCGCGGCGTTCAACGTCAGCGCCGGGAACAGCGCCGCGCGCGCCACGCCGACCTGGTCGCTGGCGGCGGCCACGCGCGACGCGGCGGCGGCGATGTCCGGCCGGCGCTGCAGCAATTGCGACGGCAAGCCCAATGGCGGCACCGGTGAGATGAAATCGTCGCCGGACGGCGCCACCGTGAAGTCGGCGGCGTTGGCGCCGACCAGCGCGGCGATCGCGTGTTCCTGCACGTTGCGCTGCGCCTGGCGCTGGCGCAGCAGCGAGCGGGTCGATTCGAGCTGGGTCTCGGCGCGCGCCAGGTCCAGCCCGGACGCGCTGCCGCCGTCGTGGCGGCGGGTGACCAGGTCGGCCTGGCGCTTGTACGCCGCTTCGGTCTCGCGCAGCAGCTTGAGGTCGGCGTCGGCGCCGCGCAGCGCCAGCAGCGTGTCGGCCAGTTGCACCTGCAGCGACAGGCGCGCCGCCCCCAGGTCGGCGTCGGCGGCGCGTTCCTGCGCGACCCCGGCGCTGACCTGCTTGCTGATGCGGCCCCACAGGTCGACTTCGTAGCCGAGGTCGAATTCCAGCGTGCCGCTGTCGTACTCGCTGGGCGAGGTGGCGCCGCGCAGCGGTTTCAAATCGGACTGGCGCAGGCGCTGGCCGTTGAGCGAAGCGCCCAGGG
>Ga0308163_10004906_pt1 | contig 10436 bp, 5 predicted proteins | sample PhyTR1_FD_201037 | JGI IMG/M metagenome (GOLD analysis project Ga0308163, IMG submission 201037) | Phyllosphere microbial communities from UC Gill Tract Community Farm, Albany, California, United States - DLSLT.R1 | ecosystem: Host-associated > Plants > Phyllosphere > Unclassified | place: USA... | reverse complement strand
ATAATATTGGTCCGGATAATAATCCGTTGGATAGTTGTAATAATAATCGTCCGGATAATCATACGAGTTATCATAATATTCGTAACCATTATTCTGAGGGTAAGTGTCATAATAATCCTGGGCAAAAACAAAAGTTCCCAAAACCAAAGCGAAACTTAAAAATATCTTTTTCATTTTTCTTTTATTTTAAAATTAAATTCGAAAATTCATTTTTACCTTAAAATGAAACTTTCTATCTTTTGGATATTAAGGAATTAAAAAAGTTAAAAGAAATTTCAATTTGGAATTAACATTTGGTTCAAATATCAAATTTAGCATTGATAATCAGGCTGATAATTTTCAAAAAAAAAAGCCCTTCAAAAATTTGAAAGGCTTTAAAATTTTATTTTTTTGGATTAATACCGGTCACTATGTTCAATCCAACCTGCTATTTTTTGGTTGAATCTATGCTTAGTTTTCAAATCTTCCAAATTCAGATGCATCCTGTATCGCCAGTAATGTGGAAAAACCGCAGGATTATTGATTCTTTCCTCGTCCATATTGGGATTCATCAATTCTTCATCGGTTGCTAAAAATTCCTGAATCGGAAAAATCGCCAGCATTGCGGCTGTGTAAAGATGTTGTTTCATTATCATTTCTGACAATTCCGGAGACAAATCCCACGGCGCCGTTCCGTACTGACCTAACTGTTGATTAAAATATTTTTGAGTCAAATCTCTGTCCTCGTGCCACCATTGTCTCAGCGTAGAACTGTCGTGAGAAGAGGCAGTAACAACATTCAGATAACTTACATTTTTCGGGTCATACCAAGGAATATTCTCAGAAGGCATTCTCTGAACCTTCAAAGCCGTAATCGCCAACTTATCCATCACAACGGGAACCGAATCCGGAACTAAGCCTAAATCCTCGCCACAAATCAACATTGTCGTAGAATTGAGTAAAGCCGGTAATTTTTCCATCGCTTTCTGGTACCAAAGTCCGTCCTGACGTTTGAAGAAATAATCGTTATAAACATCATTCAGTTTCGCTTTTTCCCAGTCCGGAAGATATTTGTAAGAAGTAGTCTTAGCAATATTAAATCTTGGATGATAAACAACTCCGTTTTCTGTTTCTTCAGTTAAAAACAAAACATTTCCGGCTAAAGAAATCAATTTTTCTTCTGCCCAATCCCAAGATTCTTTCTTGAAATAATCTGTTAATTTTCGCTGCGTGTCAAATTCCGCTTTGAAAGTGTAAATGCCATTATGATGATTATCGAAGAATTGATTCTGAACTTTATCTTTTGCATCTCCAAAGTTTTCCCATAGAATCGGGTCATTTACAAATGGCTTCACATAACGGTCCGTAGAAAATGGAATTTGTCTGTCGGCAAACTCTTTCTCAGTCACTGGAAGTGCTGGATAAAAATAACCTAGTAAACCTTGAGTCGCAGAAATGGGCATTCTCCAAATTCTGAAAAATCCAAGAATGTGGTCGATTCTCATCGCATCAAAATACTGCTCCAAAACTTTGAAACGCTTTTTCCACCATTGGTAACCATCGGCCTTCATCACTTCCCAATTATAAGTCGGGAATTCCCAGTTTTGTCCCAAATCCGAGAATTGGTCTGGCGGAGCTCCGGCCTGGAAATCCATTCCGAATAATTCCGGCTCTGTCCAGGCTTCCACAGAATGTCTATAAATCCCAATCGGCAAATCGCCTTTTACAGAAATCCCCAAATGATGAAGGTATTCTACAGCATCCTGTAACTGCAAATGCAACTGATACTGAATCCACGCGTGAAGCATCAATTGAGAATATTCTTTATGTTTTGGAGAATAAAGTGTCGCTACTTTTCCCGCAACATATTTTTTATGAGTCTTCCATTCATTGAAATTCGGCGTTTTGTATTTGTCTCTCAAAACACAAAATGCGGAGTAAGGCATCAGCCATTCCTCATTATCTTTAATGAATTTTTTGAAGTTTTTATCTTTTAGAATTGCCTCTTTATTCGCCTCGAAAACAGCCGTCGCATATTTCCATTTTCCGGAAATCATCTGCTCGTAATCAATCAAAGACAATGCATTCAGTTTTGCTTTTTTCGTTTGATAATCCTTAGCTAAATCCTTTGGCAAAGCAAATTCTAATTTCTCAATCGATAGATATTGCGGATGAAGTGCATAAACCGAAATCGCTGCGTAAGGATAAGAATCTGTCCAGGTGTAATTCGCAGTAGTGTCATTAATTGGCAAAATCTGGATCACAGACAATTTGGTTTCATTGGCCCAATCTCCTAATTTTTTGATATCAGGAAATTCTCCAACTCCAAAACCATCTTCCGTTCTCAAAGAGAAGACCGGAACAGCAACTCCCGCAGAATGCCAAAGCGTATGATTATCGAATTTGAAATAATGGTCGGCTTTTACATAAAGAATATCCTTATTTTTATTACCAAAAACCCAACGGTTATCGCCCGGCTCTATGTAAATAATTTTTTCTGTATTCTTATCTTTTATTGCGTACTTGTAAAGGACAGTCTGATGTGTCGGGATTTCTACGCCTGTTTCCCAAACACCATAATCAGTTTCGTTTAGGTTGACGGCATTTTCATTATCCCAATTTCCCAGAGCATCCACATTTCCTATCAAAACCAGTTGCCAGTTTGAGTTGTAAAGCGGGGCTTCTATTCTGAAAAGATGGGTGTGTTTTTTAACAACCGAGGATTTTGCAGGTTTGAAGCCTTGCAAACGGTTGTGAAGGATTTTGTTGGTCAGATAATTTTCCGGGAAATTTTTGAGGTCCCATTGATCAAAGATCACAAATTCTTTGAAGCTGTTAGGAAAATCTAATTTGTGGAAAGGAATTTCTTCATCCAAAACTTCCCCATCTTCGGTTACCAAAAGGTATTTGTAGAGAATTGATTTGGAAAAATAATCCAGTTCTGTGGTCCAGTTGTTATTTTCGGAATAGTCTAAATTGTAGTCCCGATGCTCTGTTTTGTCCTCAAACAGGCGCAAAACGAGTCGCTGGCCAACTTTTGTTCCGAAGTTAACACTAAAGTATAGTTTCATTTATTAAGGTCTATTAATATGGACGCAATTTAACGAATTATTGAATTACAATTAATATTCCCATAAAAAAATCATTTTTTCGTAATCCTTTCTAAATAAGCATTTATATTGCTGTCTAAAGTGACTGTAATTCCGCCTACGTTTTTGGCTTTCATATACATCAGTACTTTTTCGTCTTTCAGAGAAAACATCAGAAAATCATTGAATTTTTCGGGCGGTATTCCAGCTTCTGAAAAATAATCGACATCAATATTATTCTGAATCCAAGCCAAACCTTCCTGCAAATCCTCGTATCTGTAAAGCCGTTTTAAACGTTTCGATTTTCCGCTGACGACATCATAAATCGCCTGAATATTGACCATTGGCGGAATTCTTATCAAAGGTTTTACAATATCATCCACCGCATCCGCAGGTTTTTCCCGTGGTTTGTCCGGACCTTTCGGCAATCCGATATCTTTTCTGAGTTTTTCTTCCTGAGATTCTGCAAGATTTTTATTAATGATTTTCACTTCCTCTATTTCCTGCGGAATTTTCTCAAGCCGAACCACCTGAAAATTATAGTTCAAAATGACTATTTTTCCCAATCTGTAAGACTCTTTAGCAAACCGGATTTCGTCACCAATATTTGCATTGATTGAAAATTTTCCATAAGAATCGCTGTAAGTTTTTTGATTGGTGGTCATATTGACAATCAGAACTGTGGGAACGAGAACTTCATCCTCCGACATTACATTTCCTGAAATATTCTGAGAAAAAACAAAACCGGATAAAATGAGGAAAAGAATGTGTAAAAGTCGTTTCAAACGCTGATAGTTTTTTCAAAAATAAACTTCTTTGCTAAAATAAAAATACGGTTTAACTTTCGTTAACCGTATTTGTTATTAATTATGATTAAAGAGTAAATTATTTCACAATGATTTTCTTGGAAACAATTGTTTTCCCGTTTTCTGATTCAACATTTACAATATAAACACCGGAAACCAATTTACCTAATTCAATCCGGTTTTCAGAATTGGAAATATTGGTAATGGTTTGATTGGAAACCAAATTTCCGGAAGTACTATAAACTTTCACATTGGCGTTTCCTTTTTGGTTATTGGCAATTCTGACATTCACAAAACCTTCTGAAACTTTTGTTGGATAAATATCATTTTTATTAATATCAACAGCCACTTTATTTGACTTCAAAACATAAGAACTTCCGAGGTCATAGACTGGCATATCCAGATTGTTATTCATCTTTTCTGCCTGCAAAGTTTCGAGATTCAATGTATGAAAAACACCACCTTTTGCACTTGCTAAAACGATTTTTCCTTCAGCATTGACTGCAACTCCATTGATGGAAAAATTCTCGGGTAACGATTTTATTTTTCCGAAGAATTTAGCTTTCATATCATTCAAAGACACTTTGAAGACACTTCCAAAAGCAGAAAACACATAGAAATTGTTGTTATCATCAGCAATCATATCGCCTCCGAATCCAGTCTGCATTTTGCTTAACTGATTTTCGCCATTTCCGGAATCATCTTTGACGATGCCCAAATCTGTAACAGCGTATTTTCCATCTTTATAAAAAATCTTCAAAAGCTGAGCACCGGAATTGGAAAGTGCATAAACGTTTCCGTCTGCACCAATCGTCATTCGGGAAAACTGTGAACCTGTATCGCAAGATGTTGGATTGGAAAGATTATTTTCCACCAACGTCACATTCTTTGTTTTGGAATCCAGAACATAAATATTGGACGAAAACAACGGCATATAAACCAAATTCCCTCTTGAATCTACAGCAAGTGTTGCCATTTGACTGGCGAGCGCATTGGCATTCGATTTTTTGTCTTCGGTAATCTCACGGTTTTGTTTTGTAGAGAACACGGTTGGCTGATCTGAAGCAGATAAAACAACATTCTGCGTGATTCCTTTCTTCGAATCCAAAGCTCTGAAATCCTGAAAAACAATGTTCGATGTTTCCTTCCCCGTGAGCGCCAACAAATCCTGCTGTCCAAAAGCTAATGTCCCGATTGACAACAATAGTAAAGAAGATAAAGTTTTTTTCATAGTTGATATTTTAAATTGTTATGACTAAGTTACTTATTTTTATAATACGATAATAACTAAAATAAAAAAATCCGCCTCAATGGTGAGACAGATTTTTTTCATGTGTTCAAAAATTTATTTTTATTCTTTAATGAGTTTTTTACTCATTATATCTCCGTTACTGGAAGTTGCTTTAATGATGTAAATTCCTTTTGGCAGTAAAGAAACATCAGCTTCCGTATTGGAGTGATTCACATTTAATTTTTTACCGTCCAAAGCATATATTTCTACTGTATTGATATTTTCATTAAAGATTATTTTTTCTTTGGCAGGATTTGGCGCAAAAGAAAATGCAGGACGCTTGTTGGTATCTTCAGTTCCTAAACTCTTAGTAAAGCTATAATCTCCTGAATTAATATTAAATTTAACAGTATATGTTCCTGCTGGAACTACTATATTAGCACCATTAGTAAGTCCTGTCCCTGTAGGGAATGTACTACCGCCCCAACTAAGATTCCAAGCATTATTCTCTCTAAACTTAACTTGTGTTGCCGGAAATGTATGGTTGCTTACGGTAAAATTAATTCCATCTGTGCTGCTCATTGATACATCTGCTGTCCCTCCCCAATCATTAAAAGTACCACCTATTCCTATATTATATAGATTAACAGAAGATAATCCAAAATCACTACTCTCATTACTATCTGAAAAATAATCGCCTCCTGTTACCAAATGGTTATTGGTAATGATTAAAGATCTTGCATAAAATTGATTTAAGAAGATTTCGTTTTTCACAAAAGTAGTATCTAAGGTACCATTAGTGTTGTATCTTGCAATACCACCACCATAAGCAGAAGAAATGATGATTCTGTTTAGAGGATCTAAAACCATATCATTATCTCTTCCTGAAAAACTTGAATAGTCAGTCAATAATTGTCCGGTAGAATTGAAAGACGTATCCAAAGAGCCATTGCTATTATAACGTAGTAATGCTAATCTATTGCCGGAAGTATTTACATAGCTACTTAATACCGCTATCTTACCATCAGCTTGCAATGCTAATTTTAAAATCTCATCATTACCGGTACCGACGCCTTGGGTTACTTTACCATTACCATTGAAAGTGCTGTCTAATGTACCATTGGTGTTGTATCTCATCAGCAATAGGTCTTTGTCTGCGCCATTAGTTATCCAACCGCCAACTAATATTTTGCCATCCGGCTGCAGTAAAATACTATTTCCTTCAGAATTTACACTAATAGTAGTATTCGAGAAACCCGTACCATTAAAAGTAGTATCCAACGTTCCATTTGTATTAAATCTTACTAATGTAAAAACATTATCTGTACCCACATATGAACTTCCAACTATCATTATTTTACCATCTGTTTGCAGAATGGCAGCGTTAGAAATAGTCCACTTAGCGTTTATACCAAGGCTTGCCATTCCAGAAGTGCCAAAAGTTGTGTCTACAGTCCCACTTGGATTGTATCTGCGGACAAAGATTTCTTGGTTATTACTTACGCTACTATAGTAATCTCCAACTATTAATATTTTTCCATCTGTTTGCGATAGCACAGCCAAAGAATTAAAAAAATTGCCAAAATAAGTATGTTGAAAATTACTGGTTACATAGCCTTTGGTATTAAAGCTGGTATCTAAAGTCCCATTAGCATTATAGCGGGCCAAAGAAATATTATTGGTTGAAGTATAACCAGCCGCTAATATTTTACCATCACTTTGTACGGCAAGTTTTTCTATCCTATCACTTCCGCTTTTTAGAAAACCTGAAGTTACTTTCCCGGTTCCATTAAACGTATTGTCTAGAGTCCCGTTGGTATTGAGGCGTATGATAGCCATGTCTTTATAACTTCCTATATAAGATGTACCACAAACTACTATTTTGCCATCGGTTTGTATTTTTACATCAGCCGCTGTGTTGGGCTTATTTTTATCAATACTTGCTGTTACTACACCTGAAGCATTAAAAGTAGTATCCAATGTTCCATTGGTATTATATCTCAAAACAAAATATTCTGAGGTGTGCGCCGTAGCATCATATTTACTGCCAGTTACAACAATTTTTCCATCACTTTGTATGACAACGGCTTCAGTTGTATCATCAGCTAAGTTTGTAGTTACAGCACCAGTCCCATTAAAAGTAGTGTCTAAAGTCCCGTTGGTATTAAGCCGTACCGTTTTAATACCAAAAAAAGCACTGTTACCTGCCAATATCATTTTACCATCGCTCTGCAGAGCAATTCCTCCTGATAGATAACCAGCTAATGTACTGTTACCAGCTACTACGACGCCCGCATTACCAAAAGTAGTATCTATGCTGCCACTGCTATTAAACCTCACAGCGGTGTAAAATTGATTACCGGTGGTACTAGTTGTAGTTCCAGCAAGAATAATTTTACCATCACTTTGGATGGCAACTGCCTCAGCATTATCGCTTTTATTGATATCTTTAGATACCTTACCTGTTCCATTAAAAGTAGTATCTATCGTACCATTGTTGTTTAAACGCAATGCGGCAAAATTAACATTAGAAACATTATTTAGATATAAATCTTCATAAGCAGAAAGCACTATTTTCCCATCACTTTGTATCGCTATATTATTAATACTAAAACTGGTACCTGATGGCACACTATAGGTATATACTCCATTGGTACCAAATGTAGTATCCAAAGTACCATTGCTATTATAGCGATATACTTTGTTATAATCAGTAAGTAATATTTTACCATCAGACTGTAATGCTGCATTAGCAAAATAAACATCAGTAAATTGTCTTCCTGTACCATTAAATGTAGTATCCAATGTCCCATTAGTATTATATCTTGTGATAACACCGCCCGCATTTTCATTATATCCTATTATTATAATCTTGCCGTCAGTCTGTATTAGTTCTTTTTTGGCATAATTACTAGCATAGCTAATATCTGTATTTGCTATACCATTGGTACCAAATGTAGTGTTAAAAGTCCCTGCGGTTTGCGCTTTACCAATAGTTACTAAACCTAATAATGCTAGGCCTAATAGAAAAGAGTTTTTGTTTTTCATGTTATTAGATTTATAAATATTTTTTTATCAAAATTTTGATTGTTTTTAGAAGTCTTACTAATAGTTGATCATTTTATCAACTATATTGTTAATTAATTTCTTTGTCGCTTTGCGTATCAAATGACCAATTTTATTATTAATTTTTTAGTCCGGCAAATCTATAAAAAAAACATTGAGATATGTTCGAAGATTTCTTTAAGCGAAAAATCATTCTTTAAATCAATGAAGAAATTAATTAAAAAACATATAACAATTAAGTGAAATTTAGTTTTTTATTTTGACCAAAACTGATTTGTATTTATTGAAAAGTTGAAAATACAAAAGAGGTTTTTAAACTTAAAACAAAAATGGTCGGAAATATATTCCGACCATCATTATTTATGCTAATTTATTTTTTATAATAAATTATAACTCGTACCATCTCTTCCATCTTTCAGCTCGATTCCTTTTTCAAGAAGTTGGTCGCGGATCTGGTCGGACAATTCCCAGTTTTTGGATTTTCTGGCTTGATTTCTCAAATCAATCAAAACCTGCAAAGTCTGGTCAAGTTTATCGTTATTCGATTCTTCAATGGTTTCCAATCCCAAAACATCGAAAACAATTGCATTCAGGAATTGTTTCAAATCTTCATAATCTTCCGTAGAAATACTTTCTTTACCCAGTTTTGAAGCCGAAATAAACTTCACAGCCTCGAATAAATGAGAAATCAAAATCGGACTGTTGAAATCATCCGTCAAGGCTTCCAAAACTTTTTCTTTCCAAGCTTTATAATCAAAAGAAGAATTTTCTACACCTTCTACATGAACTTGTGTGTTCAGGATTTTTACGGCTTCCATCAATCTGTTGAAGCCTTTTTCGCTCGCTAACATTGCATCATTGGAAATATCCAGAACACTTCTGTAATGCGCCTGCAAAAAGCAAAATCTCAACACGCTTGGATGAAAAGCTTTTTCAAAGAAATCATTGTTTCCGGTAATCAATTCCATTGGAAGAATGTAATTTCCGGTTGATTTACTCATTCTTTGTCCGTTCATTGTCAGCATATTGGCGTGCATCCAATATTTCACAGGTTCTACGCCGTTGCAAGCTTTTCCCTGAGCAATTTCACATTCGTGATGCGGAAATTTCAAATCCATTCCGCCACCGTGAATATCGAATTGGTCGCCCAGATATTTTGTGCTCATCGCTGTACACTCCAGATGCCAGCCCGGGAAACCTTCTCCCCAAGGCGACGGCCATTTCATAATATGTTCCGGCGAAGCTTTTTTCCAAAGGGCAAAATCTTGTGGGTTTTTCTTTTCAAATTGCCCGTCCAAATCTCTGGTGTTGGCAAACAATTCTTCGATATTCCTTCTGGACAATTCGCCATAATTAAGACCTCTTGCATTATATTCCAAAACATCGAAATAGACAGAACCATTGCTTTCGTAGGCAAAGCCTTTTTCTACCAGAAGTTTCGTCAGTTCCAACTGTTCGATGATGTGACCGGTTGCAGTCGGTTCAATGGTTGGCGGAAGCAAATTGAATTTTTTCAAAACCTCGTGAAAATCGACAGTATATTTCTGTACAATTTCCATCGGCTCCAGCTTTTCCAATCTGGATTGTTTGATGAACCTGTCGTTATTGATATCGCCATCATCCGTCAAATGTCCGGCATCGGTGATATTTCTGACATATCTGACTTTATATCCAAGAAACTGAAGACTTCTGTAAATGAAATCGAAGGACAAAAAAGTTCTCACATTTCCCAAATGCACATTGCTGTAAACCGTTGGTCCACAAACGTACATCCCTATATTATCTTCTAAAATGGGCTTGAAAACTTCTTTTTCGCCTGAGAGCGAATTGTATATTTTTAGTTGCATTGATTTTTAATTATTGATAAATGATAAATGATAATTGATAAATGATTTAAATATTGACACAAAACATCAACAACAAATAATTGTTGCTATGAAAATTTTGTTCAAATGTTTTTTAAATTTTATCATTATTAATCAAATTTTGCGTGACTTCCTACGTAATGTAAAAACTCCTGTCTCGTAATTGGATTCGTTCTGAAAATCCCGCTTAATTCTGCCGTAATTGTAGAACTTGCAGTGTCCTTTATCCCTCTGCAATTTACGCAAAGATGTTTTGCATCGATAATACAAGCGACATTATTTGTACCCAGAGCATCTTTCAAAGCATCAACAATCTGCATTGTCAATCTTTCCTGAACTTGTGGTCGCTTAGCATAATAATCAACAATTCTATTAATTTTTGACAAACCAATCACTTCAC
>Ga0308163_10004902_pt1 | contig 10441 bp, 13 predicted proteins | sample PhyTR1_FD_201037 | JGI IMG/M metagenome (GOLD analysis project Ga0308163, IMG submission 201037) | Phyllosphere microbial communities from UC Gill Tract Community Farm, Albany, California, United States - DLSLT.R1 | ecosystem: Host-associated > Plants > Phyllosphere > Unclassified | place: USA... | reverse complement strand
TTCCCCTTAGTCGGCCTCCACCACGCAGGCCCCTTCGTCTAGCGGTTAGGACGCGGCCCTTTCACGGCTGAAGCACGGGTTCGATTCCCGTAGGGGTCACCAACGGCAGAAAACAGCCGTTTTTGATGAGTGTGTTAGAAGCGGTTGCCCCCGTAGATCCCCTGAGTTTGCCCCCGAGATACGGCGCGTGCGGGTGAGACAGCAAAAAGCCGCCGAAGCATAAAGCTCCGACGGCTCAGTTAGCATAACCGGATCAGTTGATCGGCTTGCCGTGCTTGTCGACCTTGAAGGTCTCTACGATCGCGGTGGCTTTGCGGCGTTCTGCGACCTTCACCGGGAGAAACTGACCGGTGTCAGCATCCCGTCCGCGCTTGTGCTGTGCCATCTCTATCTCCTCAGTACGGGAAGGAGCCCTGAGCGGGCTTCACATCGGGATAGCGACGACCACGCATGATTTCGGAAATGCGGCCTTGGTTGACACCGACCAGAGCTGCTGCCTGGTGCTGATACAGTCCGCGCTCTTTCACTAGGAAGCGAATGTGTGCGGCCATTTCTGGTGAGATATGCGGTGAATTCGAACGGTTCATAAAATCAACGGCTTTCCAAATGCGTTGGAAGCGTGTTGACTTTATCCGCGTACAGCGCGATTACAGCGCCGCTGCAGCAAATTCACCGCGCTTCCAACGCGGTCCTTACGAGCCCGAGGTGCGCTAACACCTCGGGCTTTTTGCGTGTCTGACGATTCGCGATTGGAATCAAGCGAAATCGTCTACGCGGCCCGCTGAGCCGCTTTTCCGGCGCAGTGGGGGTTTGAGACGTTTAAACGCTTACTGGCGCTCTAAGGCCTATTTCTGGCCTGATACGGGCCAAGTCTGCATACGACTTTCGTACTTGCAGCCCGTCTGGTTAACAGTTCACGTCCTGTTCGCCGTTCCGGCGGTGTTGACGTTCTTGATCGCGAAGATTTTACCGCCAGTCATGCGATCGGCCGCTCCGCGAGCCACCATCAAGGCCCTCGCCCGCTTGCTGTAATGACGCACCATCTCAGGCGACATGCCAAGGATCTCCCCGATCTCGCTATCGTTGATGCCGCACTCGACCAGGTAGCAGCACGCGTTCTTACGTAGGCCGTGGAACGAGAAGCTGGCGTCCTCGACGATCATCTCGCGCGCAATCAGATCCGCGATCACTTCCTGCACCGCTGGCTCGGACATCAGCTTGCGCAGCCGTTCCTGAATCGCTGCCGTGGTCTTGAACGGCGCGCCCGAGCGCTCGTAGAGCAGTGTCACCGAACGGCGCGGGAGCTTGCCAAGCTCCTCCAGCCAGAAGGGATGCATCGGCACGGCAACGTCCTTAGTCACGCCACCCTTGCGCTTCTTGACCTGGGTGAATTCCATGATGCCGGCAGTGATCCAGCCGTACTGCATCCTGACGCAGTCGCTCACGCGCTGCCCGGAGCATAGGCCGGTGACGATCGCGAGGCGCGTCATGGGCGTGGCCTCGGCGAGACACACGGCCAACAGGTCGGCCGGCCACGGCTCGTGCTCGCCGATCGCGAGGATCGGGATCTTGTCGCACGGATTGTCGTCGCGCAGCCCGAGCTTGATCGCGTGGCGCATCAGCGAGCCGAACGCGCTCAGCCATACGTTCGCCTTGCCGGGGGTATCGGCATAAGCGTCGCGCATCTTGAACAGGCTGACCGGGCGGACGCCGGCGACGGTACGGTGACCGTGCACGGTGGCGATCAGCTGTAGATAGCGGCCTTGGTTCTCGCGCGTTTTGAGGCCCTTCGCCTTCCACTCCGGGCTCGCGCGGTAGTCGGCGACTAGCCATCCGAGGGTGCCGCGCGCAGGCCCCACGACGACGGCCTCGGGCTTCGACAGTCGCGCATACTCCTCGGCGAAGTCGGGGCTGTCGACGGCAGGGAGGCGGATATACGTGTCCTTCCCGGCGATCTTACGCCGGAAGTACAGCAGCCCTTTGCGTTCGGTGACGTTCTTCACCGCAAGTCGTCCCACGAGGTATCTCCGCCAGCCTTGCCGGCAGGCTGGGGTATCGCGAACTGGTTGGCAATGAACCTGTCTAGCTGAACACGCGCCCACAGGACGTTCGCGCCTTCCTTCACACCGGTCGAACCGAACCGCGTCATGAACGTCGACTTCGATATGCCCATGTAGATTGCAGCGACGTCGGCAGTCATGCGAGCAGGCCAGTCTGGCAGTTTTTCAAGGCGCGTGAGGTTCATGCAGCCTTCTCGGGCGCGCGATATCCTACCTGCTGCAACCCCAGCATGAGGTTGCAGCGGGTAGCGTGGCAGGTGTTGGGCTTGAGCCGCGTCATATCAGCGGCCTCCCTGCGCGTTCACCTTGGCGAACAGGACGACGATCGTGATCGGCGCGAGAAGGATCGCGAGGACGATAAGCGCGGCGATCTTGAGACGGCGGGCGCGTGCGGGAACGTGATCGACGGTCATGCGGCAACTCCAAACAGGGTGGTTTGCAACGCGCGTGGCGCGGGCGGAGTAGTGATGGGGGGCGCGGCGATCGGCGCCGGCCGGATCGGTGGCGTCCGCCTCTCGCTCGGGCGAGCGGGCGGTCGCATCGCGGCTTCCCGCAGGCACTGCATGTTCACGTCAGCGATCAGGCGAGCCGGGGGACTGACGGTTTCCCACCAGATCAGCGTGTCGACGGCATCGGCGAACCCGACGGTCTCGAAGCAGTGAGGCATGGCGTCTGCGGCGTGGCGTGCGACCTCGGCCGCATCGCTCAACATCTGGCGCCGTTCGTATGGCCACGCACCGCCCAAATCGGGATCGTCGATCCATTCCCCCGCCGGCGCCAGCGCCGCAATGGCGCGCCAGCTGCAGGCGACGGCGAAAGTGACGCGGACCGCCTCGATCGCAGCGGCGCGCGTGATCGCCTTTTCAGCGAACAGTGCGCGGTACCGCGTAGCGTTGTTGGCGTGGATCTTGACCGCAACGGCTGCGAGCAGCTCGTGATCGTTGTGCCAGCGGGGACGCATCAGAGCATCCCCAGATTTTGCATGTAGAGTTCGAGGATCGCTTCCTCTTCCTGAAACTCTTCCTTTGCCTTTTTGCGGATCTTGCGGATCGCCTCTAGGGTTTTGCCGCTGAAGGCGCAGGCCGGCGTCGGCACAGCGCTTCTCGAAATCGACGAGGCTGATCGCGTGGACATCGGCCGTCCGGCTGTGATCGATGCACGCCGTGCGGTCCGTGTTGATGGGATTGTTCAGGTAATCGAACCGCTCCCAGAACCATTCGACATGAGCGTGATCGGTTTCGACGGCGCGCTGCCGTTCCTCGAGCATCGTCAGCACGAAGTCCTGCGCCTGCTCGATCTGGGTGTTCGTCAGGTTTGTGACGACCAAGCGCATCGCATCGAGCATCGCGGCAAGCTGGGCGTGGTTCTTCGCCAAGCGCCCGTTGCGGATGCCAGGGTGCCCCAGCATTTTCGCCTCGTGATGCTTGAACGCTTCGCGATAGGCAGTGAGGATCTGATCTTCGCGGCGGACGGCGTGAATGATGAAGCCGGAGACGTCCTCGACGTCGAGCCGGGCCGACACTTTGTACGATGTCACGTTCGTTGACCGTGCCGCTGAGGAGCGTTTGCTCGACCTGCGTGCGCAGAGAGCGGAGATCGGAAAGCAATTCCGCGGGCGTGATAAAGCCATCGCGGGAAGGTCGTTCGATGCGGTTCGGGTTCGCACGCGACAAAGCACGCAACGCGTCGGCGAGATCGTGTCGAAGCAGGCCGATCTCGAAGGCATCTAAGGTCGTACACGTCGCAGCTATTCCGCACGATGCTACGCGTCTGGCAGTGCGGGCAGGCAATTGCCGGCATCCGCGCTGCATATGGTCGCTTCTCTTTCTTCACTGGTTGCCCCCGGCAGTTTCCGCGCCCGACCCTTTGTCGGACGGAAGGAAGGGTGACAGGCGCCGGATCAGCCGCCCGAAAGCGCTGTGGGCCTGTTCAGCCTCGCCGAGCGCGCGGAGCGCCTGCAGTGGCGAGACGTTGGTAACGGTGAGCGCAACGGCGGCAGCGAGGGCGTCGCCGCTCTCCGAGGACGCATCCGCAATCGCATCGGCAAGCTGACGGCGGCAGGCATCCAACCGTTCGCGCGCCTCGTGCATCTGATGTTCGAAGGTGTCGAGGAACGGTGAGCCGTCCCCGCCAGCTGCTCGGTATGCCGCGTCAAACGCCAGCGCGAGCGATATGGACGGGGTCGCCTTGCAGCTATCCTCCGACCAGTAGCGCACCGTGCGTTCACGACGTGCGGCCATCTTGGCGCATGCGGGCCAGCCGATAACGCCGGCGACACGGGTCATCGCCGCAGGAAATGTAAGGGGAGCGCGGAGGTGCGTCATGCGCCTGCTGCCCGCTTCATTCCGGCGCTCCGATCGAAAGCGACGACCGGAGCGCTGACCTCTACTGCCGGAGCCTCGACGGGAGAGAAGGCCGGTGCTTCAGCAGGGGGATAGATGTCAGGACGGAGCAAATGACGCGACACGCCGCTCTCTGACTCGACGGTGATGACGTGTTCGGCAGGAAGCCGCTTGCCGCTCTGCAGCCACTTCCAGACGGCTGTCTGCGATACCCCGCAGAGGCGAGCATACGCTGATTGCGATCCGATCTTTTCGACCGACGCTTTCAGCGCTTCGAAGGGGGTGGTTCCTGCGTCCATGACAACCAGCTACAACTGGAGTTGTCGGCCTGTCAACAATTAGCCTTCCGTATCCGAAATAAACTTTGGTTGTAGGTATGCAGCATGATTGTGATGGATCGATTAGCCGATCGAATGCGGCATCTCGGGTTGAGCCAAGCGGAGCTCGCGCGCCGTGTCGGCATCTCGCAGCAGGCGATCGGCAAGCTGGTGAACGGCTCGTCGCGAAGCACGCCGAACATCGGAAAAATTGCGCAAATACTGAAAACGACGCCGGCGTATCTTGTTGGTCAGGTCGACGACCCACAGGAGGGAGCGATGCTGTTACCGACCGACGAGGTCATAGCTGATCAGCTCGATCTCGTTGTGATTGACGAAATCGACCTCGCCTTCGGTTTGGGCGAAACGTACACCGATCATGTCCCGATCGAGGTGACCCCACGCCATTTCCCGCGCGCCTGGTTAGCGGCTTTGACCGACGCCGTGCCTTCGATGTTGGTTTTCGCCCGCGGGCGTGGCGACTCAATGATGCCGACGCTGATCGATGGCGACATCGTCCTGATCGATAAATCCCAGACGAATTTCCACCAGCAAGACGTTCTATGGGCGCTCACAATGGGCGATGCAGCCATGATCAAGCGGTTGCGCGTTAGACCGTCCGGTCGCATCGCTATCCTCTCCGACAACCCGACCGTCCCGCAGGATGAGGTCGCGAGCAACGAAATTAGGATCATCGGTCGAGTGGTATTTATCGGCCGCCGGATGTGAAAAGCGATAGCGATAGCGATATCGATTGGACGAAGTTCAGAAGGGCTTCGTTCAACTGCCTCGGCTGCTAATTCATCATTGGCCTACTGGTCGTGGGCGTGCTGTTCATCCTTTGAGACGAGCGCTCTAGGCTGCTTCCAACTTGATTGCGGTAGTGAACCCACGATCTCCGATGCTGTGATCCACCTCTGTTACGAGCCATCCAGTGCCATCGATCGCTGCTTTGTATCCTGAGACCGTTGCCTTCTGTTCGGGCGCAAGATCGGGGCGGCCCAACACGGTCAGGCTCAACGAGACAGGCTCCCGCCCGGCTTTGGCGCGAGCGGCATTGGCGGCGGTCTGCGCGGCTTCCTCGGTCGGATATACGCGCGCTAGCTTCTTCGCTCCTTCCCCCTCGCCTGCCGTGAACGTCCGTCGCTTGCCAGCCTTCCGATCGTGCCACGTCGCGGCAACATCCGGTACGTCGTCACGCTTCTGGCGGGTGAACTCGTGACTGTCCCCTTCGCGCCGCAGGATAGTGACCGTTGGCAGCGCCTTGCCCGAAGCGGTCCGGCCGGTGCCGATCGGCGCGAGTATAAGCGTCCCCGCCGCAATCTTTGCCACCGCGCTATGCTCGCGACCAATCCGACGGAGAAACGCCAGATCGCTTTCCCGACTCTGAATTTTGCTGGTGACGGCGATGCCCGCCAGTTGAGCCGCGCATCGGGGCTTCAACTTGTTCCGGCCTGCGATCTCGCTGACGATCGCCCCCAGCGTGGTGCCATGATAGCTCCTCTCGCGTCGCGTCTTGATCTCACTGGCGAAGTCCGCCGCGCGGGCGCGGATCGTCACCCGATCGGGCGGGCCGCTGTGCGACACCTCATCGACGATAAAACGGCCTTTATCGACGAGGCCTGTAATCACGTCGCGGCCCTGCTTCCATCCGATCTGCAGCTGCAGCGTCGCGCCGGTCGGTGGCAGCTCAAGTTTGCCGTCCGTGTCATCGAGCACGATGTCTAACTGATCGGCTTCCTCGCCCCGCTTTTCCGACAGAGATAGTGAAACCAGCCGCGGGCGGACGCGGTCGGTTATGTCGAGCAGCTGCAGGGCCTCATCGAACAGCGTGCCGCGCAGATCCGTGCCGCCCATGTTCAGGCGGAAGTCGGGTATGTTGTTCATGATCGGGCCTCGTCATCTACGCGCAGCAGGTTGATGGTGAAGTCGATCTTGAGCGGGGTTCCGTCCGGCAACAGGTGGCGTCGCCCTTCGTCAATCGTCACGATAACGTAAGCGCCAAACACTTGCCCGGTGCCGTCGACCAGCGGCCACGCATCGCCGCTGTTCGCCATTGCGCGCAGCTGGTCGAGAGATGCTTGCCCGTCACTAAGCTCGGCATACGCCGTCCCGCCGATCTGGATCGTTTCGTCACCCGGCCCGACATATTGCGTGGCGTCGCGGGCGCCGACCCGGTTGGAGCCGGCATGTTTCCATGCCGACCGTCGCTGAAGTTCGTCATGGGCGAGCGTCGGGATACCGAACGCAAATAGTCCGAGAGCCAGCAGCATTAAAATTCGTCCTGATCAGCATAGGTGCCGCGGCTCTTGTTCCGGCCAGCGAGTGCCTCGCTGACCTGCTTCGCGACCATTTGCGCGAGAGTCTGTTCGTCCTGCCCGGGCGCCCCGTAGATGGTTATCGAGATGGGCGGCACAGGCGCGGCGCGGGCCGCTGCCTGCCGTGATCCGCCGGATGCTCCCCCGCTGCCCCCCGAAGCTGATGCGGGGACGCCGGTGGCCATCGCGCCGACAGCTATCGCGCCTGTCATCTTACGCGACAGACCATGAAGTCGCGACACCGGCCCATCCTCCCCGCCGGCGATGCCATTGGTCAGCCCCTGCATCATGTAGTCGCCGAGGCCAGCAAACACCCGCGAGGGCGAGTGAATGCCCAAGACGCTTCTGAACATACGCACGGCGCCGAGGCCGATGCTTTTGATCTTCGCCAGCACAACGCCGGGATCGATGCCGCGGAGAAGGCCCTGCAGGATCATCCTGCCGGCTGTGGCGAATAAGCTGGCGCCGGTGGTCGTTAGCCAATTCCCGGCCGCAATGAAGCCGTTCCGAATACCGCCCCAGAAGGCGAACCATGCCGCGCTGATCTCGCCCCAATGGCTCCACGCTGCATAGAGCAGCGCAACTGCGCCGACGACCGCAAGCACAACACCCACGATAGGAAGGAGGCCCACCGATGCGACACCGCCCGCGACGCCCATCGCCACTAGACCGGCATTGATGATGGCGATCGGCCCCATGATACCTGCCAGGACGATCGCGCCCACGCCGAAGACGACGAACAGCGCGGCGAGGGCCGCAGCGCCGATAACAGCCGCTTTCGCGAGCGCAGGATGCTGCTCTGCCGCCTTGCTGATCCAGCCGGCGAAGGCGGTCAGGCGTTGGGTCATCGCGTTGACGGTCGGTAGCAGCATGGAACCAAGCGTGATGCCGAGGATCTTGGCGTTCACCGTCAGTTGCTTCGACTGTTCCGCCGAATCCTTCATGCGGTCTGCGAAATCGGTATCGGTGACGCCGTTGGCTTTACCCGCTTCGGCGCGGATCCGGCGATATTCCTCCATGTTCTGAATCAACGGGCGCAATCCCTGCTGCACCTGCGCGTCCTCGAACAGGAAGCCCATCTTGCCGAGATCCCCGCCGGTCGCTTTCTTGGTCAGCTCCGCGATGGCTTCCAGCGGCGTCTTGCCCTCCGCGTAGGCCTTCTTCAGTGCCTTCGGCAGGTCTATACCGAATTTGGAGAATGCCTTGATGGTGGCGGGCGAGCTGATCTTCTGGATGACGTTGGCGACGTTGTTCGCAGCGCTCGCGCTATCGCCGGCACCCTTGCGGGCGATCTGCAGCGCGGCCGACAGGTCAGCCACGGCGCCGAGGCCGGACTGCCCCAGCGCCTGATAGCCGGCGGTTAGCGACGGGAATGATCCCGCCATGTCCTTGATCTCGAACGCCCCCTGCTTGCCCGCTTCGGCCATGATGTCGATGACGCGGCCCGCCTGATCGACCGGGACCTTCAGATTGTCCTTGGCGGCGAATGCTGCGGCCGACAGGTCGGCGACTTCCGCCTTGTAGGCGGTGGAGGCCTTGCCGATCGGCTTCATCATGATCGCTGCCTGCGCCGGCGTCATACCCATGCCGGCGAGAGTATCCACGCCCGCCTGCATGGCTTCGGGCAACTGGTTGGCGGCGCGGGCGGACACGAGTAGCGAGCGGCCCAGCTCTCCGCTCGCCTTGCGCGACAGGTTCGCCTTCTGACCGATCGAGGTCATGCCGGCTTCGTATTCCTGCGCCTGCTTCACCCCCGCCCATACGCCGGTGCCGATCGCGACGCCGGTGCCGATCGCCGCGGCGCCGCTCGCCGCCATCGATCCGGCCATGCCCTGCACGCGGGCGAATCGTTCACGCGCAGCAGACGCACGGCGTTCCCGGTCTGCCAGCTCACGGACGCGCCGGCTCTGTTCCTCGATCTCGCGATTGGCGCCGGCGGATTGCGTGCGCAGATCCCGTTCGTGCCGCGCGAGGTCTCGGGTCTCGACGCCGGCACCGCGCAAGCGCTCGCGCAACTGCTGCAGCTGCGTTGATTCTGCTTGGTGCTGCCGTGTGAGCCGTTCGGCTTCGGCCTTCGCCTTGGCGAACTCGCGCGCCATGGCCTTCGTCGGCGCCGTCGTCTGGCTGATCTCGTGACCGAGGGCCGCGGCTCGCGTCTTGGCTGCCTGCATCGCCGCACTGGTCGACTGCATGCCCGCCTTCAGCTGGCGGAAGCCGGCAATGTCCGCCTGCGTACGATCGATCTCTTTCAGCCGATCGCGGGTCGCCTTGAGGCTCTGCGCAAGTCGGGTGGAACCGCCCGCCATGTCGCGCAGCGGGCGGGTGACGCGGTCGCCTGCTTCGAGCAGCATGCGGATGCGCAGGTTACGATCGGCCATGTCAGCTTTCCGGGTTGTGGCGTTTCAACGCCTTCGCTCGCCAGCCCATCAATTTGGCTGGGAACATCGGGTCCATGGTTTCTGGCGTCCATCCGAATACGGTAGCGATATCGGCCATCGCATCGTCTACGTCTGCTGGGAGACCGCTTCCTTCGCCGCCTTCGGCAACAAAAAATCCATAACCTCGCCACCGAGCTGCATGAGGTCGGCCGGGTCGAGTTTGGCGATGTCCGCCTTGTGCAGGATCGGCATGGTGATACGCGGCAGCAATGTTTCGAGTGCGCCGTAATCGAGCTGCGACAACGCCATCAGCGTCAAGCCGCGCAATTCGCCCGAGTTGGGCTTGCGGACTCGAACGGTGGTGATCGCCTCGCCACCGGGGCGGTCGAGGGGAACGTCGAGGGTGATGGTGCTGAGGCTCGTCGAGCTATTGAGGGTCGCTTGTTCGGTCATGGCAGCGGCTTTCGTCTGGAACTGGAAGGGACGCCGGCGACACGATGTCGCCGGCGCTCAAGTGCGTCGGGTCAGTAGATCCCGATCGCGGCGCGCAGCTCGGCGCGCCGATCGATGCCATCGACAATCAGCGTACCGGCGAGCACATCGATCTCGATCAGGGTGACGCCGTTCCAGACGAGGCGGTAGAACGCGATGGCGGTCTTGACTTTGAACTCGCCGCCCTCGCCGAGCTTCTGCTCGCCCATGTCGATCTCTTCGTGCCGGCCGCGCACCTCGACCTCGACGGAGTCGACTTCGCCGGTGTCGTCCTGCTGGTAGGCGCAGGCAAAGCGGAGACCGACGCCGGCGACGCCGACGACGCCATACTGTGCCAGGACGTCACGCATCGGCCCGCCGGTCGACCATTCGGCCTCCATCGCTTCGCTGCCGAGATCGACCTTGATGACGCCATCCATGCCGCCACCGCGCCAATCGTCGAGCTTGCGCGTGAGCTTCGGCAGGGTGAACGATGCGACCTGACCGACATAGGCGGCACCGCTGTTGAACAGCATCAGGTCCTTGAGCTTACGG
>Ga0308163_10004897_pt1 | contig 10447 bp, 9 predicted proteins | sample PhyTR1_FD_201037 | JGI IMG/M metagenome (GOLD analysis project Ga0308163, IMG submission 201037) | Phyllosphere microbial communities from UC Gill Tract Community Farm, Albany, California, United States - DLSLT.R1 | ecosystem: Host-associated > Plants > Phyllosphere > Unclassified | place: USA... | reverse complement strand
CGTCCTTCAAGACTTCTATACTTGCAATATCCGATTGATTGAGCCAGCCAATACCATCTACAACAATACCATCTACAACAAACAAAGGATCATTATTGGAACCAAAACTTGTAATACCTCTTACCCTTATTGTTGCGGAGGAGCCTGGCTGTCCAGAGTTGGTAGTTACGTTTACGCCAGCTGCTCTACCTTGTAGCACCTGCTCTGGCTTACCAGCAGGAATGTTTTCGATATCAGCAGCTTTGATACTGGAAATCGCGCCCGTCACATTACTCTTCTTCTGAGTACCGTAACCGATGACAACCACTTCTTCGATAGCTTTCTCTTTGGAAGTCGTGTCACTTACCTGCTGCGCGGAATAGTTGGCTGTAAAGTAAAGAACAGCTGCTAATCCGAGACATTTTGAATACTTTAAGTTCATATTTTAATTAATTTTTGTTAATCTCAAACTGAGACAATAAAAGTAAATTATTTTTTTACACTACAAAATAAATTTTTATTTTTTTTAATTCCTCAATATTAATGCGGTTTCGCAGACGAATTTATCAGCAGTTATCATAATAATTTGTACTTTTACAATCACCAAAAAGACCAGTCATTGTTAAAAAAAGTTAAGATATCATTAAATGAATGTTAATAAAAAGAGCATTACGCTACCTCTTATTTTCAGCTTTCTGATTTTCTCTATGCTGCTAAACAGTATGGGTGTGATTATCCTTCAGCTTTCAGAGAAGGTCTCGTATAAAGGCCTGGGCGTCCTGGAGTCTTTCAAAGATATTCCAATGGCGGTCGTGTCGCTCTTTTGCGTAAATCTGATTGCCAAAACCGGCAATAAAAATGCACTTACATTTTCCCTGATTTTCGTGCTCGTAAGCTGTCTTGCGCTTCCTGTTGTTGATGCTTTCTGGTTTTTCAAAATATGGCTCAGCATTGTAGGTGTCAGTTTTGCCCTGGCCAAGATTTCCGTATTCAGTATTATCAAAAACAATTTTCAGGATAAGGAACTCTCAAGTGCAATCAGCAGTGTAGATGCATGCTTTATGATCGGGATTTTTTTCGTCAATATCGGTTTCGGAACTTTACTGACGAGTGCCTACGCGGAATATTGGAAATTCGGATTCTGGGTAATTGCCCTATTAAGCATCATCACTCTGCTAATGCTCCGATCCGCCCCCATAGATGAGGAACGAAATACCGCAGTTGCAAAGAAGCCAGGTGAATACAAATATTTTCTTAAGCCAAAGATTATTTATTTTTTCGTCATTGTCTTTTTTATGGTGTTCGTGGAACAGAGTTTTAACTCGTGGCTGCCCAGTTTTTTCCGGAACAATCTCAAGATCAATTCCTATTTCGCATTGCAGGCTTCTGCTTTTCTGGCGCTATTTTCGTTCGCCGGCAGACTGATTACTAGCCGGCTTATCTTGCGTTTTCACTGGTTTAAGTTTGTCTTGATCTGCCTGGCAGCTGTATTTTCTATTTTGATTGTATGTCAGGTTCTGATTTCATTTTTTTATGCCGATTACAAATACCTGCTGATATTCATTATGCCGATGATAGGATTGTTCCTGGCACCGCTTTTCCCGCTGTACAACTCAGAAATACTCAATAGTGTCCCTCGGGAAAAAACGCATTTTCTGGTATCAGTTGTCGTGATCTTTTCTTCATTGGGAAGCTCAGTAGGATCGCTCTATATGGCCATCATTTTTCATAAAAATGTAAGTAATTTTTACCCTGTATTTATTTTGTTCCCATTATTAATTATATTTGGACTTACTTTTTTCTTAAATAAAACACCAATAACCTATGACCGAAAACCACAAGAATAAACAGAATTTAAAAGAACTGATAGACAGCAATGACTTTGTGGAGCACGTCTCTGTAGACTGCGTGATATTCGGCTTTCATAAGGATGCACTCAAAGTTTTGCTGCTGAAATACCACGATCTTGATCTCTGGTCTGTGCCAGGTGGATTCATCTTCAACGATGAAAATCTAAATGATGCTGCAGCCAGAACACTGCACGAAAGAACGCATCTTACCGATGTCTTTATGGAGCAATTTTATACTTTCGGCGACATTAAAAGGACAGAAAATAACACCCACCAGAAATTATTAGAAAATAAAAATATAGAAGTCGATAAAAGCCACTGGATTTACCAGCGTTTTATCTCCGTAGGTTACTGTGCTTTAATAGATTACACACTTACCTACACATTTCCCGATTCCTTCAACGAGGTCTGCCAATGGTTTGATATAGACCAATTGCCAAATATGGCGTTTGACCACCGTGAAATGATAGAAAAAGGACTGCTCTACCTTAGAAAAAACATAGATTATCAGGTAATGGGAAGCAATCTGCTGCCAGACAAATTCACAATGAAAGAGCTGCAGCACCTGTACGAAGCGATACTGGGCGAACCACTTAGACGCAACAATTTCCAAAGGAAAATCTTGGGAATGAACATTCTGGAACGTCTGGAAAAGCATTACAGCGGATCTGCCAACAAAGCGCCTTATCTCTACCGGTTTCTTGAAGGGTCCACAGCCATCACAAAATCAGATTTTGATTAATTATTTGGGATTTAAACAAAAAAGACGACAGATATCTGTCGTCTTTTTGTATTCAAGTATTGCTATCATTTAAATTCTTATTTCAGAATTCTGAATTCTAACTTATCTGTTATTTTTACCATCAACCTTGATTCTCTCTGGTCTGTTGGCGAGTTCCCAAGCGGTTGCAAAAACCAGCTGTGTTCTTTTTTGCAGCAATGGATAATCTATTTTGTCGGCGTCATCCGTCGATTTGTGATAATCCTCGTGGATTCCGTCAAAGAAAAATGCAACCGGAATATTGTGCTTTGCAAAGTTGTAATGGTCAGATCTGTAATAAAGTCTCTGCGGATCTTTTGGATCATCATATTTATAATTAAGTTCCAGATTGACAGATTTCTGATTGGCAGCTTCGTTGATTTTTTTAAGTTCGGTGCTTAGCATTTCGGAACCGATGACGTAGACATATTGTTTCCCTCTGTTTTCCGGATCGTCACGGCCAATCATATCAATATTAAGGTCTGCAACCGTATTAGCTAAAGGAAAGACAGGATTATCAGAGTAATATTCTGACCCAAAAAGTCCGTGTTCCTCACCTGTGACGTGAAGGAAAAGGATAGATCTTTTGGGACCATAGCCTTTTTTCTTAGCTTCCTGGAAGGCCTGTGCAATTTCCATCACCGCTACAGTTCCACTCCCGTCGTCATCGGCACCATTGAAGACTACTCCGTCTTTGGTTCCCACGTGGTCGTAATGGGCAGAAACCACAATCACTTCATTTGGTTTCTCGCTGCCTTCTATGTAAGCCATAATATTCTCAGAATCAGGCAGTTTTTCGCCGTATTTTTTCATAGATTCTGACGGCACTTTTTGGTAATATGATCCCAAAGCCGCCGGAAAACCAATACCGTTTTTCTTGTACTGATCTATCATAAAAACACCTGCTTTCTTCTGGCCCTCGCTGCCCGTATCTCTTCCCTGCATATCGTCAGCAGCTATGATGTAAAGATTGGTCTTCAGCTCTTCCAGACTGATGCTGTTATAAGCGTCTTTGAAACCTTTGCCTTCATAAGTGAAATTCTTCGCTGTAGAACAACTTTGCAACAGTGCAAAACCAAGGAAAAATCCGTACAGTTTTATATTTTTCATAAAATAATTTTTTTATAGTCAATTTAATATTAAGTCGGTTTTATCAAATAATTGTTACAAAACGTCCTCAAATTTCTTTTTTAAGATCGTACTCCGTTTTGATGAAGATCACGACTGCAAAGATTATAGTATCCGTGATTCCCACAGCATTCCTTATTCTTTATCCAAAGAAATATTGATGTTAACTGTTCTGGCCAAATGTCAGCAGAGTTCCGTTAGGATCTATCAAAGAAAACTCTTTCATATTCCAGGGTTTTGTTTCTAATTTTCCGTTGGGATGAATTTCAACACTTTGATTTTGAATATTTTGATAAAATTCTTCGATATCATCTTCCACCCTCAGATAGATCATAAAATCTGATTTTTCAGGAAGCATACTTTCAAAACTGAAAAAATGAATTTCCAGATCTTTATATTTTGTAATGAGATAATCGCCATAATCAGCAGCCATTTCAAAACCTAACTTCTTATAGTATGCGAGTGTTTCTTCTCTTTTGATAAAAGGCAGTTTTGGTATTACAAGTGAAATCATAATTTTTAATTTTAAGCTAATTCGTCATTCCATTCTCTGATGGTGACTTTTGCAATCAGACCTTCCTGCACAAATGGATCGCCGTTTACGAATTCTTCCGCAGCTTTTTTATTGACAAAAATAGCCATCGCACCTTCTCCGGGATTAGCAAAAGCGCCGGTGCCCAAAACCTTTCCGGATTTCAGAAACTCAGCTTCAAATGTTTCGTGGCGCGGAAAAACGGCCATAAATTCATCCATCGTTTTCTCAACGTTGTGCTCGTAAAATACTACTGCTTTCATAATTTGTTTGTTTTTAATTTAATCTTTTATCAATTATCATTTATCATTCATAATTTAATGCGCTTCCAACCAATTATCCCCAACACCAACTTCCACCAAAAGCGGAACAGTTGTCACAAAAGCGGCCTCCATTTCCTTCTTAATTAGTGACATCGCTACATCCACTTCATCAATCGGCGCTTCGAAAAGCAATTCATCATGAACCTGCAAAAGCATTTTAGTTTTAAGGTTTTGAATTTCTAATTCCTCATCAATTTTAATCATCGCCAATTTTATAATATCAGCTGCACTTCCCTGGATTGGCGCATTCACGGCGTTTCTCTCGGCGTGTGCTTTGACTACAAAATTGCTGGAATTAATATCTTTCAGATGGCGTCGTCTGCCAAGAATCGTTTCCACGTAGCCTAACTGCTGGGCTTTTTTAACTTGTTCGGCCATGTATTCTTTCAAACGGGGATAGCTTTCGTAATAAGAATCAATCATCTTCTTTGCCTCAGTTCTGGAAAGTCCGGTTTGCTCTGCTAATGCAAATGCACCCTGACCGTAGATGATCCCGAAATTCACCGTCTTTGCCTGCCCACGCTGTACTTTAGTCACTTCATCCAGCGGAATATCAAACAATTTGGCAGCCGTAGAAACGTGAATATCTTCATTGTTCTGGAAAGCCGCAATCATATTCTGCTCGCCGGAAATCTCGGCAATCAACCTCAATTCTATCTGAGAATAATCGGCAGAAATAATCTTTTTCCCTTCGCCGGAAACAAACGCACCGCGGATCTGCTGACCTCTTAAAGTCCGGATAGGAATATTCTGAAGATTCGGGTTGACACTAGCAAGACGTCCGGTTGCAGCAACAGTCTGCGCAAAAGTAGTGTGGACGCGTTCATCTTTTTTATCAATTTGACTTGGCAGCGCATCTACATAAGTCGATTTCAGCTTCTGCAAAGTTCTGTATTCCAGAATAGAAGCGATGATATCGTGCTTGGAAGACAGTTTTTGAAGGACGTCTTCGGAAGTAGCGTACTGTCCGGTTTTGGTTTTTTTGGCTTTAGGATCCAACTGCATTTTATCAAACAAAATCTCTCCCAACTGTTTTGGCGAATTCATATTAAAATTCTCTCCAGACAGTTCAAAGATCTTGCTTTCCAGCACGCGGAGATCATTCTCCAGATCTATACTTTCCTGCGCCAGCCAGTTGTTGTCCAGCTTTACGCCGGTAAGTTCTATTTTGGCAAGCACTTTCATTAATGGCATTTCGACATTATAAAACAGCTCCTGCAGATTTTCCTTCGGTAACTGCGGTGCAAATAATTCATACAGTTGAAAGGTGACATCTGCATCTTCTGCCGCATAAGCCGTCTGGATATCAAGATCTACCTCGCGCAGTGTCAGTTGGTTTTTGCCTTTTTTACCGATGAGCGATTCTATGGAAACGGGTTTGTAGTCCAGATACATTTCCGATAAATAATCCATTCCGTGCCGTCCGTCTGGATTGAGAAGGTAATGGGCAATCATAGTATCAAAGATTTTACCTTTAACCTCGATGTTATAATTCTGGAGGACTTTGTAATCGTATTTAAGATTATGGGCAATTTTCAGAACATTTTCATCATCAAAAAACGGTCGGAAAAGTTCAATCGTTTCCTGTGCTTCTGCTCTGTTTTCCGAGATCGGAATGTAGTAGGCGAGTCCTTTTTTATAAGAAAAACTCATCCCGATCAGTTCTGCTTCCAACTCGTTGAGAGAAGTCGTTTCCGTATCAAAAGCCACGGCTTTCTGTTTTAGAAGATTGTCGAGAAGAATTCGTTGGGCTTTTGGCGTATCAATATATTGGTAAAGATGATCGTTGCCTTCAATATTAGATTTGGTAGTAGTAGCCTGATCCAGCTGTTCGAAGGTCGCAAAGAGATCCATCATCCCGTTTTTGCCGGCACTTGCGGAAACTTCAACTTTTCCGTCGCCGGGATTATCCACTTCCATCAATTCTTCCACATATTCCTTGTTGGAGAATGCGCGGTAGAGATTTTCGTAAAGCCTGCGGAATTCCAGTTCGTCAAAAATTTCTTTTACCTTTTCGAAGTCCGGCATATCCAGATCATACTGTTCTTCGATAAATTCTACCGGAGCATCGCAGATAATGGTTGCGAGCTTCTTGGACATCAGTCCTCGTTCTGCGCTGGCTTCTACTTTCTCCTTCATTTTCCCTTTCAGCAAATGTGTATTTGCGAGCAGATTTTCCATTGATCCAAATTCCTGAATGAATTTCCGGGCTGTTTTGTCTCCTACGCCGTCCAATCCAGGAATATTATCCACAGCGTCGCCCATCATTCCAAGATAATCGATGATCTGCTTCGGATCGTTGATTTCGTATTTTGCTTTAATTTCTTCAACGCCTAGGATCTCAATATCGCTGCCCTTCATACTCGGTTTGTAGATCTTGATATTATCTGTAACTAACTGTGCAAAATCTTTGTCGGGCGTTACCATAAAAACATTGTAACCCTGCTTCTCCGCTTTGCACGCAATAGTTCCGATGATATCATCTGCCTCGTAGCCTTCCACACCCAGAATCGGGATGTGCATGGCTTTAAGAATATCATTGATAAAGGGCTTTGCAAGGAGAATAGGTTCCGGCGTATCCAGACGGTTGGCTTTGTAATCTGCATAGTCGTCGTGGCGCACATTGGTCCTTCCGACATCGAAAACCACAGCCAGATGCGTTGGTCGGTCTCTCTTGATTAATTCGATCAAAGAGTTTGTAAATCCAAAAATGGCAGAGGTATTGATACCTTTCGTCGTAATTCTAGGATTTTTGATGAATGCAAAATAACCACGGAAAATCATGGCATACGCATCGATGAGATATAATCGTTTGTCGTTTGAAGTCATAAAAACAAAAGTAAGAATTTTGTGATGATTATTCTCCGAAAGGCATAAAAATACATTTGTCGGAAATTGTTAAAAAAATCTTAAATTTATGATTGGATTGTTGAAATTTGATTGTAATTTTGTAGCAAGCAAATGAAAAAACCTCTATCTCCTTTTTATCTAACTATTTATGTTTCAATCCTCCTGATTTCCTGCGCAAATTATGGAGACAGTCTGTTGTACAAAAATAAAAATTATAAAATTCCCAAAATAAAAACCGTACTTTATTTCAATCCTGAAGTGTTTCCGGACATTTCCGAAATTAAAGAACCGACTTACTCCGCATTTTATACGGCAACTTCGGATAAGATGAAATCACTTGGAAACATCAAATATCTGCAGATCGACACGCCTATTTCTTTCGATGATGTAGACACGAAAACTGTGAAAGAAATCTGTCAGAACAACAATGCTGATGTAGCTGTAGTTCCTAAAGTGAAGTACTTCAAAGTGGGATTTGGCAAATATGTCCTTTCCAACCAAGTGATTGTAAGTATGAAACTGTACGATTCCAACGGCCAGTTCATTATGGAAACTTCTTATGACACTTATAAAGGAAACGGCCGGTTGCTGGGTTCTGCTGCCAACTCGGTCATTATCGGGACCAAAGGAGCTATCAGGAAAATGGATAAGGAACTCAAAACCGATAGATTTCCCGAACATTCTTTTTAATTCACATTATATTAATCTATTTCTAAAGTAATTCTGTCAGATTTTAATACTTTTGCAGTGCAAAAATCCTAACGATCGAGAATTCAGAAATCATATTAAACGCGGCCGACGTTGCGGAATCATTGAGCAAATTGCCGGTGAAAGAACGGCTGCTGCAATTTCTGAAATTACCGAAATCTGAAAAGGCAGAAGTATTCTCGCACTTAGATCCTGATTTCCAAGAGGAAACAATCAGAAGTATCGCGAGCCACGAGGTTTCCGACATTCTAAACGAGATGTCTCCGGATGACAGAACCCAGTTGTTTGAGGACTTTCCGGATGAACTTATCAAATCTTCTATCAATCTTTTAAATCCGCAGGAACGTCGTGTTGCGCTCAAACTTTTAGGTTATGAAGCCGATTCTATTGCCCGTCTGATGACGCCTTATTACGTTCAGATCCGGAAAGAATGGACGGTAAAACGATGTCTGCAGCAGATTAAAAAAGTAGGAAAAAAGGTGGAAACACTTAACTTCCTGTATGTTGTGGATGAGAAAAATATTCTGATCGACGATATTACCATCGGCTCTCTCCTGTTGGCTGATGAAGACCAGCTGATTTCAGAACTCACGGATGATCATTTTGTTGCAATCAAAACAACGACTTCTAAGGAAGATGCCGTACCCTACTTTGAGAAATACGACCGCAGTGCTTTGCCGATTATTACGGATGGCGGTGTGTTGGTGGGCATCGTAACCATTGATGATATTTTGGATCAGATTGAATCCCAAAATACGGAAGACATTCAGAAATTTGGTGGTCTTGACGCCTTGGATATGCCTTACACACAGACTTCGATTTTTGAGATGGTGAAGAAACGAGGCTTCTGGCTGATCGTGCTTTTCTTTTCGGAAATGCTGACGGCGTCTGCAATGGGTTATTTTGAAGATGAAATCCAGAAAGCTGTGGTTCTGGCACTATTTGTTCCGCTGATTATCTCCAGCGGCGGCAATACAGGATCGCAGGCTGCAACGCTTATTATCAGGGCGATGGCATTGCAGGAAATCACCCTGAAAGATTGGTGGTATGTGATGAAAAAGGAAATATTTACCGGAATGTTTTTGGGAAGTATTCTGGGAATTATCGGATTTATGCGGATTGCATTCTGGCAGAAAGTCGGTCTTTTTGATTACGGCGAACATTGGGCTTTTGTGGGTCTCAGTATTGGTATATCACTAATGTTGATCGTACTTTGGGGCACTATTTCGGGTTCTATGGTTCCGTTTGTTCTCAAGAAACTGAAGCTGGATCCTGCCACTTCTTCTGCTCCTTTTGTGGCTACTCTTGTGGATGTGACAGGACTCATCATCTATTTTTCTGTCGCCGGACTTTTTCTTACAGGGAAACTTTTATAGTCACCTTTTAATTGAAATTAGGAATTGCTTTGTATTTTGAATAACTGACAAATCCTGATCCTGGCGAAGCGCGCCCCGGCTTGAGTGGAGCTCTTTTTTGTCATTGCGATGGTGAAAAATTTCAACTAAGTGCTTCACGTCGACAGCAATGACAAAAAAAGCGGGAACGGAAGACGGAAAAGGCGCCCAAAACAGCACAACACATAAAAATGCCACCTTAGAAAAGATGGCATTTTGTAATTTATATGAGACTTATTTTTATTTCAATTTGTCTACGAAATTATCTGTGTAGTCTTTTTGTGATGCAACGATCACTTTTCTTGCCTGATCTGCACCGTAAATCAAATCGATTTTTACTTTTGCAGGCTCAGTTGGCAGGTTTTTGTAACTTAAAAAGTAATGCAAAAGACGGTTGACTTCGGCAGCCGGCAACTCAGAAATGTCTCTGATATGGCCGTAAACCTGATCTTCTACCAATACGGCGATAATTTTGTCGTCTGCTTCACCTTTGTCGATCATCTGAAAACCACCGATCGGGATGGCCTGTAAAAGGATATTTCCTGACGTGAAGTTGTGCGAGCTGAGAACGCAGATGTCCAAAGGATCGTGATCGCCCTCTGTGACGTCTGTTGCGCCGGTTGCAACGGCAAGATTCTTCACTTCTTCTTCGCAATATGTTCTTGGCACAAAACCGTACATTGCCGGGATGATGTTGGAGAATTTCTGCGGACGGTCTACTTTCAGATAGCCGCTTTCCTTGTCTACTTCGTATTTGATCGTGTCTGTAGGAACGATTTCTACGAAGACGTTTACAACTTCCGGAGCGTTGTCTCCAGCTGAAATCCCGTGCCACGGATGGGCTTTAAAGTTTGGAATCATGTATTTTTTAGTGTTTATATTATTTTGTTCAGTTCTTTTCTAAGATTCTCGATCGTGTCTGC
>Ga0308163_10004895_pt1 | contig 10449 bp, 5 predicted proteins | sample PhyTR1_FD_201037 | JGI IMG/M metagenome (GOLD analysis project Ga0308163, IMG submission 201037) | Phyllosphere microbial communities from UC Gill Tract Community Farm, Albany, California, United States - DLSLT.R1 | ecosystem: Host-associated > Plants > Phyllosphere > Unclassified | place: USA... | reverse complement strand
TTTTTCCACCGGCTTCAAGATGGTCGCGCACAGCGCCGGGGTGAAGATCATCGCCACCAGCACCGACAGCACCATCGCTGACACAATCGTTACCGAGAACTGACGGTAGATCACACCGGTCGAACCGCTGAAGAAGGCCATCGGCACGAACACCGCCGACAGCACCATCGCAATACCCACCAGCGCGCCGCTGATCTGGCTCATCGACTTGCGGGTTGCTTCCAGCGGCGACAAGCCCTCTTCGGTCATCACGCGCTCGACGTTTTCCACCACCACGATCGCATCATCGACCAGCAGGCCGATCGCCAGTACCACCGCAAACATGGTCAGCGTGTTGATCGAATAGCCCAGCGCCGACAGGATCGCGAAAGTACCCAGCAACACCACCGGCACCGCCATGGTTGGAATCAGCGTGGCGCGGAAGTTTTGCAGGAACAGATACATCACCAGGAACACCAGTACCACGGCTTCCACCAGCGTCTTCACCACTTCTTCAATCGACAGCTTGACGAATGGCGTGGTATCAAACGCCACCACGGCCTTCAGGCCTTTCGGGAACTGGGCTTCCATGGCCTTGACCTTGGCCTTGACGGCATTCGCGGTATCCAGCGCGTTGGCGCCGGTCGCCAGCTTGATCGCCAGGCCGGAAGCAGCCTTGCCGTTGTAGCGCGCCAGGATGTTATAGCTTTCGCTGCCCAGCTCCATACGGGCCACGTCGCGCAGATGCACGGTGGCGCCATTGGCGGAAGTCTTCAGCAGGATGGCGCCGAACTGCTCGGCGGTCTGCAAGCGGCTTTGCGCGGTGACGGTAGCGTTCAGCTGCTGGCCGGGAACCGACGGCAGGCCGCCCAGTTCACCGGCGGAGACTTCGGTATTCTGCGCAGTGATCGCAGTGGTCACGTCGGCTGGCGTCAGCTGGTAGCTTTGCAGCTTGGCTGCATCCAGCCAGATGCGCATGGCGTACTGCGAGCCGAAGTTGGTGACATCGCCCACGCCTTCCACGCGCGAGATCGGATCGATCACGCTGGCGGTGACGTAGTCGCCGATATCGGCCTGCTTCATCGAGCCGTCTTCCGACACGAAGCCCAGCACCATCAGGAAGTTCTTGGTCGCCTTGGCCACCACCAGGCCTTGCTGCTGCACGGCGGCAGGCAGCAACGGCGTTGCCAGCTGCAGCTTGTTCTGCACCTGCACCTGCGCGATGTCAGGATTGGTGCCGCTCTTGAAGGTCAGCGTGATGCTGACGCCACCGGTGGAATCCGACGACGCCGACATATAACGCAGGCCATCGATACCCTTCATCTTTTGTTCGATGATCTGGGTCACGGCGTCTTCCACCGTCTTGGCCGAAGCACCTGGGTAGGAGCCGGAAATCGAAATCGATGGTGGTGCAATGCTTGGGTACTGCGCAATCGGCAGGCCCATGATCGCCAGTATGCCGCCCAGCATAATGACGATGGCAACCACCCAGGCGAAGATCGGGCGATCAATAAAGAAACGGGACATGTGCTATCTCCTTATTGCGCGCTCTTGGCGTTCGCTGGGACAGCGCCGCCTGCAGCGACGGCGGCTGGCGCGGCGGCCGGCTTGGCCGGTGCGCCCGGTTTAACTTTCTGTACGCCTTCAACGATCAGCAGGTCGCCAACGGCCAGGCCGGACTTGACCAGCCATTTGTCGCCCTGCGTGGCGCCGGTGACCAGAATGCGCTGCTCAACCTTGCCTTCCTTGTTGATGACCAGTGCGGTCGCTTCGCCCTTGGCATTGCGGGTCACGCCCTGCTGCGGCACGGCGATGGCTTTTTCATCGACGCCGGAATCCACCACTGCGCGCACGAACATGCCAGGCAGCAGATCATGCTTCGGATTCGGGAACAGCGCGCGCAGCGTGACATTGCCGGTGCCCGGATCAACGCTCACGTCGGAGAACTGCAGCTTGCCGGCTTCGGCGTACTTGCTGCCGTCGGACAGCAGCAAAGTGACTTTCGCCTGGCCGTCTTTTTTCAGGCCGCCGTTTTCCACTTCGCGTTTCAGGCGCAGCATGTCTTCACTGCTCTGCGTCACGTCGACATAGATCGGGTCCAGCTGCTGCACGGTAGTCAGCGCAGTGGTCTGGTTGGCGGTCACCAGCGCGCCCGGCGTTACAGTCGAACGGCTGATGCGGCCACTGATCGGCGCATCGACGTGGGTGTAATCCAGGTTGATCTTGGCTTGCTCCAGCGCCGCATTGGCCGATTCCACATCGGCCTTGGCCTGTTCGTGGGAGGCGATGGCATCGTCGTATTCCTGCTTGCTGACGCCTTCAATGGCGACCAGTTCCTTGTAACGCTGCACCTTCGGCGCGGCGGTCAACAGGTTGGCCTTGGCCTTGGCCAGCGTGGCCTTGGCGGAGTTGTAGGCGGCCCGGTAAATCGCCGGGTCGATCTGGTACAGCGGCACGCCGGCCTTGACGTCGGCGCCCTCGACAAACAGGCGTTTCTGGATCAGGCCACTGACCTGCGGGCGCACTTCAGCGACTTGATACGCGCTGGTGCGGCCCGGCAGTTCGGTGGTGATTTGCAGCGGCTGTTGCGCCACCTTGAAAACGCCCACTTCCGCCACCTGCTGCGTGCGAGGTGCTTCAGTCGTGGATTTGGAGCAACCAGCCAATACGGCGATTGCGGAGACTACGGCTGCGGCACTTGCGGTGCGCAGCATCGTTTTTTTGCAGAAAAAGGCTTCCATTGGCATGAGCTTTCTGTATAAAAATTAAGCACAACCTATAGAATGAACGATCATTCTAATTAAGTCAAGCAACTTTTTTGTGCAATGCGGCAAGTTTAACGTTTCCTTAAGCGTTGTTTAAGTGGGATTCCCAGCAGGTTTTGTCCTGTGCAGCGGGTGTCTGATCGTGTGTCCAGTCCGGCAATGCTACAATCAGTTAATTTCTTTCTGTTATCTTTTAGTACGACCGTGCTATCAATGCCTTTGCCGTCCATCCCTGCCCGCCCCCGCCTGACCACGCTAGTAACAGCGGGTGTCAGCGGCACGGTTCTGTTGACCGTACTTTGCCTGTTGATGCTGGTGGACCATTTCGCCATCGGCTATGCCCGCAAGCAAGCGGAACAGCGGCTGCAGCAGCTGTCGTGGCAGATGCGCGATGCGCTCAACAACGTGGTGCGCAAGGCCACCGCCGATGTCCAGTTACTAAGCGAACTGCCGCAGGTGCGCGAGGCGCGTAGCCCGGCCGAGGTGCGCCGTGTGCTGGAAAGCCTGCAAAAAACCTTCCCGGACTATGCCTGGATCGGCCTGGCCAAGCCCGACGGCAAGGTCTACGCCGCCACCCAGGGCGTGCTGGAAAGCGTTGATGTCAGCGAAAGCGACTGGTTCCAGGGCGGCCGCGACAAACTCTTCGCCGGCGACTTCCATCCCACCAGCCGGCCCGGCAAACGGCTGGCCAGCGGCGCCGACCCATGGCGCTTCGTGGATGCTGCCGGTCCGGTCAAGGATAGCCAGGGCAATCCGCTCGGCGTGCTGCGCGTGCACATGAGCTTGGGCTGGGCGCGGCGCATGGTGCAAACCATCATGGCGCCGGCCGACCAGCAATATTCAGCCGAGATCTTCGTGGTGCGCGGCGACGGCGTGGTGATCCTCGGCCCGCCGGGCATGCAAGAACAAAAGATCGCCAGTGACAGCCTGGCACTGGCGCGCGGCGGCGCTTCCGGCGCGCTCAAGGAAACCTGGGCCGACGGCCGCAGCTATCTCACCGGTTACGCCCGCAGCGGCGATCCGGCCGATCCGGCCACGCTGAGCTGGTCGATCCTGGTGCGCCAGCCGGAAGAACAGGCGCTGTCCGGCGCCCGCGCGCTGGAACACCAGATCCTGCTGCTGGGCGCCATCCTCGGGCTGGCGATGGCACTGGCCGCCGCCTTCATCACCCGCCGCCTGACGCGGCCGCTGAATACCCTCAGCAGCAGTATCGAGCAACGCCTGGCCGCGTCGGACGACGCGCCGCTACTGCCGGCCATCCTGCCGGTCGACAGTTTCCACGAGGCGCAAGTGCTGTCGCGTGCACTGGCCGAGATGCTGCGCAATGAGCAGGCCCACCTGGACGCGCTGCGCGGCCTCAACGAAAAACTGGAATCCACGGTGGCCGAGCGCACCCGCGAAATCGCCCGCAAGGCACTGCAACTGGAACGCGCACTGGCGCAGGAACAAAGCACGCAGCAATTGCTGCAGGAGCGCGCGGCCGAACTGCGCGCCATCCTCGACAACGCCCATGATGCTTTCATCGCCCTCGATCCGGGCGGCGTGGTGCGCGAGTGGAACCAGCAAACAGAAAGGCTGCTGGGCTGGAAGCGCACCGAAGTGATCGGCCAGCCGCTGGCGGCGATGATGCTGCCGCCGCTGCTGCGCCGCGCCTATGAGCGCGATATGCGCCTGCTGGCGGAGAGCGGTGCCGGCGCCGCCTCGGTGCTGAGCCGCCGGGTGGAACTCACGCTGCACAACCGCGCCGGCCAGGAGCTGCCGGTGGAAGTCTCGCTGGCCTATGTGCCGCGCAGCAGCGGCCACCTGTTCATCGCCTTCCTGCACGACATCAGCGAACGCAAGTCGCTGTTCGCGTCGATGGAAGCGATGGCGCTGCGCGACACGCTGACCGGCCTGTGCAACCGCCGCGCGCTGATGCAGGCGCTGCCCGCGGCGCTGCAACGCGCCAACCGCGCGCGCCAGGCCTGCGCCGTGTTCTTCATCGACCTGGATCGCTTCAAACAGATCAACGACCGCTACGGCCATGAGGAAGGCGACGAGTTGTTGCGCCAGTTCGCCGAACGGATGCGCGGCGCGGTGCGCAAGACCGACACCGTCGGCCGCCTGGCGGGAGACGAATTTATCGTCATCCTGGAAATGCTGGCCAGCGACGGCGCTGCCGAGGAAGCCGCCGACAAGCTGCGGCAGTCGCTGCAGCAGCCCTTCACGCTGAAGACCACCGCTGTTACCCTTAGCGCCAGCATTGGCATCGCGATCCACCATCCGAACGACCCGCAGGACGTGGAAACGCTGCTCGGCCGCGCCGACCGCGCCATGTACCGGCATAAGCAGCAAGGGCTGCAACAGCGCGCGCAACGTTCAACTATGTAATCTAGCGAACATACAATGCCGGTACTTTCGACTAGCATGGCCAAGACTTTACTAAAATCTCTGGATGCGTGAAATGGAAGAGCAAAACAGCCTTACTACCGACTTTCTATCGAGCGGCGTACCGGGCCTAGACGAAATCCTGGCTGGCGGCCTGACCAGCGACCGCCTGTACCTGGTGGAGGGAGAGCCGGGCACCGGCAAGACCACGCTGGCGCTGCAGTTCCTCAATGAAGGCGCGCGGCGCGGCGAATCGACCCTGTACATCACGCTGGCCGAGACCAGCGTGGAACTGCGCAGCGTCGCCGACTCGCATGGCTGGACCATGGATGGCATCCACATCGAGGAAATCATCCCCGACGAAAAAGCGCTCGACCCGGACCAGCAATACACCATCTTCCACGCGTCTGAAATTGAGCTGGGCAACACCACCCAGCGCATCCTCGGCGCCATCGACAGGTTCAAGCCGCGCCGGGTGGTGCTCGATTCGCTGTCGGAACTGCAGCTGCTGGCGGAAAGCCCGCTGCGCTATCGCCGCCAGGTGCTGGCGCTCAAGCAGTATCTGAGCAGCCGCAACTGCACCACCATTTTCCTCGACGACCGCACTGCCCTGTCGACCGACCTGCAGGTGCGCAGCGTTGCGCACGGCGTCATCACGCTGGAGCTGGCCGATCAGGCCTACGGCGCGGAACGACGCCGGCTGCGGGTCGTCAAATACCGTGGCATCGCCTTCCGTGGCGGCGCGCATGACTACCGCATCATCAAGGGCGGCCTGTGCATCTACCCGCGCCTGGTCGCGGCCCAAACGCGCGACCATGGTCCGCGCGTGCAGCTATCCAGCGGCCTGCCGGCACTCGACCAGTTGCTCGGCGGCGGCCTGGAAGAAGGCATGAGTACCCTGATCTCCGGCCCGTCCGGTACCGGCAAATCGTCGCTGGCCGCGCAATTCGTGCACGCCGCCACGCAGCGCGGCCAGCCGTGTGCCATGTTCCTGTTTGAAGAAGCGCGCAGTAACCTGCTGAACCGCGCCGTCAACCTCGGCCTGAACCTGACGCAAGCCATCAGCGACGAGCTGCTTAGCGTGCAGCAGATCGATCCGGCTGAAATGTCGCCGGGCGAATTCACCAGTTCCGTGATGCAGGCGGTCGATCGCGGCGCACGCATCGTCGTAATCGACAGCCTGAATGGCTACCTCAACGCCGTGCCGGACGAGCGCTTCCTGGTTATCCACATGCACGAGCTGCTGACCTTCCTGGGCCAGCGCGGCGTGGTCAGCATCATTGTCGGCGTTCAGCAAGGCATGGTCGGCGGCGCCATGAGCAACAGCGTCGATGCCAGCTATCTGGCCGACAACGTCATCATGCTGCGCTATTTCGAAGCGGCCGGCGAAGTGCGCCAGGCCATCTCGGTCTTCAAGAAGCGCGGCAGCGCACACGAGCGCACACTGCGCCGCTTTGAAGTGAGCACCGGCGGCCTGCGCGTGGGACCGATACTGAAGGAGTTCCACGGCGTACTGACCGGCGTGCCGACTTACCACGGTACGGGCACCATCCCGCAACTTGGCTGAGTCCATGGAAACCCGCATCCTGATCTATGCTCCCACCGGCCAGGATGCGCCGCTGGCGGCCAAGGTTTTGGCCGCTGCCGCCATTGACAGCCATGTGTGCGCCAATATCGCCGAACTGGCAACGGAACTGGCGCGTGGCGCCGGCGCCGTGCTGACAGTGGAAGAGGCCTTGCCGCTGGGCGGCTACAAGCTGCTGCAAGACTGCGTCGCCAATCAGCCTGACTGGTCGGACCTGCCGATCATCCTGCTGACCCGTAGCGGCGCCGACTCGCCGGTGGTGCGGCAGGCGGTGACAGGGCTCGGCAACCTGAGCCTGCTGGAGCGCCCGGTGCGCACGCTGACGCTGATCACCGCGCTGCACGCCACGCTGCGCGCGCGCAACAAGCAATATCAAATGCGCGAGGCGGCGCGGCGCAAGGATGAATTCCTGGCCAGCCTTGGCCACGAGTTGCGCAATCCGCTGGCGCCGATCCGCACCTCGGTCTCGCTGCTGACCCATTTATATCCGGACGCAGCGCCGGTAGCGCGCATCCGCGACATGGTGGAGCGCCAGGTGCGGCTGCTGACACGCCTGGTCGACGACCTGCTGGACGTGGCGCGCATCACCGGCGGCAAAATCACGCTGCAGCCGCAGCTGGTGACACTGGCTGCGGTCATGAGCCATGTCAACGAACTATGCCAGCAGGCCGCAGAAAGCAAGCGCATTCACATCGCCTGGCAACTGCCGCCAGAGGAGCTGATGCTGAAAGTCGACTACGCGCGGCTGGTGCAAATCTACGCCAACATCCTGTCCAACGCGGTCAAGTTCACGCCGCAAGGCGGGCATGTGGTGGTAAAGGCGGTGGTCGATGACGGCGCCCTGCTGGTCACCATTCGCGACGACGGCATCGGTCTTGATGCGGATACCATCCCACGCATCTTCCGCATGTTCGAGCAAAGTAAAACCGTCAACGGCCAGTTTTCCAGCGGCCTGGGCATCGGCCTCAGTCTGGCGCGCGAGTTCGCCGAAATGCACCATGGGACGGTGAACGCCTACAGCGAAGGTCCGGGCAAAGGCAGCCAATTTGTGATCCGCCTGCCGGTAATCGACAGCGACGGCGTACGCGACGCTGTGCCATTGGCACAGCAGGCCCGCATCGACGGCCGCATGCAAGTGCTGGTGGTGGACGATAACCAGGATGCCGCCGATTCACTGACCGCCTTGCTGGAATTGGAGGGCTTTGACGCCCGCACCGTGTACGGCGGCCTGGCGGCGCTGGATGCAGTCGATGCACTACTGCCCGACATCATCATCCTGGACCTGGGGATGCCCGGCATGGATGGCTATGAAACCGCGCGCGCCATTCGCCAGAAGGCTGGCGCCGAGCGCATCCTGATGCTGGCCCTGACCGGCTGGGGCCAGAGCGATGCGCGCCGCCGCACCACGGAAGCCGGCTTTGATCATCACCTGGTCAAGCCGGTGGAGCTGGAACAAATCGTCCGGCTGGCTGGGGCGCGGCAGAATCGCGACCAGGTCCAGGCGGCGCGCTAGCTTACTTCCAATCGCCGCGGAGCGCCGCCACGCGTTGCTGCAAGTCTTCCGGCGTGACGTCCTGCGGCGCCACCGGCATGCCCACCGCCAGCGCCAGGCGCGAGCGCAGGCCGCTGCGGAAGGCGCGGCCGAACACGTTCTGCTGATTGCGGCTGAGCAGATGGCCCCACAGGCCGCGCAGCGCCATCGGAATCACCGGCACCTGGCTGCGCTCGATAATCTTGGCGACGCCGCCCTTGAAGGCACTGATGTCGCCGGTGCGCGTCAGTTGTCCCTCCGGGAAGATGCACACCAGCTCACCTTCATGCAGCGCCTGCGCGATATCCACGTAAGCCTTTTCCATCAACCACGGGTCTTCCTTGGCCGACGCAATCGGAATCGCGCGCGCCGTGCGGAAGATCCAGCCCAGCAGCGGCAGCTTGAAGATGCGGTGATCCATCACGAAGCGGATCGGGCGCGGCGCCGCAGCACCGATGACGATCGCATCGACATAGCTGACGTGATTACACACCAGTACCGCAGCACCTTCCGCCGGAATGCGTTCGGCGTCTACCGTGTGCACGCGGTGGATGGTATGAATCAGCAGCCAGGCCAGGAAGCGCATCAGGAATTCCGGCACCAGCGAGAAGATGTAGATCGCCACCACCGCGTTCAGCAGCGCAGTCACCAGGAACAGTTCGGGGATCGTCAAGCCCTGCCCCAGCAGCACGATCGCCAGGCCGGCCGCTGCCACCATGAACAGGGCGTTGAGGATGTTCATGCCGGCGATGGTGCGCGAGATGTGCTGCGGATCGCAGCGCAACTGGATCAGCGCAAACAGCGGCACGATGAAGAAGCCGCCGAACATGCCGATCATCAGCACGTCAAACAGGATGCGCCACATGCCATGCTGCGCCAGCAGCGCGAAGGCGTCCAGGTGCACGCCTGCCGACACCGCTGCGCTGCTGCTGAACGCCAGGCTGGCGAAATACAGGTCGATGCCGAACACGGTCAGGCCGATGGAGCCGAACGGCACCAGGCCGATTTCCACCTTGCGGCCGGAGAGCCGCTCGCACAGCAGCGAACCGCTGCCGACGCCCAGCGAGAAAATCGTCAGCAGCAGCACGAAGGCGCCGTGGTCGCCATGCAGGTAATCCTTGGCGTACACCGGGAACTGCGCCAGCACCAGCGCGCCGTAGAACCAGAACCACGAATTGCCCAGCATGGACAGGAACACCGTGCGGTTCTTGCGTGAGAAATTGATATTGCGGACCGATTCACCGACCACGTTCCAGCTGATCTTCAGGTCCGGCGCCGGCGCCGGAGAGACCGGGATGCGGTACGCAGCCAGCAGGCCCATGCCGGCCACCATCACCGTGGCCGCAGCTTCCAGCCACAAGCCGTGCGGCTGCTGTACTACCAGCACAGCGCCCAGCACCTCGCCCATCAGGATGCCGACGAAGGTGCCCATTTCGGTCACGCCGTTGCCGCCGATGAGTTCATCCTTGCTCAGCTGCTGCGGCAGGTAGGCGTACTTGACCGGACCAAACAGCGTCGAGTGGATGCCCATGCCGACGACAGCCGCGATCAGCAACCACAGGTGATGCGTGACCCAGCCGATGCCGGCCACGAACATGATCGCCAGTTCCAGCCATTTGATGAAGCGGGTCAGCCCGGCCTTTTCGAATTTATCGGCCAATTGCCCGGCGGTGGCGGAGAACAGCACGTACGGCAGGATGAACAGGCCGGGAATCAAATTGGTGACCAGCGATGGCGACATCGTGGTCCAGCTCAATGCATCGAAAGTGATGATGACCACCAGCGCGGTCTTGAACAGATTGTCGTTGAAAGCGCCAAGGAACTGGGTCCAGAAAAACGGCGCGAAGCGACGTTGCTTCAGCAGCGAAAACTGATTGGGCTGGCTCATGGAAGATGTATCCGTTCAGGAAAGATTGAACGGATTATAACCGCATGCCGGAGTGGCCCGGCATGCGCTCGCTCAAGCTGCCTGCGGCATTTTCTGCTGCGCGGATGACGGTGCACGCAACGCCCATACGCTATGCGGATCACCATGCCGGCCGCGCTGCAGCACGGCGCGCGCCATCTTCCAGTAGCCAACGGCGAACAGCAGCGAAACCATCGCCACGCCGACCACCACGCCATCCGCTTGCAGCAGCGCCAGCAACGGGTTGACGCCGCTGCGCCACCAATGCGCCAGCGGCACGGCCAGCGTCAGCACGGCGCACAGCTTGAGCAATTCG
>Ga0308163_10004892_pt1 | contig 10451 bp, 7 predicted proteins | sample PhyTR1_FD_201037 | JGI IMG/M metagenome (GOLD analysis project Ga0308163, IMG submission 201037) | Phyllosphere microbial communities from UC Gill Tract Community Farm, Albany, California, United States - DLSLT.R1 | ecosystem: Host-associated > Plants > Phyllosphere > Unclassified | place: USA... | reverse complement strand
GGCAACATCCAGAAGGACGGCACCTACTCGGTCATACCGCGCATGGCGGGCGGCGAAGTGACCGCCGACGGCTTGATCGCGGTGGGCATGGTCGCCAAGAAGTACGGCCTGTACACCAAGATCACGGGCGGCCAGCGGGTCGACCTGTTCGGCGCGCGCGTGGACCAGCTGCCGGCGATCTGGGAAGAGCTGATCGACGCCGGCTTCGAGTCGGGCCACGCCTACGGCAAGTCGCTGCGCACGGTGAAATCGTGCGTCGGCTCGACCTGGTGCCGCTATGGCGTGGGCGACAGCGTGGGCTTTGCCATCGAACTGGAAAACCGCTACAAGGGTTTGCGCGCACCGCACAAGATCAAGTTCGGCGTGTCGGGCTGCACCCGCGAATGCGCCGAGGCGCAGGGCAAGGACGTGGGCCTGATCGCCACCGACAAGGGCTGGAACCTGTACGTGTGCGGCAACGGCGGCATGAAGCCGCGCCACGCGGAACTGATCGCGTCGAATCTGACCGAAGCCGAAGTGGTGCGCCTGACGGACCGCTTCCTGATGTTCTACGTGCGCACGGCCGAACGCCTGCAACGCACGTCGACCTGGCGCGAAAACCTCGAAGGGGGCCTGGAGTATCTGCGCCAGGTGGTGGTCGAGGACAGCCTGGGCATCGGCGACGAACTCGAAGCGCAGATGCAGCACGTGGTCGACACCTATGCCTGCGAATGGAAGGAAGCGATCACCAATCCGGCGGTGCGCAGCCGCTTCCGCCACTTCGTCAACAGCGAAGAACCGGACAGCAACGTGGTGTTCGTGCCCGAGCGCGGTCAGGTGCGCCCGGCCACGTTCGATGAACGCCGCCGCACGATTCCCATTGCCGTGGCTTGAGGAGAATGACCATGCATCGTGACACCCAACTTGCCAACTGGACGGCGGTCTGCCGGCTCGACGAGATCGTCCCCGACACCGGCGTGTGCGCGCTGCTGAACGGCCGCCAGGTGGCCGTGTTTCGCATCGGCGACATTGAGCCACGCGTGTTCGCCATCGATAATTACGACCCGAACTCGCAGGCTGCCGTGCTCTCGCGCGGGCTGGTGGGCAGCATCGGCGAGCGCATCGTCGTGGCCTCGCCCATCTACAAGCAGCACTTCGACCTGGCCAGCGGCGAGTGCCTGGAAGCGCCGGCGCAGTCGGTGGCGAGCTACCCGGCCCGGATCGATGGCGCCGTCGTCTGGGTCGCCGCATGAATACGACGCACAGGCCCGCGCTGGTGGTGGTCGGCAACGGCATGGCCGGGATGCGCACGGTCGAAGAACTGCTCGCGCTGGCCCCTGGCATGTACGACATCACCGTGTTCGGCGCCGAGCCACACGTGAACTACAACCGCATCATGCTCTCGCCCGTGCTGGCCGGCGACAAGACGCAGGACGACATCGTGCTGCATCCGCGCGCGTGGTACGCCGAGCATGGCATCACGCTGCACACGGGCGACCCGGTCGTGGCCATCGACCGCCGCCGCCGCAGCGTGCGCTCACAATCGGGCGTCGAGGTGGCATATGACCGCCTGCTGCTGGCCACCGGTTCGCAGCCATTCATCGTGCCGGTACCGGGCGCGGACCTGCCGGGCGTGGTGGGCTTTCGCGACCTGGATGATGTCGATACGATGCTGCAGGCGGCCCGCGACGGCCGGCACGCGGTGGTGATCGGCGGCGGTCTGCTTGGGCTGGAAGCGGCCAATGGCCTGCTGCGGCGCGGGATGGACGTGACGGTCGTGCACCTGACCGGCAGCCTGCTGAACCAGCAGCTCGATGGCGATGCGTCGCTGCTGCTCAAGGGCGCGCTCGAGCGGCGCGGCTTGCGCATCCTGCTGGGCGTGCAGACCGAGGCCATTCTGGGTGACGGCAAGGTGGCATCGGTGCGCCTCTCGAACGGCGTCACGCTGCCGGCCGACCTGGTGGTGATGGCGGCCGGCGTGCGCCCGAACGTGGCGCTGGCGCGCGCCGCCGGCCTGCATGTCGAGCGTGCGATCGTCGTCGACGACACGCTGCAAAGCTACGACCCGCGCGTGTATGCGGTGGGCGAGTGCGTCCAGCACCGCCGCGCGACCTTCGGCCTGGTCGCGCCGATCTGGGAACAGGCGCGCGTCTGCGCGGCGCACCTGGCCGGCTTCGGGCACCGCCGCTACGTGCAGCAGGCCGTGGCGACCAAACTCAAGGTCACCGGGATCGACCTGTACTCGGCCGGCGACATCGTCGGCGGTCCGGGCACGCAAGACCTGGTGCTGCGCGACCGCCGTTCCGGCATGTACAAGCGCCTGGTCCTCGACGGCAATCGCCTCACGGGCGCCGTGCTATATGGCGATGTGGCCGACGGCCCCTGGTATTTCGACCTGATCGGACGCGGCGCCGACATCTCGGCGCTGCGCGACCGCCTGTTGTTCGGCCCTGCGTTGTGCGACGCGCAGGCTGCCTAGAAAGAGATTCCATGACGATCCCGATCCACGCTGTGCGTACCACCTGTCCCTACTGCGGCGTCGGCTGCGGCGTGAAAGCGACCGCGCTGCCCGGTGGTGGCGCGACGATCGAAGGCGACATCGACCATGCCGCCAACCGCGGCCGCCTGTGCGTGAAAGGCTCGGCGCTGGGCGAAACGCTTGATCTGGAGGGCCGCCTGCTGCATCCGGCCATGCGGAAGGAAGGGGCACTGGTGCGCGCCAGCTGGGACGAGGCGCTGGATACCGTGGCAGACGGCTTCGCCCGCATCATCGCCGAGCACGGGCCGGACGCGGTGGCGCTGTACGTGTCGGGCCAGATCCTGACCGAGGATTACTACGTCGCCAACAAGTTCATGAAGGGCTACGTCGGCAGCGCCAATATCGATACCAACTCGCGCCTGTGCATGTCGTCCGCCGTGGCTGGCCACAAGCGCGCCTTCGGCGAAGACGTGGTGCCGGGCTGTTACGAAGACTTCGAGCTGGCCGACGTGATCGTGCTGGTCGGCTCGAACGCGGCCTGGTGCCATCCGACGCTGTTCCAGCGCATCGTGCGCGCCAAGGAAGCGCGCCCCGAAATGCAGATCGTCGTGCTCGACCCGCGCCGCACGGCCACCTGCGAGCTGGCCGACCTGCACCTGGCGCTCAAACCCGGCAGCGACGTGGCGCTGTTCAACGGACTGCTGGCGCACCTGGCGCGCAGCAATGCGTTCGATGCGAACTACGTCGCAGCGCACACGACCGGCCTGGAGGCGGCGCTCGATGTCGCCAACGCAGGCGACGACGTGGCGCGTACCTGCGGCCTCGATCCGGATGACCTGCAGGTGTTCTACGACCTGTTTGCCCGCACCGATAAAGTGGTCACCGCATTCTCGATGGGCGTGAACCAGTCCAGCAGCGGCACCGACAAGGTCAACGCGATCATCAACTGCCACCTGGCCACTGGCCGCATCGGCCGCCCCGGCATGGGCCCGTTCTCGCTGACCGGCCAGCCCAATGCGATGGGCGGGCGCGAAGTGGGCGGCCTGGCCAATATGCTGGCGGCCCACCTGGACCTGGACAACCCCGGGCACCGCGACGCCGTGCGCACGTTCTGGGACGCGCCGCGCATCGCCGACAAGCCGGGCCTGAAAGCCGTGGACCTGTTCCGCGCGATCGAAGCGGGGGGCGTGAAAGCGGTGTGGATCATGGCGACCAATCCGGTCGTGAGCATGCCGGACGCCGACCAGGTACGGCGCGCCCTGGCGGCCTGCGAACTGGTGGTGGTGTCGGACGTCATGGCCAGCACCGACCTGGCGCCGTACGCGCATGTGGCCCTGCCGGCGCTGGCCTGGGGCGAGAAGGATGGCACGGTCACCAATTCCGAACGCTGCATCTCGCGCCAGCGCGCCTTTTTGCCGTCGCCGGGCGAGGCGAGGGCCGATTGGCGCGCGCTGTGCGATGTTGCGCAGCGCATGGGCTACGCCGGGTTCGGGTTCGACAGCGCGCATGCGATCTTCGACGAACACGCGCGCCTGTCGGCCTGGAAAAATGACGACGATGGCCACCGCCGCGCATTCCGGCTCGATCCGCTGGTGAGCATGAGCCGCGCCGCGTATGACGAACTGCAACCGGTGCAGTGGCCGGTGAATCCAGCGGGGGAGGGCACCGCGCGCCTGTTTGGCAGCGGGGGCTTTTCGTACCCGGACGGCAAGGCGCGCTTCATCGCGACGGGCGTGCGCGCACCGGCCAATCTGCCTTCGAGTGAATTTCCGCTGGTGCTCAACACGGGCCGCCTGCGCGACCAATGGCACACGATGACGCGCACCGGCAAGTCGCCGCGCCTGGCCGGCCACGCGGCCGAGCCCTTCGTCGACCTGCACCCGCACGATGCGCTGCTGGCCGGCGTGCGTGAGGGCGAGCTGGCCCGCATCAGCTCACGCTGGGGCGCGATGGTGGCGCGCGTGGCGCACGGTGGTGGCATCGCGCGCGGCGCCGCGTTCGTGCCGATTCACTGGAACGGGCAGACGGCTTCTGATGCACGGGTGGGGGCGCTCGTCAATCCGGCTGTTGACCCGGTGTCGGGCGAACCGGAATTCAAGCACACGCCGGTACGGATCGAGCCGTTCGGCGTGGCCTGGTATGGCTTCATCATGAGCCGGCGCGATCTCGGTCTTGAGCAGGTGGCCCACTGGACGCGGGTGCGCGGCAGCGGCTTCATTCGCTATGAGCTGGCCGGGCGCGCACCGGTCACGCCGGACATGGCGCGCGCGCTGCTGGGTACTGGAGAAGCGGCGGACGCGGACGCGGACTGGATCGAGTACCAGGATCAATCGGCGGGCATGCTGCGCGCCGCGCTGCTGGTCGACGGCCGCCTGGAAGCCTGCCTGTTCGTGGCGCGCGTGCCCGATCTGCCGGCGCGCGCGTGGCTGGGCGGGCTGTTCGCCGCCCCCGAACTGGGCCCGCGCGAACGGGCCACGCTGCTGGCCGGCCGCGCCGTGCAAGCCGGGCCCGACCCCGGACCGACGGTCTGCTCGTGCTTTGGCGTTGGCCGCAACACGATCTGTGCCGCGATCCGGGCGGGGGATCTGCAGACGCCCGGCCAGGTGACGGCCTGCCTGAAGGCGGGCGGCAACTGCGGCTCGTGCATCCCCGAGATCAAGTCGCTGCTGCACGAGGTGCGCTTCGCCGCTGCCGCCGCCGCGTGATCAGCGCGGCGGCGTTTTCGGGACGGGTTTGGAGGTGAGCAGGCTGGCCACCACCGACCCCGCCAGGATCACGCCGACCACCCCCAGCGCGATGCCGGTCGGGATCTTGTAGATATCGAGCAGCAGCATCTTGATGCCGATGAAGATCAGGATCCCCGCCAGACCATATTTGAGCAGGTGGAAGCGGTCCGCCATGTCGGCCAGCAGGAAGTACATCGCGCGCAGGCCAAGGATGGCGAACACGTTCGATGTGAACACGATGAACGGATCGCTCGTGACAGCGAAGATCGCCGGAATCGAATCGACCGCGAAGATCACGTCCGTGATTTCGACCATGATCAGTACCACGAACATCGGCGTGGCAAAGCGCAGGCCGTTGCGCATGATGAAGAACTTCTCGCCGTGGTATTCGTCGGTGATCCGCATGTGCCCGCGCAGCCATTTCAGCACCTTGTTGTCGGCCAGGTCTGGCTCACTGTCGGCCGAGATCAGCATCTGGATACCGGTGTAGAGCAGGAACAGGCCGAACACGTACAGGATCCAGTGGAACTGGGCCAGCAGGAGCGCGCCCAGATAAATCAGGATCGCGCGCAGCACGATCGCGCCCAGCACGCCATACAGCAGCACGCGCTTCTGGTATTGCGGCGGCACGCCGAAAAAGCTGAAGAGGGTGATCCAGACGAACACATTGTCGACCGCCAGCGACTTTTCGATCAGGTAGCCGGTGAGGTATTCAAGCGACTTGGCCTTGGCTACGACGGGGCCGGCAATGCCTTCGAGATACCAGTAGAACCAGCCGCCAAAGGCCAGCGCCACCGAGATCCAGATCAGTGACCAGATGGCCGCTTCTTTGGTGCCGACCTTATGGTCGCCCGACGTTCTGAGGCCAAAGAAATCGATGGCCAGCATGACGACGACGAACGCGGTGAAGGAGAGATAGAGGGTAGGTGTGCCGACCGATTCGAGCATGTTGACTCCGTGGAGTGGCAATGGACGCTGGGGGCGCGTGCTGACTGGTACGCGCTGTCATTACAGCATGAATTTTTTGGGTATGCCGCACGCATGATGGTCGTTAACGCACGCTGGTGATGACGCTGGCGAAACAGCTTTGATAGTCTTGACTCCGTATCTGCCTCTCGGCTTGAGTGCCACGACCACTATCGCTTACAACTTGTGGCCTGCCTCAATGTGCCGAATTCAGATAATGGAACGGCAAACATAACGCTAGGTAAAGTCATGTCGCATTATCTGCTTCAGCTCAGATCTAGTCCTTCGTGACAATCTGCGATTTTTTCACACTCGTGACCTGCTATGCTGAGCTCGAGGTTGCAGATTGATCAAAAGCCAACATCGCTCTCGTTTCGTCCAGATAAGTCAACACGTGTTGTTTGCTTTAACTACAAAAATTTCCTTGTTGGATAAATTTGAGTATATGAACGATGCCAGGCGAAAGTGATGTGATAAAAACCATCATAAAAAATTATTAAAATTCTGGAGTTAGATATGGAGCTTACATTTGTAGTTTTAATGCTTGCCTTAGTCTTTAAGAGTTCGATTGTCAATTTTATTAGTAAACACCATTCGTTGATGGCTGGAAATGCGGAATCACTGATAAAATATTTCGGTGCATCAGCGATTTTGTCTGCAACTGTAGCAATTCTGCCATCACTATTCATGATCATTTACATGAGGACTGAAGGATTTTTCGCCTACGAGATTTTTAGTGGTGATTCTCATGCGTTTGGTGTCTTGGCTGGGAATATTTTCGTTAATTTTTTAATTTTATCTTTTGGATTTTTTGGTGCCGCAGTTCTATTTGCAGTGAAAGCTGATGGCTGGTCATTAGTATTTATTTCATTATTAAATGGATTATTCATCACTTATTTTCTTCTCGTTGCATACGTCACCTCCCGATGGATATTGGTTGGAGGTATGATCTTTATTACCTTTTTAATTGCATTTTATCTGTATTTTTGGCTATCAAGCGGTGTAAGTGGCAAGGCGAAATTTTGGTATGCGCCTCTAGCTATCGCAGCGTTGATTACTTTGCTACCTGTACTCTTTCCTACTCTAACAGCTGAATTAACCGCTAATTCGCTCGCGCAAATGAAAGTTGGTGGGATGTTGGTCGAAGTGAGTGAGCCAACACAGATTTTTTCGCCGGATAAAGATCGTAAGGTGGTGAAGCAGTGGTTGGTCTTACGGACGCGCGAAGCCCTTTATCTCAAGCCAAATCAGGAAAGCACTGGCGTTACAGTATTAAAAGCAGAGAGCTTTATAGTTTCGCCAGCAAAATAAGATTATTGAATTTCTGGGTCAGGTCTGACATTTGGCCGCGGACTCTAATGTAGTTAAAGATGTTCGTCTTTTAACGCCATTGCTGATGAAAGATCGGCTCGTTGCAAATGCCATCGCCTGAAGACTGGAGACAGAGCAAAACATCAGATCTAAACTCGGACTGTACACTCTGGACTCAAACCGTGCAAGGCTGAGGCTATGTCGAAATGTCAGACCTGACCCCAGTTTTTTATAGTCTTTCATTGGAGCGTAAATGATTCTATGAGGCCTTTGAAGATCCGTACTCTGCAAAGCACTGACGCTGAGACGTTGCTGAAATTCGAATTGGAAAATCGCCAGTGGTTCGAGCGGAATATTGACGCCCGCAGCGCCGATTTCTACTCATCCGAAGGCGTTGCCGAGCATATCGCCTCGTATTTATCTGGCCTTGCTAACGGAACATGGCATCCGCTTGTCATCGAAGATTCTGAAGGCCAAATAGTTGGTCGAGCGAACTTGAAAGACATCGATATAGCGGAAAGATCGGCAGAAGTCGGGTATCGAATTGCCGAGCGCGCTTGTGGGCAAGGACTGGCAACGCTCGCCGTCAGGCGGTTGATCCAGGAGGCACGGTCACGTTGGAACCTGACTCGGCTGGTCGCCAATGTATATGCTGAAAATACTGGTTCGGCAAAAGTGCTTCAGCGGTGTGGATTCGTGATCGAACACGTGTCGTTCGGGGTCATGTCGTTCGGGGTCATGTCGTTTGGGGTCAGGTCCATGTCGTTTGGGGTCAGGTCTGACATTTGGACACGGACTCTAACGTAGTCAAACGTGTTCGCCTTCCAACATGTCGTTCTGTCGTTCGGGGTCAGGTCTGACATTTGGACACGGACTCTAATGTAGTCAAACGTGTTCGCCTTCCAACGACATTGCTGAGAAAGGATGGGCTCGTTCCGGACGCCGTCGCCTAAAACCAGCGTTCGGGGTCAGGTCTGACATTTGGACACGGACTCTAACGTAGTCAAACGTGTTCGCCTTCCAACGACATTGCTGAGAAAGGATGGGCTCGTTCCGGACGCCGTCGCCTAAAACTGGAGATAGATGAAAACGTCAACTCTGAACGAACTGGAACTGTGCAACGCTGAGGCCGTGTCCAAATGTCAGACCTGACCCCCGCTTTGTGCAGTATCTACGCGACACGATGAGCGGGCGCGGCAAACTGTATCCGCTCGATAACGATCACTACGGCGTGCGCGCGTGACGTGCTCAAGGAAATACATGCGGGCTGAATGCGGACAAGGCATCCGTAAGCTGCGGCGATGCGCGGTAGAGCGGCACGTAACCACGCAGCAGGATTTGCGTGCTGCGCCGATACGCGGCGCTTTGCACGCAGAGTCCGTCCTCATCGTGTTTCACGACGACAGTGGCGTCCAGGATTCCGGCCGGGTTTTCGATGGAGACGCCGATATCGGCGAACGTCTCCGTCGTTGCTGCCAGGCCGTGCGCCACTTGCTGCGCGACCGAGCCGGGGATCAGCGCCGCGGCCGCAAGGCAGCAACCGCCGGACACTGCCATCGATCCATGCCCAGCCTGTGGCGTGAAATAGCGCACCGCGATGTTGCCGCCTGCCCGCGGCGGCGCGACGAGGCAGATCTTCGGGATCGTCTCGCTGCGTTCCAGTTCGGCTGCCGTCATCAAGCTGCCATCGCGGCGGGTCAGGCCCATGCGCAAGCCGGCTTCCACCCACACGGCGCGCAGACGCGCCTTGAACACCGGGTCCGCATCGAGATCGCGAACCGTTTCGTACCCCGTCTTGCCGAATTCGCTGGCGGCGCAGATGACCATCGGAACTGCCACGTCAACACACGACACGTGCACGCCATCGATGAGGTCGATCACCGAGCCGGTCGGCAGCAGCTTGCCGGTTTTCGAGCCGGTTGGCGCTTGCATGAACAGGTCGACGGCAGGATAGGCGCCATCGACGCCGGGGATATTGGCGTCGAGGAAACGCCCGTCGGCGCAACGTTCCATCCGGGACACCGTGATCACGCTGGTATTCGTATTGCGGATCCGCACCTCGGTCTTGCCCGCGCCTGGCACAACGATCAAGCCCATGTCGATGGCCCACACCTGAAGCGCCGAGGACATATTGCCGCAGTTCACGCTCCAGTCAACGCCGTCGTGATCGCTTGCGAGTTGGGCCAGGGTACTAACGATGACGGGCGCACCGTTTTCGGTTGCCGTATCCGCGAAAAATACTTTATTGCTGGTTGGCCCGCCGCGGCCAAGGCCGGTGATCTGCTTGTTGTTCTCGTTCGTCCCCGCAAGCGGTACGCCCATCAGATGGCGCAGCAATTCTTCTTTGAGGTTGGGATCCGAGGGCGTGCTGGCCGTCCACAGCACGAGCCCGGTCGAAGTCCCGCCGCGCATATGGTGCACAGGAAATTCAATGACACCGTTCTGCAGACGTGGGCGGAATGCGTCGTGGAAAGACAAAGCGGTCGGCATCGGCAACTCCAATGGCAAACGCCGATTATTGCATGCAGAACGCCGTCTGCCGGCATGGCGCCGGCAGACGACATAGCGCCGGGCGCCGGATCAGCGCAGCGTACGTGCGAAGAACTCGTCGGTGCGGCTGTTGGCCAGCGTGGCCGCGTCATGGTCGTAGTGACCGCCGCCCGGGCGGGCAAACGCGTGGTCGCAACCAGGATAGACATGGATCTCGGCATCGGTGCTGTCGGCGAACGCTTCCTTGATCTTCTCCTGCGCCTCAGGGCCGATGTATTCATCGGCGCCAGCCAGGTGGTACAGGAACGGCGCGCCAATGTTCTTCGCTTCGGACAGGTAATTGTCGGTGCCGCCGCCGTAGTAGGCCGCGAATGCATCGCCATCGGTGCGCGCCGCGCTCAGGTACGTCATCAGGCCGCCCAGGCAGTAGCCGGTGACGCCGACCTTGCCGTTGCTGCCTTCCATCGTGCGCGCTGCGCTGATGGTGGCGGCGATGTCCT
>Ga0308163_10004891_pt1 | contig 10452 bp, 7 predicted proteins | sample PhyTR1_FD_201037 | JGI IMG/M metagenome (GOLD analysis project Ga0308163, IMG submission 201037) | Phyllosphere microbial communities from UC Gill Tract Community Farm, Albany, California, United States - DLSLT.R1 | ecosystem: Host-associated > Plants > Phyllosphere > Unclassified | place: USA... | reverse complement strand
AACCGCGCCGTCATGGCGCCCCTGACCCGCAGCCGCGCGGTGCAGGACAATACGCCCAACAGCCTGATGGCAACTTACTACGCGCAGCGCGCAACCGCTGGCCTGATCATTACCGAAGGGACTACACCTTCGCCCAACGGCCTCGGTTACGCCCGCATACCGGGCCTGTTCAACGCCGACCATGTCGCTGGCTGGAAGCTGACCACCGAGGCGGTGCATGAACAGGGCGGCAAGATCGTGGTGCAACTGATGCATACCGGCCGTATCGGCCATCAAGCCAATTTGCCGGTCGGCGCCGTCGTCGTGGGGCCATCGTCCACCGCCGCCCCCGGCGAGATCTGGACCGATGGTCACGGCAACCTGCCGCACACGGCGCCACGGGCCATGGACGCGGCCGACATTGACGCCGTAATAGCCGAGTTTGTCGTCTCGGCGCGGCTGGCGATGGAGGCCGGCTTTGACGGCATCGAGTTACATGCCGCTAACGGTTACCTGCTTGAACAATTCCTCAATGCCAATGTCAACCAGCGCACTGATGGATATGGCGGCACGGCCGCAGGACGCAATCGCCTGGTGCTGGAAATCGCCCGTGCCACCGCCGGGGCAATTGGTGCCGAGCGGGTCGGCGTTCGCCTGTCGCCGCACGGCGTGTTCAATGGCACGGGCGGCTACGACGGGGTCGATGCGCAATACCTCGAACTGGTACAGCAACTTTCCCAGCTGGGCTTGATGTATGTTCATCTGCTGGACCACTCGGCATTGGGCGCCCCCGCCGTGCCGGCGCAGCTCAAGGCGGACCTGCGCGCAGCTTTCGACGGTCCGTTTATCCTGTCTGGCGGTTTCGACCAGACCAGCGCGCAGCAGGCGTTGCAGGAACAACGTGCCGACCTGGTGGCCATCGGCCGCGCATTCCTGGCCAATCCGGATCTGATCGCGCGAATGCGCAGCAACGCCGCTTTGAATCAGCCGGACCCTACCACTTTTTACACCCCCGGCGCCGAGGGTTACACCGACTATCCGGCATTGCCCGCGCACGACGCCTAGCACCTGCATGGCACGGCCCCCATCTTGGCGGCGGTGGCCGTCACACGGCAGCGCGCCTGTCTCATTCTCAAGGAAGAACCGCAATGAAAGCATTACTACTCAAGCGCTACGGCAAGACGGACCAGCTTGAATTTTCCGACGTGGCTCTACCCGTGATCGCCCCGGACGAAATACTGGTACAGGTCCATGCAGCCGGCCTCAACCCCATCGATTACATGATCCCGAAGGGTATGTTCAAGCCGATCCTCAAGTTTGCACTGCCCGCGACCATGGGCAGCGACCTGGCCGGCGTGGTGGTCAAGATCGGCAACCAGGTACGGCGGTTCAAGGTGGGCGATGAGGTATACGCCAGCGTGTTCGACCTTGGACGCGGCAGCTTTGCCGAGTTCGTGGCAGTACCTGAAAGCGCGGCGGCAACCAAGCCCGCCGGACTGAGCTTTGTACAGGCCGCATCGCTGCCGATGGTCAGCCTGACGGCGTGGCAAGCCTTCCATGAAAAGATGGAACTCAAAGCCGGCCAGAAGGTATTCATTCCCGCCGGTTCGGGCGGCATTGGCACCATTGCCATCCAGTTGGCTAAGCAGCTCGGCGCGACAGTCGGCACCACGACCAGCACCGGCAATATTGAACTGGTGCGCGCGCTCGGCGCCGATGAAGTCATCGATTACAAACAGCAGCAATTTGAACGAGTCTTGCACGGCTATGACGCCGTGCTCGGCACGGTGCGCGGTGACGGACTGGAAAAGGCGCTGCAGATTGTACGGCCCGGCAGCCGCGTCGTATCCCTGGTCGGCCCACCCGATGCGGCATTCGCCCGGGCACGTGGCATGAATGTCATGCTGAAGTTTGTGTTTGGGCTGCTGAGCGGAAAAATCCGGCGCCTGGCCAAGCAGCGCAACGCTACCTACAACTTTATGTTTGTCCGTCCCGACGGCGCGCAGTTGACCCGTATCGGCCAGTTGATCGAGCGTGGGAGCATTTGCCCCGTCATCGACACCGTGTACCCGTTCGCCGACGCCACAGCGGCCCTGGCCTACCTGGAACAAGGCCGTGCCAAGGGCAAGGTTGTGCTGCAGATAGTGGCGCAGTAACAGCGCCACCTGCATCGCCCGGGCATCGCCAGGTACACTCTGACGATACGCTGCATAGCGCCCCGGGCAGCACAACAGTTGGTGATCTGCCGCAGCTTCGCCATTCCCCTGCGGCAGGCGAAGGACGGTTACTCGGCCAGGAACTGCAGCGCGTGCTTGAGAAAGCGTTCCGGGTATTGGAACTGCGCGCCATGGCCGGCGTCAGGATAGATGAACAACTGAGCGTTCGGGATGTTACGCGCCAGGTGCCAGGAGTTAATCGTCGGAATCATAATGTCGTCCACACCGTTGAGTACCAGCGTGGGCTGCGTAATGGCCTTCAGATATGCATACGGATGCTCTCCCGCTAACGGCTGCAGATATGCGCCATGTGCTTCCGCCTGAGCCTTGGCGACGTCGGCCGAGCTCGGCTCGTCCTGGTCCTTGCGCTGATGGCGTCGCTCCCAGAAGGCCAGGCCAGCCAGCTTCGCAGCCTCGGAACGGCCAAAGAACAGGTACACAAAGTCGTCGGCCGTCGGCACCGGATTCGGCGCCACGTCCAGTACCCTAGGCTCCATCTTTGGATCGCCGCCGCGCAGGCCGGTACCAAGCAACAGCAGCTTGCGGACCAGTTCCGGATGCCGCAGTGCCACCTCCTGAGCCTGAAATCCGCCGATTGAAAAGCCGAGCAAATCGACTTGGTCCAGGCCCAACGCACGGAGAACCAGCGCAATATCGTCGGCCATATCCTCGATCCGGTTGCGCGGGATGCCGCTAGACGAGGCAATGCCCCGGCCGTTAAACAGGATCACCTCGCGGCCCTCCGCCAGCCCGTCGGTCAGCAAAGGGTCCCAATGATCAAGGCCAGCGCGGAAGTGCGGTATGAAAAACAGCGGTGGCAGCCCGCTCGCAGCATTGCCCCAGCGGCGATAGGCGAACTTGTCGCCATCGACTTCAATAAGACGAGTGGGTGCAGTCAAATGAGTATCACGCATGGGATGGATCCTGAAAAAGTTAATCGGATTATTATGATGACGACCATAATCCATTTAGTCAAGAACTTTGATGACGATCGAAATCAATGTACACTGGCATCATTTATTTCAACTCAATTGCATAGGAAGACAACAGTCAGATGAAGGTCACCAAGGCACAAGCCCAAGCCAACCGGGGGCATATCGTCCAGACCGCATCGGTACTGTTTCGCGAACATGGCTACGACGGCGTGGGCGTGGCGGACCTGATGGCTGGTGCCGGCTTTACGCACGGCGGATTTTACAAACACTTCGGGTCCAAGGCCGACCTAATGGCCGAGGCGGCGGCCTGCGGCTTTGCCACCAGCTCGGCGGCTACTGCCGGTGCCAACCAAGCTTCATTTGTGGAGCACTACCTGTCGCGCCAGCACCGGGACAAGCGCGACACCGGCTGCACCATGGCGGCCCTGGGTGGCGACGCTGCCCGTCAATCGAATACTGTCAAGGCGCATTTCGTCGCCGGCATCGAACAGATGGTGGCTGACCTGAGCAGCAATGGCACCGCGCCGTCGCCCGAGGATCGGGCCGAGCGTCTCGCCATGATTGCCCAGTTAGCTGGCGCGTTGATGCTGTCGCGCGCCTGTCCGGACGACGCCTCACTGGCCGACGAGATTTTAGATGTCTGCCGTACCAAAATACTGGCTGGTCTGACGCGCCACCAGGAATGAAACCGTGCTGCCTCCGGCATCAGGACGACGTGGCGCCGAAGCAGGTCATCGCTGAGCTGTTCGCTGGCATTAAGCAGACCATGAGGAGATCCGTCCCGGGCTCAGGGATGAGATTTACCAGGCGTGGCGTGCATCATCAACCGCTGCCATGCAGCTGGTCAACTCTGCAGCGGGCTCGTAATCGGTAAGGTCACATCCGTCCGCCAACGCGGAAACTGCGGCATGGTCTCGGGAGGCATTCGGCTGCGCCGCTGCGCAATCTTTGACTGACATGCTAGACCAGCGGGGCCCTGTTATGGTGTATAACGCGGCGCATAACTGGCCGCGCGTGCGCTCAGCTGGGCCTGACGTTCGGCGACGCCGACATACCTGGTGGTGGACGGCAGCGTGGACCGCAGGTCGGCCAGCTTGACCAGCCTGGCCGTGGCCGATGCGGGAACGGCAGCCATGGCGGCCGGCATCCCCTGCCAGCGCAAGTTAAGTATGCCCTCGTGCATCCCCACAGTATCGATCCAGTTGTACACATCAGGATCCTCCGGTGCAATCACAAAGGTATATGACCCGTCCGGATTGGCAACAGCCTGCGCGTTGTTCAGCGTTTGCGTATGGTTAATGTAATCGGTCGTGGTCATCCAGCGGGTATAGACGGGGGCAATAAAATACGTGGCGCCGCCCAAAGTAACATTGACGACCAGCGCTTCATCGTCGGCGATCTTGAACGTGCTGTACGTGGCGATTTGCGTCGACAGCCGGCCCGCCGTGCCGCCGTAACTCAGGGCCGGTAAGGTATTCACAGCCTGTGCGTAGGCGAGCTGACTGTAGTAGGCAAACGCGCCATTGCCATTGCGCACTCCTGCGGCCGTGGCCGCCACCAGTTGGTCGGTTGTCGGCGATGCTTTGCCGCTACCACCGGACAGTCTTTCAACGCTTAGTGTATTGAACTGCTGTGCGCCCCAGGCATTCACTGTATCGCGGATAAACAACGTGCCGGCGTTCGGCGGCAACTGGAAGTGATTGCCTGCGCCGGTTGCCGCGCCAGCATTGAGCGTAATGACGAAGCTGCCATCAACCTCGGTCTTCAACTCATCGTTGGCGATGTTAGCGATGGTAGTGGTGCCGGTATCCCACAGCGTAAAATTAAAATCGACCGGGCGTTGTGCATGGCGTTTGCCGCGTATCACGTAACTGGCCGTCGGGTCAAGGGGAATGCGGCGATAAATGGTATCGGGATTATCCAGGATGGTACGCGACCCGGGTACTTGGATGCCGAACCAGCTGTGGGGCGCGGCCAGATTGGAGATGATCTTGGGCTGGTATGGGTCGCCGTTGGTCAGCATGATGGCATTCGACATCGCCAGTTCGCTGATGGCTTGGTCGAGGTCTTTAAGCGATTCTGCCGGCACGCCGCCGATGCGCGTGGCGGTGGCGATCCATTGCGCCTTGAGATCCTCCGTCGCCTGTTTGACGGCGGCGCTCTCCATGATGGCGGCAGCCTGCCGCTCGCTGTTCACCTGGTCCGCCGTGGCCAGCGGGTTGATGCTGGCTGCGCTGCCCAATTGGAGGTTGTCCCCGCCGCAGCCAACAATCAGGGCGGCTAAGCCCAGTACCAGCAACCGCTCCCGCACATTTTTTATAGACATCCCCCGCTCCCACCCCGCAAATAAACAGGGTGAGAATATAAGCTTGCAGCGTGTCGACGACTACGAATTAAAAAGTACTTTGATATACCAGCCGTAGATATGCAAAGCCCAGCCGGCAACAACGTTCAACAGCGCCGTCAATGCCGGGCCCACCAGTTCACGCCAGCCCGGTGCGATACAGCCCCACGTACTTCCAACCATAGTACATCACGAACGTGTAGCACAGCGCTGGCACCGCGAACGACAGCTGCAGGCCGGCCATGTCGGCAACGTAGCCCTGCGCGAACGGCACTAGTGCTCCCCCCACGATGCCCATGCACAGCAGGCCGGAACCTTGCCCGGTGAGTTTCCCCAGCCCATGCAGGGCCATGCTGAAAATGGTGGGGAAGATGATCGAGTTGCACAGTCCTACCGCCAGCAGCGCCCACATCGCTGGCCTGCCGCTGCCAAGGATCGCGAACAGGATCAGCACGATGGCGCCCCCGGCATTGCACATTAGCGCCTTGCCCGGAGTGACATGGCGCATTGCGGCGAACCCGATGAAACGCCCGACCATTGCGCCGCCCCAGTAGAAGCTTACATATCCAGCGGCCGCTGCTGGCGTCAAGGCGGCGATGCTGCCATCTTCCATAAAACTGATCAGGAAGCTGCCGATGCTGACCTCGCCGCCAACGTACAGGAACAGGGCGGCAACGCCAAGCACCAGGTGGCGATGGGCGAGGATGGAAAGCCGCATTCCGCCGGAGGTGGGTTCGCTTTCTTCGTGGGCAATTATTGGCAGGCGCACCATCGCAAATGCAAACGCCAGCATCAACAGCACGGCCGCCAGCACCAGGTACGGCCCCTGCACCGTTGCCGCTTCGGCGGCGCGGTGCACCAACTGGTCGGCGCCGGGTAGCTGTGCGAACTGTCCAGTGGTGAGCGCCGTGCCAGACAGGATCAGCATCCCGCCCAGCGCCGGTCCCACCGTGGTTCCCAGCGCATTGAAGGCCTGGGTGAGCGTCAGGCGGCTCGACGCCGTCCTGGCCGCACCGAGCACGGTCACATACGGATTCGCGGCAACCTGCAGCACGGTGATGCCGCTGGCCAGCACAAAAAAGGCCAGCAGGAATAGCGCATATCCGCCGGTGGCTGCCGGATAAAACAGCGTGCAGCCAAGCGCTGCAATCGTCAATCCCGCGACTGCGCCGCGCTGGTAACCGATCCTCCTGATCAGCATGCCAGCTGGCAGCGAGACCAGGAAATAGGCGCCAAAAAAGCAGAACTGCACTAGCATCGCCTGCACATACGTCAGCGTGTAAACCGCTTTCAGGTGCGGGATCAGGACGTCGTTGAGCGAGGTAAGCAAACCCCACATGAAAAATAGCAGCGTGATGATGGCCAGCGCACCTTTGTTAGTGGCATCGCCGCCGGCTGCGAGCACAGCATGTCTTGCGGGAGTATGGGCCATGGCGCTTAACCTGCAACCGCCGCCGAAGGCGGCACGATACGGGCGGCGATACCCCTCGCTTGGAACACCAGCAGCGCGCCGAAGGCCGCCTTGCCCAGCCCCACCAGGCCGGTGATGCTGACCGCCAGCCTGGTCAGTTGCTCGGCATTGCCCGAGGCGACCATCATTGCCGCCATGGCCACGAAATCGGCCACGTCCTGCACCGCGCCGATGGCGATGCACAGCAGGCCGGCGAGCGCCACCGCAACCATGGCAGCCCCGCGCTCGCCCGCTGCGGAATCGCCGCTACGACGGGTGCCAACGATGCGGCGTGCCAGGCGCCAAGCCGACGACCAGCACAGCACCCCGGCTGCAAGGCAGGCCAGCGCCACGCCATAGGACACGACCGCCGCACTTGAGATGGCCGGGTGCACGACATGGGTGAGTACCGCCATATTCAGCGCCCGCCACGCCAGCCAGGCGCCGAACAGCCGCCAGCCGATGCTTATCAATTGAATTGTTTCCAAACCTGCCTCCATCAATTAAAAGAATGCGCGCCGCGCCCCGGGCGCGCATGATGACTCACTCAGAACTTGACGACGAAGCCTGCGTAGCCGCCCGACTGCCGGGCGCCGTTGCAATCGAGCGAGGCACCGCAAGCCGTATCCTGGTACGACAGGGCATGGCTGTTGGCGCCGGTGTTTTCCACCATGAACGGCGACACCGCGTTGTTGGCGATGTGCCCCGCCGTCACGTACACGGTCAGGTATTGATTCCACTCGTGGTTAATGCCGAGCGCAAACAGGTTGGATTTCTTGCCGCTATAGCGCTGTTGCAACTGGTAGACCGACCCCAGCAACGTAGTTTTTTGCGACAGCTGGTGGTTGACGCCGAGCCACGCCATGCGCGCCCGCTCGTCATAGTTGGCGCGCACGCCATAGCCGGATTCGGGCGCCTTTACCAGCTGGTAACCGGCGAACAACTGGGTCGCGCCTAGCCGCCAGGAACCGCCGCCCACGAAGCTTTTCACATATTTCCACGGATCGCGGCTGCCCAGGCCGAAAGTATCACCTCCTGAATAGCGTCCGAACGCATCGGCCCGCTGGCCGTAGATGGCACGCAGCGTGAGATCGGGATCACGGTAGGACAGCGACACGCCATCGCTCGACGAACGCTGGTTATCGCCAGCCATGGCGCCGAACGCGTGCATGTACGCCAATTCCACGCCATGGAATTGCGGCGAGCGCAGCAGTACCGAGCGCTCGGCCGTGCCGTCGTTGGCGCCATTGACCAGTGTGTTGATGCCGATCGACTGGAAATGCATGGGATCGACATCGATGATGTCCTGGGCGATCCACAGGTGGGTGCCGATGCTCAGCGTGCCGTATGTTTCGTGACGCAGCCCGACGTTGGCGGCGCGGTTAAACAGGCGGCCGGTATCGCCCACCGCCCCCGTGTCGGTGCCGAAGCCGCTTTCGAGATTGACGATGGCCAGCACGCCGGGTTCCACCGGAAAGCGGCCTTTCAGGCCCCAGTACGACACGCCCCACTGGTTCGAGGCGGTCTGCCAGCGATCGCCCTGCAGGCCGGCGCCGAACTGGTGGTTGGTGTAATCGATGCCGGCGCTGGCGCGGCCGTACAGCGCCACGCTGGCGTCGCCGATTTTCAAGTCGTCGAGAGCGCGTGCATCGGTCATGGCCAGCAAGGGCAAAAGAAGAAATACGAGCGAAGCAGTGGTAGTCAGTTTCATGATCTATCCCTTGTAATGTGTGGTGTGGACGCAGGCGTTCCGCCGCCGCCATGGCGAACGGGTGCCCGCTGCAATCGACGTTAGTGGGCGCCCAGCGTGAGCGGCGTGGTAAGTGCGTTGGCCGAAGCCATGTCAGAAGAGTCGCTCACGCGCAGCAGGTAGCTGCCCGGATTGAGCTGCCAGGCGTGGCGGGTTTGCGCATCCCAGGTGCTGAGATACTTGCGCGGCACTTGGACCGTAACGTGGCGGCGCTCGCCGGCGGCCAGGGCCACCCGGCTCCAGCCCACCAGCCGTTGCGGCGGCTGGGCGTTGCCCGGCACGTTGGCCGGCAGCCCGGCATAGACTTGCGCGGTCTCGATGCCGGCCCGGCTGCCAGTATTGGTCACGCTGAACGAGACTGACACATTGCCGGCGCCGTCGGCCTGCGCTGCCATGTCGCTGTAGCGATAGCGCGTGTACGAAAGCCCGTGTCCAAACCGGAACAGCGGCGTGATACCCTTGGCGTCATACCACTTGTATCCGAGCAGCAGTTTTTCATCGTAGTGAACCGAGCGCAGCCTGTCGTAGGTTCCCACCCCGCCCTTGGCATCGAGCGACGCCTGTACTGCTGGCCCGGCAAACATCGGGAAGATGTCGAGTCCGATCAGCGAGGCCAGGTTGGTGGGCAGGGTCTTCTGCGGCAGGTCGTTTTCGGTGACGGGGAACGTGACCGGCAGCTTGCCGGACGGATTGGCGTCGCCGGCCAAGATATTGGCCAGCGCGCGCGGACCCTGCACACCGGGGTACCAGATTTCCAACACCGCGTGGACGTCGTTCAGCCACGGCATCTTGACCGGTCCGCCCGTTTCCAGCACGACCACGGTGCGGCGCGCGCTGGCCGCCACGCGGGTAATCAGCGCATCCTGGTCGTACTTGAACACACCCGACCTGTCGGTGGCGGGCGACGGCAGCGCCAGGTCGGTATTATCGGCCCCTTCGTTTTGCCACTGGCCGGCAAAAACGATGGCGACGTCGGCCGCCGCCGCATCGCGCGCGGCAGCCTCGGCATCATTACCGCTGGCATAGGTGATGGTCGCTTGCGGGAATTTCGCCCGCAACGCCGCCAGCGGCGCCGTCGGTAGATACATCGGGCAGGTTGCATACAGCGCGCCCAGCGGTTCCAGGCAAGCTGTGACGGCGTTGTTGGACAGCGGCACACTGCCACCGGAACCGGTTCCGGCCAGCACGCCCACGTCGGCATAGTTACCGATCACGGCAATGCGTTTCACCGTTGCCGACGCCAAGGGCAGCACCGGCTCGCCATCACCGGATGCCACCACATTTTTCAGCAGTACCATGGCGCTTTCCGCCACGGCCAGCGCATCCTGGTTGCCTGCCTGCTCGTCCTTGATGACAGCGCCGGGCGCCGGGGGACTGTCCATCACGCCCACCGCGACCATGGTGCGCAGGCGCCGCAGCACCATGTCATCAAGGCGGCGCATGGGCACAGCGCCACTGGCCACAGCATCGGCCAGCGCCTTGACGAAATACTGGCTGCCGAAAAAACGCTTCAGGTTGTCGGGCACCGGTGTGTCGTCGGCAGCCTGGCCTGGTTGCGACTCGTCCAATCCATTGTTCGCGGCCGCCACGGTGCTGGCGGTGGCGCCCCAGTCCGACTGCACCACGCCCTTAAAGCCCCACTCCTGTTTGAGCCAGTCGTTGAGCAATTGCGGGTGCTCGCACGCATAGATGCCATTGACCAGGTTGTAGGCGCACATGACGTTACCGGGCTGGCTCTTGATGATGCTGATCTCAAAACCCAGCAACTCGGTTTCTCG
>Ga0308163_10004889_pt1 | contig 10455 bp, 8 predicted proteins | sample PhyTR1_FD_201037 | JGI IMG/M metagenome (GOLD analysis project Ga0308163, IMG submission 201037) | Phyllosphere microbial communities from UC Gill Tract Community Farm, Albany, California, United States - DLSLT.R1 | ecosystem: Host-associated > Plants > Phyllosphere > Unclassified | place: USA... | reverse complement strand
AGACCCCGGTGCGGTTGAACACCAGCTCCAGCGGTTTATCGATGATGCCCATCGCCATCAGCGCGCTGTTGATCAGCCCGCCCGATTGCAGCAACACGATCCACGCCGCGACCCGCACCAGAATCGAGGTCCAGAACGGCAGCAGCACCAGAATCATCAGCAGGTTGCTCTGGCGTGACGGCAGGTTGGCCAGCAGGTAGGCCAGTGGATACGCCAGGAACAGGCAGATCACGGTGATGATCAGGCCCATCCAGAAGGTGCGGGCGAAGATGTCGAGATAGATCGCCTGATCCGGGGTGGCCGGGGCCAGTTCGCCGAGGTCGTCGATCCGATGATCAACGGCCGCCAGCAGGTAATACGGGGTGATGCTGCTGGTGTTGCGCTTGACCGCTTGCCAGTAGGCCGGATCGCCCCAGCGCTCATCGAGGCCTTCGAGTGCTTCTTTATAGGAGGCCGGTTCGCTGGCAAACGGCAGCGCCCGGGCCGTTTTGGTCAGCAGGCTGCGATAGCCGGCCAACTCCATGTTCAAGCGCTTGGACAGATCGCCCAGCGTCTGGTTTTTCCGGGCTTCGGCAAGGTCTTCACCCGCCGCTTTGTACACCGGTTCAGCGGGCAGGCCGCGGCCGTCCCAACTGGCGATGGCCGCCACGGTGCGCGGCATGCCACCGACCACTTCCGGGTTGCCGACGCTTTTGTAGAGCAGCGCCACGATCGGCACCAGGAACACCAACAACAGAAACAGCACCAGCGGCGCAATCAACGCCTGGGCTTTCCAGCGGTTGACCCGCTCGGCGCGCTTGAGCTTCTGCTTCAAGGTGGGGCTGGCGCCCTCGTTCAGGGGAACGGCGATGGCCATGACGTACTCCGCAAATCTTTGATCGTTACAGAGGTGGCGAACCACCTCTGTTGTGTTGAAACACCCTGCCTGAGGATGGCGACTCCCTGTGGCGAGCGAGCTTGCTCGCGCTGGGCTGCGAAGCGGCCCCAAAATTGTGTTGGCACTGCCAATTTTGTGAGTGCTGCGCACTGGTGCGCCAGCCCGGTCAAGCGGGAGCAAGCTCCCTCGCCACAAGAGCCCCCATCCAGTTGGAGCCGGGTTATTTCGCCGCCCAGGAATTGAAGCGCTGTTCCAGTTGCTCACCGTTGTCAGCCCAGAAGCTGACGTCGATCTGCACCTGGTTGGCGATGTTTTCCGGGGTGGTCGGCATGTCTTTCAGCACGTCCTTGCTCAGCAGCGGAACGGCTTGGGTGTTGGCCGGGCCGTAGGCGATGTTTTCCGAGTAGGTCTTCTGCTGTTGCGGCTGGACCGAGTAGGCGATGAATTTCTTCGCTGCTTCGGCGCGGGTCTTGTCCAGACCTTTCGGGATGGCCCACGCGTCGAAGTCGTAGATGCCGCCGTTCCACACCACTTTCAGGTTGGACTCTTTCTGCACCGCAGCGATACGACCGTTGTAGGCCGAGCTCATGACCACGTCACCGGAAGCGAGGTACTGCGGCGGTTGCGCGCCGGCTTCCCACCACTGGATGCTTGGTTTGAGTTCATCGAGCTTCTTGAACGCACGGTCCTGACCGTCCTTGCCGGCCAGCACTTTGTAGACGTCTTTCGGCGCCACGCCATCGGCCATAAAAGCGAATTCCAGGGTGTACTTGGCGCCTTTGCGCAGGCCACGCTTGCCCGGGAATTTCTTGGTGTCCCAGAAATCGGCCCAGCTGGTCGGCGCGGTTTTCAGCTTGTCGGCGTTGTAGGCCAGCACGGTCGACCAGACGAAGAAGCCCACGCCGCAAGGCTGGATCGCACCCTTGACGTAATCTTCGGACTTGCCGAACAGCGCCGGGTCCAGCGGTTCGAACATGTCTTCATCGCAGCCACGGGCCAATTCCGGCGATTCGACTTCCACCAGGTCCCACGACACGCTCTTGGTATCGACCATGGCTTTGACCTTGGCCATTTCGCCGTTGTACTCGCCGGCGACGATCTTGCCGTTGCCCGCCGCTTCCCACGGTGCATAGAAGGCTTTGACCTGCGCAGCCTTGTTCGCCCCGCCAAACGACACCACAGTCAAATCGGGGCCCGCGGCCATTGCGCTGGCCGCACCCATCAGGCCCAGGGTCAGGGCGGTGAACTTCAGGGATCTCAACATTTATTGTTCTCTCCACGTGCAGGGTTGGTGTTGGTATTGCGGGGGGCGATCAGTTCGCCTCTAACAGCGGATCAAGCGCGCGAACGTGCTCGACCTGCCAGCCAAGCGGTACCACGTCCCCGACCGCGAGCGCTGGATCGAGCTCGGCAATCGGCTGTTTCACGAAGAAGTCGGTCTTGCCGCAGACTTCCAGGCGCACCCGGACGTGGTCGCCCAGATAGATGAATTCCGCCACCCTCCCTGAGAAGCGGTTGACGCATTGGTCGCTCGAGCCATTGAGGCTGACGCGTTCCGGACGGATCGACAGGGTCACCGGTTCGCCGGTCTGGCCGACGTTGACCGCCAGCGCCTCGACCTTCTCGCCACGACCCAGCTCAACCACGCAGCGCTCACCGCTCTGGCTGAGCAGGCGGCCATTGAGGCGGTTGTTCTCGCCGATGAAGTTGGCGACGAAGGTGTTTTTCGGCTCTTCGTAGAGGGTGCGCGGCGGGGCGATCTGCTGAATCTCGCCCTGATGGAACACGGCCACGCGGTCGGACATGGTCAGGGCTTCGCCCTGGTCGTGGGTCACGTAGACCACGGTCACGCCGAGGCGCTGGTGCAGGTGTTTGATCTCCATCTGCATGTGTTCGCGCAGTTGCTTGTCGAGCGCGCCCAGCGGTTCGTCCATCAACACCAGTTGCGGTTCGAACACCAGCGCCCGGGCCAGCGCCACCCGCTGTTGCTGGCCACCGGAGAGTTGCGCCGGATAACGCGAAGCAAAGGCGTCGAGCTGGACCATGCTGAGGACTTTCTTGACCTTGTCGCTGACATCGCTCTTGTTCAGGCCGCGTACGGTCAGCGGGAAGGCGAGGTTCTCGGCGACGGTCATGTGCGGGAACAGCGCGTAGTTCTGGAACACCATGCCGATGTCACGCTTGTGCGGCGGCACGTTGTTGATCGCGCGCCCGGCCAGCAGAATCTCGCCAGCGGTCGGCGTTTCGAACCCGGCGAGCATCATCAGGCTGGTGGTCTTGCCGGAACCGGACGGCCCGAGCAGGGTCAGGAACTCGCCTTTGCGAATGTCCAGGTTGAGGTCTTTGACGATCAGGTTCTCGCCGTCGTAGCTCTTCTGCACTCCACGAAAGCTGACCAGCACGTCACTGGCCCCTGCGTTTGAATCGACCTGGCTCATACCCACACCTTTGTTATTGGTAACTGCTGTGGATTAAGCCTAGTGGCTGGCGCCAGCCGCGCAAATCGGGGCGCAGGAGAGAATCACCTCAGCCGGATGGAAGGTTGGGGGTAGGGATTGCCCTACAAGGATGGCGCGTTTTGGCAAACGCAGCGGCAAGCGACAAGCGGCGAGCCGCAAGAACAGGCAAAAGCGGTTGTCGCTAATGGATATGCCTCCATTCACGAATTTGAAGGAGATCCCCTGTAGGAGTGAGCCTGCTCGCGATAGCGGTGGCCCAGTCGCTGTAGTACTGCCTGACAGAAAGCTATCGCGAGCAGGCTCACTCCTACAGTTTTGATTGCGGTGAACGTCAGAGGAGTTTGTGTTCCATCGCGTATTTGACCAGTTCGGCCAGCGAAGTGATGTTGAGCTTCTGCATCAACCGCGCCTTGTGGGTGCTGATGGTCTTGCTGCTCAGGGCCAGTTGCTGGGCGATGTCATTGACGTTGGCACCCTGGGCCAGGCGTTCGAACACCGAGAACTCGCGCTCGGACAGCAGCGAATGCAGTGGACGCGTGTCAGTCAGACCGACTTCAAAGACCATTCGGTCGGCCAGTTCCGGGTCGATGTAACGCCCGCCGGCCGCCACCTTGCGGATGGCCGTCAGCAACAACGCCGGATCACTGTCCTTGGTCGCATACCCCGCCGCGCCCACCTTCAGAGCGCGGGCGGCCATCTGTGCTTCGTCATGCATCGACAGCACCAGAATCGCCGGCGGATTGTTCAGCGCACGGATCCGCGGGATCGCCTCCAACCCGTTGACCCCGGGCATCGAGATGTCCAGCAGCACCACCTCGCACGGCACGCTGCGCAGGGTTTCAAGCAACTGCTCGCCATTGCTCGCCTCCCCCACCACTTGCAGATCCTTGGCCAGGCCGATCAATTGCTTGATCCCTTCACGGACGATGGTGTGGTCTTCGGCTACCAGTACACGGATCACTTGCACTCTCCTCGGTTGTGGTTTTTAACGGCAAAAGATCGCAGCCTGCGGCAGCTCCGACAGGGGAACGCGATCAATGCAGGAGCTGTCGCAGGTTGCGATCTTTCAGCGATCCACCGGCACCCACACATTCAGACTGGTGCCCTCCCCCGGCTCACTCTCAAGCAGCAAGCGCCCGCCCATGATCAGCACCCGCTCGCGCATGCCGACCAAGCCGAAGGACGTCGGCCGATCGGCCGCCGCGACAAAGCCTACGCCATCGTCGCTGACCGTCAGACACAATTCGTCGCCTTCCAGCGCCAGCGTCAATTCCACAGTATGCGCCTGGGCATGCCGCATCACATTGGTCAGCGCTTCCTGCAGAATCCGGAACAGCCCGATCGCCTTGGCATCGCTGAGCGCCGGCAGATTGTCCGGCACCTGCACCAGACACGGAATCTGCGTGCGCGCCTCGAACCGCCGCGCCTGCCATTCAATCGCCGAGGCAATCCCGGCATCGAGGATCGGCGGGCGCAGCGCCGTCGCCACATCGCGCACCAACTGGAACAACTGGGCGATCAGGCGCTTCATGCTGTTGAGCCGCTCGTTCAGCCCCGGGTCGAGTTGCGCATAGGCCAGCTCGCACATCGAGGTTTCCAGTTTCAGCACCGTGAGCATCTGCCCCAGCTCATCGTGCACTTCCCGGGCAATGCGCGCCTTCTCTTCTTCACGCACGCTTTCCAGGTGCGCCGACAATTCGCGCAACTGCTCACGGGACGCGGCCAGTTCCAGTTCGATGCGCTTGCTTTCGCTGATGTCCCAGACGATGCCGTCCCAGACATAGGCGCCGTCCTCCAGTTGCCGGGTGATCGCCTTGATCTCGGCCCAGCGCTGTTCGCCCTGACGGGTGAGGATGCGGCCCTGCCACGACCAGTCACTGTCGGTGTCCAGCGCCTGATCCTGAGTCTGGTGGTAACTGGCCCTGTCGTCGGGATGCACCAGACTGCGCAGGCCCATGTCACGGTGCGCGATGGCGGCCGGCGCGTAACCCACCAGGCTTTCGCTGCCCTCACTGATGTAAGCGAAATCGATCTGCCCGGTCACCGGCGCGCGCTCCAGGCGGAACACCAGTCCCGGCACGTTGGCGGCAATGCCTTGCAGGCGCGCCTCACTTTCCTGCAAGGCGGCCAGGGCGCGGCGACGCTCGGTGACGTCGGTGAGATAAACCACCAGATACTCGCTGTCGCGAAACCGCAGGAAACTCAGCGAGACGTCCGCCGGCAGGACACTGCCATCGGCACGCACGCAGCTGGTTTCAAAGCTCAGCGGCCCCTCTTCACTGGCCCGCGCGCGTTTCCACAGGTTGAGCCAGCGGTCCATGTGCAGGCCGGGTTCGAAGTCGATCAGCGGCCGCTCGATGAGCGCGCCCTGTGGATAACCGAGCATGGTTTCCGCCGCACGATTGGCGTAGCGCACATGGCTGTCCCAGTTGACCCAGAGAATGCCAACGGTGCTTTGATCGATGGAAAACTGGGTCAGGCGCAAGGCTTCTTCACTGGCCGCGCGCAGGGCGATGTCTTCTCGCGCCGACCGTAACCGCTGCTCAAGGCTGTGTTGCTGACGGCGCTGCCACCAGACAATGGCGATGCAACTGAGCAGCAGCACGGCGAACAACAGGCTCAGGTTCTGCCAGAACCCCGGCGACTCCGACAGACGCGGATATTTGGGTTGCAGCCATTGCGTGTGCAGGCGCTCCAGATCCTTGGCCGGGATCGCTCGCAAGGCGCTTTCGACAATCCCGGCCAGCTGCGGCCAGTCGCGTCGCGTGGCGACCCGCAGCAATTGCGGCAGGCCGATATCACCGACCACCACCAACCCGGCGAACTCAGGTTCGGCGGACAAGCGCCCGAGCTGCGCTTCATCCACCACGGCGTAAGACGCCTGCTGACTCAACAACAGTTGCAGCGCCTGTCGCTCCAGCGGCACGCCTTGCAGATTCAGGTGCGGATAATTGCTGCGCAGATAATCGGCGGTGGCGCTGGGCATGCGCACGGCGACGCGGGCCAGGCTGTCGACTTTCTCCAGCTCCACCACGCCGCTGCTCTTCTGATCGCTGACCACCAGTTGCGGCACGCGCATGTACGGATCGGAAAACAGCCACAGACGCAGCGCGCCCGGGGTCTGGGTCAGCCCCGGGGCGATGTCGATTTCACCTTCACGGGCAGCGTCTTCCAGTTGCGCCAGATCCTGAAAATTGCGCCAGCTCAACTCGACGTTCAACGTCTTGGCCAGTGACTTCATCAATTCGACGTTGGCCCCGGACAGTCGCTGCAAGCGCCGGTCGTATTGCGCGTACGGCGCCTGCAGGACCAGACCGACGCGCAGCTCTCGGTGTTGCGCCAGCCACTGCTGCTCGCTGGCGGTCAATGACACTGCATGCGCCGCAGGCGCAGACGCCGCCCAGCCCATCAAGGGAAAACACAACCAGCCGATAACCCACAGGCAGCAAAAACGCATCATTGAAGTCTCTTACACTGACAAATTCTGACCAACCCATTAGGCTGCCGGGATACTTTTCTGGCCTGGAATAACCGATGCCCTCTGTCTACCGCCTGGCAATGCCAGCATTGTGCCTGTCGCTGATCCTGCCTTGTGCGTTTTCCGTCGAAGCCGCCGATCCGGCGCCAGCCTCCACCGCCGAGCAACCGGCCGCTGAAAAACCAACCGAACGCCAGCCACTGCTTGAGCGTAGTCAGGAAGAGGCCGCAGCACTCGAGCGCAAAGTCCCGGCGCAAGAACAGCAGCAATTGCAGGCCGGCACCGACACCTTCCTCGCCCTGTGGAAACCGGCCAACACCGCCGAGCCCAAGGGCGCGGTGATTATCGTCCCCGGCGCCGGCGAAACCGCTGACTGGCCGCAAGTCATCGGCCCGCTGCGACGCAAATTGCCCGACGTTGAGTGGAGCAGCCTGAGTATCACCCTGCCCGACCTGCAAAGCGATGCCATTGCACCGCGGGTGATTGCAACCCCGGCGGCGCCTAAACCCCCGGAAAGCGGCAGCAAGGATTCGACCACCGCGCAACCGATCGAGCAGGCGGCGGGCGGTGAAGCGGAAGTCGCGGAGCAGGTGGTTGCTGAAACCAGCGAAGAGCAAGCCAAGGCTGACGCCGAACGCATCTTCGCCCGCATCGACGCCGCGATTGCCTACGCCGAACAGCAAAGTGCCCGGCACATCGTGGTGCTGGGTCACGGCACGGGGGCTTATTGGGCGGCGCGGTTTCTGAGCGAGCGGCAAACGGCCCAAGTGGAAAAATTCGTCATGGTCGACGCCCAGGCCCCGGCCAAGGCTCAACCGCAACTGGCCGAGCTGACGCCAACATTGAAGCTGCCGACGGCCGACATTTTCTACATGGACAAGGCGCTGGATCGCAACGCAGCCCTGGAACGCATGCAGGCCAGCAAGCGCTTGAAGACTTCAGCATTCAGCCAGGTCGCGCTCAAGGCGTTGCCGGATAAAACGGCTGAGCAGGAGCAACTGTTTCGCCGGGTTCGCGGTTGGTTGAATCCGCAGAAGACTGACTGACACAAACAAAATCAAGAGATCGCAGCCTGCGGCAGCTCCTACAGGAAACGCCTTCCAAGGTAGGAGCTGCCGCAGGCTGCGATCTTTTGATCTTTTAACCGCTAGCGAAAATCCCGCCGCGCCCGAATCAGCGAAAACGCGTTGTGCAGCTCGCGGGTTTTCTCGGTCGCTTCACGCACCTGCTCCGGCGTCGCACCGCTGCCGGCAATCTTGTCCGGATGATGACGGCTGAGCAGGCGCCGGTAAGCTCGCTTGATCTGCGCCGGTTCGCTAGTCACCGACACGCCGAGCAGACGCATCGCCTCCTGATAACTCACCGCCGCACTGACAATCGGGCGTTTGTGCGGCTCGTAATCACTGGCCAGCGCCTGGATCTGGTGCGTTGTCCACCCCAGCCACTTGCCCCACTGCGCCAACAGTTCACGCTCGCTGACGCCGGCGCGACCGTCGGCCCAGACCATCCGCCAGCAGGCGCGCAACACGCCTTCGGCAGCATGGGGCTGGGCACTCAGACGCCGTAGATAGCCGCGCAAATGGTCACCGCCGGACTTGCCGCGATTGAACGCGGCGATCGCCCGACGCCGCGCCGGCTCGCTCATTTCCAGAGCGTTCATTTCATTGCGCGCCTGCTGGATATGACCGTCCGTCACCCGCCCATCACTCTTGGCCAGACGCCCGAGCAACACGAACAGCAGCTCGTCGTTGCGCAACATCGGCCGACCGCCGAGTTTTTCCCGCAGATGCCCCCAGCTCTGCAAATGCAGGCGCCGATCCAGCGCCTGCCCCAACAACGCCCCAAGCATGGCCCCCGGAATGCTGGCGATCGCAAAACCCGCTCCGGCTCCAATCAGAGTCCCTGGCCACAACATATCAACGACTCGCTTTTATCAATGCTTCAGCTTCGGCCAGACGCTCATGCGTACCGACATCGACCCAATGACTTTTCAGACGCTCGCCCGTGACCTGCCCTTGCGCCATGGCCTTGCGCAGCAGCGGTGCAAGCTTGAACGCGCCGTCCGTGCAGCCATCGAACAACTGCGGATGCAGCACGGCGATGCCGCTGTAGGTCAGGGTTGCCGCGTCGGGCAGACCATCGGTCACCTGACCGTCGGTCAAGGTGAAATCGCCAGTCGGGTGATGGGCCGGATTGTCCGTCAGCACCAGATGGGCCAGACCATTGATCGGTTGATGCAGCACGCTGAAGTCGTAGTCGGTCCATATGTCGCCGTTGACCACCAGGAAGGCATCGTCACCGAGCAACGGCAAGGCGCGGAAAATCCCGCCGCCGGTTTCCAGCGGCTCGCCCTCCGGCGAATACTGGATGCTCACGCCGTACTGCGAACCGTCGCCCAGGTAATCCTCGATCTGCTGACCGAGCCAGGCATGGTTGATCACGATTTCGCTGAAACCGGCCGACGCCAGCGCCAGCAGGTGATATTCGATCAATGGCACGCCGCCAGCACGCACCAGCGGTTTTGGGGTGGTCAGGGTCAGCGGGCGCATGCGCTCGCCCTTGCCTGCCGCCAGAATCATCGCCTTCATGCAGTCACTCCGCCACGCAGACTGGCGAGCAACGCCTGCAGCTCCGCCAACTCAGGACGACGCGCAATCACCGCCTCTATATAGGCGAAGAAGCGCGGCACGTCGGCCAGATAGCGCGGTTTGCCATCGCGATGGCAGATGCGGGCAAAAATACCGATGACTTTCAGGTGGCGCTGCACGCCCATCAGGTCACTGGCACGCAGGAAGTCTTCGAAGTCCGCCTGCACCGGGATGTTCAGCGCCGAGGCTTGCTGCCAGTAATTCTCCAGCCAGCCACGCACCCGCTCTTCAGGCCAACTGAGGAAGGCGTCCTTGAACAGGCAAGTCACGTCGTAGGTGACCGGGCCATACACCGCATCCTGGAAATCCAGCACGCCGGGATTCGGCTCGCTGAGCATCAGGTTGCGCGGCATGTAGTCGCGGTGCACCAGCACTTTCGGCTGGGCCAGGGCGCTGTCGATCAGCAGATCGCTGATCTGTTGCCACTGTTGTTGCTGGGTCGAATCGAACTCGACACCCAGCTCGCGCTTCACGTACCACTCGGGGAACAGTTCCAGCTCGCGGCGCAGCAGCGCCACGTCGTAACTCGGCAGCGGTGCCACCATCGGCAATTGCTGAAAAGCCAACAGCGCCTGCAAGGCATCGCTGAACAGAGCATCGGCATTTTCGCCGTCGATCACGTCCAGATAGGTCTTGTTGCCCAGGTCATTGAGCAAAAGAAATCCGCGTTCGAGGTCTTCTGCATAAATTTTCGGCACGTTAATTCCGGATTTCGCCAGCAAAAAGGCGATATCCACGAACGGTTTGCAGTTTTCCTGGGGGGGTGGGGCGTCCATCACGACGAAGCTGCGGCCCTCTCCTTCCCAGCGGAAATAACGCCGGAAACTCGCGTCGCTGCTGGCCGCGGTCAACGTGGCCGGGGGCACGGTGCCCCAGCCCTGATCTGCAAACAGGATTGCCAACTGCTCATCGAGCCAAACTTTCAGGTGTTGCAAGCGTACATCTTGGTCAGGCATTGCAAGGGTCTCCGACGGCGCTAGCCGTCAAGCGGGT
>Ga0308163_10004888_pt1 | contig 10455 bp, 6 predicted proteins | sample PhyTR1_FD_201037 | JGI IMG/M metagenome (GOLD analysis project Ga0308163, IMG submission 201037) | Phyllosphere microbial communities from UC Gill Tract Community Farm, Albany, California, United States - DLSLT.R1 | ecosystem: Host-associated > Plants > Phyllosphere > Unclassified | place: USA... | reverse complement strand
CGTTCGTCTCGTTATAGCCAATGCAATTGATTCGCATCTTCGGAGGCGGATCAGCACCTATAAAGATTCGTGCGACACGGAGCGCTATCGATGTCCTCTCGCCTTACCCGCCAGACTGCTTCCCCTTCCCGCGTATTGTCGTTGCTGACGGCCGCCATCCTGATGACCGGCACCGCACCGTTGATGGCCGCCACCGAACAACCGGCGCGCAACATGGGTGATTATTCGTTCTCGATCGGCCAGCAACCGCTGGTGTCGGCGCTCAATGCCTTCACCAGCGTGACCGGCTGGCAGGTCGGCTTGCCGGCAGAACTGGGTCAGGGCGTGTCGTCGCCGGGCGTGCGCGGTTCGCTGCCGCCGGAAAAAGCCCTGGAGCGCCTGTTGGTGGGGACCAACCTGAGCTTCCGCAAACTGAGCAACAACAACGTCGTGCTGGAGAAGCGCAACACCGGCGGCGCGCTCAATCTGGATCAGGTGACCATCAGCGCCACCCGCCAGGAACAGTCGGTCAACAGCGTGCCGGCCACCGTCACCGTGCAGACTCGCCAGGACCTGGACCGCAACAACGTCAACACCATCAAGGATCTGGTGCGCTACGAGCCGGGCGTGTCCGTCGGCGGCGCCGGCCAGCGCGGCGGTATCAGCGGCTACAACATTCGTGGCATCGACGGCGACCGCATCCTGACCCAGGTTGACGGCGTCGAAGTACCGGATGGTTTCTTCAATGGTCCGTACGCCAAGACCCAGCGCAACTACGTCGACCCGGAAATCGTCAAACGCGTGGAAATCCTTCGCGGCCCGGCCTCGGTGCTGTACGGCAGCAACGCCATCGGCGGCGCGGTCAGCTACTACACCCTCGACCCGGACGACATCATCAAGCCTGGCAAAGACGTCGGCGCCCGCCTGAAAACCGGCTACAGCTCCGCCGATGACAGCTGGCTGAAATCCGCCACCGTCGCCGGCCGCGCCGAGCAGTTCGACGGTTTGCTGCACCTCAGCCAGCGCGACGGCCACGAAACCGATTCCTACGGCAGCAACAACGGCACAGGCCTTGAGCGCACCGCCGCCAACCCGGAAGACGTCAAAGCCACCAACGTACTGGCCAAGATCGGCTGGAACTACAACGACGATTCGCGCCTGGGCCTGACCTACGAAAAGTACAAGGATGATCGCGACACCGATCAGAAAAGCGCCTACGGTGGCCCATACTTCAACGGCGCCCCGACCATCCCCGACAGCATGCTGCCCGGCGGCATGTACCAGTGGCGCACCGGCAACGACACCATCACCCGCGAGCGTTTCGGCCTGGAGCACAGCTTCGCCCTCGACAGTCTGCTGGCCGATAACGTGAAGTGGAGCCTCAATCACCAGATCGCCAAGACCGACCAGAGCACCGAAGAGTTCTACTACCCGATGACCCGTAAAGTGCTGCGCACCCGCGACACGGTCTACGAGGAGAAACAGTGGGTATTCGATGCACAACTGGACAAGGCCTTCGCCCTCGGTGACACCGATCACGTGCTGACCTACGGCACCACGATCAAACAGCAGAAAGTCACCGGTTCGCGCAGCGGCGACGGCAAGTGCCTGGCGGTCGGCCGTGGCTGCAGCGCCATCGGTGCCACCAGCGCAGCCGACGTGCTGAAGAAGTCCAGCGACTTCCCGGACCCGACCATCAACACCTACAGCCTGTTCGCCCAGGATCAGATCAGCTGGAACCAGTGGACTTTCCTGCCGGGCCTGCGCTACGACTACACCCAGCTCAAGCCGCACATCACTCAGGAATTCCTCAACACCGTGGCCGCCGACGGCAACGGCACGGTCAGCGACGAGAACAAGACCTGGCACAAAGTCTCGCCCAAATTCGGCCTGACCTACGCCCTGACCGACCACTACACCTGGTACGGCCAGTACGCCGAAGGTTTCCGCACGCCGACCGCGAAAGCGCTGTACGGCCGCTTCGAAAACAGCACCACCGGCTACAACGTGGCGCCAAACCCGAACCTGGAACCGGAAAAAAGCAAAAGCTATGAAACCGGCCTGCGCGGCAACTTCGAGCAAGGCTCGTTCGATGTGGCGGTGTTCTATAACAAGTACCGCGACTTCATCAACGAAGACGCGGTCACCCCGGGCTACGACGAGCTGACCTTCCAGTCGAGCAACATCAAGCACGCGACCATCAAGGGTGCCGAGGTCAAAGGTCGTCTGAACCTGGACGCCTTCGGCGCGCCGCAAGGCCTCTACACCCAGGGCTCGATCGCCTACGCCTACGGGCGCAACAACGACAGCGGCGAACCGCTCAACAGCGTCAATCCGCTGACCGGCGTGTTCGGCCTGGGTTACGACCAGGATCACTACGGCGGCCTGCTGAGCTGGACCGTGGTGAAGAAAAAGGACCGCGTCGACGACAGCAACTTCAAGTCGCCAGATGGCGTCAGCAGCCAGTTCAAGACCCCGGGCTTCGGCATTCTCGATCTGGCCGGCTATTACAAAGTCACCGACGACGTCACCGTCAGCGGCGGCATCTACAACCTGACCGACAAGAAGTACTGGCTGTGGGATGACGTGCGCGGTTACGACAGCGTCGGCGAAGCCTCGGTGACGCAACCGGCCAACCTCGATCGCCTGACCCAGCCGGGCCGCAACTTCGCGATCAATCTGGTCTGGGACATCTGATCCGCACGGCCCTGCGGCGCGAGCATCGATAGCGCGTCGCGGGGCTTTTTTTACGGTTCGGCACGTGCCCGTTCGTCTCGTTATCAAGCGCCTCTTTTATTCAAGGACCTCTCATGACCACTTCGGAAAAAGCCCTGCGTTCACAACGCCTGAACCAGATCACCCACGAGCCGCACAGCAAGCTCGACGCCCTGGTCAAGGCTCACGCACCATTCGAAACCCGCGCCAACTTCGCGCGTTTCGTGGTGGCGCAGTACCTGTTCCAGTCGGAACTGGTCGACCTCTATAACAACGCCGAACTGACCGCCATCATTCCCGACTTGCCGGCCCGTTGCCGCGCGGAAGCGGCCAAGGCTGACCTGGCGGATCTGCACACCGACATCCCGGCACCGGTGGCCGGCGCGCTGAAAAACCCGAGCAAGGCCCGCGCACTGGGCTGGCTGTTCGTCTCCGAAGGTTCGAAGCTGGGCGCAGCGTTCCTGATCAAACGCGCCGTGGCGCTGGAGCTGAGCGACACCTTCGGTGCCCGTCACTTGGGCGAGCCGGAAGGTGGCCGTGCTGAAGGCTGGAAAAGCTTCGTGCGCACCCTCGACTCGCTGCAGTTCACTGCCGAAGAGGAAGCCGAAATCGAGCAAGGCGCGATCGATGCGTTCAACCGCTTCACCGTGCTGCTGGAACAGGCTTACGCCACAGAAGCAGAACCGGCCTGACACAACACAAATCCCCCTGTAGGAGCTGCCGCAGGCTGCGATCTTTCGATCTTGAAAACAACATCAAAAGATCGCAGCCTGCGGCAGCTCCTACAGGGGGGCCGCGTAAGTCTGTAAGATCTCCATCCCGCTTCAGAAGCAACCGCTGAGTCCATGCCGCAACCAGCCACCTCCAAACTCGCCCGTCTGCTGTTCGGCCTGCTGGCCTACGTCAGCCTCGGCATCGGCCTGATTGCCATCGTCGTGCCCGGCTTGCCGACCACCGAGTTCATCCTGCTCGCCGCCTGGGCCGCGACCCGCAGCTCGCCGCGCCTGAGTGCCTGGCTGGAAAACCATCGGCTGTTCGGGCCGATCCTGAGCAACTGGCGCAACGGCAAGATCATCGCGCGCAAGGCCAAGGTCAGCGCCACAATCAGCATGCTGCTGTGCGCGACGCTGATGCTGGTGATGCTCGATCACGGCTGGCCGGTGTACCTGGCGATTGCCGGCATGACCCTGGGCAACCTGTGGATCTGGTCACGCCCCGAAGCCCTCCCCTCCTCTTCCTGACTTCACAGGCCCCTGTGGCGAGGGAGCTTGCTCCCGCTGGAGTGCAAAGCGCTCCCCTGCATTGTTACAGGCATACCGCGTCTACTGGTTTACGACTGCTGCGCAGCCGAGCGGGAGCAAGCTCCCTCGCCACAACAGCCTCATCACCACCCGCTCCTCAGCGTTCATCAGGCTGAAACTTCCCTGTAATTAATCGCCTTTTCAGCACAATCCCCTGCGCAAACGTTTAGCACTGACCGTTCGTCGGCAATCGCCTCATGCGCCCTCGCCCGGCGCCGATGAGCATTGAATGGCGCTGAATGGATTTGGCGAACCGGTAACTCCGCCCGGGCCACCTGCTCATTCATTCACGAGATCGCCCCATGTTCGACTCTCTCTCCATTCGCCTGAAAATCGTCCTGCTCTCCGGTCTGTGTCTGCTCGGTGTGGTCGCGCTGATCGTCGGCATGAACATTTACCAGACCAACCAGAACGACGAACTGGTCAGCCACTCCAGCAACCAACTGCTCACCGCCAGTGTGCAGAACCTGTTGCAGGCCAAGGCTGGCGAGCAAGCGGTGCGGGTGCAGAAGACTTTTGGCGAAAGCCTGACGGTGATCACCGCCCTGGCCGACCAGATCAAAGACATGCGTGTGATGGCCGCCAAGCGCTCGCTGGACGCCGGCGCCCTGCGTGAGGAGTTGAACCTGAGCCTGAAAACCGCGTTCGAGCGCAACGACAAGGTGCTCGGCATCTGGCTCGCCTTCGAACCCAACGGCCTCGATGGCAAGGACAGCGAGTTCGTCAGCGACGCCGCGCACCAGTCCAACGAAGCCGGACGTTTTGCGACCTACTGGAGCCGCGCTGCCGGTTCCGCGCTGAACACGATCATGGTCGAAGAAGACATGACCAAGACCACCCTCAGTGTCAGCGGCACACCGTACAACAGCTGGTACACCTGCCCTCGCGACAGCAAGCGCACCTGCCTGCTCGACCCGTACGCCGACACCGTGGGCGGCAAGGAAATGTTGATGACCACCATTTCCGTGCCGCTGATCGTCGACGGCAAGGCCATCGGCGTGGTCGGGGTCGACATTGCCCTCGATGCCCTGCAAGCGGCGGCCGTGGAGTCCCAGCGCAATCTGTTCAACAACGCCGGGCACATGCTGATCGTCTCTGGCAGCGGCGTGCTCGGTGCCGACAGTTCCGACGCGAGCAAGGTCGGTAAAAAGATCAGCGACACCCTCGGCGCCGACGGCAAGGACCTGCTGCAACTGGTCAGCAGCGGCACACCGAAGATTCTCGAACAGGGCGACCTGATTCGCGCCGTGTACCCGGTCGATCCGATTGGCAACTCGCGGGCCTGGGGCGTGGTCATCGACCTGCCGAAACAGGTGCTGCTGGCCGACTCGGTCAAGCTGCAAGCGGTGCTCGACGATGCCCAGAAAACCGGCGTGATCACTGCGCTGCTGGTGGCGGTCGTCGCCGGCCTGGTTGGCCTGCTGCTGATCTGGCTCACCGCGTCGGGCGTGACCCGGCCGATCAACAGCGTCGCCGACATGCTGAAGAACATCGCCAGCGGTGAAGGCGATCTGACCCAGCGCCTGAACTACAGCAAGCAGGATGAACTGGGCGAACTGGTGAACTGGTTCAACCGCTTCCTCGACAAGCTGCAACCGACCATTGCGCAGATCAAGCAGAGCATCACCGAGGCCCGTGGCACCGCCGACCAGTCTTCGGAAATCGCCCGCCAGACCAGTGAAGGCATGCAGGTGCAGTTCCGCGAGATCGATCAGGTCGCCACCGCGTCCAACGAAATGAGCGCCACCGCCCACGACGTTGCCAACAGCGCCTCGAACGCGGCCAACGCCGCCAAGGGTGCCGATCAGTCAGCCAAGGACGGCATGTCAATCATCGAGCGCAGCACCCGCGACATCAATCAACTGGCCGATGAAGTCAGCAAAGCGGTGACCGAAGTCGAAGCGCTGGCGGTCAACAGCGAGCAGATCGGCTCGGTGCTGGAAGTGATCCGCAGCATCGCCGAACAGACCAACCTGCTGGCGCTCAACGCTGCCATCGAAGCGGCTCGCGCCGGTGAAAGCGGCCGTGGTTTTGCGGTGGTGGCCGATGAAGTGCGCAACCTCGCCAGGCGCACCCAGGACTCGGTAGAGGAAATCCGCATCGTGATCGAGCGCATCCAGACCGGCACCCGTGGCGTGGTCGCGACCATGCATTCGAGCCAGACTCAGGCGCACAACAACGCCGGGCAGATCCGTCAGGCGGTGGATGCGCTGGGCAAGATCAGCGATGCCGTCACAGTGATCAGCGACATGAACCTGCAAATCGCCAGCGCCGCCGAACAACAGAGCGCGGTGGCCGAAGAGGTCAACCGCAACGTCTCGGCGATTCGCACCGTGACGGAAACGCTGACTGAGCAGGCCACTGAATCGGCGGCGATCAGCAGCCAGCTCAATGCCCTGGCGAGCCAGCAGATGAAGCTGATGGATCAGTTCCGCGTGTAACGCCACACATTTGCCCTGTAGGAGTGAGCCTGCTCGCGATAGCGGTGAGTCAGTTAACAGATGCATCAACTGATACGACGCAATCGCGAGCAGGCTCACTCCTACAATTGAATTTCATCTGGCCCAGGATTTTTTTGCACTATCATCGCCCTCTCTCCCGGAGGGCCTTCGATGACTGATTTACTCACGTCCATTCAAGCCGCACTCGGCTTGTCGCGCACGCCGATTCCGTTCACCGCCCGTGGTGCCCTGCCCTCGGCGTTCGCCGTCACCGACCTGGCCTGTGCCAGCATCGGCGCTGCCGGTCAGGCCGTCGCCGAACTGCTCCAGCAACACACCCAACACCTGCCCGCCGTGGAAGTTGATCGAAGACTGGCCTCGTTCTGGTTCGCCACTTCGTTACGTCCGATGGGCTGGGAAGTCCCGCCGCTGTGGGATCCGGTGGCCGGCGACTACGCGACAAAGGACGGCTGGATCCGCCTGCACACCAACGCCCCGCATCACCGCGCCGCCGCCGAACGCGTGCTGGGTGCCTGCGCCGACCGTGCCGCGATGGCGGCGAAAGTCGCGCAATGGAGCAGTACCGAGCTGGAGCAAGCGGTGGTCGAGGCCAAGGGTTGCGCCGCGCAAATGCGCGGTTGGGCGCAGTGGCAGCAGCATCCGCAGGGGCTGGCGGTGAATGCCGAACCACTGGTGCATTTCAGCGCCGGTCAGGAAGAAATCCTCAAACCGTGGCGAGGCTCAGTGGCGCAACCGCTGGCCGGAATCAAGGTGCTGGACCTGACCCGCGTGCTCGCTGGCCCCACCGCCAGCCGCTTTCTCGCGGGCCTGGGGGCCGATGTGCTGCGCATCGATCCACCGACCTGGAACGAGCCGGGCGTGGTGCCGGAAGTCACCCTCGGCAAACGCTGCGCGCGGCTGGATCTGCAGCAACCGGCTGATCGTGCAGTGTTTGAAAACCTGTTGAACGACGCCGACATCCTGCTGCACGGCTACCGCGCCGATGCGCTGGAACACCTCGGCTTCGGCACCGACCGCCGCCGACAGCTGGCCCCGGGGCTGATCGACGTCTGCCTCAACGCCTACGGCTGGAGCGGCCCGTGGCAGAACCGCCGTGGCTTCGACAGCCTGGTGCAGATGAGCAGCGGCATCGCCGAAGCCGGGCAGCGCTGGAAGCACGCCGACAAACCCACGCCGCTGCCGGTGCAGGCGCTGGACCATGCAACCGGTTATCTGATGGCGGCGAGTGCGATCAAATTGCTCACCGAACGTTTGCGCAGCGGTCGCGGCGGTTCAGCACGCTTGTCGCTGGCGCGCACCGCCAAGCTGTTGATCGAGCACGGACCGGCAACGAACGAAGCGTTGCGCGCCGAGGATAAACAGGATCAAGACTCGCGGGTGGAGCAGACACCGTGGGGGCCGGCGCATCGCTTGCTGGCGCCGGTGAAGATCAGCGGGACGCCGCTGCAGTGGGCGTTGCCAGCCACAGAATTGGGTTCACATCGAGCGCAGTGGTGACTTTCTAACTGCTTTCGCGAGCAGGCTCGCTCCCCCCTTGAAATCCGTTCCCTATGGGAGCGAGCTTGCTCGCGAAGAGGCCCGCGCCGACACCACCGATTCCAGAATCAATCCGCCTACAACGACAACACCCCGCTGTACAAACCATACGCCGCCAACCCCGCACCAATGATCACGCAGGTGAAAATCACCTTCTCGACATGGGTGAACAGCGGCTCACCCTGCTCATGCTTGGCCTTGGCGAACAGCACCACGCCCGGCGCATACAACAACGCCGACAGCAGCAGATATTTCACCCCGCCGGCATACAACAGCCACACCGCGTAACACAGGGCGATGCCGCCGATCAGCAGGTCCTTGGTGCGCTCGGCCGAGGCGTGTTCATAGGTTTCGCCGCGACCGCTGAGCAACACCGCGTACGCCGCCGACCACAGGTACGGCACCAGAATCATCGACGACGCGAGGTAGATCAGGCTGGTGTAGGTGCCGGCGGAAAACAGTGTGATCAGCAGGAAAATCTGGATCATCACGTTGGTCAGCCACAGCGCATTGACCGGCACATGGTTGGCATTTTCCTTTTTCAGGAACGCCGGCATGGTCTTGTCCCGGGCCGTGGCAAACAGGATTTCGGCGCACAGCAGCGCCCATGACAGCAACGCACCGAGCAGGGAAACCGCCAGACCGAGGCTAATCAGCAACGCGCCCCACGGCCCGACGATGTGTTCCAGCACCGCCGCCAGCGACGGGTTCTGCAGGGTCGCCAGCTCTGGCTGGCTCATGATCCCCAACGACAGCACATTGACCAGCACCAGCAGCGCCAGCACGCCGATGAAACCGATCACCGTGGCGCGGCCGACATCGGTGCGTTTCTCCGCCCGCGCCGAGTACACGCTGGCCCCCTCGATGCCGATGAACACGAACACCGTCACCAGCATCATGTTACGCACCTGATCCATCACCCCGCCGAAGCTCGGGTTGCTGTGGCCCCAGATGTCGCGAGTGAAGATGTCGGCCTTGAACGCCACCGCCGCAATGACGACGAACATGATCAGCGGCACGATCTTGGCGACCGTGGTCACCTGATTGATGAACGCCGCCTCCTTGATCCCGCGCATCACCAGAAAGTGCACGGCCCATAGCAACAGCGACGCACAACCGATGGCGACCGGCGTGTTGCCCTCGCCGAACACCGGAAAGAAGTAACCGAGGGTACTGAACAGCAAAACGAAATAACCGACGTTGCCCAACCAGGCACTGATCCAGTAACCCCAGGCGGACGAGAAGCCCATGTAGTCGCCGAATCCGGCCTTGGCGTAGGCGTAGACCCCGGAGTCCAGTTCGGGTTTGCGGTTGGCCAGGGTCTGGAACACGAAGGCCAGGGTCAACATGCCGATGGCCGTGATGCCCCAGCCGATCAGGATCGCCCCGGCATCGGCGCGGGCCGCCATGTTCTGCGGCAGGGAAAAAATCCCCCCGCCAATCATCGAACCCACCACCAGGGCGATCAACGCACCCAGTTGCAGCTTTTGCGTCGGTTGCGACATTCCAGTCTCCCTTTCCCTGTCGGCGGCGAGCGCCTGCAAATATCAGGTATTAACTAAACGGATAAAGCGTAAGTACGTTTATTGAATAACGCCAATTAGCGCCTCTTATATATAGCCAACGACGCTAACGCCTATCACGGCTAGTCGCTTTTGTGCGCGAACACTGGTTATTCGATTCTGTACTGAAAACAGATGTGGAAAATTTGCCAAAAGCTGAAAACCAACTAGCGTGATAATTCGAAAGCAATAAGAGCAATTCCCAACCACACCTGCCAGAGCCTCTGGAACAGGCCTCTTCAGGCAGCCGCTTTATGCCATCAGCTTTTTCATAAGTCATTCATTAACAATGGAATGTGGCCATGTACTGATCTAAGTCAGATGTTTGAACAGACAACAGCACTAGGCTGTGAACTCTTCTCTCCTGCAATGGAGTCATGCAATGTCTGAAGCTCCCGTAAAACTACGACTCGGTGCACTGGTTGCATTGGTAGTCGGTTCAATGATCGGTGGCGGGATATTCTCTTTGCCACAAAACATGGCCGCCAGCGCCGACGTCGGTGCGGTGCTGATCGGTTGGGCCATCACCGCTGTCGGCATGCTCACCCTCGCTTTTGTCTTTCAAACCCTCGCCAATCGCAAGCCTGACCTGGACGGCGGCGTCTACGCCTACGCCAAGGCCGGATTCGGCGATTACATGGGTTTCTCGTCCGCCTGGGGCTACTGGATCAGCGCCTGGCTGGGTAACGTCGGTTACTTTGTTCTGTTGTTCAGTACCCTCGGGTATTTCTTTCCGGTTTTCGGCGAAGGCAACACGGTGGCCGCCGTGATCGGCGCCTCGGTGCTGCTGTGGGCCGTGCATTTCCTGGTGCTGCGCGGAATCAAGGAAGCGGCGTTCATCAACCTCGTGACCACCGTCGCCAAGGTCGTGCCGTTGCTGCTGTTCGTCCTGATCGCGGT
>Ga0308163_10004887_pt1 | contig 10455 bp, 9 predicted proteins | sample PhyTR1_FD_201037 | JGI IMG/M metagenome (GOLD analysis project Ga0308163, IMG submission 201037) | Phyllosphere microbial communities from UC Gill Tract Community Farm, Albany, California, United States - DLSLT.R1 | ecosystem: Host-associated > Plants > Phyllosphere > Unclassified | place: USA... | reverse complement strand
AGCAGTACGAATGGAAGAATCCGCCAGCGGATGCGCCTTCGACGGTCTACGTGTTGGATATGGTGGTCGAGCAGGACGCTTCTGGCAGCAAGTAAGCGACCAGAAACCCCGTGGATTTGCGTCTACGGGGTTTTTATTGGTGTGGATTCTTGACACTTATGCAGAGAACACCACCAGCCGTATACATCGACGAATAGAGTCACAACAGGCGCTAAGCCTCGTGATTGGCGCCCGCATTCACGCTCTTGGATGGCCTCAGTGGATGCAAGTCGGCACTTCGATAAGGCCCTGTCTGCACTGCCGCCTACGGAAAACCATGTCCATGCTGTTTTCAACAGGGCTGTGCAGCTCAAGTAACTCATACCATTTTTAAAGCGCTTGAAACTGATTGATTCTTCATCGATTGGATGTTTTTAGGTGTCACTTATGACTGTTACAACATTCATTGCAAGACCGTAGGTCTTTTCTCTATTTGCTGTAGTCCGAATAGCTAAACGCTTTTTCCCCGCCAATCCTCCCCAGCATCTAGGCACACTATGGCCCGCGCTTATGTGTCCTTGCGCTTTATTTAAGTTCCCTTGCTAGCTCCTTCGGCTGGTTTTCCCCTAACGGCTTAACTGCGCCCCTTCAACTGGCTGACCAACAGCACTATTCGAATATGGATATAACTGAGATGAGTTCACCTGCTTCGACGCTATCCAGCCAAACGCGCCTGCATTCCCTCGAAGCTCCCTTTCCCCTTGACCAGCTCCTGCATGTAGAACGCTGGTCGGGTACGGAGGTGTTATCCGGTCTTTACCACTGGGATGTACTCACGCTCAGCACCGATCACAACATCCCGCTCAACCCCATGCTCGGCGAAAAAATCACCCTGTTAACGAGGTTGGCCGATGGCAGCCACAGCCGTCGCAGTGGCTTGGTCAGCACCGCCGCCCGACTGGGCAGTGATGGTTCGTTAACCCGCTATCACCTCACCTTGGTGCCCTGGCTGTGGACGCTAACCCAAAGCTTTCGCTCCCGAGTGTTCCAGGATAAAAGTGTGCAAGCGATCATCAACCAAGTATTTGCAGGCTACGAGCTTTACGCCAGTTGGCGCTTTACCGGTGATGCCCATCGCTTGCTCGACAACGTACGCCCCCACAGCTACTGCGTGCAATACCGCGAAAGCGACTTTGATTTTGTACAACGCCTACTCGCCGAAGAGGGCCTGGGCTACTGCTTTATCGAGGATCAACAAGCGCCCGCAGGCCACCGCATGGTCATCTTTGGCGAAAGCCCCATGCTGCCCGAAGACACCACCTCAACCAGCGATAGCGGCCTGCGTTACCACCGGGCCGATGCGATGGAAGAGCAAGACACCGTGCAGTTCATGGGGCAGCACCATCGGCTCAGCCACCGACGCATCACGCTGTTGAGCAGCGACTACAAAACCCGCCAAGCCATCAGTGCTTCGCGCCCTGTAGGCCCGGAGTGCGATGGCCTGGAAAGCTACGACCCCGTCGGCGATTACGCCTTTGCCAACTTGAGCGAGGCCGAGCATTACGTGCGCCTGCACATTGATGCGCTGCAAGTCGATACGTCGTTCTGGCAAGGTCGCGGCACCGTACGCAGTGCTCGCGCCGGGACGCGCTTTCATCTTCTGCACGCGCCCTGGGTTAATACCGAGCATGTGCGCGGCCAGGAGCATTTCCTGTTCACCCGCGTGCAAAGTTACGGTACCAACAATCTGGAAAGCGGCGCACCGCTGCTTGATGCAGACCTTGCAACGCGCTTAAAACTCGACGACCTAGACCCGATGGTGCTGGCCGAAGCCCAGCGCAGTGGCCTTGGCCAGCAATTCAACGCTGTGCTGCACAGCCAACCGTGGCGCCCCACGCTAGCCGATGGCACCGGCCAACGGCTCAATCCCGTGCCTACTGCCCATGGGCCGCAAACCGCCATCGTGGTCGGCCCAGACGGCCAAACGACGCCCGGCAATGGCAGCCCCTTGCATTGCGATGCCATGGGCCGTGTGCGGGTGCGTTTTCACTGGCAGGCCGACGATGATCGCGGCGCCTGCTGGGTTCGTGTTGGCCAAGCCATGGCTGGCGACGGCTTCGGTGCGCAGTTTCTGCCGCGTATCGGGCAGGAAGTACTGGTGCATTTCGTCAACGGCGATATCGACCGACCTATCATTTCCAAGGCGCTGTACAACGGCCGTGGTGAAGGCGGCGTGGCCCCCACACCGGGCGGTGCGCCTGCTGAAAGCAATATGGGCGTCTACACACACGCCCGCGACCAACGCCCCAGCGCCGAAGCCAACCTCACAGGTGGCAATAGCCCTGCGTGGCACGGCGGTGGTGCAGGCGAAACGTTGCATCGCAATGCGGCGGCGTTGTCTGGTTTCAAAACCCAGGGCTTTGATGGCAACGGTCATAACCAACTGGTGTTTGATGACAGTGACAAACAAGGCCGTGTGCAGATGGCAACCACCCAAGCGCATACCCAGCTCAACCTGGGCCACCTGATTCATCAGGCGGGCAATTACCGGGGCAGCTTTCGTGGCTTGGGCTTTGAACTGCGCACCGATGCCTACGGCTCGATTCGCGCAGCCAAAGGCCTGCTGTTCAGCACCTACGGTATCGACCCACAAACACCGGCTGGCGATGCCGTCGCCGCCCAAGCCTTGTTGCAACAACAACGCGACCTGGCCGAACGCTTTGACTTGGCCGCGCAGATCCACCAAACCGTCACCCTGGCCGCCCATCGCGGTGTACAGAAGGCCAATCAAAGCGCGCTGATCGCCGATCAGGCACCGCTCAAAGCCCTGCACACCAGCCTCAACACCACAGTGACCAACGAGCAACTGGCGAAGGCGGCGGGGGAAGCGTTGCAGCGCAACACCCACCACTCCATCCCGCACAGTGGTGACGCGTTACTCACCCTCAGCGCCCGTGACAGCATCGCCAAAATCGCCGGTCAATCCCTGCAATGGACAGCGGGTGAAACGCTCACCCTCGGCAGCGGCAACGACACCCACATGGCCACCGGCGGCAGTTTGCGCATGCACAGCGGCCAGGCTATCGGCTACCTCGCGGGGGCGCAAAAGGCTGAAGGCATTGGGCTGGCCATGATCGCCAGCGCCGGGCCGGTGGATGTTCAGGCGCAACAGAGCGATATCAACCTAAGCGCCCAAGACGAACTGAAGATCATCTCGATCGATGCCGAAGCGGAAATGGCCGCCGGCACCACGCTGCACCTGGCGGTGGACGGCGGTGCCAGCCTGACGATGGAGGGCGGCAATATCACCTTTGCCTGCCCGGGGACGATCAAGGTGCGTGCCCAACAACGTAAGTTCCAAGGCCCCATTTGGCTTCCCCTTATTTCCACAGTCGGTCTGTGTGCCTTGCCTGCTTAAAGCCATGGCTAATGGCGCCCTTTTTGCGGAGTTACAGTAATGAATCCAATTTTTGCCTATGACGCGCCGTGTGACAGCGCGCCTATCGATGTATTGAGTTGGATGCAATCGGAACCGAAGGCTATTTATTGGGCGCTGGTGGACGTCGCTGTACTGGGAGCCCGCACCTTTAAGGTAGCTGCCCGCCGACACCAGTGGTCAGTCATCAATGCGCTGGCGAATACGCCCCTGCAAGCATTTGGCGAAGTAGCCCCGCATTTGATCGTGATCAATCACGGGGCGGCCTCACGCCAAGAGCAAATCAAGCAGCTGTTGCAACTCACAACGGGCACACCGGCACTCAGTTGGTTACGCAGCATTTACCCCGAGCGGGCCTTACAGATGCTCTTCGGGTATCTGGCAAAAGCGCAGATTCAGGATCGTCCCAAGCCGGTCCATATTCGGTTTGCCGACGCCCGAATCTTGCCGGGACTGCTGCACGCTTTACACCCCAACCAACAACAGCGCGTGATTGATATTGTTCAAGGCTGGCGGTGGTTTGATCGTGGCGGCCAATGGCAGGCATGGCCCCTTGAGCATCAATCAAGTGACGTTACTGAAATCGACTCAGAAGCTTATCTGCGCCTGGAAAAGAACCAATTTGATCGACTTGTGAAAAACGCAGAGGCAGACGGCGTTTTTCAAAGACTAACGCAGCAATGCCCAGAACTCATTCCCAAGCAGGAGCGAGCCGACTTCCACCGGAGCATAGAGAAGTTCCTGGCGACGGCTGACGACCTGCACATCACCTTTGAAGATGACCGCTCGCTGTTTGTATTTTTAAGCGAGCGCTATGGCGATGGGTTTCACCGCTGTGAAGTATTGAATTCGACTTGGGACAAAGTGCGGGAACAAGGCAGCGGGCTTCAACGTTTAGTCGACCAATGGGATGAGTCCGTTCTGAACGTGCTGGACAACTACGAGGCGAAAGCATGAGTGTATTCAAGGGGCTGAAACTTTCGTTGTTTGTTCTGGTAATCAGTCTTTTGTCGGCATGCAATGCCGAAGAACCCGATAAGGGGCCGGCTACCGCAAAGATCAGTGCCTACAACCATACAGCCGATTACATCCATGAGTTTTATATCAACGATACATGGGGAGGAAATTCACGCGCTTATGGAGGAGGAGGAAAGTTTGTTTGCTGCATCGGTTATCCCCGTGAATGGCGCCCCGATCTCACTGCCACCGTCCGGTGGAGTACCTCGGCTTCAAAACCCAATAAGTATGAAGGCGAAACATGGCATGAGAAGGTAGTGCCGATTGAGTATTACGACAAGTTGGGTTCTCTGAATGTGCATTTCTTACCGGGCAACAAAGTACGACTGCTGATCTGGAATGGCTTGGCTGGTTCAAAAGGCTATCGGGGGCCAGATGCCCCGGAAAAACCCGCTGACTGGCCGAAAACTATCTATTTGGAGGACCTCAAATGACCGATTTTCAATACGGCATAGGGCGTCAACTTCAACTATTGGCTTTAGCGCTAGTGCTTACCACGCTCTCAGGGTGCAATGGTGAAGAGGCAGACAAAGGCCCGGCTGTCGCAAAAATCAGTGCCTACAACCATACCGAAGACTACATCCATCAGTTCTATATCAACGGTACATGGGGAGGAAATTCACGCGCTTATGGAGGAGGAGGAAAGTTTGTTTGCTGCATCGGTTATCCCCGTGAATGGCGACCTGATCTCACAGCTACTGTTCGCTGGAGCACTTCGAGCTCGGACCCTGAAGGTCCTGACGATGTGTATTGGCACGAGGAGGTAGTACCGATTGAGTATTACGACAAGTTAGGTACTCGTTTGAACGTGCATTTCTTGCCTGATCACAAAGTACGACTATTGATCTGGAACGGCTCAGCCGATTCCAAAGGCTATCGCGGACCAGATGCCCCGGAAAAGCCCGCCGGTTGGGATTATTGACCATCACCTCCAAGGAATCGTCACGACATGATTAAGTTGAAAAATGAATGGCAGCGCCTACTTCAAGCGGTGGGTGTGGCGCTGTTGATCACAGCGCTGATGGGTTGCAACGGTGAAGAGGAAGACAAAGGCCCAGCTATCGCAAAAATCAGTGGCTACAACCACACCGAAAACTACATTCACCGTTTTTTTATAAACGGGTCGTGGGGAGGAAATGTTTTTGCCTATGGCGGCGGGGGTAAGTTTGTGTGCTGCATCAAATATCCCCGCGAATGGCGGCCTGATCTCACAGCTACCGTCCGCTGGAGCACTTCAAGCTCGGATCCTGAAGGTCCTGACGATGTGTATTGGCACGAGGAGGTAGTACCGATTGAGTATTACGACAAGTTAGGTTCTCTGAATGTGCATTTCTTACCGGACAACAAAGTACGACTGCTGATCTGGAACGGCTTAGCGGGCTCCAAAGGCTATCGCGGCCCAGATGCTCCGGAAAAGCCCGCCGATTGGCCTTACTAACAATAATCGCTAAGGAATCCCCGCCATGACGGAATTTCAACCCGGCTGGTACAAAGTTCAGCGCAAACTTGATGAGACTGTCGACTGTCGCTATTTCGATACACCGAATAGCTACATCGCGCATTGCTGGCTGGAGGCCAACGGCAGCCTACGACTGTGGTGGGACGCCCGCAATAATCCTCCCGCAAAGACCATGACTTGGGAGCCACGCTTCCAGCGGATACCCGCACCGTCCGCTAACGCCGCGTGGGATGCTTATGCCTGCACAGTCGGCAACCCGGAAATGGAGATGCCTATCACTGTCGAACGATTGGCGCGTGAACGCACCATCAAGGAAGAGTCTGCGCGGTTTATGAAGGGAGATTTCAGCGGCCCTGAATGCGTGCAGGAAATTCATGTCGGAGTGTTTTTTGATGGTACCAATAACAATAGGCAACGCGATTACCCCCAAAGCCATTCCAATATTGTCAGCCTGTACGATGCACACCTCGATGATAAAAAGACAAACTTCGCTTATTACCTACCGGGGGTCGGGACGCCTTTCGAAGAAATTGGCGAGATGGAAGAGTCTTCCTCCGGCAAGAGCTTCGCAAAGGGTGGAGAAGCAAGAATTCATTGGGCAATGCTCGAGATTTACAACGCGATAAGTCTAAGCCTGACCAAATTCAACCTCATGCCCGAAGACGAAATGAAAACTCTGGTCACCAAGGAGCTCAGCACAACGTTCCGCAACGCCCCCGAGCATCGAGGGATGCTACGCATCTTCCGGGACATCAATCAACGCCTGATCAAAGCCACCCAATACGAACGCCCGCGCATCACCCAACTGCACCTGTCGGTATTTGGCTTCTCCCGAGGTGCCGCCGAAGCCCGGGTGTTCTGCAACTGGATTCAAGAGGCCAGCGGCGGCGTGATTGGCGAGTCAAAACTGAACCTGCGTTTTCTTGGCATCTTCGACACAGTGGCCTCGGTGGGGATCGCCGACTCCTCCCCGGTTGGTCGTGGCTTCCTCCACTGGGCACACAACAACCTGGCCGTCAACGGAGTGGAAAAGACTGCGCATTATGTGGCGGGCCATGAGATCCGCCGTTCGTTCCCGCTGTCCACCGTGCGCGATGGCGGTAGCTGGCCGGCCAATACTCGTGAATATGTCTACCCCGGCACGCACTCGGATATCGGTGGGGGATACGGCCCGGGCGAACAGGGCAAGTCCCTCGGTGGTCGCAGCACACTGATGTCGCAAATCACCTTGAATGATATGTACGAAGAAGCGTTTACAGCGGGCGTTAGATTTATCCATCGACCAAAGATGACTAAAGAAATCAAAGCTGACTTTGCTATAGACCCCGCTATGCACGCCGCTTTCATGGCCTACACCGATTGGACCCTGGAAGCCAGCGAACAAAAAGAAAACCTCGCCGGCAGCCGCCGTGGCGTGGTGGAAAGCCGCATGCACACGCAGATGCAGCACTACTGGCGCTGGCGCGCCAGCAAACAAACCGATGCTCAGTTCAAAGCCATGCACAGCTGGGCCAACGCCAGCCCACAGGACCAACAAGACCTCTGGGAATCCGAACTCGACTGGCGCACCGACGTCGAGCAGGCACGCAAGGCCCATGAACCGATTTTCGAGGAGCGCTACATGCCCGGTGTTGGAATGACCCGCCAGCCCAAACCCGGTATCCCCAGCCAGACCCAAAGCGACCTGTTGCGCATCGTCAATTCCAACGCTGCGATCCCGCCTTTGGTGGATGAATTTTTCGACCGTTACGTCCACGACTCCCACGCCGGTTTCTGGCTGTTGGGGCCGTTGACCCAGTGGGACAAGAAAGTCTTCGTCAACGAAATCCGCAAAAAGAAAGAAGCCTATGATCAACTGATGGCTTTGTCTCGCAGCACCTACATAAACGCCCACCAGTACGTGCTTGCCGCCAACAGGTACGCGCTCAACCACTTTGAACAGCGCGTTTACGAGGCCAGCAACCCGAATGCGAAGCCTGACGCGGCGCCCGCTATCCCCTTGATGACCGACGCCGACGCCCCAGACCTGCGCGACAATATGGGCTTTGGTGGCTTGGTGGTGGAGCACGGCATGGGCAGCGGCACGCGCCGCGAAGCCAATGGTTCCGGGCAATACCGGCGCATCTTTGATCAGGACCATGAAGTGCTGTCGGTGATTGACGAGGCTGGGGCGCACCTGGGGAGAATGGCCGAAGGCATTCAAGAGCACCTCGCTCAAGTCGCGGACCGTGCCGGCGCCGTGACAGATCGTGTAATAGACCGCGTGGGCGACCTTCCCGCCAGAGCTGCCGAAGTAGCCCATCAACGTGCAGAGGCGGCTTTGCGCAACCAGCGGCCTAACTAAATAGCTACCGCAGAAATCGATTACCGCCACGACGTTGTCGTCGGCGCTTGAAAGTTATGAGGCATTACTATGTGTTTATACATCGCAAACTGTTGATGCCAAGAGGCCAGGCCGTGGGCGTATTACTCAACAACTTTGTACCTTTGGGGTACAAGTCACTACGCGGGCTTTTGTACCTGTGATACCCGCTTTTCGACGAGTGACACCTCTAGATCAAGGGGTATAGCCCGATCGGGGGTTGTCACCTGAGCTTTTGCCGACTACCCTGAAAATGTTTGAATTATTACAAACAATTTCGGTGTGGCTGTTTTTTCGGTCACACGGCTTCAGGACGAGGAACGAAAAATGTTTTCACATGAAGGTACTGCACTAGAGCTGTTGGTCTTGGTTTTTGGCGTCACCGGGTTGTTGTTGGTCGCCTGGTTTATTCACCATCAATACGAGCTCAGGTCGCGCAAGCATGTAAAAAAACAACATGCCGCGGGCCGGCAGCGTGAAGCTCAAAGCCGCTGAGTGTCCATCCTCCTGTGCCAGCCTTTACGGCTGGCTTCAGAATCCGACTTTCAATGGCCTGCAAGGTTTTCCTGAGCCCACTGCTCGGCGGTGATGACCGGAACTGACTGCTGCTCGTTGAAGGTAACCGCCTTAGGCCAGGCAACACCTTTACCTTGTGCGAATACGGCACGGTACTTCTTGATGTGGTGTGTGGGGTCTTGCTCCAGTGCCTGCATGAGGTAGTCAACCGCCCACACGTTGCGCTTGAACGAACGATCCAGAACACGCTCCAGCATGCTCGCAACCTGCCCATACGTGACGGTGTCGCCGGCCAGGTAGACAATCTGATTGCGCAGGCGCGGTTCGAAGAACACGATTTGCGCTGTCAGCGTACCGATGTCGTCCGGTGTGGTGAGCGTCACGCTGTTCTCTAGACTGCCCAGGGCGTTCACTGTGTTGTTGTCGAAGTCGACGACCTCGAACACCGGCTCGAACAGGAAGCTGGTGAACATGCCTGTCGAGATGATGACCCATTCAGTGTTGTGCTGGGCGCGCAGCAACTCGCGCACATCGAGCTGAGCATCGAACAGATCCTGGGGGCTGCCCCGGCCAATCACTTCGAAATCCACGCCGAACTGCCACGGGAAGTAGCGCTTCACGCCGGACTTGAGCGCGGCGGTCGCCAGCTTCATCGGGGTTTCGCGGCCCGCGACCATGCCCGCGCAGCCGATCACGGTATCGAAGCGTGCGAAGACCTTGGCAAGTTGATCGATTGAGTCGTTCACCAGGTCTGCGGCGACCATCTGAATGCCCAGGCCGCGCAGCTCATCGATCTCTACCTTTTTTTCGGGCACTTGCGTGTTGATGGTCGACTCCCTTAGCAACACGCTGAGGGTGGAGCCGGGCGCGCGTTTGGCCTCACGCGCCAGATTGCGCAAAACCGGCAGGCCGAGCTCGCCGGCGCCTAGAACAAGGATCGATTGAGAGGGAAGTGGGGTCATTTCAGGCATGATTTCTCCGCAGACCTGTTGGCGATAAGATGAGTTCATGCTGGCACGATTCGGCAGCGCTCATAAGAAGGCACACGGGTGATACCAGGGGTAGAAATGACCGATCATGAAACGCTCAGCCAGGCAGAAGTTATCTGCCAGTCGCTCAGGGAAGAAGACGATGGCGTCAGGCGTGAAGTCCTGGCTCACGCCGGTAGCCGCTGGTCACTGGGCATTTTGCATGCCTTGGGTGTGTACGGTGCGATGCGTCATGCCGAGATAAAACGGCAGATGACAGGTGTGACTCAGCGCATGTTGACCAAAACTCTACGCGCCATGGAGCGCGATGGTTTGTTGGTTCGGCGCGAGTTCGGTGAGATTCCGCCCCGCGTCGAGTACGAGCTGACGCCCCTGGGCCGAGAGCTTTTGATTCGCATGTCGCCTATCTGGACCTGGGTGGTGGAAAACGTGGAGGACTTTCGCAAGGCTCGGCGTATTTTCGACAGTCAGGAGGGCAAAAAACCGGCGTGGCAGGTTCCCACACCGATTCCCGATGCGCCTCGGTAAGCGCAACTTCTCGATGAAGGCTGTGCAAGTGTATGCCTCGATCCACCCCTAGCTGTACGGGGCGCAGCGCGCCATAACCCACTACTGTCGCAGGCACATCACCACCGCTTGGATGCCGCGCCATGATCATGTCTACCAGCCTGTTATCAGCCTTCGTGCTGTTCGCTTT
>Ga0308163_10004886_pt1 | contig 10456 bp, 6 predicted proteins | sample PhyTR1_FD_201037 | JGI IMG/M metagenome (GOLD analysis project Ga0308163, IMG submission 201037) | Phyllosphere microbial communities from UC Gill Tract Community Farm, Albany, California, United States - DLSLT.R1 | ecosystem: Host-associated > Plants > Phyllosphere > Unclassified | place: USA... | reverse complement strand
GCGGTTTCCTCAAGCGAGGCTGCCTGCTGCTCTGTGCGCTTAGACAGATCTTCCGCCGCCTGGCTGATTTCACGCGAACCGCTATCGATCGAGCCGGTGGCATCGGCAACCGATGACAGCGTTTCGCAGAGCTGGCCGACTGCGGCATTGAAGTCGTTGCGCAGGCTTTCGAATTCAGTCGCGAAGGGCTGATTCAGGCGGAAGCGCAGATCGCCATTGGACAAATGCTTCAGACCATCGGCAAGACCGGACGTGGCCTGAGCCATCTCTTCCGCCCGCTTGCGATCGAGTTCGGCCACACGGGCCCGCTCTGCTTCGCTCATGTTGCGAATGCTTTCGGCTTCGCGCTCCAGTTCCTTGGCACGCAGGCCGTTATCCTTGAAGACCTGCACAGCCTTGGCCATGCCGCCGACTTCGTCGCGGCGCTCCGTGCCCTCAATGTCGACCGTCAGATCGCCATCGGCGAGCGTACGCATCGTCGTTTCCATCTTGCGGATCGGCAGAACCAGCCACTTGCGGATTACAAAGAAGCCGATAGCCAAGACGATCACGAGACCGGCGATAATAGTGGCAACGGTCACCGTGGCCGCATGGGTCGAAACCAAAGTCAGTTCATTGCTCTTGCGATCGGTGGAATCATTGAAGTCATTGACCAGCTTGCTGAATTTCGGCGTAATTGCCTTGAAGGCCGGCTGACATTCCTGGATGAACAGGTTTTGAGCCTGCTGAACCTGAGCATCCGAATTGCCGCTCTTGCCCTGCGTGATCGTGTTCTTGCAGGCGCCATCCAGAATGCTCAAGCCCTCGGACTTGATAGAGACCAGATCTGTACTTGTGGGAGCGGCCGCAATCGCGGCATCCATGAATTTTGCGAAGGAATTCCGCGACTGCGCAATTTCCGCTTCCGCACTGTCATTGTCCTTGTCGGAACGAGCGATCGTCAGTTCGGCAATAGCCGTGCGCGCGCCCTGAAGGTTGCGGTTCGCACGAGACACCGCTGTCGCAGCAGTAGCATCGTGATCAAGAAGATCACCATAAGACGAGTCGATATCTAGAATACGTACGCCAGCATATCCGGCAACGCCGAGGGCGAAGACCCCGAACAGCGCCATGATGGTTAAAAATTTGCCTATAATTGGGAAGTTTTTCATTGAACAGGTCCGGGGTTTGTTTGTTTCCGGCGCGATAAAGCTCCACTTACCTGTTTGTTCCCCGATCGATATTGTTATACTTAATAGTTTGTGTACAATATCGATACAGCGATATAAGAAGATTTTCGTGTACATCTATCGTAATACACGCCCCCTCTCGCCGCCTTCAATGAGGCGGCGAGTGACTTCGCCAATTTTAACTCAACGATTAACGTATTTCCGCCAGGAATGCGCCTCCTCGAAGCCCAGGACTTCCCGGATCTTGCGGTTGGACAGTGGTGATTCCCGGTCGCCCATCTCCCTCGTAACAGGCGTATCCGGGCAATAGGTGGCCAGGAATTCCCGGGTCGGCAGATCTGCGGTGATGGTATCGTTGACGGCATTGAAGACCTGGAACCCGAGACCATCCTTTTCGATGCACAGATGCACGATCTCGCCCAGATCACGAGCGTCGATATAGCTCCAGGCGTTGCGCTTGCGTGACATTGGATTGTCGAGATAGCCGGGAAAGTTGGCATAGTCCTGCGGCTCGATCACATTGCCGATGCGCAGCGCGTAGATGTCGGCCTTGTAGCGCATGGCAAAGGCGCGCGCGGTCTTCTCATTGCAGACCTTGGACAGGCCATAGCTGTCCATCGGATCGACATCATAATCCTCCTCGAGCGGAAAGGAATGGAAGTCCTTGTCGCCTTCGGCAAAGCAGACGCCATAAGTGGTTTCGCTCGACGCGATGATCACCTTTCGCACACCGAGCTTCATCGCGGCTTCGATGACGTTATAGGTGCCGATCACATTGGCTGAAAATGTGCTGTTGTCAGGCTCGATCATCACCCGGGGGATGGCGGCAAAATGCACCACGGCATCGGGCGCCGACGGCGGCGCGCCATGGTCGTAACCGTCGAAGCCGAAATGGGTGGTCATCGCGTTGAAGACCTGGCCGCTGTCGGTGATGTCAGTGATCAGCGTGTTGACGCCGGGGTGATCGAACGGCTTCAGGTCGAGGTTGAGGACCGAGTAGCCCTTGTCCAGAAGATGTGGGACGACATGGCGCCCCGCCTTGCCGGTGCCGCCAGTAAAGACGATACGTTTATTATTGTTGGGTTTGCTCATGTCATCCTCCTTCGTGAGCGAACGCGCTGAAGCGCCGCAGTCATCGCGATTGATCAAGATAGGGCGCTGTCAACAAAAGTGGATGACGGCGCGCCATCGTTCCCGCAGCCGTTACAACATCGGCCCGAACATTTGTTCAGGCCGATGCTTAAGAGATCGCAGGGGAAATGAAGCGTTTCAGCCGCCGGATGCCGGAAGGACATCCGCCGCCCGGCGCACCGTCGAGACCAGTTGGTCAGCGCCGTAGGGCTTCACGAGAGTACTGGCTGCCGTATCACCGCTGACCGACGCTGCATCGCCGGTGGCATAGACGATGGCGATGGAAGGACGAACCTGCCTTGCCCGTACCGCTAGATCCGGTCCCGACATGCCCGGCAGGTTGACGTCCGTCACGACGACATCGATCGCCATGGCATCCAGCGCGGTCATTGCCTGTTCGGCGCTGCCGACATCGATCACCAGGAAGCCGGCATCCTGTAGGATTTCTGCCGTATCCATCCGGATCAGCGCATCGTCCTCCACCAGAAGCACCGTCACCGGAGACCGGGCCGATATTTTCTGATCTTCGATGGACTCAATCATGATCTCCGGCTGAACCGGCTGTTGGCGCGCACCCTGGCCCTGTCGCTGATTGGCAAGCACATGCCGGAATTTCCGCGCCAGCGCTTCCTTAGTATAGGGCTTGGACAGAAGCTCCACTCCGGCATCGAGCTTGCCGCCATGGACAATGGAGTTTTCCGTATAGCCTGACGTGAACAGGACGGCGAGGTTCGGCAGTCGCTCGCGCGCCTTGCGCGCCAGTTCCGGGCTCTTCAGGGTGCCAGGCATGATAACGTCGGTGAACAGGATGTCGATCGGAATGCCGCTTTCGATCACACTCAGCGCGCTTGCAGCGTCGACCGCCTTCAAGACACGGTAACCGAGATCCGCCAGCAGCGCCACGACGGTGTCACGCACAGCCTCATCATCCTCAACGACAAGTACGGTCTCGGTGCCACCGGTGATTGGACCGGTATCGAGAACGACTTCCACATCCTCGGCCTGCATGGCGCGCGGCAGGTAGAGCCGGATCGTCGTGCCATGGCCGACCTCGGAATAGATCTTCACATGACCGCCTGATTGCTTGACGAAGCCATAGACCATGGACAGACCAAGCCCGGACCCCTTACCTTCAGCCTTGGTCGAGAAGAACGGTTCGAACACCTTCTCGATGATCTCGGGCGACATGCCGCAGCCGGTATCGGTAACCGCCAGCATCACGTATTGGCCGGCAACCACTTCGTCATGGCTTGCGGCATAGGCGTCATCAAGATGCACATTGGCAAGCTCGATCGTCAGCTTGCCGACGCCGTCCATGGCGTCTCTGGCATTGATCGCAAGATTGAGCAGCGCATTTTCGATCTGGGCCGGATCGATAAAGGTGTTCCACAGACTTCCGGCGAAAATCGTCTCCAACTGGATCGCTTCACCGATCGCCCGCCGCAGCATATCGTCCATCGCCTGGATGAAACGGCTGATATTGACGACCTTGGGCTCAAGCGCCTGTCGCCGGCCGAAGGCCAGAAGCTGGCTTGCAAGCTTTGAGCCGCGCGAAACGCCAGCCATGGCATTCGCCACCCGGGTCTCTGCCCGGTCATTCCCGGCAACGTCCTTCAGCAGCAGCTGCAGATTACCGGAGATAACCTGCAACAGATTGTTGAAATCATGAGCGACGCCGCCGGTCAATTTCCCGACGGTTTCCATCTTCTGCGCCTGGGCAAGCTTCGCTTCCGCCTGTCGCCGCTCGGCGATTTCGGCAACGACCCGGGCTTCCAGCGTCTCGTTCAGGTGGCGCAACTGCTCTTCCGCCTGCTCACGATAACGCACCTGGTGAGCCAGCGTCTCGGCTTGCTGACGCAAGGACGCTTCGGCCGCGCGCTGATGGGTAATGTCGGTGTGAACGCCGACCCATTCGATAATCTCGCCGTCATCGTCGAGCAAAGGCAGCGCCCGAACGGCGAATTGCCGCCACTCGCCATCGGCGCGGCGCACTCTCTGTTCGTCGACGAACATGCTCTTGGTCGCCAAAGCCTGCTCCCAGCCCTTGATCGACTTCTGAATGTTGTCGGGGTGAAGCGCCTGCGACCAGCCATAGCCCTGATATTCGGCCTGAGTCTGGCCTGTCAAAGCAGACCAGCCGGCTTGCTCGCCCTCCATGCGGCCATCCGCTCCATTTGTCCAGAGGATGCCGTGGACGGCATCCATGGCGGTGCGGAAGCGGCGATTGGACAGCCTCAATGCTGCCTCTCGGCTCGCATGATCGTGCATGTCGATGCAGAGGATATGTACACCTGGGATTGATCCATCCGCGTCGATATGCGGAACGTAGCGGATCTCCAGCTGGTGTTCAAAACCATCGCTACGGGGCATGACTGCTTGTGATGAGAAACTTTCGCCAGCCAGGCCGCGATCGATCGCCTCACGGCGGCCTTCATAAGCGCCCTCGCCTAGCACCTCGCGCACATGCCGACCGATCATCCACTGTGGATCGACGCCGAACCAGTCGCGATAAGTGGCATTGGCAAAGCGGTAGCAATGCTCGCGATCAACATAGGCGACCAGCATCGGCATGGCGTCGGTCACCCGGCGCAATTCTTCTTCGCGCGAGGCCAGCTGCCTTTCGATCGAGATGCGCGCGCTGTTGTCGACGATGGTGCACATCACACCGCCGACCTTGGCATCAGAATCATAGACCGGCGTGTAAAACAGATCGAGGAACAGCTTTTGCGGCCCCTCCGGGCGGTTGAGCACGATAGGCTGATCGCGATACAATACGGTTTCGCCTCGAAGACCTACCTCAAGAATGGGCCGGTTCCAATCCCAGACCTCGGGAAAGGCTACGGCCACCGGCATGCCAAGCGCGCTGGGATGCCGGTCATGCGCAATGGTGCTATAGGCATCATTATAGATCATGATGTGGTCATTGCCCCACATCAGCACGGTCGCAACAGGCGAATTGACGATATTGGCCACCGTCGCCCGCAGCTCGCCCGACCAGGAGCAGAAGGGACCGAGGCCCGACTTGGTCCAGTCAAAATTACGAATCAGCTCGCCGCAAACCCCTCCGGCCTTTGGCCATTCGGTGTTGCGCAGGGGGGCCTTCGGTCCGTCGCCATCGCGCATCTGCGCCAGAGCCGCAGCCACAACCTCGCCTGCGTCGGCAAAGGTCCCGGACGCCAGGCAGGCATTGATAAAACCCTCGAGTTCGGGGGTAAGCGACAGGGTGCGGGATTTGCTATTTGCCATGGAATTTCGTGACATGCTCAACTACCCGTGTCAACAAATGTCGGATCGGACCACCGGCATGGGTCATGTTCAATGCGTTTCATGACTGGTCCCTCGCCGGTTTCGATTGCTCCTGATATCGGTTATGCTCGCGCAACCGGATCAATTCTGCTCCACGACCAGGCACTATCCTGGAGAAAGCCCGCTCGATGATCACTCCCGCCTGCTGCGGATCCGCCGCTTGACCGTCCCGTCGCTTGCAGTCCTCGGCTGGACCGACTTTTTTGCCGATCAACGCACCCCCGAGGATGAAGGGTTGGTGCCCCGGCGGGTCGCCGCGGTGCACCGTGCCCGTGTCGATGTTATCGATGCCGACGGTCTCAAGTATCTCGTCCTGCCTCATAAAAGCAGTACGGCCGATTTCGCGGTCGGCGACTGGGTCCTCGTTGATGCCGCGACCGACGCTTTCGTGCGGCTTATGGAGCGCCGGACGGTGTTCCAACGGCGCACCGAAGGCCGTCATGGTCAACAGTTGGCGGCAGCCAATGTCGACACGCTGTTCATCGTCACGTCCTGCAATGCGGATTTCAATCCCGCCCGGCTGGAACGCTATCTTGTCATGGCCAATCAATCGGGCGCCGACCCGGTACTCGTCCTGACCAAGGCCGATATCGCCGACGACAGGGAAACCTATATTGCGCAGGCAGAGAGCCTGCAGCGCGGCGTGCCGGTTATCATCGTCAACGCCCGCGCCCCGGATGCCGCCGCTATGTTGGCTCCATTCTGCGGGGTGGGCAAGACCGTCGCCCTCGTCGGTTCGTCCGGCGTCGGAAAATCGACGCTCGTCAACACCCTTGCCGGGCTTCAACCCGAGACCGAACAGAAGACCGGCGGTATCCGCGAACACGACGCCAAGGGCCGGCACACCACGACGGCGCGCTCGCTGCACGCCATCGCCGGCGGCGGCTGGGTTATCGACACACCAGGAATCCGCACGCTCTATGTCAGCGACGTCACCGATGGCCTCGATACGTTGTTCAGCGAAATTACCGATCTTGCCCCCCTTTGTCGCTTCCGCGACTGCACCCATGTCCACGAACCCGGCTGTGCCGTCCAGGCCGCCATTTCTGCTGGCACGCTCGCGCCCGAACGACTGGAGCGCTGGCGCATACTGTCTGCTGAAAGCCGAGAACGTACACCGGTTGCAACCGGCCCGCGCGGCAACAAGACATTTCGCAAGTCCAAGCGCTGAAATCTGCCGCAGCGTCCGGCGACCTCACGACGCCTCAGTGTTTGATGGAGACACTGAGGTATTATAGCCTTATCAGCGCATGCCGGAGGCGAAACAGGCTTTGAATTCGCCTCAGTTACTATGCCTCGCGGGTGCCATAACAAGGCTTGGCGGAGGCCGCACGCCATAATCGCCCCGCAGTCGGCGCCCGATGTAATCGAGAGCATTCTGAAGGCCGTTCATCGTGTACGGTTTTTCGATCGCTCCGACAGCACCGACGAAATCCTCCGGGATGCGCTTCAAATTACCCGTGACGAACACATAGGGTATGCCGCGTTCCGCGAGGTGACGGCCAACATCGATGCCGGACGGTCCATCGACCAGATGCACATCGACAAAGGCAAATTCCGGCTGTTCTTTATCGATAATGCCGATCGCCTCATCGCGGCTCATTGCCTGGCCAACAACATCGTGGCCGGCCGCTTCCACTTCCGCTTCCAACTCGAGCGCGAGAAGTGCCTCGTCTTCGACGATCATAATTTTCAAGGTCTGCTCCGCTCAGTTATCGACCATCAGGGTGACGCGCACGATCGTCTGCCGCCCTTCGATGGTCCGTTCCAGTTTCGCATTTACCTGGCGAAGACAGGTTTCCAGCATGAGGCGACCGAAGTCGTCCTCCTCACTGTTGACAGGCACCGGCTCGGTCGTGTCGCGCACCTCGATCACGAAATGACCGTTGGGCTGCTTGACGCTCAAGTGGATTTCGCCGCCGCCATCGCTCAGGCCCCGGCGCACCGGGTCGCCAACCAGTTCGTTGACGATCAGCGCCAAGGGCGATGCCTTCACGGCGGGCACGAAGACCGGGGAAAGGTCCATGGTAATAACGATGTCATCCCGCTTCAGCGCGCTGACGATATCGACCACCAGTTCACGGGCAAAATCCGCCACGTCAAACCGGCCGACGTCATGTGACGTAAACAGCTTGCGCTGCACGGTGCTGAGCGCCTCAACGCGGTTCAGCACGGAGCGCAGCGTGTGGCGCACTGTGTCGTCAGTGGACATGCGCGCCTGCAGCTTGACGATCGAGGCAATGGTCAAAAGGTTGTTTTTGACGCGATGATCCACCTCATGGACGAGCGTGGTTTTAGCTTCGAGCGCATCGACCAGATCCTGGGTACGCTGCGCAACGGCCGCCTCCGCTTCCTGCTTGGCGGAAGCCAGTTGCACTTCCTTGCTTTTCACATCGGTTACGTCGAGCTGGGAGGCAAAGAAATAGATTACTTCGTTATTCCTGTCGCGTACCGGGCTGATGTACAGCGCGTTCCAGAAGGTCGACCCATCCTTGCGGTAGTTGAGAATATTGACGGAAATATCACGCTGCTCGTCGATGGCCGATCTGATCTTTGCCACCGACTCCGGATCTGTATTCGGTCCTTGCAGGAAGCGGCAATTGCGCCCGGTCAGCTCTTCCGGCGGATAGCCTGTCAGGTCGCTAAAGGCGCCGTTGGAGAAAATGATCGGATTATCATGCTGCCGGGGATCGGTAATGATCATCGGCATACGGGTAGCCTTGAACGCGGCGGCGAATGGATCTTCGGAAGCATGTTCGGCCAGAAGTCTTCGCCCGGCATCCTCGGCGTCGCGTCTAGCGGAACTGTCAGTCATCGATCTTCCTGTGTTAGTTAGCTTGCGGAAACGGACTGCATTTCATTATGTTCCCTGCCTGCAAAAATAAAATGATGCCCTGCATTTTCTCATTCAAATCCTTCATCAGAAGGCTGTTTAGAATCTTGCAAAAGAGAACAAATATGCCCAGATAGGGGCGCGGGAAGATTACCGTCGAGGCGGATCCGTGCAGACAATCTGGATCGATCTTGGTTATCTTGAGCAAATCTGCCCCTGACCGAAGATGCAATGGGGGCCTCAAATCCACCTCTTCAGGAGGAGTTGGCTTTAAGGTTCTGTCGGTGTTTCTGGCAATGACGTGCTGGGTAATATGCTGAAGGGTAAAGACCTTGGTCAGATCCCCTTAATTTTGCGAGATAATTATACGCGGCCGCTTCCGGTTTTAGGAGTTTCTTAATGAGAACCGGAGCATCTCAAAGTAATTCAGGCGCCAAGGGACGGCAATTAGTGATCGACGACTTAGCCGAGCAGCGGGAAAGACGGCGCCTAGCAGCGCTTCGAGCCTATGATATTCTTGACACGCCGCGGGAAAAGGACTTCGACGACATCGCAGCGCTTGCAGCACGCGTGTGTGCCACGCCGATTGCCGTCGTCAACCTGATCGAAGACAACAGACAGTTTTTCAAGGCCGAGGTCGGACTTGGCGTGCGCGAAACGCCTTTTGATAGCTCGTTTTGCGCAAGAGCTATTCTGGAAGACGACTTCCTGATCGTCCCCGATGCGCGCGATGATCATCGTTTCAAGAGCAATCCGCTGGTGACCGGCGAACCGCATCTGCGGTTTTATGCCGGCGCGGTGCTGAAAACCAGCGACGACCTTCCGATCGGCACTGTTTGCGTCCTCGGCTTCGAGCCGCAAGAACTCGACGCGCTGCAGCAGGACACGTTGAAGATCCTCGCCCGCCAGGTCATGGTCCAACTGGAATTGCGCAAGGCGCTCAAGGAAAAGGCGCGCGAAGCAGACGTGCAGCGACGGTTGAGCGAGCGCCGGCTGGCGCGCGTGACCGCCATGGAGCAGCAGGACGAGCGGTCGCGCAACGCGCAGGCCGCCGGCCGGATCGGCACCTTCGAGCTCGATGTCAAAACCAATGCCATGCTGGTCTCTCGTGAGTTTTGCCGGATCTTCGGCATTCCCGAACGGGCCTCCTACCTGGCGACCGAGATCGAGGACAGGGTGATCCAGGAAGACCGGGTGATGCGATCCAACCTGATCAATCGTCGCGACGGAACGGCCAGCCCTGATGTCGATTATCGCATCATTCGGGCGGACGACGAGGAGCTGCGCTGGATTTCGCGCAGGGCGCGCTTCGTGCATGACGACAAGGGTGAGATCAGCCGCATGGTCGGCGTCGTCTTCGACACCACAGATGCCAAGTTGAAGGAGACGAAGAAAGCCGCCCTGCTCAAGCTTGGTGATGCCTTGCGTTCCGCCAGCAGCGTCCACGAGATCAACACCATTGCCGCCGAAATTCTTGCCGATGGGCTTTGCGTCATGCGGGCAGGATATGCAGCAATCGACCGCTCTGACGATGGTATCGCCCTTGCATTCGATTACGCTTCGCCGGGCACGTCTTCCATTGCCGGCCGCCATGTCCTCAGCGATTTCCCCGCCAGCATGGAACGCCTCAGGCAAGGCGACACTCTTGCCATCGAAGATATCACCTGCTGCCCGTGGCTTGAGCAGGAATGGGAGATCTACCGATCTCTGGGCGTTGCAGCGATGCTGAAGATCCCGATCCTGAAGGGCGGCAATCTGGTGGGTGTTTTTTTCGCGCATGAGGAAAAACCACGCGGTTGGAGCCAGGACGAAATGGACTTCGCGCGCGGTGTCGCCGACCGCACCTATGCGGCACTTGCCAAGGTCCAGGCAGAAGAGGAGCAGGAGCTCCTCAATCACGAGCTCAGCCATCGCCTGAAGAACACCATGGCCATGGTGCAGGCGCTAGCCGGCCAGACATTGAAGGATGTGACGGAAAAGGAGGCTGTTAACGCCTTCATCGCCCGTCTCCATGCCT
>Ga0308163_10004885_pt1 | contig 10456 bp, 13 predicted proteins | sample PhyTR1_FD_201037 | JGI IMG/M metagenome (GOLD analysis project Ga0308163, IMG submission 201037) | Phyllosphere microbial communities from UC Gill Tract Community Farm, Albany, California, United States - DLSLT.R1 | ecosystem: Host-associated > Plants > Phyllosphere > Unclassified | place: USA... | reverse complement strand
CTGCATATTACGGCTGCCGCGCTCGATGCCTAGCTTAGTAATCTGCCCTTCGATATCGGTCTGTTGTTGCTGACTGCCAATCTTCGAGCTGGTCAACGCGAGTTGGCGACGAAGCCCTGCCTCCACAAGATCCATGTCGGCAAGCTGTTGCTTAGCGGTCTGGCGTAGTGCGTCTTCTTCCGAAATCAATCCCGCATCACGCTGAGCTTCAATTCGATCCAAGGCACGCTTTGACAGTGCGTCCTCAACCTCTCCTCGCTTACGCAGTGCGGCGAGACTGTTGTCAATGCCAGCGACGTAGACGTCGTTGTATTCACGGCGAATCGCGCTCAGCCGCTTCTGAATTTCCTCTTCGGGCACACCCAGCGCTTTGCCTTGGGTCTTGGCGGCATCCATCGCCATATCACGCTGCTCCTGGCGGCTACGAAGGATCTTTGCTTTGTCGTCCCAATCCCGTTGCAGCATTTCGCGTTGATTCGCGATGCTTTTGTCTTGGGCAGCCTTTTCTTCCGCCTTCGCCTTTTGCTGGATGCCTGCAATAGTGCGCTGATTCGCCGCCAACAGAGCCTGCTCTGCAAGGACGTCCCGGTCCTTGGATGCGTCGTACGCCTCGCCATCGCGCTTCTGCCCGATCCGCTTGAGGCGCTCAATGCGTGATTCCATGGCTTTGCTCTGTGCGTCCAGCGCCGCCATCTGCTGATTCGGCCCTTCAACCCGGCCACCCGCAAACTCGACCACTGCGTCCCAGGCTTCGCCAGGTAGCTTCTTCAGGTTGATCCACCCCCGCTCCCAGGCCGACAGGGTGGCCAGGACTTTGTCCTTTTGGCCGACCACACCATTAGCGTAGGCGTTCTGAGCGATGCTTGCCGCATCAATCATGCGGCCCTGCTCTTGCGCTGCCTTGACGGCCCGATAGGTTTCAGTGGTCACGAACCCGTATTGGTCGCCCATGGCGCGCAGCGCGGTGAGCGGATCCTTGCCCAGCGCCGCAAACTCTTTTGCAGTGTCTTCGACGCTCTTGCCGAGGATACGCTGCGCATCGACGGCGACCGTGCCGAACTTCTCCAGGTTCGTGCCGGCGATCGCACCGGTGCTTGCCAGAGCCGTCAGGGCTTTGGCTGAAGCCGCCTGCGAGCCATTGATCAGCTCCATGCTGTTGGCCATGTCGGACATCTGGCCGGCAGTGGTGCCCGCGATGTTGCCGGTCATGATCAGCGCTCGCGAGTACTTGAGCGACTCGTCGTAGCCGGACTTGAATGCCAGTGCACCAGTCGCCACTAAGGCGGCCGTGACGGTATATGGATTGATCAGGCCAAGTACGGCACCACCAAGCGCACGCGCCGCGCCGCCGATGCTGCCGAACATGTCGCGCAGCTGGCCGCCCTGCTGAAGCAGAACCGTCAGCGGTGCTTGGCCACCCTGCAAGCTGACGATGATGTCGGTCATCTGCGCCGGAACGTTGCGCAGCGCTGCATTCATTGCAGCCGCCGACATGCCTCCACCCTGCAGGGCAGTATCCGCCGCGCGCAGTTGATCGATGAAGGGTTTGGCGCGGGTGGTCACCCCCATCTGCGCGGCCTGCAGCTCGAGCAGCTCGATGCGCGTCTTTCCGATCGACTGAGCCTGATTCTCCAACCCCTTCAGGAAAGAGTCCTGACCAGCGCGCGCCTGCGCGGCTTCGCGCTGGGCCTGGGCCAGCATCCGCTCGCCGTAGGTGGCCTGCTCCTGTGCCAATCGCAGGTCCCGCAGCTTGGCGATCAGCGGATCGGCTGCGCTCGACGCGCCGACCTGCGCCGCGCGGTAGCGATGCACTTCGTCAGTCGACAGCCCGAACAGCGCAATTTGCTCACGCAAGCCTTGCAGAAACGCGTTACGCGATGCGTCGGCTTGAGCAGCTTCGCGCTGGGCCAGCGCCGCGGCGCGCGCAGCAGCTTCCACCTGCTCCTGGGCTGCGCGCATGTTCTGCAGCTGCAAGATCAGTTGTGCGGCTTCCTGTGCCGCGCCAGCCTGGGCGGCGCGATATCGCAGCACTTCTTCGGTCGACTTGCCGAACAATGCAATCTGCTCGCGCAGGCCGGCGAGAAACGACTCTTTGTTGGCTTGCGCCTGGGCCAGCTCACGAGCGGCCACAGCTTGCGCACGCGTCGACTCCGTCGCCTGATTCTGCGCGACCTCGACCGCGCGCAACTGGTTCAGGTACGGGGTCAGCGATGCGGGATCCACGTTGCGCTGGCGCGCCTGCGCCTCGTAATAGGCAGCTGTGGTGCGGCCGCCCGACTCCATGGCCATCGTGGTGCGCTGGATCGAGGCGATGATGTTGCGTTGCGCAGATTCAACACTGCGCGCGGCGCCGGCGGCGCTGGCGCCCGATTGTGTGATCGCCTGGCCAGCGCGCTGAGCGGCGTCGATCGCCGGGCGCAGCCCGGCTTCAACGCCCGAGGCATCCGCCACCACCCGAATTGTTGCGTTGTTGACGATATCGGTCATGGCGAGCCTTGAAAATAATTTAGCCCTGGCACGCGAGTGCTGAGGGCTATGGTGGGTGGTTCCTACTCATCTCGGTCGTGCATGGCGCCGAGCGCGGCGTACTCCATCGTCTGGAGATCTCCTTCGAGATCGTCATATGCATCGGCAGACAAGTCCATCCGATCCATCTTGCGATGCAGCGGGCCATAGTCGAGACCGATGATGCCCATACCGCCAGCACGCCACTGCGTGCGCATGTAGGAAAACAGCACGTAGGCAGGCCAGTTTTCTGGCCACACCTCGACCTCCTCGTCCGGAAAATCTTCGGGCGTAAGGCACGCCGCCTCCATCTCGGCCAGGTCCTTTTTCGACAGACCTGGCTTGTACATGGACTCGGCGATCGCCCTTAGTTTCCCAGGCGGCCTTCGTTGATGGCGGTGCGGTAGTCGTCCTTGATCGCGTCGGCCATGGCCGGCAGCGTGTCGACCAGCTCGGCAACGCCATGCTTGTCGAATTCAGCATCCAGGTTCCAGCTGTCGACGATCGACAGGATGTAGTCGACAGCAACTTTGGTCTGGCGGGCAACGATCTCGGCCTGGGTCATCGTGAATTCCGGGATCGTCTCGCCAGCAGCCTTCGCCTTTTCGACGGCCGCCTTGAAGCGTTCGATCTCGACGTTCGCTTCGTCTTTCAGCGTGGCCTGGAACTTGTCGGTCAGCTCAGCCAGTTCGGTGCGGCTGCGGTACTTGAACGTCACTTCCATGCAGCCGGTCGAGCCGTCGAGCATGATGCACTTCACTTCTTTCTTGAAGCCAGTTGGGCGCTTGCCGAGGACGATTTTGTTTGCTTTGATTGCCATGATTTTTATCTTTCAGAAGGGTAAAAAAAACCGCGAGGGGCGACCTCGCGGCTGGGAAAAAGCCCGCTGGTGCGAGCTGGCAAAACTTGTTACGCGGCGTAGCGAACCGGACGGTTCTGCAGCGCGCAGCCACCCTTGACGGCCATGACGTTGCCCTTGGCCATGCTCGGGGTTTCGTCGAACGAAATGTAGCCGTTGAACAGGATCTTGCTGCCGCTCGGCAGATCGGCGCGGATAGCCGCGATCTTGCGCGAGTCAGCGATCTTCTTCATCGCGCCGTGGTGCGGAAGCAGCGGATCGTCGGCAATCGTCAAAGCAAGGCTCTGCGCGTTGTAGCCGTCTGGGAGATTGATGTCGTTCTCGTTTTCCATCAGGCTGACCGCGACGTACTTCGGATCGCCACCGGACGGTTCGGCAGTCAGCACCTGCTGGATCGGCACCCAGGTGGTGATCTTGCGCAGCGTGCCGGCGCCCATGCCGACCGGGAACAGGTTCACCTCGGTGGTGTCCATGCCTTCCAGGGTGACCGAAGTGCCGGTTGCGGCTTTGGCGCGGAACACGCGATTGGTCATGCGGCTCCAGCCGCCGACGTACTCGAGGTAATCGCCGGCGGCGAAGGTGTTTGCTGCGGTGCCAAGGACGGTTTCTGCCGCATTGGACGCAGTAGTAACGCCGATTGCGGCGGCGTAGACGGTAGCGATTGCGTATGCGGTACCGGTCGGGAGCGAGAGTGCCATTGAAGGGCCTTTCAGTGAAGACGCCCGTTTCCGGGCCGTTGCGCCCGTTCGGGCAAAGAAAAAGCCGCCCGGAATTTCTCAGGGCGGCTTGGGATAAAACTGGTGGGATCAGCAGAACAGCATGAATTCCTGCACGGCCCCGCGATATTCCGCGTCGTATGTGTCGGCCGCGGTGGTCAGCACCTCGACCTGCAGCGCTCGTGACGCTCGGATCGCGTCTTCGGCTTGCATGGCCATCTGCGACGCTTCGACGGATGTCGCAGCCCACGTGTTGATCTGCACGCGCGTGAAGCGCTTGCTCGGGCGATCACCGGTGACAAAATTGATTGGGGGGCCGCCGATAATTTGGTAGGTGATATACGGCGTCTGCGTCTCAGGTTCCGCGATCCCGGGGAAAACCCGGCCATCGACCAAGTCGCCCAGCACCTGGAAAATTTGCTCGTGTGGCGTCATCGTGTGTTCCTTGCCATTTGCTCGGCCAGCGTGCGCGTCATGAGGTCGACCGCCTCCTGCTTCTTCATTTCGTAAGCGGGCCGCATGAACGGATATGCCCGGGTTCGCTTGTTTCCGTACTCGAGCTCTGCCGCCCGCCGGTGCGCCGCCCAGCCGATCGTGCGGCCGGTGCGTTTGCTGACCGTCGTATTTTTTGGAACGAACTTGTGCCCGTTCTCGACCCAGCGCCAGTAATAGGCGCCGTTCGAAGATGCATTCCCATTTCGTACAGTGACCAGGTAGACCTGTTTTCTGCCGGCGTCGGATTCTTCTTCCAGGCGTTTGACAATGATGTTGTCAAACAGAATGCCGGTCTTTTTATTCGACAGCGCATTTTGCTTGGCCTGGTCTCGAAACAAGTCGGCACCGACGAATCCGATGGTGCGCAGCATCTCCTCGTCGACCAGGCCATTGACCTGGTCGACCGTGTTCTGCACGGTCTCGATGAGGCTTGACGGGTCGAAATCGATCATTTGGTTGCCTCACACACGAGAAACACAAAATCCCGATCATTCGAGTCGGGCAGCACCGCTTTGATGTCGTAATCGACCCGCTTGTAGCGTGCCTTCATCGTTGCATCGACATCAGAGCGAATCCGGATCCTGATCGAACATTTGACGATGGAGACGTCGGCGTCTGCGCGCATGGCTTCGGCGCCGGACTGGAACTTCACATTCGCCCATACCTCGGGTAGAGGCGTCCATGCCTCTGGAAGCCGCTGGCCCGCGCCATCCCGGGCCGTTGTGCGCTTGAGTAGCGCAATCCGATCGTTCATCATGCGATCACTACCTCTGGCCACAACAGCCGCTTGACGTGCTCATTCTTCGGCTGACCTCCGGACTGGAAATGCTCGCTCAAGCGTGCCAGGATGAAGCCGGAGATGGCATCCGGAACGGTCGTGTGGTCGGGCCCATAGCCGCACCGGATCTGAACCTCGACCGAGTTGATCGCGCGGCCCGTTGCTGGCCAGGCGCGGCCCGGCGCGGCAACGATGAAGCCCGGTTCACTTTCCCCGTCGACCTGATAGTCCTCAGGGTGGAGCGTCTGCAGGACCATGTCGGCGTCGTAGAACTTCAAGTGCACCACTTCGAGCAGCGGCGGCCGGCGAAGCGCGATCGCACCCTTGAAGCCGTCCAGCGTCAGACGCCAGGTCTGCTCCATGATGGCGCGGTTCGTTTCACCTTCCGCTTCAGTGGTGTAGGTCCGGATCGCACGCTGTATCTCGCCATCGAGGGGCGACGTGCCATCTTCGCCGACGTCCACACGTGCAGCGGTGCGCGCCTCGGTCATCGAAACCGCCAGTCCTGCTGGGGGAACAAGTAGCTTCCAGCTCATCGGACCACCGCCTGCCCGCTTCCACCAGCCTGCGGCGCGCGGGTATATTCCGGCACCGCCGGCTGCAGCTTGAGATCCGGCTTCTCGCGCCGCGCCAGATCGCGCTCGAGCTGCGCGCGCACGGCCGGCAGTTTGGAAACGTCGTATGTCATGGATCCACCTTGTTGAACCAGGTCGTTTTGTCGAATCGTTCGCCGTTCGCGCACGTCACGCGTGCCACCCACTTCCAGTCGTCCGGCGGGTCTTCGGCGACAGGGCCCAGCAGCGCGATAACGTAGGTGCGCTCGATCCCCGCCAGCGAGGCAGTGACGATCTCGGGCTGCTCGACCTGCGCCACCCCGACCAGCACCAGCACCACAGACACCGCAGTGGTAGCCCGGTCGATCAGTTCCTGGGTGATGTCGGCTCCATAGTGGCTGATCTCGTCTGGATCACGAGGAACCACCCACTTGTCGCCGACCTTCGTCGGTTCTTGCATGCTCATTCGAACCTCGTAATTCTGCTGCCGCTCCCGTCGAAAGGCGTGATGCGTGAGCCGCTACCCTCGAATGGGGTGATGCGGCTACCGCTGCCTTCGAAGATGACCAGCCGCGATGGGTGGATTTTTAAAATGTCGAACGGCTCCCCCGTCGCCGAGAAGCGCAGCGTCACCGAACCGCCGACCAGCTGCAGGCCAGCGGGCGACACTATCAGACGCCGCCGGGCGAGCATGCGCACGGCACGGCCGACCAGCACTAGGCTGGCAGACTCGACGCGCAGCCGACGCGCGATGCGCATGCCGACTTTGCCGCCGGTGAGTGTCATCGCTGCGGCCGAGACCGGCAGCGAGTAGGAGCTGGCCTCGGGCTTCGGTGCGTAAGGCATCGACACCGGGCCGGCAGTCACAACCATTGCCGCTGGCGTCACCGACATCCGGCGCGACACACGCCCCAGGGCCTGGCCGCCAGTGACACCCATCGCCGCCGGCAGCACGCCAAGCCGACGCGAGGCCAGCATTGCGACGTTGCTTGTCGCAAGCGTCAGCGCGGCTGGCGCAACTGCCAGCTTTCGGCTGGCGCGCATTCCGAGCTGGCCGGTGGCAAGCGTCATTGTGGCGGGCTGGACGCTCAACGAATAGCTGGCCGAAGTGGCCGCCACAAAATCATCAGCCGATCCGTCGTCGAGAATCTGCCATGGGTTTCGGCACCACTGGACAATCTCAGCGTCCGACCATTCGCGGGTGGACACGCCGAACATATACGTTTCGACGTCATCCATCGCCGGGCCGCCCTCTGGCCGCCCGATGCTGAACGGGCGACTGTCTTGGCTTCTGCTGGCTTTTGCGTTCGGGTTGCCCGCAATCTTGACGCCACGGCGCCATATCTCACGACCCTTGACTTGGCCCGCCACGACGACCAGCGTTTCGATCAACGTGTCCTTGACGTACGGCGCCTGCAGTCGACCGGAGCCGGTAGTCGCGTTGCCATAATCCCAGGTGATGTTGCTACCTTCAGGTGCTCCAAGCAGACAACGGCTACCTGCGCCGTTCTCATATCCGTAGTGCATGAAGATATTTCGGACCGTCGTGTCGCGGCAGCGCCGGACGATGAACCAGGTCGAGTCCGTGCTACCCAGAATTGCATTCGCATTTTCTGCAACGCTAAACCCGGTACCGGTGGTGACACCGTCGCCGCGAATGCATTGGCCCGCCACGCCGAAAGCAGAGATCACCGTATCGGCAGTTGCGTTCGCCCCGCTTCTGCCTGCGGGATAGTTCTTTGCAAGGGTGGCCCCCGCTGACGCGACCCAGACGTCGGAGATACCCCTGGTGAGCGGGTTGCCCCGGTCCAGCCTGGCGGCGCCCTGTGGCTGGTAGCGCATCCCGTTCATTGATTAGCTTCCCGCGGCGAGGTCTGATTCGAAGGTGACAGCGTTGGTGCCGTTGCCGTAGCAAACGGCGCGCACCCGTCCGATTTCTTTGTCGAGACGGATGCTGGTCGAGACGTCGGCGCCCGATGCAAGGTCACCGCCGAAGCCCCACAGATCGTAGATCTTGGTCGGCGTGCCGCTTGCCTCCGGCGTCCACTGCCAGACCATCTGGCCAGCGGCTGTAACGGTGCCGTTGGCGTTTCGGATCCGGCCGCCCAGCACGCCGCCGTTGAACGCGGAGACGTCGATCCAGGCGCCGACGCCGAGCGCGTTCGGCGCTGCCTTCGTTCCGCCCGCCGGCACTGCCACGGCGGCCAGGATCGGGACAGGCGTTTTCGTTACTGCGGCCATGGCTTATCCGATCCGTCAGGGTTATAGAGCGCAGCAGCGACCTGCTGCGCGGTGTATGGGTCAGGCTCGAGGCCAAGCGCGCACAGCGCTTCAGCGTCGGCCGGCGAGATCGCGTCGGGCCCGAACGAGCGGAGCGCGCCCTGCGCCAGCGGCGAGCCGATGCTGAGCCAGCCATTGGCCAGCAGTCGCACCACGTGGCGCAAATTCGGCTGGGCCTGGATGAAGTCGATCAGCCTGTTGCCAGCCTCGATGCCGAGAGTTTCCAAGATCACGCCGTACCCGATCTCGCGCCCGTTGGCGCGCATGCGCCCGGGCGAGAGCAGCACCGCGATCGCATCGCAGTCACGTGCGGCCAGCGCAGCGGCGCAGGCTGGGTTCGAGCGCGCCGCCTGACGCAGCGCTGCTTGTTGTTCTGGCGTCATGATCAGGCCAGCGTCAACACACCAGCGCTCGCGTCGAAGTCGAGCGTCAGGGTTTCGCCATCAGCGAGGGTGATGGTCGAACCGTAGTCGATGTAGCCGATCAATGGCTTGTTCGTGGCCGTGTCGTTGTAGACGACGGCGTAGCGGAAATTGGTGATAGCACCGCCCGATGCAGTGATGACCTCGTCGGCGATCGCCACCTTCGCGACGCCTGCGGTTTCGGTCAGCACCACAGCGTCGAGCACATAGCCACCCGCAGCGTAGGCGCCGCCCGTGACCTGGGCAATGTCGGCCAGCACCGCAGCTGCGGCCGCCGGCACGGTGTTCGTCAGCGCCGCCTTGAAGACGTGCGCCCCGAAGTTATGCACGCCACGCAGCACCTGCTCGGCAAAGTCGGGGATTTTTTGAAGTTGGGGCATTTCCGTTCCTGTCGGTGGTGTTGAATTCGACGAGATGCCGAACGCAGTTCGGTAGACTGATTGCAGGCCGGGGGTTGTGCCGTCCCCGTATGCCATCGCATCGAGGCCCAATGGCCCCGCGTGGACGCCATCGCCGCCGATAAACTTAGTCGGGGATGCTGCGAAGTCGAAATATGCCGATTTAAATGTCGGTGCACTCGGGTTCGAGTAATCCGTAATGATGGCATCGCTGTCAAAGCAAAACACCGTCGTGCCGTTGTGCAGCGACTTGGCGTATGCAATGCATTGCTGTCGGCCATTTTCGGCGGGGGTGCCTGCGGCGTACCCCGTGACGTAATAGTCCGTGTCTAAAACAAACTTTACAGATTCCAGGCCAGGGACCGCACGCACAGCCGCCATGAAATTATCGAGGTTCGTTTTATACGTGGCGAAATTCGAGAAATTGTTTTGGCTGAAACCCGGGACGTGCACGACAGTCGGCCGCAAGCCGGCGTTGATCATGTCCATTGCAACCGCTAAGAACTGCTGCTGGTTGTGGCCTGACCCGGCACCGTTGACCGTGCTGATAGGGTGCGTCGGCGTACTGAGTCCCATCGCAGCCATACGTGCTGGGTTGGCATACTGATAGGCCATGTACGCTGCGCACTTGCGGCTGTCGCCGGTGAACAGCAGCAAATCGGTCGGCAGGGTGCTTTGCGTGTTCGTGACAATCGGGAAGCCGGGGAACGTGTAGTCCTCGTTGTAAGGGCCACCACCAGGGATGCGGGACAGGTCCGCAATAGCATCGTAGTTGACCGACTTCGAGTACCACTCGGTGAACCATGGGAACTTACCGCGTGCGCTATCCCAGGTGTTGCTAGCGTTACTGGCAGCGGTGTAGCCGCCTGCTGCGTCCATCTGTGTCACTTTCACCAGCAGGATGCTACCTGGCTGGCCGTCGGCCCGGGGAATGCTCGCCAAATCCATCACGTCCGTGGACATGTGGATGATGCTGTTGTTGGCCTGGTTCGGGGCAAGGCCGATTTGCTTGCTCGCTGCACCGCCGAACGTGGCATCTTTCCAGCCGTTCGCAGACCTGTCGTTGTAGGTGACTCCATTACGGACGGGCAGATAGGCGTTGCTAATCGTATCCATGGCGATGGCATCAGTGACCGCAAACTGAACTTTGTACGTGCCCGGCGTGCCAGATGCGACCTTACTGCCGACAAGGTGCTGGACCTTGTTGAAGTCCCCCTTAAACTCAAACTTGAGGAATGACGTGCGCACGCCCGAGCCGCCCGTGTTATAGCCTTCATTGGGGCGAAGTTTTGATGCCTGCTGGGTGATCGCCATATTCTTAAACAGCCTTGTTGATTGATTCCAGCTCGACGATTTTCATTCGCCCGCGTCGCTCGTACATCACCGTGGTGACGCCGAGTTCGCGGAGCATATTCAGTGCGCGCGCATGCGTCGCGCGGTCGATCTTGC
>Ga0308163_10004884_pt1 | contig 10458 bp, 9 predicted proteins | sample PhyTR1_FD_201037 | JGI IMG/M metagenome (GOLD analysis project Ga0308163, IMG submission 201037) | Phyllosphere microbial communities from UC Gill Tract Community Farm, Albany, California, United States - DLSLT.R1 | ecosystem: Host-associated > Plants > Phyllosphere > Unclassified | place: USA... | reverse complement strand
CGGTTTGCTCATGGTGTACCTCCTTGTTTCAATGCCCTGATTATACATCGCATCCGATTTAATCGGAATTGCTTGACACCAGAAAAATCGCTGGTAATATACAACGCATACGCTTCAATCGAATGCGATGCAAATCAACCCCAGTAAAGGAATCCATCATGAGCAAAGTACTGTACACCGGCAAAACCCACACCGTCGGCGGCCGCGAAGGCGCTGCCCGTAGCAGCGATGGACGCCTGGACATCAAGCTGTCGTCGCCCGGCAGCGCCGGCCAGGGCACCAATCCGGAACAGCTGTTTGCCGCAGGTTGGTCGGCCTGCTTCATCGGCGCCATGGGCCTGGTGGCCGGGAAAATGAAAGTGACGCTGCCCGCCGACCTGGCGGTCGATGCCGAAGTTGATCTGAACAACGATGACAGCGGCTACTTCCTCGCCGCGCGCCTGAATGTCAGCCTGCCCGGCGTCGAGGCAGCCACCGCCCGCGCGATTGTCGATGGCGCACACCAGGCTTGCCCGTACTCCAAACTGACGCGTAATAACATCGACGTCGTCATCAACCTTATCTGACTAGCGAGGAGCGCATCATGTCCAGCGATCTGCACCATGGTTCCTGCCATTGCGGCGCCGTCCAGTTTGCAGTGCGCAGCGTGCTGACGCCAGCCGCGCGCTGCAACTGCAGCCTGTGCCGCCGCAAGGGCGCGCTGATGTCGCCGCTGTTTCCGGCGGCCGGCCTGAAGATCCTCAAGGGCGAAGATGCGCTCACCCTGTACCAGTTCAACACCCACGTGGCCAAGCACTATTTTTGCAAGCATTGTGGAATTTACCCATTCCACCAGACGCGCAAGGACCCGCTGATGTGGCGCGTGAATATCGGCTGCCTGGACGGCGTCGATCCCTACGCATTCGATGCCGGCGTCAATGACGGCGCCAGCCTTTCTACCGTTATCCTGAAGGACGCATAATGAACATCACGCACCGTAAAGTATTCGCCGCCACCGCGCTGGCTGTCGCCAGCCTGTTCGGCGTCGCGAACGCACACGCCGCCACGCCGGCGGCCTTCACCGACATCCGGCAAATCAATGCCGGCGACCTGAATGTCGGCTATGTCGACCAGGGTCCGGCCAACGGCCCGGTGGTCATCCTGCTGCATGGCTGGCCATACGATATCAATAGCTATACCGAGGTGGTGCCGAAGCTGACCGCGCAAGGTTATCGCGTGATCGTGCCGCACCTGCGCGGTTACGGCACCACCCGCTTCCTCGATCCGCAAGCGCCGCGCAACGGCGAGCCGGCCGCGCTGGCGGCCGACGTGGTGGCGCTGATGGATGCGCTGAAGATCGAAAAGGCCACGCTGGCCGGCTATGACTGGGGCGCGCGCAGCGCCGATATCGTGGCGGCGTTGTGGCCGGAACGCGTGAAGGGATTGGTGTCGGTGAGCGGTTACCTGATCGGCAGCCAGGAAGCTGGCAAGCAGCCCTTGCCGCCGGCAGCGGAATTACAGTGGTGGTATCAGTTCTATTTCGCTACCGAGCGTGGCCGCGTCGGCTACGAAAAGAATCATCGGGATTTCGCCAAATTGATCTGGAAGCTGGCGTCGCCGCAGTGGCAGTTCGATGATGCGACGTATGCGCGCAGCGCGGTGTCGCTGGAGAATCCGGACCACGCGGCAGTGACGGTATCCAATTACCGCTGGCGCCTGGGCCTTGAGCAAGGTGAAGCGAAGTATGCAGCGCTGGAAGCGAAACTGGCGACCTTGCCGAACATCAGTGTGCCGACCATCACCATGGAAGGTGACGCGAATGGCGCGCCGCATCCGGAGCCTGCAGCGTATGCAAAACGCTTCACCGGCAAGTACAGGCATGCGCTGATTACCGGTGGCGTTGGTCACAACCTGCCGCAAGAGGCGCCGGAGGCCTTTGCGCAGGCTGTGATCCAGGTGGGCAAGCTTTAACGGATCAGGGCGATCAGGATGATGATGGGCAGCGGTATGCCGAGCATCCACAGTAAGATTGAGCGCATGGTGTTCTCCTTGTTTTAGATAATGACACGGGCGTGGTCGCGGTTGCGACCACCGGCGATGGCGCTGATGGCGGCGACGAAGGCGCCGAGCAGCAGGGCGACAAACATCCACAGTGCCGAATGGGCTGCGGCTTTGCGTGCTTCTTCAGCTGCTGCCAGGGCTTTGGCCTTGGCTTCATTGGCTGCTTGCGTGGCTTGGGCGAAGATCAGGTCGACGCGCTGTTCGGCTTCGGCCTGGGTGACGCCGGTGCGCTTGGCGATGAGCTGCGCCAGGTAGACGCGGTTCTCGCCGCTGATTTTGCCGGTCGACAGGTCAGCCAGCAGGATGCGGTTGACTTCTGCACGCTGCGAATCGTTGGCGACTTCGCCATTTGGCGAGCGCAGCACCATGTCGGCGAAGTAGGCGTTGGCGCGGCCCGGCGCTGCGGCGCCGGTTGCGTTGGCGGCGCCAGCACCTGCTGCTGCAGCTGCGGCTGGTGCTGCGGCGGTGGCCACAGCGGAGCCGGCATCAATTGCGCCGCTCAGCGCGGCACGTGCGCCGCCGGCCAGCACGGCCACGGTCACCAGCGTTGCCACTGCCCAGGCCAGCAGGCCGTGTGCGGTATCGCGGAAGTAGACTTCATCGGTGTGCACACGCGCCCACTTCACGCGCAGTCGGCCGGCCATGTAGCCGCCGATGCCGGAGGCGGCCAGTTGCATGAACGCGATCCATGCAATGCTGGCGGTGCCGAGCGGTGCGCTGTTGTACTGGTACGGCGAGACCGAAGACAGCCCGAGACCCATGCCGAGTATCAGCAGGATGAAGGACAGTGCGGCCGCAGCAGCGGCGCCGGCCAGGATGGCGCCCCACGAGACGCCGGAGGCGAAACCGTCGCCGTCCGCTGTCGTGGCAACGGCCACGCTGGCGCCGCTGTTAAAAGGTTGAGTTTGCATAATGGCTCCTTATTGTTGGTGCTGCTATCTTGCCTCGCCGGCAGCTATTGGTATGTTCGTGCTCCAACATATCCGTCTATACTGTGGGGCCTCGTCCACGGAAGGCATCCGCATGAATACAGTCGGCCCGCAGCAGCGTTTGTCCACACGTCTCGCATTTCTGGCCGCCGGCCTGGCCATGGCCGCGTGGGCGCCACTGGTGCCGTTCGCTAAAAACCGCCTTGCGCTGGGCGAGGCGGAACTGGGACTGCTGCTGCTATGCCTCGGCGCTGGTTCGCTGGTGGCGATGCCGGTCACCGGCATCCTGACCTCGCGCTATGGTTGCCGGCTGGTGGTGCTGGTGTCCGGCGCCGTCACCTGTCTGTTCTTGCCTGCCCTGGCGTTTGCGCCTACACCACTGCTGCTCGGCGCGACGCTGCTGGTGATCGGCGGTGCGATCGGCACGCTGGATGTGGCGATGAATGTGCAGGCGGTGATCGTCGAGCGCGAGAGCGGCGGTTCGCTGATGTCCGGCTTCCACGGCCTGTTCAGCCTGGGCGGTTTTATCGGCGCCGGCCTGATGGCGCTAATGCTGTGGCTGGGCATGACGCCAACCACGTCCGCCGCCGGTGTTTCGCTGCTGGTAGCCGTGGCCTTGTTGCTGGCCGCGCCGCACCTGTTGCGTCATCCCGATGCTGCCGAGCGCGATGCGCCATTGTTCGTGGTGCCGCATGGCGCGGTGATCTTTATCGGCGCCTTGTGCTTCCTGTGCTTCCTGGCCGAAGGCGCAATCCTTGACTGGAGCGCGGTGCTGCTGACGGCGGAGCATGGCCTGCAAGCGAGCAGCGGCGGCCTCGGTTATGCCGCGTTTGCGATTGCGATGACGCTGGGTCGTCTGACCGGCGACCGCGTGGTGGGCACCCTGGGCGGCAAGCGCGTGCTGCTGTTCGGTGGTTTGTGCGGCGCGGCCGGCTTCTTCCTGTCCGTGCTGGCGCCGTCGGTGCCGCTGGCGCTGCTGGGCTTTGTGCTGATTGGACTGGGGGCGTCGAATGTGGTGCCGATTCTGTTCACGGCAGCTGGCAACCAGCGCGCGATGCCAGCCAGCCTGGCGATTGCAGCGGTGACCACGCTGGGCTATGCCGGCATTCTGGCCGGCCCGGCGATGATTGGCTTTGTTGCGCATGCGTCCAGCCTGAACCTGGCGTTTGGCGGGCTGGGTTGCTTCATGCTGCTGATTGCGGCCAGCGCCAGGCTGGGTGCTGCCAAGTCCTGACAGCCCTGCACGATCTCACGCGGTCTTGCGTGCGCCGCGCTGCAGCAGGTGTTCGACCATGGCGCGGTGATCCGGCAAGTCGGCCAGCGCGCGCTGCGACATCTGCGCGATCATGGCGAATTCCTGGCGCGCTTCCCCGGCGCGCGGCAGCGTGCTGGCGTTGGCATACAGCTCGGTCGGATACTCCATCCCATACAGCACATACTGCCAGCTTGACGGCGGATACATCTCGTAGTCGACCACGAAGTCCATGCGCTGCGGCGCGCGCCGACGCCACATGGCCAGCTTGTCGCGCAGCGAATCCGGAATGCTGGCCGCCGCGGCATTGTCGATCCAGAAGGCGTGGTCCTTGCGTTGCGTGAGGCAGTAATGCAGCTTGACGAAATCGACGATGCGCTCGTAGCGCGCCGTCATCATTTCGTTGTACACCTTGGCCACCGGCGCGAAGTCGCCGTCGTGCGGGAACAGGTAGCTGACCAGGTAGGCCGCCGTTTCAATCAGGCCGATGCCGGACGATTCCAGCGGCTCCAGGAAGCCGCCCGACAGGCCGACCGCCACGCAGTTCTTCTTCCAGTGCACATCGCGGTAGCCGACATTCAGCTTGAGCTGGCGCGGATGCAGGCCCTGCGCCGCCTTGCCGATGTAGTTGCGCAGCACCTGTTCGGCGCGCGCGTCGTCGGTGTGACGGCTCGAATACACGTAGCCGATGCCGCGCCGTTGGTGCAGGCCGATGTCCCAGGTCCATCCTGCCTCGTGCGCGGTGGAGATGGTGTAGGAGGGGATAGGCGCGTCCGGGCGTTCGTACGGCACCTGCATTGCCAGCGCGCGGTCGACGAACAGCACATCGTTGATGTTGCGGAATGACGTGCCCAGCGCCTCGCCGATCAGCGCCGCGCGGAAGCCGCTGCAATCGATGTACAGGTCGGCCGTCAGCGCGCCGGCCTCCCTGGTGTGCACCGCGCCGATGGCGCCGTCGGCGTCCAGTTCCACCCGATCCACCGTGGCCTGCACGTGGCGCACGCCCAGCGATTGCGCATGGGTGGCGAGCAGGACGGCGAACTTGCCGGCGTCGAAGTGGTAGGCGTAGTTCAGCGGCCCCATGAAGTCCGCATCGGCAGGGCGCTTGGGCGCGTGCGCGGCGTCGGCCACGCGCTTCTGCATGGTGGCTGCGGCGGCAAAGCTGATGTCCTTGCCGGCCAGTCCTTGCAGCCAGTAGGGCAGCAGCTCGGGGCCGCCGGGACGCTGGCTCGGCATGCTGAACGGATGGAAGTAGTGGTCCGCGCCGGGCGCGCCCGGTTCGCGCACCCAGTGATTGAAGCGGATACCCTGCTTGAACGTGCCGTCGCATTCTCGGATGAAGCGCGCTTCGTCGATGCCGATGGTGGCCAGCGTGCCGCGAATCGACGGGAAGGTGCCTTCGCCGACGCCGATGATGCCGATTTCCTTCGATTCCACCAGCGTGATGTTTACCGCGCCGTCCGCGCCGGTGCCCAGTTGCTTGGCCAAAAAACAGGCAGTCAGCCAGCCGGCTGTGCCACCGCCGACGATCAGCACGTTTTTCACGGCTTGGGTTGATAACGTTTTCATAGCAGCTTTGTCCCAGTAAAGCAGCTGCCCGATAGAGGTAGGCGGGCAATTGATACAACGCTGCTACAATTTTTAAATTGACATCCTGAAGTGCGATTATGTACCATGAAATCGATTTCACAAATATAGAAAACGATTTCAGAATAATTGAAAACGATTTCATGTTATATGAAATCGTTTTCGACGAAAAATGGTAGCACCGCCACGCTTGGCGCTCGCTACGCAAAAGGAGACTTAATGAATTTGCACGTCCCGCAGTCCGGTAAGCGACTGCTCACCCCGATTTCGCTCGCTATTTTCTCGCTGATGGCCGCCGCCCACGTCGCGCACGCCGCAGAAGCCCAGGTAACCCCGGCCGCCGAGCAGGCCGCGCCAGCAGATAACAGTAAGATCACCGAAGTATTCGTGACCGCAACCAAGCGCAGCACCTCGCTGCAAAAAACCCCGGTCGCCGTGACCGCGCTGAACGCCGCCGCGCTGGACGATAACCACGTGCAAACCATTCAGGACGTGGTCAACCTGGTGCCGGGCTTTTCGGCCACCGGCCAGGGCGACCATGGCGTCATCACCATGACCATGCGCGGCATCGGCAACGACTCGGCCAAGACCGAATACGCCGACCCGGAAGTGGCGTCCTTCGTCGACGGCATCTACTCGCCGCGTCCGGAAGGCGCGACCGCGCTGCTGTTCGACCTGGACGCGATTGAAGTGCTGCGCGGCCCGCAAGGCACGCTGTGGGGCCGCAACTCGACCGTCGGCGCAGTCAACATGCAGACCGTGAAGCCGGAAATCGGCAGCAACGCCGGCAACTTCGAGCTGGGCTACGGTAACTATTCCCGCCTGGGTGCACGTGGCGCAGTCAATCTGCCGATCAGCAGCACGATGGCGATGCGCGTTTCGGTAGTGCACGAGCAGCACGACGGCTACGTCGATTTCCAGGCGCCGAACATTCCATCGCTGGCGGCCCAGCAGGCTGCTGCTGCACCGGTCATCGCTGCATGGAACGCCGCCAATCCGGGCAACCCGATCGCCTTCCAGCCGATTAACCCGAACAACTATGTCCGCATGGGCAAGAAGTACAGCGCCCAGGACCAGAGCGCAGCGCGCCTGAGCTTCCTGTGGCAGCCGTCGGCCGACCTGAAGTGGAATATCTCGTACGAGCACTACATCGATCGCGGCACGCCAAGCATGAATTTGCTGCAGCAGCAGCGCCCGGGCCAGGATTTCTGGTCGGCGCTGATCGACACCGCGCCTAGCGTCGACCGCGAATCGAACTCGGTACGCAGCCGTGTCGACTACCAGGTCAATAACGATGTGGCGCTGGCCTATATCGCCGGCTATTCGCGCTTCAACGGTTCGTCGAGCTACGACCAGGACGGCGGCGCCAATCCGGCCACCAGCTTCACTACCGCCGGACCGGGCAGCGCTGGCTACCAGGCCAACAACACCGTGTGGTCCAAGTACACCACTTACAGCCATGAGCTGGAAATCATGTCGACCGGCAAGCGTGAAGTCGACTGGCTGCTGGGCCTGTACTACGCCAATGAAGACAACGGCATCCGCTTCGATATTCCGATCATGAACGGCACCGATCAGGGCACCGTCAGCTGGCAGGGTTCCTTCATCCAGCCGAAGGAAACCGTGGATTCGAAAGCCGCCTTCGGCCAGGCGACCTGGAACCTCAACGATGCCTGGCATTTGACCGGCGGCTTCCGCTACACCTCGGACAAGCGCGAGAACATCGGCGGCACCAACAACGAGTTCAGCAATCCGGGCGGCGCGCAATTGCCGCTCAGCCCATCGGTTGATCCGCTGGCGCCTGGCTCGGGCTTCCGCACCTACCAGCGCAACGACGGCGTCTACAAGGACAACAAGCTGACCGGCCTGGCGCGCGTCAGCTACGACATCGACAAGAACAATATGCTGTTTGCCTCGGTATCGACCGGCTACAAGTCCGGCGGCCTGCAGGATGGCGGCCGTCCATATGGTTCCGAAACGCTGACCAACTACGAGGTCGGTTCCAAGTCGACCTTCCTGGGCGGCAAAGTGCGCATGAATAACTCGGCCTACTACGAGAAATTCAAGGGCTTCCAGTTCAGCGCGCCGGTCACCAATCCTGACGGCACCCGCGGCCTGGCCACCAACAACGCCGAAGGCGCGAAAGTGTGGGGTCTGGAAACCGAGATCGCCGCCAAGATCACGCCGGTCGACCGCGTGCAGTTCACCGCCGCCTACACCAAGGCGACGCTGAAGCACCTGATCGGCGGCAGCAACGACTATGTGCTGCCGGCCTGCTCGGTGCCGGGCATCAGCACCTGCCTGGACGTCACTGGCAACAGCATGCCGCATGCGCCGAAATTCAGCGCGCAGCTGCAGTACCAGCATAGTTTCGAACTGGCCGACGGCACGCTGATCCCGCGCATCAGCACCCACTATGAAACCGCCAGCTGGCTGAGCGTGTTCAACCTGGGTGATCCGGATCGCCAGAAGGCATACAACCGTACCGACCTCGGCCTGCGCTATGACGCGCAAGCGAAATGGTACTTCGACGCCTTCGTCCGTAATGTGGAAGATGCGAAGATCAAGACCAGCGCCATGAATGCCAACGGCCCGTGGCAGGCGCAGTACCTGCCGCCGCGCACCTTCGGCATCAACGTGGGTCGCAGTTTCTAAAGAGTTTTCATGTAGTCCAGTGTTGTCTGTGGTTTTACAACCCCTTGCGCCTTCACCGGCCGAGGGGTTTTTTTTATGCGATACTCGGCGCATGACTGTCCTGCCGAGGTATCGATGCCTGTCCTGAGTGCCGTTCTTGCGGCAGCCCTGCTTGCCGCGCCGCCGTGCGTGGAACCGCCGCCCGATCCGTCCAACACCTACGATGCGCCGCACACGTATGCCAAGCTGGCGCGCGACTATCCCTTCATCCGCATCGCTGGCGACGACTTGCCGGCAGGCGTCAGCAAGACCGCCGACCTGGTATATGCGCAATATGGCGCGCGCTGCCTGAAGCTGGATATCTATCGTCCCGCTGCCACCGCCGTCCAGCAGCAACTGCCCGTGGTGGTGCTGGTGCATGGCGGCGGCTGGAAGTCCGGCTACCGTTCGGAGTTTGCGCCGATGGCGGTGCGGCTGGCACAGCAGGGCTATGCGGCGGTGACGCTCAGTTATCGGCTGTCCGGCGAGGCGCGCTATCCGGCGGCGGTGCAGGATGTGCAGGCGGCGGTGCGTTGGGTGCAGGCGAACGCGGCGCAGCATGGCCTCGATCCGCAGCGGATTGCGTTGGCCGGCGGGTCGGCAGGTGGGCAAATCGCCAGCCTGGCCGGCGTGACCATGGAGGGCGTCAAGGCCGTCATCAACATCGATGGCCTGTCCGACTTTACGTCCGAGCTGGCGCTCAGGCATGAAGATGATCCCAGTAAGAAACCGTCGGCGGCCGGCGCCTGGTTCGGCGGCCGCTATGCCGAGCAAACGGCGCTGTGGCAGCAAGCCTCGCCAATTCGCTACGTGCGGCCCGACATGCCGGCCATGCTGTTCATCGGCAGCGGCCAGCCGCGCTTTTCGGCCGGGCGCGAGGAGATGATGGCGAAGATGGCCAGCGCCGGGGTCGCCAGCGACAAGCTGGTCCTGGCCGGCACGCCGCATTCTTTCTGGCTGTTCGATCCGTGGCTGCAAACAACAGTCGACGCCAGCGTGGCTTTCTTGCATCAAAACTTGCCGTAGCTCATGCTAGTATTTAACGCTATGCACAAGACACTCTTTCTTTTGCTGGCATTGGTACTGGGGGCGGGCGCGCCACTGTGGGCGTATGCGGTGGAGCGGGTGGCGGTCGGCGCCAGCTTTAGGCATATCTACGAGCAGCGCGAGGACGGCAGCTGGCACGGCCTCGGCGTTGATGTCCTGCGCTTGCTGGCGGAGCGCGCCGGCGATACGGTGCGCTTCCGGCACTATCCCTGGCCGCGGGCGATCGCGATGGTGGAGCGAGCGCAGGCCGACATTTTGGTCGGGCCGTACAAATCGCCGGAGCGGCAGAAAAACCTGTCCTATACCGACCAGGCGTTTTATCGCGACCGCGTGCAGTTCTACGGCCGCCGCAATAACGTCGTGCCGTGGCGCGGCGACCTGGCGGCGCTGCGCGACCGGCGTATAGCTACAGTGCGCGGCTGGCATTATGGCGACCAGTTCGAGCGGGCACGCCGGCTGTTCGATATCAATGAAGTGCCGCAGCTGGAGAATGGCCTGCAAATGCTGGCGCGCGGCCGTGTCGATCTGCTGGCGACCAATGAGCGCAACATCAGCGGCCTGGCCGGCAACCTGCGCCTGCAGGATGCGGTGACGGTGCTGTGTCCCGACATTACGCAGCTGGACGGCTATCTGGCCTTTCCGCGCGATGCGCGGTATTCCGCCGTTCGCGACCGCTACAACGCGCTGTTCTCCGAGATGGTCCGCTCTGGTGAACTGGCCAGGCTGGGCGTACGCAACGGCGTACTGGTGCCGTCCGCAGACGGGGTTTCCCGCAGCGCCGCTGCCTGCACGGGACCGGCGCGGTGAAATCACATGCGCCAACCAGCTATCCTTTTGATACCTGCACCGCTGTTGAAGGCTAGAGGCCGCAGCAGTTGTGCGATCCGGAAAAAGAGTGAGCTATCGAACGTCCAGACGGGGTGATCTTGC
>Ga0308163_10004883_pt1 | contig 10458 bp, 9 predicted proteins | sample PhyTR1_FD_201037 | JGI IMG/M metagenome (GOLD analysis project Ga0308163, IMG submission 201037) | Phyllosphere microbial communities from UC Gill Tract Community Farm, Albany, California, United States - DLSLT.R1 | ecosystem: Host-associated > Plants > Phyllosphere > Unclassified | place: USA... | reverse complement strand
ACTGGCAAAATTCAGAATGCGAAAGAAGAAGGATTTTGGGAGTATTGGCACTCTACTGGAAATAAAGCTCGTGAAGGAGAATTTATTGATGGAAAACCAAATGGAACACATAAGTATTGGTTTGATGATGGAAGTTTGAGAGCGATTGGAAATTGGAAAAACGGAGTTTATGAAGGAAAATGGGAGATGTACAAAGTGCAAGGAAAAGAGAAAGTAATTCAAATTTATAAAGAGGGAAAACTGGTTGAGTAATTATAGTTAATTAAAATATTTAAAGTCGCAGAGTTTTCTTGCGACTTTTTTATTTCACAAAATTTAATTCAATATTTAAATCTTATCCTGACAAACTCCTGTCACAACCTCGCTGTACATTTGTATCAAATAAAAACAAACTATTATGAATGCAACAGCCACAGTCCTCAACTCACAACAACTTTTAATCCATTGGCAAGGCCACAGAAATCTGACAAGAAGAGTGATAGAAGCTTTTCCTGAAAAAGATTTATTCGAATTTTCAATCGGTAGGATGAGACCGTTTTCGAAATTGACGCTCGAACTTTTGGCAATCGGCGGACCAGCTTTGAAGTCGATTGTTGATGGAACAATTAATGAATTTGATGAAACTTTTAGCCCAACAACGAAATCGGAACTGCTTGAAAAATGGGATGAGCAGACGGAAGTGATCAATGAATATTTCAGCCAAATTTCGGAAGAACGTTTTCAGGAAAGTTTCAACTTATTCGGACAATATGAATTTCCAATCTATCAGAATGTTCTTTATTTTGTTGATAATGAGATTCATCACCGTGGACAAGGTTACGTTTACCTGAGAGCTTTGGGAATCGAGCCACCGTTTTTCTGGGAAAGAGAAAGATAAAAAGCAAAGAGCTTTCAGGATTTTCTGAAAGCTCTTTTTTTAACCACATAGGCACATAGGAGTATGCAATATGATTCCGAAAAAAGATTAAATAAGATAATGGTTAAATCTATTTAATTTGGATATTTTCCCAAAATAAACCTTACAAAACTACGTGTCTATGTGGTTAAATCTTTTAATCCGGTAAAATATTACTGAAGAATTTAACAATGTTTTCCTTCAGTTTTGCAAACGTTTCCGATGTCCCGAATTCCTTGTTATCATAACCAATCGGAAAACCTTTTTCCACATATTCGTTATTTTTACTCAATGTCAACGGTTGGAAATCCTGATTCACTTCGCCCAATTCATCGGTATGAATGTCCAGATATTTCACCGTGGAATTCTTGGAGAAATCCAGTTTTGTTAGATCGATTTTCTTAATTTCTTTCTTTAGATCTGACCGGAAAAATAAGTTCATATTCCTAGCGTCAATCACGGTTTGCCATTCTCCGGCGTGAACAGAATTTAGAATATTCCAGGCGTAATCTACTGGTTTTCCGTCGTATTTGTAATTTTGTAGCATAAAATAAGCGCGGTTGTAGCGGTCATCCCAATTTCCACTTTTCTCATAATCGAATTTCTCATTTCCACCCAGAAAATCAAATTGCTTAGCCTTGTCAAAATCCTTTTTGTATTGGTTGTTGCACAATAGCGGCATTGGCATTTCTTTGTCAGTCAGTACTTTGTATTTTCCGTCCAGCAAGGCAATTGTTGTTGCATTACCTTTCGCATCAGTCAGGAAAAAATGACTTCCCGCGGCATTTGGCCACCAATCGATGTTCGGACCTTTGCTCAGATTGTCAACGACTTCTTTTACGGTTTTATAATTATCCAATTGATACTGAATCCATTGTGCCCAAAACATATTGGGCTGTTTTGGATTGACAACTTTCGAAGTTTCTTCAAGATAAAGTTCAACCAGGAAAAGGCCTTTTTCATTCACGCCATAACAAGGGAAATCGTAACCCAAAAGATTGAAAGTCACTGATCCGTATTTCGAAGTCCATTGTTTTTTGGAATTCAAATTATCGGTGGTCAGATTTTCCCAGCTGATATTTCTTTTTAGGACGTCGCGTTTGTTCACGACAATCATTCCGGGCATCGTTTTCCAGTTTTCATTGAAGCCAACCACGCAATGGTCTTTTCCGCGTAACAGAAATGCGGAACAGGCGGAAAGTGCCGTAGAATAGGCGATTATCATTATTAGAAAACTTCGTAACAGTAAAGACTTCATATTTTTTAATTTAATTTTTTTGAGATATTTTGCACCAAGTCAGCCATTGTGTCTTTGAGATATTCAGGTTCAATGATCTCTGCATAATCTGCAAAGGTAATCAACCAACGTGGAAAACCCTCGTCAATCCAGCTCGTTTCGAAGGTTAGGAGCATTCCGTTTTCCGTTTCTTCATCTGCAATCCAACCATAATATTTCATCGAATGCATAATGTGAGGCATTATTTGTTTCTCGACCAAAAGCTTGACCTGAACTTTTTCCGTATTTGATTTTTGCTTGTAATCGGCGACTTTTCCATATTCCTGATGAAAAGGATTTTCGGTTTTAAAGATTTTCAAAATTCGATCAACACGGAATTGTCGGTAATCTTTCCGCATCGTACAAAACGCCATCACATACCAATAATTGAATTCATAAAAAATCCCAACCGCTTCAATAATTCTTTCTGAAGCTTCGGTTTTTGCACTTTCATAATTGATTTTCAGTTGTGTTTTCTCAGAAATACTTTCCAGAATGGTAGGAATAATATTTTTAATCGAATCCGTTTTCTCCGGCTGATAAGAATAGATGTTGATTTGATTTTCGATATCGGTCACCAGATTTTTCTCAGAATTTCGAAGGACAGATTTCACTTTTTCCATCGCCGAATTATAATGAGAACCAAGACTTTCGTGCGAGAAATTCTGCATCAGTTTTTCGGCTGTAATAAAACTCAACACTTCTTCTTTCGAGAACATCACAGGCGGAAGTTTGTAGCCATCCACCAAAGAATAACCCGAACCAGCTTCTCCAAAAATCGGAATTCCGGCATTTTCCAAAGTTTTGATGTCTCTGTAAATCGTCCTGACGCTCACTTCAAATTTATCCGCCAAATCCTGCGCCCGGACAATCGGTTTGCTTTGCAATTGCACAAGAATCGACGTGACGCGGTCTATTTTTTTAATGTAATGGTCTTCATTCATTTTTCTTCGTATTATCAATAGGAATGGGCTTTAGCCCATTTTAAAGATTTAATTATAGAAAGTTTTAAGAGTCTTGTAAAAATTATTTTACTATTTATTTTTAATTAATTTTTGTCTGCCCCAACCCTAAAGGGAGCAAAAATCAATTAAAAATTCTATCAAATTACTCCCTTTAGGGCTGGGGAAATAATTTGGTAGAATTTTAAACAGACTCCTAGCCAAAACTTACTTTAAATTTCGGCTAAAGCCAATTGAAAGCTAAGTCCTAATCATCGGGCTGAAGCCCGACGCAATTGATAAAATTAACCTTAAAATCTCATTCATCTTTGTAAGTTTTCACCAATCTATCAAGATTAAGACTTCTTGCAGACGCATCAAAAATTTCACGGTAAGTGCCATCTTTTTCGTACAATTCTTCGTGCGTTCCGTTTTCAACAACGGCACCTTTTTTCATCACATAAATCATATCCGAATCCAAAATTTGCGATAATGAATGCGAAATTATCACAACTGTTCGCCCTTGTTTTATAGCATCAAGCGAATTTTTGATTTGTTCCGTGGCGATGGCGTCGAGACTTGCTGTTGGTTCATCAAGGAAAATAATGGGCGGATTTTTCAGGAACAATCGTGCGATGGCAATCCTTTGTTGCTGACCGCCGGAAAGCTGCGTGGCGTCGTGGTTGTAAGCTTCCGGCAAATCCATAATCTGCTCGTGGAGATACGCTTTCGTCGCTGCTTCTTTTATTTCGTCAAAAGTAGCGTGGAGATTACCGTAACGTATATTATCCTCAATACTTCCTTTGAAAATGTGATTTTTTTGAAGCACCAAACCAAGGTCATCCCGCAGAAAGTCATTGTCAAAATCGTTCAGATTGTTGCCGTCCAAAAGGATTTCGCCGGAATCTGGTTCGTAAAATTTACAAAGCAAATTGATAATCGTCGATTTTCCTGCGCCACTTAATCCAACCAAAGCTGTCGTTTTTCCGTTTTCGATTTTCAGGGAAACGTTGTGAAGCGCTTTCATTCCGTTTGGATAAGTGAAATCTACATTTTTGATTTCGAAATTTCCTTTGATAGGAATATTGTTGATGGTTCCGTTCGGTTCGGTTTCTTCGTCGGCATTCAGAATTTCAAAATAACCTTCGGCGTAAATGAAGGCGTCATTCATATCATCGTAAATCCTGTGAAGCTGACGAATAGGCGCAGAAACGTTGTTGAACAGCATAATGTGAAGCATAATCGCACCAATCGTCATCTGCTGATCAAGAACTAAATAAACCGTCAAAAGGATAATCAAAACGACACCGAATTGCTCGATAAAAGTCTTCAAACCGTCGTAAATGAAGCTGGTTCGCCTTGTGTAAAGCTGGCTTTCCATCAGCTTCATCTGAAGATTGTACTGTTTGCTTCCTTCAAATTTTTCGCGGACAAAACTTTTGATCACCATTATGGAATTAATCAAATTTAAGAGTCCGGATGTTTTCTGTTCGCGTTGATTTCTGAGTGTCCGTCTTACGTTTCCTAATTTTTTTGCCTGTCTGGAAGTCACATAAAAATAAATCGGAATCACCATTGTAGAAACCAAACCGACGTAGATATTCTGCATATACATCACAATCAGCGCAATAATAGCCGTTGAAAAGAGCGGCAGAATATCGATGAAAAAATTCTGAACAAGTTTTGTGAGGCTTTCAATTCCCCGGTCGATTCTGATTTGAAGTTTTCCGGATTCGTGGTTTTCATCGTTGTAATAGGCGATTCTGTAAGTCAGGATTTTGTTGATAGCTTCTTGTGCTAACTCAGAACTGACATTGATTCTGATTTTTTCACCATAAAATTTTTGTCCAAACTGAATAAAAATATTAGCCAGTTCTTTTCCTAAAAGGATAATTGAAATTAAAGTCAAAACGTGGATTCCTTCCTTCATCGGATCGGGAAGTTGTGTCAGTTTTGTCACTTCGTCCACCGTATATTTCAAAACCAAAGGATTGACCTGAGCGAACAAAGCGCCGATGAAAGTCAAAGCTAAAGTCACGAAAATCATCGTGCGGTAAGGCTTGATGAAGCGTCGCAACTGCTGATAAATATGAATGAGATTGGTGGTTTTTTGAAATGGCTTTTTCATTATAGCAATTTAAGAATTAATTAAGAACTTATAAAATGCTATATTTTTGTTTCAGTGCCTAAACAAAAAAAGACCGATGGATTCATCGGTCTTTAATAATTGGTTGGATCTTTTTTACTTTGATACGATAATATTCTTATTTGTGGTTTTGCCCTCCTGATCTGTGATTTGCAATATGTAGGAACCGGAAGGTAAACTGCTAACATTTACGTCTGTTAAATGCTTATTGATGTTGGGAAGTTCTATAACGATTCTGCCGGCATAATCAATTAAGACGAGTTTTGCGATCTTTTTTGCATTATTTACGGTGATTTTTTCGGAAGCAGGATTCGGGAAAATGCTCAATTTTTCAGCAGCAGTCTCATTTGTCGCTAATGCTTTGGAAAGATTAACAGTGAAATCCAATACAATCCCAAAATCATAAGTATCACAAGCGCTTTCTACCGGGACGGCGTAGTTGGAACGCATTCTCATAAGATGAGTACCTTCGGTTGCATTTTCGGGAATGGTAATATTAAAATTATATGGCGTTTCTTTTTCCGGGCAGTTGGCGTTTTTTAAAATATACTCGTCTGGGGTAAATTCCAGATTATCATCATAATCTATCCAAACGGCAACATAATGGTTTATATATGTTGAAGTCACGGTCAAAGGATAGGTTTGGCCTATTTTCAGATCGTGTATTTTATCTTTCAGATTCAAATATGAAGTTCCGTCGGCAGGACACTGTATGTCATCAACCTGTATGTTGCTGAGAGCCCAGTTGGAGATCCTATCCATACTACAGCCCTGGGTATAGAGAGTCTCTGTACACAATTTGGGCACTTTGTTTTCTACCGTTTTGACGGTGCAGTCATATTGTGGTTTCTGATCGCTTGCCAGGGTAGTGCATGCGGAAAAATTATAAATGCCATAATTTTTGAGATCAGCCTTCACAGGTAAAGTAAAGTTTACTGATTTGTCACTTTCAATAGTGCCGGCATAGATCCCATTGTAGTTCTGATTGTCCCAGGTTACAGAATAGGGAATATTGGACTGCGTTTGAGTACCATAATTTTTTATATCGATGTTTATCTCTTCTTCACCCAGATTGGCTCCTGTAATTGGATTGATGATTGCTGAAACTCCTATATCATTTCCTTCTGTTAGTGGTGCTTTCAGGTGTCCCGATATGATCCAGTTTTTGTTGAGAAAAGAAAATTTACTCCAGTTTTGTCCGTCTAACGATCTCCAGTTTCCCAAACCGTTTTTCATAGGTCCGGTATCAGTACCTATGCATCCTGTGGAAGGGCTGTTCGTCACTTCATAACCGATCCATAAGTCTTGTCCGGATATGACGATGGGTGTATCCAGTTCAATTCTGACGAGTTTTCCTAATATGGGGATGGTTGCGGGAGAGATGACCTTTGAAAACAGGATAGGTCCGGGTTTTAGCTCGGTGCCTTGTCCGTAGATTTTAAGTTCCAGATGAACCGGTGTGGTTGCAATATAAATTTCAACATAATCCAGAGCCCAGGATTGATATGCCGTCATCTGACTGGCAGGAAAATAGTGAGCAACATGATTGGATGCGCCGTTCAAAGGGCCAAAATTTCCGTTGCTGACGCCTGTATCCTGATGTATCTTTTTTTCATACCCATTATCCTGGCTGAAAAAAGATTGGAAGATCATTAATAATAAAAAGCACAAGCCTTTTGTCCAGAATCTGGCGGCATAGATAATTTTTGATTTCATAAGAATTGTTTTGTGAGATTATGCTGCAAATTGGGCAGATTATTCAAATGAAATGTAAAAAAGCGCCTTACATAACTTATACAGCTGTTTTTTTTGACCTATACATTACCTGTACAATCTTCGTAAATCCGTAGTCAGAGCGCTTTTGGGTTATGATTCAGTTGTGACAAAAAAGTCGTGAGATTGGTCTGCTGATTTGTTATGCCCAGTTTTTTTCTAAGACGGTATCTGGAGATCTCTATTGTTTCTACTCTTTTTCCGGTAAGTTCAGCAATATCTTTTGAAGAAAGGTTGAGCCTGATAAAGGCAGCTGTTTTAATCTCGTTGGGAGAAAGATTCGGAAATCTCTGGCTCAATTCATTGTAAAAAGAGGTATGCACTTCTTTAAATCTGAGTTCAAAATCCTTCCAGATATCTTTTTCGTGATCTTTTTTGAGATCCCGAATGATGCAATCCAAGCTTTGCAAGGCCTGATCACTGGTTACAAGATTCTTAATTTCCAAAAGTTTGCTTATGAGATCCTGACTGAGAGTTTTACTTTTCATCATAGACATCACATTCAGTGTCAATTCTTTATTTTTAAGTTCCAGATCCTCCTCCAAAACCTCCTTCTCCTTCACAGTCTTTTTCCTCCTTTTCTCGATATAGATATACATCAGAAAAATGAAAATGACGACACACAGTATACAGATGACCGCGCCAATAATAAAGATGTATTTTTTGCTCTGTTTTTTAATGACAGCCTGCTGTTCTGCCTTTTCCAACTGGTAAACCATCTCCAACTGAGCTATTTTAGTAAGATCCTGGCCAGATTCCAAACTATCTCTCAGTTTATAATACAATAGTCCAGAATGATCAGCATTTTCAGCATTTGCTTTTTTGTCGATCTTATAAAGTCGCTCCGCTGCAGGAATCTGAACGGGAAGTAGGTTTAGTTTCTTGCCCAGATCAAACACTTTCTGGGCATACGCTCTGCTTTTTTCAGGATCGCCTGTTTCTTCATAATAATGTGACAAATTCAGATAGGTTGTCGCTAGCTGCATTTGGGAATCAGATTTTTCAAAAATAGATTTGGCCTTCATGTAATAATTTAGAGCCATCGTGTAATCTCCAAGAGAAAGAAATACCTCTCCCAAAGTACTGCAGCTCATGCCAATCTTGATTTCATCTCTCAACCGGCTATTGATTTTAAGAGATTCTTCAAAATATTTTTGGGCGATGCTGTAATTTTTCTGTTCCAGATTGAGGTAGCCGATGTTGTGCAGAGCCGTCGCTATGGATACAGAGTCACCGGCGTTTTTAGAAAGAAAAAGAGATTTGTTATAAAAATAAGTCGCTTTGGAAACGTTTTTTTGATCAGCAAAAGCATTTGCAATATTATTTAAACTTTGTATTTGACCCTTTGAATTTTTTTGCTTTTCATAAATTTTCAAAGCTCTGAAAGCATTATCGTTGCTCTTTTCAAAATAACCAATTTCATAATAGATCAGGCCCAAAATGCGGATCGCATCTGCTTCTTCGATGGCATTGTGATTTTCAGAAGCTATTTTTTCTGATAGTTTTGCGTTTTTTATAGCAGCATTATACTGATTTGATTTCCACATTTTTTTAGCAACAGTAAGGTAATGTGCCGCTGTCATTTTCTTTTCCTCAGGTCTTTTATTTTGTAATTCTCCAGATATACTTTTAGTGATAAAAGCGGACTTTGCATCAACCCATCCAGCCTTAATGCTGCAAAAGCAAAAATTAAAGCACATAAATACCAATACTGTTACGAACTGAAACCTCATAAAGTTTTATAATTAAATTGTTAATTATCAGGCTAATCTACTATTTTATTCTAGTAGGCTGATTAAAAATATTCCACTTTACTGTCTTTTTTTAATTTTTAAGAATTTTATTCGTTGCGGTTTTGTCTTGAAAAAAGCTCGCATCTTCAATTTTTATGACGATATAATATTGGTAAAGACAGACAGAATTAATAAAATAAACATTAATTTTAGCAGATAATCTTTCTGGATGAAAATATATACAAAAACCGGCGACAAAGGCGAAACCGGACTTTACGGCGGAAGCAGAATCTCCAAAGCCAGCGCAAGGGTAGAATCCTACGGCAACATCGATGAGCTGAATGCCAACATTGGCGTGGCAAAATCTCATATTGATGATGAAGATGTGATTTCTCAACTTAAAAAAATCCAATTTGACCTTTTTACAGTTGGTTCCGAAGCATCTACGCCAATTGATAAATTGTTTTTGGCTAATGGAAAAGCGAGATTGCCACTGGTGATTTCAGACCAAGAAATCGAAGAATTGGAACTTTGGATGGACGCGATGGAAGAGAAAGTGGAGCCTTTGCAATATTTCATTTTGCCAGGCGGTGGAAAAGCAGCGACGTTTCTTCATGTTGCCAGAACAGTCTGTAGACGAGCGGAACGCAGTTTGGTTTTCCTGAATCAATCGGAAGAAGTGCGACCGGAAGTCATCAAATATCTGAATCGTTTGTCGGATTATCTATTCGTTTTGGCAAGATATGTTTCGAAACTGAATAATGAGGCTGAGGAATATTGGAATCCGAATGATAGAAGTTAAGAGAATGAAATACGTAGTTTTGATTTTTATAGTTGGGTTGTTGGTTTTTGTTATTGGAATTCTCGTTAAAATCACACATTGGAGTATTTTTGGGTTTTCTGGAAATATAATGCTAGCAATTGGAACATTTTTACAAATTATAGGCGGTTTATTGCTTTTGTATAACTTAGTTTTTGCCAAAAAAATCAATGATTTATAAGATGAAAAAAGCCTTACTTTTCATCAACGGAGAACCGCCGAAAGAATTCCCCAATCTGTCAGATTATGAGTTGATTGCTTGTACAGACGGCGCTTTTCATTATTTGAAAAAGTTGAATTTTCCTTTAGAGAAGTTGGATTTTATTTCCGGCGATTTTGATTCATTTAATTTGGAAACGCTTCGAGAGCCTCAGCGTGACAGCTTTGAAATTATCGAAACGCCCGACCAGAATAAAACAGATTTCCATAAAGCTTTGGAATTAATTCGAGAAAAAGGCTTTGAAAGTATCGATGTTTATGGTGCAAGTGGAGGCGAACAGGATCATTTTCTGGGGAATTTGAGCGTCGCTTTTTTCTTTAAAGATCAATTGAATCTGAGATTTTTTGATAATTATTCTTCATATTATTTTATTCCTAAAGAATTCTCAATTTCGGGTGTTAAAAATAAACTGATTTCATTATTGCCTTTCCCAATTGCGAAAAACATTGAAACCAAAGGATTGAAATGGCCTTTGTACAACGAAAATTTAGTTTTTGGAGAGAGAATTGGGACAAGAAATATCGCAGAAGATCAGGACGTTTCCATTAAGTATAAAGAAGGTGATATGTTGATTTTTGTTGGGAAATGATTCATCATTTTTTATAGAATTATTAACGCAGAAATTCAGTTTATTTCATCATTTTTGTACCGTAA
>Ga0308163_10004876_pt1 | contig 10471 bp, 10 predicted proteins | sample PhyTR1_FD_201037 | JGI IMG/M metagenome (GOLD analysis project Ga0308163, IMG submission 201037) | Phyllosphere microbial communities from UC Gill Tract Community Farm, Albany, California, United States - DLSLT.R1 | ecosystem: Host-associated > Plants > Phyllosphere > Unclassified | place: USA... | reverse complement strand
GATGCCGGAGCCGGGCGACGCGCGAGTCAGGCGCCGGGCGCAGGCCCGTCGGTCGGCTCCGGTTCGGTCGGCAGTGACTCCTCGAGATCCTCGAGGACGGTCTCCTCTTTCTCGTCGACCGTCTTCTTGCCCGGATCGCGAGGGATGGGATGTTCGTTCGTCATACGTTCCTCCTTCTGTGGTGGGGTCGTGTTCACATGCCGCGACTACGGTGTCGCGGCGTCGACCACATTCTGTACGAGCAGCGCCCGAGTCATGGGGCCCACTCCGCCCGGAACCGGCGAGAGGAAGCCGGCGACCTCGGCTACGCCGGGATCGACGTCACCGCGAAGCCGAGCCTTGCCCGTCTCTTCATCGACGACTCGGCTGATGCCCACGTCGAGAACTGCGGCGCCGGGCTTGATCCATTCGGCTTTGATGAGACCCGGCACGCCGACAGCCGCGATGACGATATCGGCTCGGCGCACCTCCGCCTCCAGATCCCGCGTGCGCGAATGCGTGAGCGTCACCGTGGCGTCGATTCCCTTGCGTGTGAGCAAAAGCCCGAGCGGACGACCGACCGTGAGGCCGCGACCGACGATCACCACGTGCTGACCGCTCAGCGGAACGTCGTATCGACGGAGGATCTCCACGATTCCGGCTGGCGTGCAGGGTAGCGGAGCCGGACGCCCGGCGCTCGACGCAGGATCGACCGTGAGCACGAGGCGGCCGAGGTTGGTCGGGTGCAGACCATCGGCATCCTTGGCCGGATCTATGAGCTCGAGCATGGCGTTCTCGTCGATACCGTTCGGCAGCGGGAGCTGCACGATATAGCCCGTGACGAGAGGGTCTGCGTTCAGCGCGGCGATGGCGTCTCGCACGTCTTGCTCGCTCGCCGTGGCCGGAAGATCCACTCGGATCGACTCGATGCCCACCTCGGCGCAGTCGCGGTGCTTGCCCGCGACGTATGAACGGGATGCGGGATCGTCTCCGACCAGGAGCGTTCCGAGGCCCGGGTAGATGCCCTGCTCCTTCAGCTCTGCGACGCGCTGCGCGAGTTCCGACTTGATGGCCGAGGCTGTGGCGACGCCGTCGAGGACGACGGCCGTCACTGGACGAGTCCCGGGTAGAGGGGGAACGCCTCGGTCAGGGCGGAGACGCGGGTGCGCAGCGCAGCCGTGTCTGCGCCCGGCTTGAGCGTCTCGGCGATGATGTCGGCTACCTCGGTGAACTCGACGTCACCGAATCCACGGGTCGCGAGCGCGGGCGTTCCGATGCGCAGACCGGAAGTCACCATCGGAGGTCGAGGATCGAACGGCACGGAGTTGCGGTTGACGGTGATGCCGACCTCGTGCAGCACGTCTTCGGCCTGCTGGCCGTCGAGGGGCGAGGTGCGCAGGTCGGCGAGAACGAGGTGGACCTCTGTTCCGCCGGTGAGAACGTCGAGACCGCCGGCGCGCGAGTCTTCGGCCGTGAGGCGCTCGGCGACGATGCGCGCGCCGTCGATGGTGCGCTGCTGGCGGTCACGGAATTCGGGCTCGGCGGCCAATTTGAACGCGGTCGCTTTGGCGGCGATCACGTGCATCAGCGGACCGCCCTGCTGGCCGGGGAAGACGTTCGAGTTGAGCTTCTTCGCCAACTCGGTGTCGCGGCTGATGATGAAACCGGAACGCGGACCACCGATGGTCTTGTGCACGGTCGACGAGACGACATCGGCGAAGGGCACCGGTGACGGGTGGAGTCCTGCGGCGACGAGCCCGGCGAAGTGAGCCATGTCGACCCAGAGCTTGGCGCCGACCTCGTCGGCGATGGCGCGGAAGGCAGCGAAGTCGAGGTGCCGCGGATACGCCGACCATCCGGCGATGATGACCTGGGGGCGGTGCTCGAGCGCCTTGTCGCGCACCACGTTCATGTCGACGAGGAACGTCTCGGGGTCGACCCCGTACGCGACGGCGTTGTAGAGCTTGCCCGAGAAGTTGAGCTTCATGCCGTGGGTGAGGTGGCCGCCGTGGCTCAGCTCGAGTCCGAGGATGGTGTCCCCGGGAGTGGCGATGGCCGAGAGGACGGCCGCGTTGGCGGTGGCCCCGGAGTGCGGCTGCACGTTGGCGTACTCGGCTCCGAACAGACTCTTGGCCCGAGCGATGGCCAGCTCCTCCGCGATGTCGACGAACTCGCAGCCGCCGTAGTAGCGGCGCCCCGGATAGCCCTCGGCGTACTTGTTCGTGAGAACCGATCCCTGCGACTGCAGCACGGCACGCGGAACGAAGTTCTCGCTGGCGATCATCTCGAGCGTGTCGCGCTGGCGACCGAGTTCTTTCTCGAGAACGGCGTAGATCTCGGGATCGACTACCTCGAGAGGTTCGTTGAACGAGGAGGACGTGTGATCAGACAAGGCTGGCTCCTAAAAGTGACAGAAACGGAAATGTAGCCGCCGCGCTAACGACGGGGTGATGCAGTATCCGGATCGACCCAGGCGCGCGGCCGAATTCGTGTCAGTCGCTTCCCGATGGTGACCATCTGAACGCCAGTTGCGACAGAAGGAAGCCTACAACAGCCATCCGGTAAGATTTCTGGTACAAGTGGCGTCATAGACGCCACCCTCGCGTGTCCATAAACGTGAGGGGGGAATGGGGACCCCTGCAGTCCTGTTCCATTTCCCCTTGATAAAAGGAGTGTGCGCCCGATGGCCGCCCACCTCGATCCGCACTCCCGCCCGCTCAGCGACGCCTCTGACATGGAGTTGGTCGACTACACCCGCGAGGGCAATTCGGCCGCGTTCGGCGAGCTGTGGGTCCGCCACTCCCAAGCCGGCCGGGCCGTCGCACGAAGCCACCGCTTCGACGCAGACGATCTCCTCTCCGAGGCATTCGCCCGCGTCTTCCAGGCCATCTCCGCGGGTGGCGGACCGACAGCGGCTTTCCGCCCCTACCTCTTCACGACGATCCGCAACGTGTCGATGCAGTGGGCCCGAGCCAAGAGCGCAGACGCCAGCGAAGATCTCGACCTCATCGCCGATCCGTCGACAGAAGAAGACGCGTCTCTCCGCGCGCTCGACAAGAGCCTCACGGTGAGTGCGTTCCGCAGCCTGCCCACGCGTTGGCAAGAGGCGCTCTGGTATAGCGAGGTCGAGCAACTCACCTCGGCAGAGATCGCGCCGCTCCTCGGGATGAAGGCCAACGCCGTCTCGGCTCTGACCTACCGTGCGCGCGAGGGCCTCCGCCAGGCCTGGATCCAGGCGCATCTTCAGCGCACGACAGACCCCGAGTGCGCGGTAGCCATCGAGCGACTGGGGTCGTTCACCCGCGGTACTCTCGGCCCGCGAGAATCGAAACGCGTACGCGAGCACCTCGAGGGCTGCACCTCGTGCTCCATCGTCGCAGACGAGGCGCGCCATGTCGGATCACGCCTCGCGCTCGTCCTTCTGCCCCTGGCTGCCGGCGTCTCGGGAGCCGCGGGGTTCCTGTCATGGCTGCAAGCGGGCAGCGGAACGGCGGGCGGCATGGCGGCTGCGGCGTCGATGCCCAGCAACCTCGGCGGAGGCTCAACAAGCACGATCGGGTCGAGCGGCGGCGCCGCCTCCGCCGGTGCGGGTGGAATGGGAGCGGGGCTCGGTGCCGCGGGCATCGTAGCGAGCGTCGTCGGTTCGCTCGCCTTGGCCGCCACGGTCGTCGCGGCGGTGACCCTCGGACCGGCACTCTGGAACGCACCTGCAAGCACGACCGCAGATCCGGGCAGCTCATACTCTGACTCGGGTGACCCTGCGACCGATGCCGGCAATGTCGCCGCGGCTCCGACCTCCGAGCCGCAACCGAGCAGCCCACCGGCGCCGCCGGCCGAAGCTGCTCCGTCGCCCGACGAGTCCACTCCCCCGGCACGGTCGACAGAGCCGAACCCCTCGGTTCAGCCGGAACCCGTCACGGCGCCCGAGCCTGTCGACGCGCCGACGGCCCCTACGACGCCTACGGTGCCTACGACGCCTACGGTGCCTGCGGTGCCGGTCGTTGTGCCGACGACGCCGCCCGTCGATCCGAAACCAGACCCGGCCGTTCCCACGGTCACCGTTGTGCAGACCGCCGACCAGCTGACCTTCCCCCTGTTCAGCGGCACGGCCGAGGCCCTAGCGACTGTGCAGATCCTCGATGCCGACGGCAGCGTGCTCGTATCCACGTCCGCAGACGGTGCGGGCGCCTGGTCCATCTCCGATTTCGGCTCCAGCATCACGGGCGATCCGTCGGGTCGGGAGGTGGTCGTGCGGCAGGTCGTCGACGGCGTTCCGTCGCAGCCGAGCGCACCCGAGCATCTGGTGGTCCTCGACGCGCCCGCCATCCAGAACCCCGTCGAAGGGTCGACGATCGCAGTCAGCGACGTCTACGACGTGATTATCGTCGGAGCACCCGGCGCGAGCATCCAGCGCATCGTCAACGGCGAGGTGCGCAGCGACATCCACGCGCTCGATGCTGCGGGCGTGTGGTCGCAGACGTACGGCTCCGACGAGCCGGGGCCCGTCGCACTCGGCATGCGTTACGTCGACCCGGAGTCAGGACGATACGGCCTGACTCGGCTCGTCTCGTACACGATCAGCTGACGCGAGCGGCTTTCCGTCGCGATGTGACCTCCGCAGCCACCAGAAGCGCGCCGGCCAGGGCCAGCGTGATGAGGTAGGCGACCGGCAACGACGTCAAGCCGAATCCGTCGAGCAATGCCGCGCCCACGAGCGCTCCCCCGCCGATGCCGATGTTGAACGAGGTCGAGTAGAAGGCGCTGGCCGTATCGCGGATGTCGACCGACGCGACGTGCAGAAGACGGGCGCCGAGGAGCGGCGGCAGTGTTCCGAAGACGAGTCCCCACAGAACGAACGCCGGGATCGCGACGACGGGGTTCGCCGAGAATGCCGCCATGACACTGACGGAGACCGCGGTCACCGCCACCCCGAGCACGACGCCCAAGGTGGGCCGACGACCGAACACCGTGCCGGCGAGCAGAAGCCCTCCCGCACCCGCCAGCCCGAAGATCGCGAGCAGCAGGCCCACGTGACTGGAATCGACGCCGAGTTCGCCCGTGAGATACGGAGCGATGAAGGTGTAGAACGAGTAATGCCCGATCATGATGACCGCGGCCAGCAGGCACAGCAGCGCCACGGCGGGAACCGTCGCATCCAGCTTTCGCCGGCCCGACGGATGCCGTTCGAGCAGCGCGTCGGACTTGGCCGGGCGTTCGACTCGGGGCAACAGCCAGAGCATCAGCGCGGCGCCGATGATGCAGAGAACGGCGATCGCGCCGAAGGCACTGCGCCACCCGATCGCCTGGCCCAGAACCGTGCCGAGCGGCACTCCGAGCACGAACGCCAGGGTGCCGCCGCCCGTCGTGATGGCGACGGCCCGGCCGAGGTACTCCTTGGGAACGAGGTACCCCGAGTACGCGCCCATGACGGCCCAGAAGAGTCCGTGCGCCATGCCGCCGACGATGCGCGCCCCCACGAGGATCTCGAAGGTCGGCGCGATGGCGGTGACCGCGCTCGAGAGAGAGACCACGATGAGAACGAGGACGATGAGGCGGTGCCGCGACACGTTGCGGGTCAGACGCGACAGCGGGATGCTCGTGAGCACCACGGCGAACGCGAAGACCGAGACGAGAAGGCCGATCTGCGATTCACCGACCCCGAGCTCGGTGCTCATCTCGGGCAGGAGACCCGTGGGCAGCATCTCGGCGGTCACCGAGAGGAAGACGGCCGAGGCGAGAACGAGGAGTCCTCCCCACGGAAATGGACGCCCGGGTGCGCCCGAGGGAACGACGGCGACAGGAGAGGTGAACGGCTGAGTCACTGAGAAAGAACGAACCAAACTAACGAAAGAAGGCGAACAGAGGCGGCGTCACGCCGACCTGACGAGGGCGGCATCGGAAGGATCGGACGACGCCGCACGACGGGGGTATCGACCTCAGGAACCGATGACGACGTCGTGCATGCCCGGGGCCGAACGAGATCCGTCGGCCACCCGCTAGTGTATCGGGAGGCAGAATCGGATGGAAGAGGCGAGAGCGTTGACGAGTTCCCATTGGGTGTTGACCTTCGTGTGCGCCGACCTTCCCGGCATCGTGCACGCCGTGAGCGGCGCGGTCGTGGAGTCGGGCGGCAACATCACCGAAAGCCAGCAGTTCTCGAGTGCCGACACGGGCCGTTTCTTCATGCGCCTCCAGGTCGAATCCGACTCCGATCGATCCGTCTTCGAAGCAGCCCTCGCTCCCGTGATCGAGCGCTACGACATGGACTGGCAACTCGACGTCGTCGGTCGCCCGCTGCGCACCCTCGTTCTCGGATCCACCGCGGCGCACTGCCTCAACGACCTGCTGTTCCGGCAGCGTGCGGGCCAGCTCGCCGTCGATATCCCGCTGGTCTTGAGCAACCACTCGGTTCTCGCCGAGCTGGCCGGGTTCTACGGCGTCGCGTTCGAGTCGATGCCGGTCACGGATGCCGCGGGCAAGGCTGCCTTCGAGCGTCGGGTTCTCGAGGTGGTCGAGCAGCACGACATCGAACTCGTCGTGCTCGCGCGGTACATGCAGATCCTCTCCCCCGAGCTCTGTGCCGCGCTCGCCGGCCGGGCCATCAACATCCATCACTCTTTCCTGCCCGGATTCAAAGGCGCGAATCCCTACAAGCAGGCCCACGCCCGCGGCGTGAAGCTCATCGGCGCGACGGCGCACTTCGTGACGAGCGATCTCGACGAGGGCCCGATCATCGAGCAGAACGTCGTGCGGGTCGACCACTCACGAACAGCCGCGGAACTCGTCTCGATCGGTCAAGACGAGGAGAGCCGCACGCTGACCCAGGCCGTCAAGTGGTTCTCGGAGCACCGGGTACTGCAAGACGGCGCCCGTACGATCATCTTCCGCTGAGACGGTCGGTACGCTGGGAAGCGTGAATTCCGAGACAGAGACCGCCGCCGGCAGAATCGGCATAGCCGACGTGATCCGGTTCGTCCTCGAACTGTTCGCTTTTGTGAGCCTCGGCATCTGGGGGTTCCTCGCCTGGCCCGGCCCGTGGCTCAATATAGTGCTCTGCGTCGCCACTCCGCTCTTCGCCATCCTCCTGTGGGCGCTGTTCCGCTCCCCTCGAGCGGTGGTGAAGCTCGATGCGTTCGGTAAGGCACTCATCGAGATCCTCATCATGGGGTCTGCGGCTCTCGCCTGGCTGATGCTCGGGCAGCCGATCATCGCGGTGGTCTTCGGCCTGGCCGCGACCATCAGCGGCGTGATCTCGGGCCGTAGAGAACTCAGCTGATGCTGCTTCACGGCGCTCGCAAGCTCGACGCCGACGGAATCGTCGACGACTTCTGGATGCTGCTCGTCGGCGACACGATCGCCACGACGGGCACCGGCGACAGCTGGCAGGCTCTGGCGCCGTCGGTGGCCGAGAACGCGAGGGTCGATGCACGCGGCCACTGGCTGACTCCTGGATTCATCGACCTCCACGCGCACGGTGGAGGGGGCGCCTCGTTCGACGACGGCGCAGAGGCGATCGGCACGGCTCTCGCCGTGCACCGCGCGCACGGCACCACGCGGTCGGTGCTCAGCCTCGTCACGAATCCCCTCGATCTCCTGACCGAGAACCTCCGCGGTATCGCAGACCTGGCGTCCCGCGACCCGCTCATCCTCGGGGCCCATCTCGAAGGTCCTTTTCTTTCTCCCCTGCATTGCGGCGCACACGAGCCTCACCACCTGATCGAGCCTGAGGCGGCATCCGTCGAGGCGCTGCTGCAGGCATCCGGTGGCACCCTCAGACAGGTGACGATCGCGCCCGAGTTGCCGGGCGCACTCGGCGCCATCGACCGATTCGTGAACGCGGGCGTCGTCGTCGCCGTGGGGCACACCGACGCGGGGCTCGACGCCACCAGAGAGGCGTTCGATCGTGGCGCCACGGTTCTGACCCACGCGTTCAACGCCATGCGGGGCATTCACCACCGCGCGCCCGGCCCGGTCATCGCGGCATTCGAAGACCCGCGGGTCGCACTCGAACTGATCCTCGACGGCGTGCACGTTCACCCCGAAGTCGTTCGGCTCGCCTTTCTGGCTGCGCCTCACCGCATCGTTCTGGTCACTGATGCCATGGCCGCGGCGGGGTCAGCAGACGGTCGATATCGCCTCGGATCGCTCGATGTCACCGTGACGAACGGCGAGGCGATGCTGAGCGGCACCGACACCCTGGCGGGGTCGACCCTGACCCAGGACGCCGCCCTGGCCAACACGATCGAACTCGCTCAGGTCGATCCCGTTCTCGCCGTTCGGGCGGTCACCGCAAGCCCCGCCCGGGCGCTCGGGCTCGACGAGCGACTGGGCTATCTGCGGCCCGGCTTTGCGGCCGACGCCGTTCTGCTCGACGATCGGTGGCGAGCGACGACGGTGTTCGCGAACGGCCTCCGCCTGGTGTGACGACAGACCGGTCGTCTCTTCGGGTCGTCGACGCGGCACAACAGAATCGGCGCCGTGCGTTCCCGAGGGAAGGCACGGCGCCGATCAGTTCATCGAGTGTCGCCTAGGCCAGACGGGCCGCGAGGTTCTTGTCGAGCGTGTCGAGGAACTCCTCGGTGGTCTCCCACTTCTGCTCGGGTCCGACGAGAAGCGCGAGGTCCTTCGTCATGTGCCCGGCCTCGACGCTCTTGATGACGACGTCTTCGAGAGTCTCGGCGAACTCGGCAAGGGCCGGGTTGCCATCGAGCTTTGCGCGGTGCGACAGACCGCGGGTCCAGGCGTAGATCGAGGCGATGGGGTTGGTCGACGTGGGCTTGCCCTGCTGGTGCATGCGGTAGTGGCGCGTGACCGTGCCGTGCGCGGCCTCGGCCTCGACGACCGATCCATCGGGCACGCTGAGCACGCTCGTCATCAGGCCCAGCGAGCCGAAGCCCTGGGCGACGGTGTCGCTCTGCACGTCTCCGTCGTAGTTCTTGCACGCCCAGACGTAGCCGCCCTCCCACTTCATGGCCGAGGCGACCATGTCGTCGATGAGGCGGTGCTCGTAGGTGAGACCGGCGGCCTCGAACTTCTCTTTGAACTCGGTCTCGAAGATCTCCTCGAAGATGTCCTTGAAGCGGCCGTCATAGGCCTTGAGGATCGTGTTCTTCGTCGACAGGTACACCGGGTAGTTGCGGGTCAGGCCGTAGTTCAGGCTCGACCGGGCGAAGTCGCGGATCGAGGCGTCCTGGTTGTACTGCACCTGTGCGATGCCGTCGTCGGGAGCGTCGTAGACCTCGAACTTCATCGGCTCCGAGCCGTCTTCGGGCGTGAACTCCACAGTGAGCTTGCCCTTGCCCTTGAACACGAAGTCTGTGGCGCGGTACTGGTCACCGAAAGCGTGACGACCGATGATGATCGGCTTGTTCCAGCCCGGCACCAGACGCGGGATGTTCGAGATGATGATGGGCTCGCGGAAGATGACGCCGCCGAGGATGTTGCGGATAGTGCCGTTCGGCGACTTCCACATCTTCTTGAGGCCGAATTCCTCGACGCGCGCCTCATCGGGCGTGATCGTGGCGCACTTCACGCCGACACCGTGCTTCTGGATGGCGTGGGCTGCGTCGATCGTAACCTGGTCGTCGGTCGCGTCGCGGTTCTCGATGCCGAGGTCGTAGTACTCGAGATCGATGTCGAGGTAGGGATGGATCAGAGTGTCCTTGATCGCCTGCCAGATGATTCGTGTCATCTCGTCTCCGTCGAGTTCTACGACGGTTCCTTCAACCTTGATCTTGGACAACGGCCACTCCTTCGCGTGTTTTCGGACTGCTCCACAGCTTAGCTGTTCGCCGATATATCTCTACGTCGAGATATATATCTCTTCCCAGATATGAAAGTGGCGGGCGCGTTCGAGGCGGGCTAGCCTTGCCCCATGGGTGAACTGAGACTGGTTGAGCTGTCGGCGAGCAACATCGTGGCGGCGAATTCGCTCACGCTCAAGCCCGGCCAGGAGCAGTACGTGGCTCCCGTTTCGCACTCGATCGCCGAGGCGTACGTCAACCCGGTCACCGCGTGGCCGCGAGTCGTGCTCGACGACGACGACGTGGTGGGGTTCATTCAGGGCAACTTCGACCCCGAGAGCGACCACGAAGAGTTCAAGGGCTGCATCTGGAGCATCAACGTCGCAGCGACCGCGCAGGGTCGAGGCGTTGGCCGCTTCGCCGTACTCTCTCTCGCCGACGAGGCGCGCTCCCGGGGCTACGACCGCATCACGGTCATGTTCGAGCCCGGTGCAGACGGCCCCGAAGCCTTCTTCTACCGCCTCGGCTTCTCCAGCATCGGCGAGACGCAATACGGCGAGACCATCGCCGCGCTCTCCCTCTGACCGTCCCTGCCATGGCGCGGTCCGCCGGAGCCGGCCACGAGTTCGCCCTCGATGTTCTCGACCTCGTCGATTCGATCCCTCCGGGCCACGTGCTCAGCTACGGCGACGTCGCGGCCATGCTGGGCTCTCGCGCATCACGAGCGGTCGGCACCGTCATGCGCCAGT
>Ga0308163_10004871_pt1 | contig 10483 bp, 11 predicted proteins | sample PhyTR1_FD_201037 | JGI IMG/M metagenome (GOLD analysis project Ga0308163, IMG submission 201037) | Phyllosphere microbial communities from UC Gill Tract Community Farm, Albany, California, United States - DLSLT.R1 | ecosystem: Host-associated > Plants > Phyllosphere > Unclassified | place: USA... | reverse complement strand
CCATCGGTACGTCCTTCAGCGCGGCCGGCAGCTTGGCCAGCGGGTCGCTCTTGGCGCGCGGCGCGTAGAATTCCTGGCGGCCGTAGAAGGTTTCCTTGGACGTCAGCAGCTGGCCGTTGGTCGAGACAATGACGGAGTCTTTCGGCAGGAAGGCAGCCGAGACGCCGATCGCGCCCGGCACCACGCCGCCCGGATCGTTGCGCAAGTCCAGCACCAGGCCCTTGATATGCGGGTCTTGCTGGTACAGCGCGGCGATCTTCTTTGCCATATCGTCGACGGTCGGTTCCTGGAACTGCGAGATGCGCAGCCACGCATAACCCGGCTCGATGATCTTGGCCTTCACGCTTTGCAAACGGATTTCTTCGCGCATGATGTTGTACACCAGCGGCTTGTCCTCGTCCTTGCGGCTGATGGTGACGCTGACCTTGGAATGCGGCTCGCCGCGCATCTTCTTCACTGATTCATCCAGCGACATGCCTTTGATCAGCGTGCCGTCGATGCGGGTAATCAGGTCGCCGGCCTTGATGCCGGCCTTGAAGGCGGGCGTATCCTCGATCGGCGACACCACCTTGATGTAGCCATCTTCCAGCCCCACTTCCACGCCGATGCCGACGAATTTGCCGGCCACCGTCTCGCGCATTTCGCGGAACGCCTTTTTATCGAGGTAGACCGAGTGCGGGTCGAGCGACGACACCATGCCGGAAATGGCTTCGGTCAGCAGCTTCTTGTCGTCGACGGTTTCGACGTAATCGGTCTTGATCAGGCCAAATACGTCGGACAGTTGGCGCAGCTCCTCCAGCGGCAGCGGAGCAGCCGTGACTTTTTGCGCAATGGCGGAAAACTGGAAGGAGGCGGCAACACCAGCCACCATACCGAGGCCGATCAGGCCGATGCTCTTGACTTTGTTGCCCATGTTTTTCCGCAAACCTTAAAACTTGACCCAGCCAGCCGGGTCGAATGCCGCGCCCTGATGGCGAAGTTCAAAGTATAGCCCCGATTCCTCGTTGCCGCCGCTGTTACCTGCGCTGGCGATGGCATCGCCGGCCTTCACAATGTCGCCGGCCCGTTTGAGCAGCGACTGGTTATTTCCGTAAATGCTCATGTACTGGCCGCCGTGATCGACGATGATCAGGTTGCCGAAACCGCGCAGCCAGTCGGCAAACACCACCCGTCCGCCGGCCACCGAGTGCACGTCTGCGCCTTCGCTGGTGCGGATAAAGACGCCCTTCCAGCTCGGGCCATCGCCGCGCTTGGAGCCAAATTTGGCGGCAACCTTGCCGCTGACCGGCGCGCGCAACTGGCCTTTCAATGCGGCGAAGGCGCCGGCCGGCGCGGCTGGCGCCAGCGCGATGTCGGCGGCCCTGGCCGGTGGCGGCGAGTCTTCTTCGCGCGGAGCAGGAGCAGGGGCAGGCTTTACGGCGGCGACTTTCGGCTCGTCGGCATCAATCGCATCGGCCGGGTCAGGCTTGGCGGGCTTGATGGTGCCGGACTTGCTGCTATTGGCCTTGGCCAGGCGCTGACGCTCCGCTTCGGCGGCGGCTTTGGCCTTGGCCAGTGCGCGCGCTTCGGCGTCGGCCCTGGCTTTGGCGGCCTTGGCGGCAGCCACTTGTTCCTGGCGTTTTTTCTCGGCGGCGGCGGCTGCGGCCTGTTCGGCGATCAGTTTGTTCAGCTTGTCGACCAGGCCGGCCATGCGCTGCTCATCCTTTTCCAGGTTGCCCGCTTCCTTGCGCTGGGCGACCAGTTTTTTCGACAAGGTGGTCAGCAAGGCGGCGCGACGGCCTTTCTCCTGCTCCAGCTTGTTCTTCTGCTGCAATTGCTCCTGGGCGATTTCTTCCAGCTCATCCTTGGCGTTCTGCGCCGCTTCCTGGTTGACCTCGACGGCCTTCAGGTTGGCGCGCAGCGACTCCAGCAGCCTGGCCTGCGCCTGCGAGACGTAGGCCAGCATTTGCAGCTCGCGGTTGATGCGGTTGGGATTGTCGCCGGACAGCAGCAATTTGATGCGGTCTTCGTTACCGGCCACGTATTGCTCGCGCAGCAGCTTGGACAGCTGCTGTTTCTGCTGCTCGACCGTAGCCGCCAGCCGGTCGTGCTCGGACGACAGCCGGGTTAGCTTGACGTTGGTGTCGCCCTGCTCCTGCTGCAGGTCGCGCAGCGCGCGGTTGGCGTCGGAAATCGCCTGTTCGGACTCGGCCAGGGTATCGGCCGCGTCGTCCTTGGCGGTTTCTGTCTTGCTGATGTCTTTCTTGAGTGACGACAGCTTTTGCTGCAAGCCGGCGCGCTCGGCCTCGGCCACCGCTTTCTGCTTGCTGCGCTCGGTGGTCTTGCCAAAGGGAGCGGCGTGCGCTCCCAGTGACAACATCAGCAGCAGCGCGAGCGCTGCACTACGGAACGAAGAATGGGACAAATTACTTGGCCTTGCCCTGGTTGGCGACCGCAGCTTGCGCAGCGGCGATCGCGTCGGCGTCACCCAGGTAATAGTGACGGATCGGTTGCAGGTTCTCGTCCAGCTCGTAGACCAGCGGCGTGCCGTTAGGAATGTTCAGGCCGACGATATCGCTATCGCTGATGCCATCCAGCATCTTGATCAGGGCGCGCAGGCTGTTGCCGTGGGCCGAAATGATGATGTTCTTGCCGGCGCGGATGGCCGGGGCAATTTCCTCGTCCCATACCGGTACCACGCGGGCTACCGTGTCCTTTAGGCACTCGGTCAGCGGAATCTGCTCTTTCGTCAGGCCGGCGTAGCGCGGGTCGTTGAACGAGGCGCGGTCATCGGTGGCTTCCAGCGCTGGCGGCGGCGTGTCATAGCTGCGGCGCCACACGAGCACTTGCTCGTCGCCGTACTTGGCGGCGGTCTCGCCCTTGTCCAGGCCTTGCAGCGCGCCGTAGTGACGCTCGTTCAGGCGCCAGTCGTTCTTGATCGGCAGATACATCGCATCCATCTCGTCCAGCGCCAGCCACAGCGTGCGCACGGCGCGCTTCAGCACCGAGGTGTACGCCAGGTCGAAGGTGAAGCCGCCATCCTTCAGCAGCTTGCCGGCCTGTTTGGCCTCGTTGATGCCTTTTTCGGTCAGATCAACGTCGGTCCAGCCGGTAAAGCGGTTCGACAGGTTCCAGGTGGATTCGCCATGGCGCATGAAAACGATTTTGTACATGTGGACTATCTTTTCAGGAAAAGTTGGAAAACCGGTGCTTTGCGTATGCTTGCAGCTTCTATTTTATAATGCGCAGATTAAGTTCAACCATTGGATTCCTGTGAAATTCTTCATTGATAACATTTTTCTGATCGCCATCGTGTTGGTTTCGGCCGGCGCACTGCTGTGGCCATCGCTAACCGTACGCGGCAAGCGCGGCAACCCGCAAGACATTACGATGTTGATAAATCGCGGTAAAGCCACCATATTGGACGTACGCGATGCCAAGGACTATGCTGATGGCCACTTGCCTGAAGCCAAAAATATCCCTCTGGCGGACCTCGACAAGCGCCTGACGGAACTCGACAAGTTCAAAAACCGCAGCGTGATCGTGGTCGGCAAGAGCGACGCGCGCGCTTCGTCCGCTGCTGCCAAACTGGGCAAGGCGGGCTTCGCCGATGTGGTCAATCTGGAAGGTGGCGTTGCCGCATGGCAAAAAGCCGGCCTGCCATTGGCCAAATAACAGGAGGTCACCATGACTGCCGAAGTGATTATGTATACCACCGCCGTCTGCCCATACTGCACCCGCGCCGAGCGGTTGCTGGAAGCCAAGGGCGTTACCGGTCTGAAAAAAATCCGTGTCGACCTGGATCCGGAGCAACGCATCAGCATGATGCAAAAGACTGGCCGCCGCACCGTGCCGCAGATTTACATCGGTGAAACCCACGTTGGCGGATTCGACGATCTGTATGCGCTCGATCAAGCGGGTGGACTGTCTCCCTTGTTAAATGGCTAATGCACCTCATAATACAACGCGGGGCGGGAAATCCTTGGAAACCATAATGGTTTTGATACAATTGCCCTCGCGTTTGATTTGAGCTGTCTTCTAGCCATACCAAGCAACCATACCGAGAGTGGCTTGTCTAAAGCAAGCCGTTCGTGTTCACCATAACGAAAGCGTTCCATGTCTGAAGAAAATCTGCAACCAGTATTCCAAATCCAACGCGTCTACCTGAAAGACCTGTCGCTGGAACAGCCTAATTCGCCGGGGATCTTCCTGGAACAGGAAGCACCGACCATCGAAGTAGCGCTGGACGTTGGCGCCGAGCCGCTGGCTGATGGCATCTTCGAATCGACCGTGACCATCACCGTGACCGCCAAGGTCAAAGACAAAGTAGCGTTCCTGGTAGAAGGCAAGCAAGCCGGCATCTTCGAAGCCCGCAACATTCCGGCCGAACAGCTGGATCCGCTGCTGGGTATCGGCTGCCCGAACATCGTTTACCCATACCTGCGTGCGAACATCGCTGACGTGATCACCCGTGCCGGCTTCCCGCCAGTGCACCTGGCCGAGATCAACTTCGAAGTGTTCTACCAGCAGCGTCAACAAGCGATCGCTGAAGCAGCCGCTGCTGCCCCAGCCGCTGACGCAACCCACTAAGCTGCGCTGCAGCTAGCTGTAGAAGCAACACCCGCCGCCGGGCGCCATGTCCGGCGGCAGTTTCATCCTCTCAAGGTAAGCCATGACATTTCCCCGTTTGATCGCTGCGCTGGCCATGACGCTGGCCGCTGCCAGCAGCCAGGCATACGACTTCAAAACGGTAGGCGCTGCGCCGGTCATCCTGTATGACGCGCCGTCCACCAAGGGGGGCAAACTGTTTGTCGTACCGCGCGGCGCCCCGCTGGAAGTGGTGCTGGCCTACGGTGACTGGCTGAAAGTACGCGACGTCAACGGCGAACTGGCCTGGACCGAAGCCAAGGGCCTGAGCGCCAAGCGCAACGTCATCGTGCGCACCGCCAACCTGAAAATCCGCGCCACGCCGGAAGACAGCGCCACCGCGGTATTTACCGCCGACAAGGGCGTGCTGCTGGAGCTGAGCGAATCGGTGGCGGGCGGCTGGATCAAGGTGCGTCATCGTGACGGCCTGGTCGGGTTCGTCAAACAAACCGAAGTCTGGGGCATATAATTGCCGTAGCGGCGCCCTCCCTGCGCGCCGAATGGAATCCCATGCAAGAAAAGATTAGCAAACGTGCGGACCTTGTCCGCAAGGTGAGCGTGCTCGGCGCAGGCGCCTGGGGCACGGCCGTGGCCATGGCGCTGGCCCAGCGTCACGATGTGCTGCTGTGGGGGCGCAACGCCGCCGCGCTGCAGGAAATGGGCCGCGCCCGCGTGAATGCCGACTACCTGCCCAGCTACGCCTTCCCGGAACGGCTCGGCGTCGCCGCCGATTTCGACGCCGCGCTGGCCCATGTGGCCGAACCCGGCAGCCTGCTGATCGCCGCCTGCCCGGTCGCCGGTTTGCGGCCGCTGCTGCAATCGCTGAAAGGCCGCACCATTCCCAACGTGGTCTGGCTATGCAAGGGCTTTGAATACGACACCGGCCTGCTGCCGCACCAGATCGTCCGCGAAGTGCTGGGCGATGCGGTCGCGGGCGGCGCGCTGTCCGGCCCATCGTTTGCGCAGGAAGTGGCCAAGGGCCTGCCGTGTGCGCTGACCATCGCATCGGACTCGGCCGCACTGCGCGCCTGCGTGGTCGACACCGCGCATGGCGGCAACGTCCGCGTCTACTCCAGCGAAGACCTGGTCGGCGTGGAAGTGGGCGGCGCGGTAAAAAACGTCCTGGCGATCGCCACTGGCACGGCGGACGGCCTCGGCCTGGGGCTGAACGCGCGCGCGGCACTCATCACGCGCGGCCTGGCGGAAATCACCCGCCTCGGCGTCGCGCTGGGCGGCCAGACGGAAACCTTCATGGGCCTGACCGGCATGGGCGATCTGATCCTCACCTGCACTGGCGACCTCTCGCGCAACCGACGCGTCGGCCTTGGGCTGGCGCAAGGCAAGGCGCTCGACCTCATCGTACAAGAGCTGGGCCACGTCGCCGAAGGCGTACCCTGCGCCAAAGCGGTACGCGAGCTCGCGGCGCGCCTGGGCGTCGACATGCCCATCACCAACGCCGTCGCCGGCGTCCTCTTCGACGGCGACCAACCGCAAGCGATGGTCACCCGCCTCCTCTCCCGCGACCCCCGCGACGAATAAATCCGGTGTCAGTTCTGCCAAACGTACACGGGCTCAACTGCGTAGCAGTTGAGCCCGTGTACGTTTGGCAGAACTGACACCGGATCAGGGTTCTTCCGATGTGGCTTCGCGCATCCATTGCACTAGCGGGTAGGCGTCCTTGAGGCCGGCGGCCAGGATCGGTAGCAGCTTTTCAGGCTGGTTGAGCGGCAGCGCGATTTCGGTCCAGATGAAGAAGCTTTTTAGCTTGATGTATTCGATATGCTCGTGCTCCGCGTCGAAACCTTTCGGAGGACGCATCAGCTTGCCTTCGTTCTGGATGTCGCCAAAGGTGGCGATCAACTTTTTGTTTTTCAGCACCTTGCGGAAGCCGGCCGCGTCGTCAACCATGTGCTGGCGCAGCGCTTTGAGGCGGTGCGGCGGCGGCATGTATTCGCCAGCGCCGAATAGCATGTTGCCAGTGCCGTCGATCTGCATGTAGTAGGTCGGCCCGCCAGCCTTGCTGGGGCGGCGCATGTCGTTCGGCGCCACCGCGGCCGAGAAGCGCGTCTTGTACGGACGCTTGTCGTGCGCGAAGCGGACGTCGCGGTTGATGCGGAACATGGCTTTTTTCGGATTGCTGAACTTGACTTGCACATCAAACTTGCCCAGCTCGGCAATCATCTGCGTTACCACTTCCAGGAACTCCTCGCGCAGGATGTCGTAGCGCGGCTTGTTCATGATGAACCACGGGCGGTTGTTGTTGTCTTCCAGCTCACGCAGGTATTGCGTCAGGTCGCGCAGATGCATTGTGTTCCTTATTTCTGATTGGCCGGCCGCTTGCCGACCGTGACGTCGAGCGTGGTTTCCTTGCTCTTGCGCAGGACCGTCATTTTAGCTTTTTCGCCAGGAGTCAGCTGGGCGATGAGGTTGAGCATGCTGTTGGTGTCGGCCACCGGCTTGCCATTCACCGTCAACAGGATGTCACCAGGCTTGACGCCGCCCTTGTCGGCCGGGCCGTTGCGCACTACCCCGGCGATGATGGCGCCGCTCTGGCGCGTCAGCCCGAAGCTGGCCGCCATTTCCGGCGTGATTTCCTGGCTTTCCACGCCGATCCAGCCGCGCACCACATGGCCGGTCTTGATGATGGCTTCCATGACGTTTTTCGCGGTCGATACCGGGATCGCAAAGCCAATGCCGACCGAACCGCCGCTCTGCGAGTAAATCGCCGAGTTGATGCCCAGCAGGTTGCCGCCGGCGTCTACCAGCGCGCCGCCCGAGTTGCCGAAGTTGATGGCGGCGTCGGTCTGGATGAAATTTTCGAAATGGTTGATGTGCAGATTGTTGCGGCCCAGCGCGGAGATGATGCCCATGGTGACCGTCTGGCCGACGCCGAACGGATTGCCGATGGCCAGCACCACATCGCCCACCTGTGCCTGTTCAGCCTGGCCCAGTACGATCACCGGCAGCTTGTCCAGCGTGATCTTGATGACCGCCAGGTCGGTCTCGGGATCGGTGCCGACCAGCTTGGCGGCAGCCTTGCGGCCATCCGCCAGCACCACCTCGATTTCGTCGGCGGCTTCGACCACGTGGTTATTGGTCAGGATGTAGCCCTGCGCCGAGACGATGACACCCGAGCCGAGGCTGGATTCGTCCTCGTCGGCATCCTCGCGCTCGCCGAAGAATTTCTTGAAGAACGGATCGCGCAGCAGCGGATGCTTGCCGCGCCGCGGCTTCTTGCTGGTGATGATGTTGACCACCGCCGGCATGGCCCGCGCCGCCGCCGCCCGGTAGGAGCCGCCAGCCGACGCGGGCGGCTTGGACGGCCCGGCCTCCAGCATCGCGGCCGGATGGTCGCTGCTGCCCATTTGCTGCACGCGCACCGGCGCCGGGCGCTCGTCGCCCACCGCCTTGTAGACGAAATACAGTGCCAATACGACGGTCACCGTTTGCGCAAACAATAACCAAAGTCGTCGCATCGCAGTCCAGCCTGCCGCCTTGTGAGGGCGGCTTATCGATTATTTTTTGAGGGAATCGCGAATTTCGCGCAGCAGTACGATATCTTCCGGCGGCGGCGGCGGCGGCGCCGAGGCGGCTGCCGCTTCCTCTTCGCGGTGCCCCAGCGTGCGTGCCTTGTTCATCAGCCGCACCATCTGGAAGATCACGAACGCCAGGATGATAAAGTTCAGCAGGATAGTAGCAAAATTTCCGTAAGCGAACACGGCGCCGAGTTTCTTGGCTTCCGCCAGGCTCAGGTTGGCCGCCTGGCCGTTCAGCGGAATGTAGTAGCTGGCGAAGTCCAGTCCGCCAAACAGCTTGCTAATCGGTGGCATGATGATGTCGACCACCAGCGAATCGACAATCTTGCCGAAGGCGCCGCCGATGATCACGCCGACCGCCAGATCGACCACGTTGCCCTTCATCGCGAATTCTTTGAATTCCTTCATCATTGCCATTTTTTTATCCTCGCTGTGTGGTCAATTGTGAACAAAACTGCGCCTGGATCATACTATTTTTTCAATTGGAATCCAAACACGCTTGCTGTTTACGCATTTGCAACCCGAATTACGCTATAAATTGACCTACATCAATTTCTGCTCATGGCCCCAGCCACTATCATCGCACCGGGAACGGTGTAAACCTGGACAAACTTGGGAAACGAGCAACGTTGGTGTAAAGAGTTGCATCGTGCATACCTTATAAGGTAAGGTTGCTCGATTTCGTGCCAGATCCAGGTTTTCAGCTTTCAGGTTGTACACAGTTCGCAAGATTTTGTTCGCACTTTGACTGATTGGGGTTTGTATGAGTATCGAAAAGCAGGTCGATTCGGGCCGTCGCGGCATTTTGGTTGCGACTGGCGCGGCAGGCGGCGTCGTGGGTTTAGCCACCGCCGGAGCATTGGTCAGTACCTTCCAGCCGTCGGAGCGCGCGAAAGCCGCCGGCGCACCGGTCGAAGTGGATATCTCCACACTTAACGTCGGCGAAATGACCACCGTCGAATGGCGCGGCAAGCCCGTCTGGATCATCAAGCGCACGCCGGAAATGATTGCGTCGCTCAAGAAAACCGACGGCAAGGTCGCCGACGCCGAATCAAAACGTAATCCCGAAGAATTCACTCCCGAATACGCGCAGAATGAATGGCGCTCGCGCAAGCCGGAAATCCTGGTCGCGGTCGGCATCTGTACCCACCTGGGCTGTTCACCATCGTCGAAGTTCACCCCCGGCCCGCAGCCATCGCTGCCGGACGACTGGGAAGGTGGCTTCCTCTGCCCTTGCCATGGCTCGACTTTCGACATGGCTGGCCGTGTATTTAAGAACAAACCGGCGCCGGACAATCTGCAAGTCCCGCGCTATATGTTTTTGAGCGACACCAAGCTGGTCATTGGTAAAGACGAGAAAGGCGAGGCGTAAGATGGCGGCGTTCAAAGAGACCAAACTGCCGGCCGACGCGCCGGTCGCACAAAAAGCACTGGGCTGGGTGGATGACCGCTTCCCGCTGACCAAGCTGTGGAACGACCAGTGGGGCAAATACTACGCCCCGAAAAACTTCAATTTCTGGTACATCTTCGGCTCGCTGGCCATGCTGGTGCTGGTGCTGCAGATCGTCACCGGCATCTTCCTGACCATGCACTACAAGCCGGACGCCAACCTGGCGTTCGCCTCGGTCGAATACATCATGCGCGAAGTGCCGTGGGGCTGGCTGGTGCGCTATATGCACTCGACCGGCGCCTCGGCCTTCTTCATCATCGTCTACCTGCACATGACGCGCGGCCTGCTGTACGGCTCGTACCGCAAGCCACGCGAGCTGATCTGGCTGTTCGGTTTCGCCATCTTCCTGTGCCTGATGGCCGAAGCCTTCTTCGGCTACCTGCTGCCATGGGGCCAGATGTCGTACTGGGGCGCACAGGTGATCGTCAACCTGTTCGGCGCGATTCCGCTGATCGGCCCTGACCTGTCGCTGTGGATACGCGGCGACTACGTGGTGTCCGATGCAACGCTGAACCGCTTCTTCGCCTTCCACGTGATCGCGATTCCGCTGGTGCTGCTGGGCCTGGTAGCAGCCCACCTGATCGCGCTGCACGAAGTCGGTTCGAGCAATCCGGACGGCATCGAGGTCAAGGAAAACCTCGGCCCGGACGGCCATCCGGTCGACTCGATCCCGTCGCACCCGTACTACACGGTGCATGACCTGTTCGGCGTCTCGATCTTCCTGCTGATCTTCAGCACGGTGGTCTTCTTTGCGCCGGAGATGGGCGGCTACTTCCTGGAGTACAACAACTTCCTGCCGGGCGACTCGCTGAAGACCCCGCTGCACATCGCGCCAACCTGGTACTTCACCGCGTTCTACTCGGTGCTGCGC
>Ga0308163_10004867_pt1 | contig 10490 bp, 13 predicted proteins | sample PhyTR1_FD_201037 | JGI IMG/M metagenome (GOLD analysis project Ga0308163, IMG submission 201037) | Phyllosphere microbial communities from UC Gill Tract Community Farm, Albany, California, United States - DLSLT.R1 | ecosystem: Host-associated > Plants > Phyllosphere > Unclassified | place: USA... | reverse complement strand
CATGCGACTGGGGCGCGAACAGGTGGCAGGTTTCGAGCCGGAAGACGTGCTCACGCCGCAGGAAGACGAAGCCGCCACCCAGGCTGCCACCGGCGGCATCAAGGGGCGCCGGCCAAGCAAGAAGGACAAGTTGCGGGCGGCTGCTGCGGCTGCTGCCGAGTCGGCGGATACCGACGACGCGTAAGCGCTTTATCGTCAGACCTGTGCTGCCTGCTTTTATCTGCCTGACAAGGTCAACAAGGAAGCAGCGTTGCTTCGGCAGGCTTGGTCGGACGAGTCTTGCGCATAGGCGGCTTCGGCCGTCTGCGCGGCCTCCGCCGCCTGCTTGTGCAGCAGATCAGGCAAGACACCCGCCTCGGCCGCGTAGGCGTTCAGCACAGCTTCCAGCCGCGACGCGATTTCTTTCTGCCTGGCTTCGTCAGGTTGGCGGCAAAGCTGGGCCATCCGCATCTGGACGTGTGCGTCCGTAATAAATCCCTGCACGATGTTTTGCTTGAACGCGCGCGCGGCAATCATGTCGTCAATCAAGGTGGCAACGCTGCGTGCGTTGGCTTGGCATTCATCCGCAGACCGGGCTTTTCCGTACTTGCTGTCTACCTGCTGGGTAGCCTGGTTGGCAGCTTCCGCCAGCGCAGCAGGCGACACCCCAACTCTTGTCGCCTCGTCATTTAGCCATGCGCGGATCGCCGCAGCTTTCTGCCGCGTGGCTTGATCGGACTGGCCACAAAGCTCGGCCATGCGTAGCTGGACCTGGGCGCGTGACGCAATACTTCGCATCGACTCCTCTGCCGTTTTCTGAGCGGCGGCGCTGTTTGGCAACAGCGGGGCAGCGAGTGCCAGTAGAACCAGGGCGGCTGATCGACGATGCATGTCCAGATAAGCTCTTCAGATAAATCGAATGCGCCTGGCGGGGCTCAACCGCCGCCCAGGCTGATCAAGGACGACGCATTCTTTCGGCATGCATCGGCAGAAGGGTCTTGCGCGTACGCCGAGTCGCCGGCGCGTGCGCCCGCTGCGGCGTTGGTGGCAAGCAGGTCCGGCAACACACCAGCTTCCGCCGCGTAGGCCGCCAGCGCATCGTTGATCCGCACCGCTATTTCCTTGCGCCTGGTGTCGTCGGGATCGCCACACAGTTCTGCGACGCGCAGTTGCGCATGCGTGCGCGTGTGCATGCCCAGCACGCTGCGTTGCTGCGACTCGCGCTGGCTGATCATGCTGTTGAGGAACACCTTGAACTGGCGCGTGCTGGCCTCGCATTGTTCCGCAGACGGCGGGGTGCCGATCCGGCTTGCGGCATGCTGCTCACCTTGCCTGGCGGCGTCGACCAGTGCTGCCGGCGACACGCCGACGCGCGTCGATTCGGCGCTGATCCAGCCCAGAATCTTCGATGCTGTTTCCCGCCGCTCGGCCTCATCCGGCTGCCCGCACATCTCGGATGCGTGGATGCGGAAGTGGGCTTGCGCGGTGATGCCTTGCATCGATTCGTCCGCGGTTCGTTGTGCAGCGGCGATCTCTGGCAAGTGCAGGGCAGTGAAGGCGAGCAAGAACGAAGCCATCGAACGGAAGCGCATGTGGGGTCAAGTCTCGTGACAGAGTGGCGTGAACATAGCGGCGACACGGCACGCCGACAAGGACCGTAAAGTTTGAATACGCGATTGCCGTCAGCATGGGTGGCCAAGGCGTATCGATTGATTTCTTTCGGGTATGGGAGCGATGGGCTGCGGTTAAAACCTCGATATCGCATGTCATTGGAAGGAAAACATGAAACCCGTCATCGCGCTTGCCGCATCCGTGCTCATATCCGCGTTGGTCCCCCTGTCCGGGCATGCCGCGAGCTTCGATTGCGCAAAGGCAGCCACCTCTGTCGAGCGCCAGATTTGCGGCGATAAAAAACTCTCCTTGATGGATGAACAGCTGAACAAGGTTTACCGTGAGGCACTGGCAACGGGGCCTAAGCCGGAACTGCTGAAGTCCGTCCAGCGCGACTGGCTGACGGATGTCCGGGACCGCTGCACCGATCGGCAATGCCTGACCGAGGCTTACCAGTCTCGGCTCGACGACTTCCTGGCGCCTGGCAAGGAGTCGCCCCGCAAGTGATGCAAGCCGGTCCGGGCGCGACCACTCCTCAGAAGTCGCGTACCTCGTCCATGACCTCGGTCAAGGCGTTCCTGTCGACCGGATCGGCGCCTACCGCTTGCCGTTTTTCATCCACCGCATTGAAGATCTGCAGCAGCGCCTCGTAGATCTGCTCGCGTTCTTCCGTGAAGATGAAATTGCTGCGGCTGTCCATCTTGTTGAACGCCTTGGTGTAAGTCAGCACGATCGGGCTCAGCGCTGTCACTGCATCTGCCTCACCCGCCAGCTTCAGCGCATCGGCACGCGCCGTCTTGTACAGCGTGGCCGCTTTCTTTGCCTGCGCCGAGGTGATGCCTTCGGTGTCATCCCAGTTGCGGAAGGGGTTGTCCAGATTCGCTGCCAGCCATTCCGGCTTGCGTGGTTGGCGCACTTGCAGATCAAGCCCGTTGATGGTCGCCGGTTTGTAGATTTTCTTGATGGCTGCCGCTGCATCTGCAGGAATACTGGTCAGCCAGAACATGCGCAATTTGGGGAAGTTCGACGGTGCGGGAATGTCCTCGGGCTCAAAGCCGAAGATGTCGTACAGCGTCAAGGTCTGCAAGCCCGTCAGCGCGGCCAGTGCAGCCATGTTTCGCACGTGGCCTGGCGCACCCCAGCACCGCAACTCCGACAAAGCGGGGAAGCGCGTCACCAGCTTTGCCACATCGATCTCACGCCCTTGCCGCACGTGCAGTCCGTCCATCGCATCGAGTCCCGACCAAGGCATGTCAGGGTTCTCCGTGCCGAGCGTCAACCAGCGGCCGTCGGCCTCGGCGTGGATGCGCAAGCCCGGGTTCGGCTCGCCCTGCAACGACAGGTAATCCAGGCCGTCATTCAGACGCAGCTCGGTCACGCCCGTGATGTCGATATTCAATCGCGTCAAGTAAGTGCCGCGCAGGTCCACGCAGGTTTCGCCGTGATTGCGCAGGTCCGCCTCGTAGACGAAGCTGTGCTTGCGCAGAAAATCGAACAGCCCCGGAATCGGGCGATCCGTGGTGACGTTGGTCAGCAAGGGCAGGGCGTCGAACACCGACAGATCGCCAGCCATCTCCAGAGACTCGCCGTTAATCCGCTGCGACGACCGGTTGAGGGTCACATCGCCCAAGGTGACGACGGGGGTCTTGTCTCGCGTTTTGGCGGCCGCCTTGAAACGATCGCGGCTCTCCTTCGGCCGCGCGTCCCACTTCTGTTGCGAGTAGAGGGTGTACCCACGCGGCCAGCCGCTGTAGCTGTTGACGGCCTCCTGATACATCGGTTCGCGATTGCCGACCAGCGTGCAGGCCGGCGGCACCGGCAGCGACACCCAGCAATGGTCGAAGTGGTCGTTCCAGAAGAAGAAATCAAAAGACTTCGGCTTCATTGCTTCAACTTCACGTTCGGTAGGCAGCGCCTTGCCGATCCAGTCGAGGGTCAGCACGGCCACCTGGGGGCGTTTGCTGTCTGCTTTCAGCTGGGTCACCTGAACGGCGGTGTAAGCGTCCAGGCGAGCGTTGTAGGAAGCGAAGATATCTCCTGGCGTGGGCGTCATGGCTGCGCTTGCCTTGGGGGGGATTCGAAGGGGGTGAGTCTAAGGGAGATGCAGCCAGCTTCAGGTGTCGAGCAGGTGCCCCGCGTTACCAGGCGCTACCAAGCCGTCTTTTGATTGCACCCACGTGAAATAGAGCGAAGCTTGGTCTGGAGGTAGCATGCTATCGGGGTGGCCGCCGCCATGAGGAGACGTTCGAGGCAGGAAAACAAGCGTTCTTGGATATCAGTACGGACTGCGCCGCATCATCTTCAACGTTAGCTGCACAAGGAGTAAGCATGTCGCTCAAACGCGTATCCGAGCGTGTGTCGAGAAACGGCGATCCCAACGACCCCGAAACTCCTCGCCCGCTTCTTTCCCTCGAAGAGTTCTTCGAGGGAAATGACGTGATCGGCAGCATTGGCTGCAATCTGCCCACCGAGCCGAACCCGCAACAGCTATATAGAATCTTCCAAGCAATATCCAAGCGTCCGGAAGTGGCTGACATTCGAGTTTCAATCACGGCCTTTGATGATCCTGATTGGCCATTCTCGGACGTGGTCTACATCATGACTTCCGCATCAGCCGACGAGGTCGCATCATGGTTTGAGGAAGACTTTGCTCCCGATAATACCTGGGAAGGCTTTTCCAGCGACCAAAGCTATGAGAGCTACTCCGTGCCAAAGGGCCTAAAGGCAGTCGGTTGCTGGTGGGATTGAAGCGCGCGCAGCCCGCTGGACTACCGGCGAAGCTTGGGGCTCATTTCATAAACAGTCCAAGTTTTAGCCGATCCTCACGGACTCATTTACCGGTCGAGCCTCATACCCACTTCGCAAAATTCCTGAAAATCTTGTTTTGACCTGCACTTTCGATGGAATTCTGGGTGGTCCCATGTCGTCCCGAGCAATCTTGAAAAATCCCATAAAATTCGAAGATGTTCAGTCAAGGCAAAATTCGAGTATGCGTGACCGTGCGGCAGTCACCCAATTTCAGGCATCCACGATGGCACAACGAGCATCGCGTCAGTTGAGCGTGCAGCAGCAGAACGCCCGAACCGAGGCGGGATTGCGTGCGGAGGCGTTTTACTGGCGCGTACGCGGCGCGCCACTCCCTCTGGTCAAGATCGGCGAGCAAATGGGCGTTCAGTGGGACCGTTCAATCATTCTGAGCCTTGACGTAGATTTCCCGGGCATGCCAGGCTATTTCGGCCTACTTCTCACGCAGGAAGAGCGCTTCATCGATTTTGCAATTGACTCGGAGGGGGACTCGGCTCAACTGGAAACGTGGAACGACGTGTCGAGCCAGCAGAATCTCTGCGAACATAACCGCGGAACAGGTATGGGGTACGGCGCCCTGGCGGTCAGAATTCTTCGCGAGCTCAACGCGGGAAATGGGTCAACTTAGCCGATTCGGAGGCCAGCTTGGCGGTGCACGATCAGCATCGCTATCTGGCCAAGAGTGGTCATGCCGCGTATCGGGCTAAACGATCGGCAGATATTTTTAGAGTGCCAGTCGATGTCCAGTACCCAAGGTTCCCCGCGCATGCGAGGATGAAACCAAGAAGCGAGGCGCTGCCAGCCGCTACTATCGTCCAGAACCAGTCGGTCAGCGCCAACCCAAACGCCTCGCCCCAAAAAGGATTGAAAAATGACCTTAGAGCAACAAGTCGAACCATTCATGGTCCATCACCATGAGAACAACAGCTCGGTCACGCTGAACGTCGGAGACTACAAGGCCGACATATTTGCGGAACGTGCTGACGAAGGCTTCGAAGGCAGCGGTTACGACTGGGCTTCGTTGGCCGCAGTGTTTTTGGCTGAAAAAATGCCAGCCTTGGAAGACGACATTCGATTTGATCCTGAGGGAAGCATGTTTTGCGCTTACTCGAAGAACAAGGAAGCCTTGGAAAAATTTGCGGTCGCCTTCCACACCATGTGTGAAGACGAGGCGCAGATGCGCGAGCTCTTCTCAAGGGCGGAACTGGATTGACACGCATGCGGCGCGTCATCGGTATGGATGGCTTACAAGTTCAGGGCGCTTCATAAGCCATCTTTATCATTGGGCAAGCTACAGTTTCACTGAGACTGAATAACGACACGACAGTGCTGGCACCAATGACCGATCTGGATCACATACCCGAACCGCTTCGACCGCTGTGGCGGCCATTCCTCGCGACCATATTGTGCTTTGGCGTGAGCATGACGTGTTTTTCTTCCTGGAGTGATGTGCCAATTCCCACAGCACCGGAAGATCTGACAGTCGTCCGTATCTCGATTGATGACGTCTCTTATCCCGCTCGCCCCTTTACAGGTAAGCAAAGCCGTGGTGCCCCTGCGGTGATCACCCATGCGACATCCAAAGATTGGCCTGGCGTCATCTTCGATTTCTCAAGCACGAGTTTTTCCGTTGAACCCCCTGTTACCTTGAATATCTACACCGACCAAGATCTCAACAAGGCGGCTGCGGCGGTTAAAGGAAGGCCCAACGATTCAATAGCCATACGCGTATTCGGCATAGCAACCGATGCCGGAATAGTCGTGGATCCTGGCATTCCCTATCGGATGATGGTGAGGCTGAAGGGGCAATGGCTTCTCGCTGCCTGGGTCTCCCTGGGATTGGCCCTGCTCGCAGGCGCATTCCTCGCTTGGCGTATACGGTCGAACTTTTTCAGATAGTGCGCAGAGACGAGGATGCCGTTCACCGACTGCAGCCGCTGTGCATGCCCGGTGAGATTGAGAAATAACGAAACAAATAACGAAAAGGTAGTTCTGACACCAATGACCGAGCTGAATCAGTTATTCGAACCTTTTCGACCGCTGTGGCGGCCGTTTGTCGCGACCGTGGGGCTGTTTGTCTTCAGCATGATATGTTTTTCTTCCGCGGGTGATGTCAAGCTTCCGCCAGCACCGGACGATCTGAAGGCCTATCGCGTCTCAGTCGATACGATCTCTCATTCCTACCGCGAGCCTACAAACAAGCGTCGCAATAGTGGCCCGGGGGCTATTTCCACTGCCACATCCAAAGAATGGCCTGGTATTGGCTTCGCATTTTCACGCAGGTTTTCCATCGAGCCGCCCGCTGACGTCACTTTTTACATTGCGGAAAATCTGCCGGAATTAGCTGCGGCCTATAAAGAACCACCCAGCTATTTGCGAAGCGTGGAAGTCGTCGGCATAGCAACAGATGCCGGATTGATCTTGGATCCTGCAGATCACTATCAGGTAATGGTGAAAAAGAAGACGCGAATGACGCTCTTTGCTTGGCTTTCCCTGACATTGTCCGTGCTTATTGGCGCATTTATTGTTTGGCGTATGCGAGTGATCTTCAGATATCTCTGAATAAATCGGAACAGACTCTGCAGGGGCCCGCGTGACGGCTGGCCTCGCCGAGCACGTGGTGCCTTCATGGCCTGGTACGAGGCGAGACGAGGATGCCATTCACCGACTGCGGCGGCTGTCCACGCCAGCTCATGATTTTTGTCAGTGCGCCGCCTGGCCGTGCAAAGCGCTCGCACTCGCTCTCGGACGTGGCCTCGGATACCTCGGCAGCCTGCGTCGCACCGATCACGACTGCTTCCTGCCACGTCTTTGCCCAGTTCTTGTCCTCCTCGCTCAGGCTGGATCGCACCTCATCCCGCTCGGATCGGCTGTTTGCCAGAATTGCCCTGGCATCTTCTTCAGACAGCTTGTGGCAAAGCTGGCCAATCAAGACAAGTCGCTGAATACGGGCATATGTCCTCGCGACGCCTTTGAAGAGCATGCGATTGGCACAGGCTTGCAGCGCTGGCAGGTCATTGCCTGTCAAACCGCATTCGGCTGCGATACCAGGAGGCAGGCCAAGATCATTCCCTGCTGAAATCGAAGGCGAGCTTACGCCTTGTGATTGCGCCGTCCCGACAGACGTCATGACAAGCAGCGCAGCGCTGAATAATGCTTTTCGTGCGAAAGAATAGCTCATCGACATTATCCGTTTTCAATGGCTTTCAGGCGGTCGACAAAAAGTGATTATCAACCAGCCGTCCTTTTATTGATTCCTCAGATAGACAGCACGAACGCTTCGCACCTTGTCTTCCTGGTCCAAGGCGAACGTGATGACGACGGACCTCGCGTCCGGGTCGAGCATCGCTCGACCCTTGTCGTCCCTGACGACAAGGGTTTGGGGAGAGTCTTCAACAATCCTCGCCGACGAGACAGGCTTGAATGCGTTGAGCAGTGCCGAGCGTTCTGTACCAACAGGAATGGACTTCATGACTTCGGCGGATACGTCGATCTGCTGGAACTGAACCGGGCGCGGCGACGCGTAGATTTCCTGCAGCATGCTCGCGACCTGTGGCTCGCTCGGGTTTTTTATCGTCGCAGCGGGGCGAACATTCGCTTCGGTTGCGTGCACGGAATAGCCTACAGTCGATGCCAGCAAGCCCAAACAGAGCGGCAACTTTCTTAGCGTCAGCAACACGGTTGACATCCAAACCTCGTACGTGAACACATCCGAATTGATTTCTAACGTGTTGGTGTGATGAATTCAATCGGAATTTCGTAAGATGACGGCGAATATCGTCACCTTCCATTGAGACGACTTGGATAGAACGGAAATGAAAAAAACAATGCGCTCGACCCGATGGCTGCTTATGTATGCAGTCAGGACTTTTGCGCTTGGCGCGTTCGCACTTGCAATGTTCGCGGTGAACATGCCAGTGCACGCCGAGGACGGCAGCATGTCTGCAAAAGATCGCGCAGCGCTCTTGGCGAACGCGTCGATCAGTTGCGATGCCAAGCGCAACGACTGCACTGCGGGCAACATCGACACAGGCGATTTCTATGACGTCAGCATCGCCAATGATTGCTTTTTGAACGCCTACTACGGACGGATCGGCAACAAGGCAGCCGATGCGCGCGACAAGGTTTCCACGACCGGCACCAAAGCAAAAAAAATGACTGAGCTGCCTGCCAATCAGATGGTCTGCATCCTTGCCAGCGCATCCGCTGGGCGGGGAAAGTCTCCCGTCGAGCACTATGTCATGGCGCTTCCGTGGGACTACGATGCGGCGTGCACCGGAAACACCAGGTGCCGCAAGCCGATGCCTGCACCGGTACCCGCGGCTATGCGCGAATGCAAGGCCGACCACGAAGCGAAGCGCTACAGCAACTGCCCGCAAGGCTGGGTTTCCGTGAAAGACATGGAAGCCTATCCCATGGGGCTTCCTGGCTTGCAGTAAAAGGCCAGGGCGGTTGCAGTTCCCGGCGGCTGGAATCTCGGAGAGCAAAGCATGTTCGATATCTGCAAGCTTGCAGGCATGTTGCTGATGGTGCTGCTGGCCGTGCCAGCTTCAGCCGGGGACCGGGCCGGCATTCGTTTTATCGCTTATTCGGACACCGGCCGCTATTTTGCCTACGAGGAATTCGGCGTTCAGGATGGTTCGGGCTTTGCGTACGCCAATCTGTACGTGCTCGACCTCAACACCAAGCGCTGGGTCAAGGGCACACCTTTCCTGCAAGTGATCAAAAATGAGACCAGCAGCATCGCCTCGGCAGCGGCAGGCGTGCGGGCCAAGGCGCGGCCGCTGCTCGCCAAGCTGGGCGTCGGTGAACCGGTGGACATCGTTGCCCTCAATGCCGATGGCGCACTGGATACCGACATGCGCAAGTTGCGCTTCGGACGCCCCGGTAATGGCATGGCGAGTCCCGAGCAGGATTATCAGCTGGCGCTGTCAGTCATCCAGGATGGCATTGACCCGCCGAAGTGCGCGGCCTTGGGGGAGAAGTATGTGTCCGGCTTTGCCCTGACCTTGACCGTCAATGGAAAGGCCACCGAGGTTTATCGCGACACTGCCGTACCCGAAAGCCGTGGCTGCCCGCAGGACTACCGACTGTACGCAGTGGTCACGCCATACGAAAGTCTCGTCTCTTTCGCACCAGACCTGACGCCAGGTATGGTTGCCATCGTCTCGGTCTATTCAATGGGTTTTGATGGTCCGGACAGGCGTTTCATCGCGGTGCCCATCGGCAAGTGAGACGGGTGTACCTGGGCGCTCGCGACCGTGAAGGGCACGCGTTGCGCCTCATTGCGCCTGCTTCGGTGGCATCTTCCAGTTTGACGTATCGGACTTTGTTCGTTCTTCAGCCGTGGCAGGCACCATGCCTGCTTTTTCCGGCGTCCAGTCGGGGTCTTCGATCCACCGGCGCATAGGCAGTGCCTGGTTCTTGTCGCCGGTCTCGAATATTCGCCTCGGATAAATGAAATCTCCATAACCATTGCTGACGCCATCGGACACATCAATCTCGAGCAGGTAAGTCTGGCTGCTTTCCGCAGGTCGGTGCATTGGATCAGGGACGAGAATGAAGCTCTCTCGTTTCGGGGCCAGGCCATAGTCCCGCAAGGTCATCATCAGCTCATTGCCGCTCGGCGATCGCATGGCGCCAAAGAGACTTTTTCCGCCTGCATTGAAATCCTCCGGGCCGGAGGGAATCTTCGAGGAAGAGCTTCGCTGCCATCCCTTTTTTTCAAGTGAAGCGATCAAGTCAGTCACGTAAGCCTGCATGTCACTCAATGGTCTTGGTTGCGCAAACGGGCGAAATGAAATGCCGGTCACACGACCCGCGTTTTGCGTGATCTGAAGCGTACGCCCAGGGGGCAGGTCGAAACTTTGGCTGCCTTCCAGGACGTGCAGGGTGATCCAGTTGTCGTCTAAATACATGGGCATGACGTCGTCCAGCTTATCGACATCGATGACATAACCCTGTGGCACTCGGGGACCCATCCCCAGCCCGTTTCGCGCGATCAATTCCTTGACCGTCATCCGCATGCCCACCTCGATCTTGCGTGGCGCATCTTGTGCAGGGTCGTGTCGTTTAAACATGAAGTGTGCGCCCGC
>Ga0308163_10004865_pt1 | contig 10491 bp, 10 predicted proteins | sample PhyTR1_FD_201037 | JGI IMG/M metagenome (GOLD analysis project Ga0308163, IMG submission 201037) | Phyllosphere microbial communities from UC Gill Tract Community Farm, Albany, California, United States - DLSLT.R1 | ecosystem: Host-associated > Plants > Phyllosphere > Unclassified | place: USA... | reverse complement strand
GTTTTTCCAGGTCCACGCCGGCTTTGGCCGGCGTAGCAGCGGGTGCAAATGCGGGTGCAAATGCGGGTGCAGGCGCATCATCGACGGCGCCGCCGAAGTGGCGCACCAGCACGTCGAGGCCGCCATCAAAACCCTGCCCCGTCGCCATGAAACGCCACTCGCCGTTGCGGCGGTAGATCTCGCCAACCATCAGCGCCCGTTCCGCGGCAAAGTCGGCGCCGGTAAATGCGAAGCGGACCAGCTCGTCGTTGCCGGCCAGCAGCCGCAAGTAACCGGACTGCAATTGCGACATCACGCCAGATCCGTCGATGCTGGCGGTAATGACTACCCGCTCGACGGTGGCGGGCAGGCGCGCCAGCTCGAACGTGAAGCCTGGCGCACCGGCCACGCCGTTACCAACCCGTACCCCGCCACACGGCGTGACCGGCTGATTAAAAAATGTCATATAGGGCTCGCCGACCAGCTTGCCGTTGGCATCGAGCGCAAAGCTGGCCAGGTCGAGCGCCAGGCCGCGCGCCACGAAGTCGGCTTGCAACGCGCGGCTGGCAATGGCGGGCGCCAAGGTCACGCGTGCCCCTCTGGAAATGTGCTCCATGGCGCTCCTGCCCGTGGTATTACGCGTTGACGCCGAACGAACGTGCGAGGGGACCGAGGCCGCCCTTGAAACCCTGGCCGATGGCGCGGAATTTCCAGTCGCCGCCGTGGCGATACAGTTCGCCGAAGATCATCGCGGTTTCGGTGGAGCCATCTTCCGACAAATCGTAACGGGCCAGCTCGGCGCCGTTGGCGGCGTTCAGGCAGCGGATGTAGGCCTTGCCCACCATGCCGAAGTTCTGGCGGCGCTGCTCGGCTTCGTGGATGGTCACGCCAAACGACACGCGGTCGATGTCGGCCGGAATGGCGGACAGGTCGACGTTCAGCGATTCATCGTCGCCATCGCCCTGGCCGGTCTGGTTGTCGCCGGTGTGGACGACCGAGCCGTCAGTCGATTTCAGGTTGTTGTAGAAGATGAAGTCGGAATCGCCGCGCACCTTGCCGTCGGCTTTCAGCAGGAAGGCGCTGCCATCGAGGTCGAATGCGTTGCCGTCGGAAGCGCGCGGGTCCCAGCCCAGGCCGATCACAACCTTGGTCAGGCCAGGAGCTTCCTTGCTCAGGTTGACGTTGCCGCCTTTTTGCAGACTAATTGCCATGTTCGTTTCCTTTCAGTTCCAAGTAAGAGACAGTCGAGCTGTTAGTATCAATCTTAAATAATAACAAACAGATGACCATTTGGTCACCCTCGCTGAAAATGTTTTGTTGATGCAATATTGTGTGTAATATACATCAAGCAGATCGATTGTAAAGCGGGTGACTTAGTTTCAACTTAGAACCATGTAGCAGCCATCCGAAAGGTGCAGCGATGAGAAAACTCCCCGTCTATATTTTGCTCGACACGTCCGGCTCCATGACCGGCGAGCCGATCGAAGCGGTCCGCAACGGCATGCAAACCCTGCTCTCGGCCTTGCGCCAGGACCCGCATGCGCTGGAATCGGCCTATCTGTCGGTCATTACGTTTGCCGAAACCGCGCAGCAAGCAGTGCCGCTTACCGAGCTGGGCTTGTTCCAGCTGCCAGCGCTGCACGCGTCCGGCACCACCGCCCTGGGCGGCGCCCTGCAATTGCTGGCCCAGCGCGTGGACCAGGAAGTGGTGCGCAACAGCGCCGAGCAAAAAGGCGACTGGAAACCGATCGTCTTCCTGATGACCGATGGCGACGCCACCGATGACCTCGACGCCGGCATTGCGGCGATCAAGCGCGCCGGCATTGGCGCCCTGATCGCGTGCGCGGCCGGGCCCCACGCCAAGGTGGAACAATTAAAACGGCTCACCGATTCGGTGGTGAAGCTCGATACCGCCGACAGCAATACCATCCGCGCCTTTTTCAAATGGGTGAGCGCATCGATTGCCACCACCAGCCAGAAAGTGGATCTGAACAAGAAGGAAAGCAACGGGCTCACCGACTTGCCACCGCCGCCGCCCGAAGTCAACGTCGTCATGTAACATCATTGAAAGAGGTATTCATGAGTGTGCGTCGCCTGCCGGTTTACCTGGCGCTCGATACATCGGGTTCAATGCGGGGCGAGCCTGTCCAGGCCGTCAACGTGGGCCTGCATGCCCTGCTGGGTTCGTTACGGCAAAATCCGTTCGCGCTGGAAAGCGTCAACCTGTCGATCATCACGTTCGATGGCAAGATCAACGAAGTACTGCCACTCACACCAGTGGAAAACGTGGTGCTGCCCGAGATCGTCTGCCCCGAATCGGGCCCTACTTTTCTGGGCGAGGCGTTGCACTATATTTGCGACAAGGTGGAGCGCGACGTGCAAAAGTCCACGCCCGAACACAAGGGCGACTGGCGCCCGCTGCTGTTCATCATGACCGATGGCAAACCGTCCGATACCCAGGCGTATAACGAAGCAATTCCGCGCGTCCAGCAAGCCAATTTTGCCGCCGTGATTGCCTGCGCGGCCGGCCCCCGGAGCGTGCCCGATCAACTCCGGCAACTGACGCCGCGCGTGGTCAGCCTCGACACCATGGACAGCAGCGGCTTTTCCAGCTTCTTCCAGTGGGTGAGCTCGGCCGTGACCGCCGGTAGTGCCAGCGTGGGCGCCGTGGGCGGACTCGAGCTGCCACCGCCGCCGGCGGAAATCCAGATCGTCGTGTAAGGGGCAGCCATGCGTCGCTTGCCCGTGTTCCTGTTGCTGGACGTGTCGGAATCGATGGTGGGCGATAATTTACGCCAACTGCAGCAAGGCCTCGACATCCTGGTGCGCGACCTGCGCACTGATCCGCACGCGCTGGAAACTGTTTACCTGTCCGCCATCGTATTTGCCGGCAAGGCCCGCACATTGGCGCCGTTGACCGAACTGGCGCAGTTTTACGCACCCAGACTGCCCGCCGGCGCCGGCACCTCGCTGGGCGCCGGCCTCACCCACCTGATGGACGAGATCGACCGTACCGTGGTCAGCAGCACTCCTGAGCGCAAGGGCGACTGGCGCCCGGTTGTCTACCTGATGACCGATGGCAAACCCACTGACGATATCGAACCGGCGCTCGCGCGCTGGCAGCAAGGTTATGCCAGCCGCGTCACCCTGGTGGCGATTGCCATCGGCCAGCATGCCTCGCTGGCCACCTTGCAGCGCCTCACCGACAACGTGCTGCAGCTCGATGCCCGGACCGAGCAGGATTTCAAACGGTTTGTTACCTGGGTGACCATGTCGCTGGCTGCGCAAAGCCGCAGCGTGGCCACGCCCGGCGTCAACCTGGCCAAGACCGATCCCGCCATCCTGCGCAAGATCAGCGACCTGGGCAGTTCCGCCAGCGTGGACGAGGACCTGGCCATCTTTACCGGCCACTGCCAGAAGAACAAGCTGCCATACCTGATGCGCTACGAGCGCTCGGCGCGCGCGCTGCACAACCGCGACTTCCAGCTCAGCGTGGACCTGTACCAGTTGCAGGGCGTGTACGCGCTAGAACGCGATTACCACGACCTGTCCGACCAGCGCGCCATGGTCCGCACCATCAATACCGACGCCCTGAACGGCGCGCCCGGTTGCCCCCATTGCGGCAACCGCATCGGCTTTGCCGTGTGCGGCTGCGGCGCCATCCTGTGCATTGCCGGCGCCGGCGCGGCCACCTGCCCCGTGTGCGACAAGCAGTGCGATTTCACCATGGGCGACGGCGAAGGCTTCGACGTCGGCCGCTCGCGAGGTTAAGCCCATGACGACCAGAGAACATCCACTGCTGGCCTATGCGCGGCGGCGCCTGCAACTGGCCGCGCCGCACGCCGAACCGGCCGAAATCGACACTGTGCTCAACAGCCAGGACTTCAAAGCGCTGCACAAGCGCTTCGATCTCGACCTGGAACGGCTGCGCCGCCGCCACGCGGGCACACCCGTGCCCCGCTTTAATCGCAGCACCCAGGAAGCCACGCCGTATCCCATGAAAAATCTCGGTCCCGCCACGTTGCCCACGCCCGCGCCACCCCCGCCTGCCCCCACGTTTCGATTGCCCAACGCCCGCGCTGGCGACCCGTACCAGCAACCGCTGGAGGTAAGCGGTGGCCAGGCCGTGGTGTATGACGCCGCCGTCTTCCCGGCCGACCTGGCGCTGGCCTTCGACGCCGCCAGCGGCACCGTGCGCGGCACGCCAGCCCAACCGGGCGAGTACATCATCACCGTCGATTACCGCGATGCGGTGGAACCGGCCGGGCGCCAGGCGCAGGTGCCGCTGGTAGTCACCCCAAATCCCAAATCGATGTGGCGCGAGCTGCCGTCCGACCAGGCCGATCCCTACTGGCGCCCCGACCAGCGCAGCGACCGCATCGACGGCACCGGCTTGCACGTGCTGGCCGCAAGCAAGCGCGGCCGCTCGCACGCCCATGTGGGCAGTTTCCGCGATGACGATTACGCGATTGCCGCCCTGCCCGATACCGGCTGGGCCATTGCCATCGTGGCCGACGGCGCCGGCAGCGCGCGCTATGCGCGCAAGGGCGCCGCCATCATTTGCGAACAGGCGCGCGATACCCTGCTGGCCATCCTGGCCGGCGAACGCAGCGCCGCCATCGACCAGGCTGCCCACACGTACCACCAGGCCCGCGCCCTGCCCACGCAGGACCCGCAGGCGCTTGACGCCGCCTGGCAAACCTTGCGCAATGCCCTGTACGGCGCGGTGGGCAACGCTGCCTATTACGCCGCCAAGGGCATCATGGACGAAGCCGCGCATCACCAGCAACAGCAGGCGGACACCAGTTTCAAGGACTATGCCAGCACTGCCCTGATTACCATCTGCAAGCGCTATCCGTTCGGCACCCTGTGCGCCGCCTACTGGGTGGGCGACGGCGCGGTGGGCATCTACAGCGCGCGCGACGGTATCACCCTGCTCGGTGACGTGGACAGCGGCGAATACTCGGGCCAGACCCGCTTCCTGGAAAGCGCGGAAGTCACCCAGCAAGCGCTGCTGCGGCGCACCCGCTTCGACCTGGTGGACGACCTGACGGCGCTGGTGGTCATGACGGACGGCGTGTCCGACGCCAGGTTCGACACCGAAGCCCGGCTGGCCCGCGCCGACGACTGGCACCTGCTGTGGCAAGAGCTGCAAGCGGCCGTCGGTCTCGACGACCCCGCCGCCAACCAGCCGCAGCGGCTGCTCGACTGGCTCGATTTCTGGTCCCAGGGCAATCACGACGACCGGACCATTGCCCTCATCTACCCGGGAGTGCGCTGACATGGCCAACACTGTTACCGTGACCGCCAGCGACGGCTCGCGCGTCGAGTTCGTGGACGAGGTCAAGGCGTCCGGCGGCATGAAGGACGTGTATTTTTCGCCCAACCGCGACTACGTGGTGGCGTTTTTCCGCGGCGCGCCGGATGCGGCCAGCCGCGAGCGCGTGGCCGTCATCACCAGCACCTACCGCGACCGCATTTTCAACCAGGCTGGCGGCGACTACTGGAAAAACCTGTTTTGCTGGCCCACCAAAATGGTCGAACACAACGGCCGGCTGGGTGTGGTGGTGCCGTTTTACGATCCGGCATTTTTCTTTGAATACGGCTCGCGCAACAACGACATGCTGGGCATCAAGGGCCGCGAAAAGGAAGGCAAGTGGTTTGCCTCGCCCTCCAACCGCAGCAAGTTCCTCGACCCGCGCGAACTGGGCGACTTCATGCGCCAGATCCGCCTGTGCCTGATGATTGCACGCGCCGTGCGGCGCATGCACGCGGCCGGCCTGGCGCACTCGGATCTGAGCTACAAAAACGTGCTGATCGATCCGACCACCGGGCGCGCCTGCCTGATCGACCTCGACGGCCTGGTGGTGCCCGGCAAATTCCCGCCCGACGTGGTGGGCACGCCCGACTTCATCGCGCCCGAATGCGTGATGACCGCGCACCTCGATCGCCACGACCCGCAGCGCAAGCTGCCGTCGATTGCCACCGACCGCCACGCGCTGGCCGTGCTGGTGTATATGTATTTGCTGCTGCGCCACCCGCTGCGCGGCGACCAGATCCACGACATGCACGATCCGCAACAAGACGAGGAACTGGCGATGGGCGCCAGGGCGCTGTTTGTCGAACACGCCACCGACCCCGCCAACCGCATCAAGCTGGCCAACGTCAAACCGTCCGAGCTGCCGTGGCGCGACACGGCCAGGCTGCCGTACACCATCACCGGCCCGTACTTGAGCGAGCTGTTCCAGCGCGCCTTCACCACCGGGCTGCACCAACCGGGCGCGCGCCCCAGCGCCGACGACTGGGAAACCGCGCTGGTCAAGACCGTGGACCTGCTGCAACCGTGCGCCAACACCGACTGCGAACAAAAGTGGTTTGTGTTCGACAACAAGACCAGGCCGGTCTGCCCGTTCTGCGGCACCCGGTTTACCGGCCCGCTGCCAGTGCTCAACCTGTACTCGTCGCGTACCGAGGGCAGCTTCCGGCCCGACAACCACCGGCTGATGGTGTATTCGAACCAGTCGCTATTCCCCTGGCATATCGACCGCGACATCGCCCCCAACGAGCGCCTGACCGACCAGCAGAAAAAGCGCGTCGGTTATTTTGTGCTGTTCCAGGAGGCCTGGTACCTGGTCAACGAAAACATGCCGGACCTGATGGACGTCACCACCAAGACCGCGATTGCCCCGGGCGCCAAGGTGCAGTTGACCGATGGCCTGCAACTGCTGCTGTCGCGTGCACCGGGCGGACGGCTGGTGGCGGTGCAGATGGTGAACCAGTAACGGGCGGCGTACGTACCGGCAGGCTGCGCTACTGGATCGCCAGCCGGGTGCCGCCGGTACCCGCTTTCTTGGGCAGCGTCAGGTGCAGCACACCATCCTGGTACCGGGCCTGGGCCTGGGTGTCATCGACTTCCTGCGGCAGGCCGAAACTGCGGTACCACTGGCCGCTGCGCCGCTCGCGCCATAACATGCCTTCCTGCTGCTGTTGCGATGCCTGCTCGGACTGCACGCTGAGCGATACCTGGCGGCCGTCTACCGACACCTTGATGTCTTCCTTTTTTACGCCAGGGATGTCGGCGCGTACTTCGTAAGCCTGGTCGGTGTCCTGGATGTCGAGGCGGATGCCAGGCGCTTCGGCGTGCGGCCAGAACGGCTCGGTACCGGTCTCGCGCATGACTTCCTCGAGCGCGCGAAATGGTTCGAACATGCCCAGCAGCGATGGTGGATTGCGGCGTACTAAATTATTGCTTGCCATGGTGTTCTCCTTGATATGGGATGACAGATCCTCACTATGGCATCGCGATTTCGTATTTATCTGCGCTGGATCAAACGCGCGTGGCATGGCGCGGCGCCGGGAACCATGCGACGCCCGCATAGTCCAACCGTCAACGGCCAACGTACGCCAACAGCACACCAACAGCACACCAACAGTGACCAATGCTTTACGCGCGGTCAGCGGGGAGGAGCACCATGAAACCATGTCTTGTCGTCTGCTACAGCCATACCGGGGTGACCGCGCGGGTGGCGGCGGCGCTGGCCAACCGGCTCGGCGCCGATCTCGAAACCATCGAGGAGGTGCGCCCGCGCCAGGGCGCGTCCGGGTACCTGCGCTCGGTGTGGGAAGCGTTGCGCCAGCGCCCGGCGCACATTGTGCCGCCGCGCCACGATCCCGCTCGCTATCCTTTCATCGTGCTGGGTACGCCGGTCTGGGCCGGCCACATGAGCGCCCCCATGCGCAGCTACATCATGCAGCAGCGCGACCATTTTAAAAGGCTGGCCCTGTTTTGCACCATGGGCGGCAGCGGCGGGCGCCAGGTGCTGTCGGCCATGGCCGAACTGAGCCGCCGTGCACCGGTCGCCACCCTGTGCCTGCGCCAGCAGGAAGTGCTGGCCGACCGCTACCAGCCACAGCTGACCAGCTTCGCCAGTGAACTGGCGCTGGTGGAGCACGGCACCTAGCACCGGTCTTGGAGGCGCGCCCGATCCCGAGCCCGGCCAACCCGTCCACGGAGACCACCATGCCAGCACCGCAACCGCTTGACCCCACGCGACGCCAGTTCGTCCTCGATCTGCTCGCCGCCACGCACGACCTTACCTTGGCCACGCTGCGCCCCGACGGGTACCCGCAGGCCACGGTCGTCAGCTTCGTCAACGACGGCCTGACGCTGTACGCCGGCATCGGCATCGACAGCCAGAAGGCCCATAACATCCGCCATAACGACAAGATCTCCGCCACCATTACCGCACCGTACGCAGGCTGGCGTGACATCCGTGGTCTCTCGCTGGCGGGCAGCGCTGGCTTCGTGGACGGCGCCACCGAAAACGCCCACGTGGCCGACCTGATGTTGTACCGTTTTCCCGAGGCGCGCCAGTTCCTCCATGCCGGCAGCGGCATGTGGCCGGGCGCGCTGTTCGTGCGCATCATCCCGCGCGTGATCTCGGTGCTCGACTATGCCTGCGGCTTCGGCCACACCGAGCTGTACGCGGTGGACGGCGCGTGACGTGCGTCTGGCAGCGTCAGCCCTGGCGCACATACACCCCGGGGGCCGGCACCAACCCGGCATCGAGCATGCGCGGCGGCACGCACGGCGATTGCGCGTGCCGCGCCAGCCATTGGTGCCAGTATGGCCACCATGATCCTTCGCTACGCGCCGCCAGCGCCAGCCACTCGTCCGGGCTGTCGTAGCCGCGCTGGCGCTCCGCCTGCTGGCGGTGGCGGAAACGGCGGCCCGCCTGCCCCGGCGCGGCAACAATACCGGCGTTGTGGCCGCCCGCGACCAGCACGAAGTCGGTCGGCGCATGACATAGCAGGTGAATTTTGTACACCGAGCGCCAGGGCGAGAAATGATCGCGTTCGGTACCCAGGACAAACAGCGGCGTGTGGATATCGGACAGTGCCACCGGCCGGCCGTTGACCAGGTACCGCCCTGCGGCCAGGTCATTGTCTAGGAACAGGTGGCGCAGGTACTGGCTGTGCATGCGGGCCGGCAGGCGCGTGCTGTCGGCATTCCGGGCCATCAGGTCATTCGGTGCGCTGCGCCGGCCCAGCAGGTATTCACGCATCATGCGCGACCACACCAGGTCGCGCGCGTGCAGCAACTGGAACGTGGCCGCCATCTGGTCGCCGGACAGATAGCCCTGCTCGGCCATCAGCGCTTCAAGAAAAGCCAGCTCGCTGTCGTCGATGAACAGGCCCAGCTCGCCAGGCTCGCTGAAATCGGTCTGCGCTGCCAGCAACGTCACCGATGCCAGCGGCGCGACCGCCGCATGACCGCCGCCGAGGGCGGCGGCGGCTATGGCCAGCAGTGTGCCGCCCAGGCAGTATCCGGCGGCGTGCACCGGTGCGTTGCCGCACCGCGCGCTGGCGTGGCGCAGCGCGGTCAACACGCCGTGTTCGAGGTAATCGTCCATTCCCAGGTCACGGTCGCCTTGTTCCGGATTCCGCCACGACAGCATGAACACCGTGTGCCCCTGCCCCACCATGTACCGTACCAGGGAGTTTTCGGGCGACAGGTCGAGAATGTAGTATTTCATGATCCACGACGGCACGATCAGCAGCGGTTCGCGGTACACAGCGGCAGTTTGCGGCGTGTATTGGATCAGCTCGATTAAATCGTTGCGCAAGACCACCGCGCCTGGCGTTACCGCCACGTCCTGCCCGGGGACGTGGGCGAGGCCAGACGCTTGCGGCACCGCCATGTCGGGAGGCACCAGCCGGCGGCACAGGTCCAGCGTCCAGTTGCGCACACCGGCAGCCAGGCTGGCGCCGCCACTGGTCCATGCGGCTTGCAGTACTTCGGGATTGGTGCAGAGAAAATTGGACGGCGACCACATGTCCAGCAACTGGCGTGCCGCGAACGCCACCACGGCGGCATGGTGCGGCGCAACGCCGCTGACGCCGCTGGCAGCAGCCTGCCAGAAACGTTCGACCTGCATAAATCCCGTCGCATACAGGGCGAACGGCCAGGCACGCCACGCGGGCGCGGCAAATCGCCGGTCCTGCCCGGCGTCAGCGACAAAGCCTGTTGCCGCCGCCGTCAGCAGCTCGCCGCATTTGCCGGGCGAGAGCAGCAGGTGCTGCCACCAGTCATGCCACGCCAGCATCATCGCCACCGGCGAAACGCCGCCGGTCAGGCGTGCAAGCTGACCGTGTACATGTACGTCAAGCGGATGACGCGGGGTAGCGTTCGGGCTGCCCGCACGATGCGCATTCTGGTTCACCATGCCTCCCCGGCGGTCGAGAGAACGATTATGGCCAGCGCCCCCACTTGCCGCACTTGATGCAGATCAAATGCAGCCGCCAGGCCCCTTTTTAGACTACCCCATGACCGATACCGACGACATCCTCGAAAACATCACCTTCGACGAGCTGCAGATAGGGCAGACCGCGCAACTGCACCGCACGCTGGGGGCCGCCGACATTGCCGCGTTTGCCGCCGTGTCGGGCGACGTCAACCCGGCACACGTCGATCCCGACTACGCCAGCCACACGCCGTTCCATGGCGTGATC
>Ga0308163_10004859_pt1 | contig 10500 bp, 10 predicted proteins | sample PhyTR1_FD_201037 | JGI IMG/M metagenome (GOLD analysis project Ga0308163, IMG submission 201037) | Phyllosphere microbial communities from UC Gill Tract Community Farm, Albany, California, United States - DLSLT.R1 | ecosystem: Host-associated > Plants > Phyllosphere > Unclassified | place: USA... | reverse complement strand
TGATTCAGGTATCTTATTTGACTTTAACAAGTCTGACTTGAAGGCTTCTGCTAGAGAAAATATCAAAAACTTGGTGGCAACTTTAAATAAAGAACAAGGTACAGATATTTTAGTTATTGGTCACACGGATAATATTGGATCTTTAGATGCAAATCAAAAAGTTTCTGAAAATCGTGCCAATGCAGTTCGTGCTTTCGCTGTTTCTCAAGGTTTATCTTCATCTCGTATCCGTACAGAAGGTAGAAATTTCTCTGAGCCTTTGGAGAGTAATGATACTGAATCAGGTCGTGCTGCCAATCGTCGTGTAGAGATCGTGATCGTTGCTGGTAGCCAAATGAAACAAGAAGCTAAAAACCAAGCTAAATAGGTCTACAAAATAATTTATATTTTTATAAAAGCGCTGATGTATCATCAGCGCTTTTTTGTTGGATTTTATATTCATATACATGCAATATTAATATGACAAACTGTCATCAATCCAATATTTATTCCTAACTTTGTAGTCTTTGAATTTTGAGCTATGTTAGATTTAACGCATACAACTAAGGAACATGACGAAGCACGTCAAGGTGAAGCATTATTAATTGAAAATAATGTTGATAAAGGTCATGGACGTAAATTATATATCGAAAGTTATGGTTGTCAAATGAACTTTTCGGATAGTGAGATAGTCGCTTCTATTTTACTTGAAGATGGATTTGTGACGACTAAGAATTATCAAGAGGCTGATGTTGTATTTATCAACACCTGTTCTATTCGCGAAAATGCTGAGCAACGTGTACGTAATCGATTGAAAGAATTTGAATTTGCTAAAAAAAGCAATCCAGGGATGATCGTCGGTGTATTGGGCTGTATGGCAGAACGACTGAAAGCTAAATTTTTGGAAGAGGAAAAATTAGTGGATGTTGTCGTCGGACCTGATGCTTATCGTGATCTACCTAATTTGATTGCTCAGGTTGATGGTGGTAATCGATCTGTTAACGTATTACTATCTCGTGAGGAAACCTATGCTGATATTAATCCTGTTCGTCTAAATACAAATGGTATTACTGCATTTATATCGATCATGCGCGGGTGTGATAACATGTGTTCTTTTTGTGTAGTACCATTTACAAGAGGTAGAGAGCGTAGCCGCGATGCTGAATCGATTGTGAAAGAAGCGCAGGATCTATTTAATGCTGGATATCGTGAGGTAACTCTATTGGGTCAGAATGTCGATTCGTATAAATATACCGCTCCTACGGTGGAGGGACAGGATGCGATTGCTCCTGTTAATTTTGCAAATCTGTTGGCACTAGTAGCAGAGGTCAATCCATTGTTGCGTGTACGGTTTTCTACTTCACATCCAAAAGATATCACAGACGAAGTCCTTTATACGATGGCAAGTCATGATAATATATGTAAATACATTCACTTACCGGTACAGTCTGGAAATTCTAGAGTACTTGAATTAATGAATCGTACATATGATAGGGAGTGGTATATTAACCGCATCGATGCGATCAATCGCATCATCCCGGGCTGTGGTATTTCAACGGATATCATCACCGGATTTTGTACAGAAACGGAAGAGGAGCATCAAGACACGGTAAGCATGATGGACTATGTTAAATATGATTATGCTTTTATGTTTGCTTACTCAGAACGTCCGGGAACATTAGCGGCTAAACGTTATGCTGATGATATACCGGAAGAGGTGAAGAAAAGCCGTTTAACGGAAATCGTTGCCAAACAGCGTGCACATAGTTTTGAGCGTTTACAACAATTTGTGGGTAAAAACCAACGGATTTTAATAGAGGGTTTTTCAAAACGTTCGGATAAAGATTTTGCTGGTCGTAATGATCAGAATGCAATGGCTATTTTTCCTGTAGATGAACGCTTTAAGGCTGGTGATTACGTTACTGTATTTATTGAGTCATGTACTTCTGCTACGTTGTTAGGTAAAATAGTTGACTAATTAGGATTTAATATAGGTTCTTTATTATTAAATTTAGAGGATGGATAATCAAGATATTAAGAATCGATTTGGAATTATAGGTAATTCACCTTTACTTAATAGGGCTATTGATATTGCGCGACAAGTAGCTCCTACAGATATTTCGGTATTGATACAGGGTGAGAGTGGTAGTGGTAAGGAAGTTTTTTCACATATTATTCATCAATTAAGCTCGCGTAAACATGGGGCTTTTATTGCCGTAAATTGTGGTGCTATTCCTGAGGGAACAATTGATTCTGAATTGTTTGGTCATGAAAAAGGTTCTTTTACTGGGGCGCATGAGGCAAGAAAGGGATATTTTGAGGTTGTTGACGGTGGTACTATCTTTTTGGATGAAGTAGGAGAGTTACCTTTAGGTACGCAAGCTCGCCTATTACGGGTTTTGGAATCGGGTGAATACATTCGTGTAGGATCTTCAAAAGTGCAAAAAACGAATGTTCGCGTTGTTGCGGCAACCAATGTTGAGGTGTTTAATGCGGTCCAAAATGGCAAGTTCCGTGAGGATTTGTATTATAGGCTCAATACGGTTCCGTTGCGGATACCATCGTTGCGTGAACGACCTGAAGATATTTATTTGTTATTTAGAAAGTTTGTTGTTGATTTTTCTGATAAATACCGTTCGCCTAGTATACAGTTAACAGAAGATGCTCAAAAATTGTTGATGACCTATAGCTGGCCTGGTAACGTACGTCAGTTGAAGAATATTGCGGAACAAATTGCTGTTCTTGAAAAGGAGCGTGTTGTGGATGCTCGCATTTTGCAAAATTATCTTCCTTCGGAAAGTCGTTCGACACTCCCTGCTGTAGTTGCTAATCAAAGCGGAAAAGACGATTTTTCGGAACGTGATCTTTTGTATAAGGTGCTGTTTGATATGAAAAAGGATATGGTCGATTTGAAAAAATTGGTTGTTGAACTGATTCAAAATGGTGTAAATCCTGCAACTTTTGATGAAAATTCGCCTTATATCAATCGTCTGTACCAAGAGGTGGAACCAAGTACTGAGCGTCTGCAAGATCATCTAGCGGCTTCTCCACAAACGTTGACCATTCATCAGCCTAACGTGATGAAAGGCAATAATGGTCAAGATGGATATTTAAATTATGATACCCAAGATGCTGAAGAGGTAGAGGAGTCTTTATCTTTAACAGAGAAGGAATCTGATTTAATCAAGAAAGCACTTAAAAAACATCGTGGTAAACGTAAGGCTGCTGCACAAGAGCTGGGTATTTCGGAAAGAACTTTGTACAGAAAAATTAAAGACTTAAATTTAGATTTATAAATTGCGTTTATGAAGAAACTTAAATCAAGTTTGTTGCCTGTTTTTATGACTATAGCGATGTTATTTTTTGTAACAAGTTGTGGTGTGAAATATAGTTTTACGGGGGGATCAATCCCTGACGGCATGAAAACTGTGAACGTATTGTACTTTGAGAATATTGCTTCAATGGTTTATCCGACTTTAAGTCAAAATTTTACGGAGGCGTTAAAAGAGCGTATCCGTAATCAATCGCGGTTAAGTCAGGTCAATGATAATGCTGATGCTACTTTTGAAGGTTTTATTACGGATTATAGCATTAGTCCTGCTGCTGTTGAGGCAGGAACGGACCGTGCTGCATTAAATCGTCTTTCCATAACGATTAAAGTAAGTTATCATAATAAAATCATAGAAAAGGACAATTTTGAACAGTCTTTCACCAGATTTAAAGATTTTTCTGGACAATTGCAATCGGCTCAAGAGGAAACATTGAATAAAGAAATTATTATGATGTTGACGGAAGATGTGTACAATAAGGCATTTGCTAACTGGTAGTGGATTAAACTATGGAAAATAAACGAATTTCAGAAGATATAAACTTATTTCATCAAGCAATCAATAATCCTTTGTTGCTTTCGGAATCTGATTTATTGTCCTTGATTGCCAAATTTCCATATGCGCAGTCTCTTCGTTTTGCGTACGAAAGACATCTTTATTTGTTAAATAGGGAGGTGCATAATATTTCTTCTACCTTATTATATGCAGCCAATCCCAATTGGTTATATGAATATTTGCATAAGGCTGCTCCTGCTGAAATGGTTGATGAGATCGAGTCTGTGGATGACTATATCGCTTTTGAAGATACTGTTGAGGATGTTTTAGACGATCAGCTGGTGGTCGATGTATATGAAGAGGCGGAAAAGGAAGATACGGGAAAGGAAGAATTGGATGCGCTGATTCAATCTGGTGTTGCTCATGATTTCTTTCGGTTAGAAAATAGTGATGTTGATCGAGAGGATGATACGGATGAAGTAGAGGTTGTGGAAGTAGCTACGGTTTCTGTTATTGATCCTGAGGAGCGTTTACTTTCAGGAGCAGAAGAGAAGGATGAAGAGCGTGTCAGTGTATATGACGATGAGCTAATGCCTTATAGTTTTCTCTGGTGGCTACATAAAACACGTTTAGATCATGCGGAGACGTATCAACCATTTTTGAAACCTCCAGTTTATCAGGGTCAACCTGCAGAACAGCAGGTCACGCGTTTTAAACAGAAAATTGATGCGCAGGTATTGGATCAACAAATTCGCGAGAACATATTTCACCTTCAGTCTCCTGAAGTAAAATTGAGCGAAGAATTTAAAAATACAGTTCCTTTTCAGGTAGGGAAGAAAAATACGGATCATTTGATTGAACGATTTATCAAAGAGGATCCTCAGATAAAACCACCTCCTGCTGATAAGATTAATCTGGAGAATAAGGCGCGTAAAAGTTCGGAAGATCAATACTCTTTGGTAACTGAAACGTTAGCTCGTATTTATATTGAACAGGGATTATATCCTAAAGCTATAGAGGTTTACAAAAAATTAGTTTTGAAATATCCAGAAAAAAATGCGTACTTTGCGTCGGAAATTTTAAATTTAGAAAAGAAATTAACTTAATACATATAAAGAAATGCAAGGAATATTAATTGCTCTAATAATTTTGGCTAGTATTTTATTATCATTTTTAGTTTTAATACAAAATCCAAAAGGTGGAGGTTTATCATCAGGATTTGCTGGTGGAACTAATATTATGGGTGTAAAACGTACAGGTGACTTTTTAGAAAAAGGTTCTTGGGGATTAGTGATTGCGATCATGGTTTTTTGTTTAGCATTCAATATTGTGGCTCCAACAACAACAGCTACTGTAGGTGGTGGTTTGGGTAATCAAATTGAGGCTCCTGCACAAGCAAGTCCCTTGAACTTAAATAATACACAAAAGCCTGGTGCGCCAGCTCAACAAGCTCCTGCACAGAAATCTGTTACAGATTCAACAAAATAAGTTGTGCTATAGAAATTGAAAGCCTCCGAGAAATCGGAGGCTTTTTTTTTGCTGTCAGTTTTGGAAAGTGACAGCCTGACAGCGATTGTGAATGAAACCTGCCAGTCTATTCTTTTTCGATGCAAATTTGTCTCAAAAGTCTGTTCTTGGTGCTTTGGCATAATTGCTGATGAAGTTTATATATCATTCAAAAAAAACTAAAAATAAAATATATTATGGCATTAAACATTAAACCTATCGGTGACAGAGTCGTAGTTGAAGCTGCTCAGGCAGAAGAAAAAACAGCTTCAGGATTATACATCCCTGATACAGCAAAAGAGAAACCATCTCAAGGAGTCGTTGTAGCAGTTGGAACAGGTAAAGTTGACGAACCTTTAACTGTAAAAGTTGGTGATAAAGTTTTATATGGTAAATATGCTGGAACTGAAATTACTGTTGAAGGTAAAGAGTATTTAATTATGCGTGAAGCTGATATTTACGCGGTTATTTAATTTTTTAAGGATAGAATTCATAAGTAAACAGATTTGATTACTTGATATCGAGTAAGAATCAAATGTTAATTTCAAAAATTTAAAAATAATGGCAAAACAAGTAAAATATAACGTTGAAGCGCGTGAGGCACTTAAAAAAGGTGTTGATACATTAGCAAATGCAGTAAAGGTAACTTTAGGTCCAAAAGGACGTAATGTCATCATTGAGAAAAAATTTGGTTCACCAGTTATCACTAAAGATGGTGTTACTGTAGCTAAAGAAATCGAATTGAAAGATGCTCTGGAAAATATGGGTGCTCAGATGGTGAAAGAAGTTGCATCAAAAACTGCCGATCAAGCGGGTGATGGTACAACTACCGCAACTGTTTTGGCTCAAGCTATTGTAGCTCCAGGTATTAAATCTGTAGCAGCAGGTGCTAATCCAATGGATTTGAAACGTGGTATTGATAAAGCTGTAGCAGCAGTGGTAGCGAACTTAAAAGCGCAATCTCAAACTGTTGGTCAAGACAATAATAAAATCAAACAAGTAGCATCAATTTCTGCAAATAATGATGAAGTTATCGGAGCTTTAATTGCACAAGCAATGGAAAAAGTGGGTAATGATGGTGTTATTACTGTAGAAGAGGCTAAAGGTACTGAAACTGAAGTAAAAACAGTAGAAGGTATGCAATTTGACCGTGGTTACTTATCTCCATACTTTGTAACGAACTCAGATAAAATGGAAGCGGAATTAGAAAATCCTTACATTTTAATCTATGATAAAAAAATCAGTAACATGAAAGAATTGTTGCCGATTTTGGAAAAACAAGTTCAAACGGGTAAACCATTAATCATCATTGCAGAAGACTTAGACGGAGAGGCATTAGCAACTTTAGTTGTGAATAAAATCCGTGGCTCACTGAAAGTGGCTGCTGTTAAAGCTCCAGGATTTGGTGATCGTCGTAAAGCGATGTTAGAAGATATCGCTATCTTAACTGGTGGTACTGTGATTTCTGAAGAGAGAGGTTTCAAATTAGAAAATGCAACATTAGAAGATTTAGGTCAAGCAGAGAAAGTTGTTGTGGATAAAGATAATACAACAATCATCAATGGTGCTGGTAATGCTGAAGATATTAAATCTCGCGTTGCTCAAATCCGCTCTCAAATTGAAACAACTACTTCTGATTACGATCGTGAGAAATTACAAGAGCGTTTAGCTAAATTGTCTGGTGGTGTTGCTGTTCTTTATGTTGGTGCTACTACTGAAGTTGAAATGAAAGAGAAGAAAGATCGCGTTGATGATGCTTTACATGCAACTCGTGCAGCTGTAGAAGAAGGTATCGTTGCTGGTGGTGGTGTTGCTTTCATTCGTGCAACTGATGCTTTAAAAGGCTTAAAAGGTGCTAATGAAGACGAGACTATCGGTATCGAAATCATCAGACGTGCTATCGAAGAGCCTTTACGTCAGATCTGTTTCAATGCTGGTATTGAAGGTGCCGTAATCGTTCAGAAAGTGAAAGAAGGTACAGGCGATTTTGGTTACAATGCTCGTACAGATGTTTTCGAAAACTTAATTGGTGCCGGTGTAATCGATCCAACTAAAGTTTCTCGTGTTGCTTTGGAAAATGCTGCTTCTATCGCTTCTATGTTATTAACTACGGAGTGTGTATTAGCTGATGAGCCAGAAGAAAATGCTGGTGCTGGTGCTCCTCCAATGGGTGGTGGCATGGGCGGAATGATGTAAGATCATTCTTCTTAACGTAATAAAATAAAAAATCCCGTTACAGCTTGTAACGGGATTTTTTTATTTTATGATTTTGATATACATTAATATCCTGCAGCGGTATCGTCTCCTCTAGGATCAGCTCCTGTTTGCAGTTTTCCGTTTGGTAATACTATAATATTTTCTACTCGACCAATATTGCCACGTGGAGAAATTTTATATCCGGAGTTTACTAAACTTTTTCTCACTTTTGATGTAATGGCTTTTTTCTCGACATCAATTTGATCGGGTAACCATTGGTGATGAAAACGTGGTGATGTGACGGATTGTTGCGCATCTTGATGAAAGTCTATGACATTGACAATAGTCTGGAAAACGGAGGTCATAATGGTGGACCCTCCCGGTGTTCCGACCACCATATAGAGTTGATGATCTTTTTCTACAATGGTTGGCGTCATGGAGCTTAACATTCTCTTGTTAGGTTGTATCGCATTGGCTTTGCCACCAACAAGACCGTAGATATTGGGTACTCCCGGTTTTACCGAGAAGTCGTCCATTTCATCGTTTAGAATAAAGCCGGCACCTGATACAAATACGCGAGAGCCATAGGAGTTGTTTAATGTGGTGGTGATGGATACGGCATTTCCTTCTGAATCTACGATGCTGAAATGGGTGGTCTCTTCTGATTCATAGCCTGGAAATTTTGCTGCTCTTACATCGGAACTTGCTGTTGCTTTGTTGAAATTGACCGATTTTAACCTGTTACTATTGAAAATAGAATCTGTCAATTCTTTTACGGGTACGCGAATGAAGTCTGGATCTCCGAGATATGTTGCTCTATCGGCATAGATACGGCGCTCTGCTTCAACCATAACGCGAATAGTGGAATCACTTTGAAATCCCCACTTGGACAATGGAAACTGCGCCACAGATTGCAATAGTGCTACTAATGCAGGTCCGCCACTTGATGGAGGTGCCATACAGATGATTTTATGTCCACGATAGTATCCTGTAATTGGCTTGCGCCATACGGCATCATAATTGGCTAAATCACTGTGACTGATAATACCATTGGCGCTCTTCATCTCTTTAACAATGAGGTCTGCAGTAACGCCTTTATAAAAGCCATCGCGACCTTGGTCAGCGATTCTTGTAATGGTACTGGCGAGTTCTGGTTGTTGAAATACATCACCTTTTTTCCATGTTTCGGCTCTGATGATAGGGGCGCCATGGGGATTGTATTTTTCAAAACTTGCTTTAAAATGGTTAAATTCTTCTGCTTGCTGCTTGGTTATTGGAAAGCCATTTTGTGCTAATGCAATGGCTGGGGCGAGCAATTTTTTCCAATCTAGTTTTCCATATTTACGATGGGCTTCAACCATTCCGGCTACTGAACCTGGTACACCGGCTGAAAGGTGTCCATAGACGCTTAAGTTTTCGATCACATTGCCCTGATTGTCCAGATACATGTTGGCATGGCCTTTTTCAGGAGATTTTTCTCTAAAGTCTAAGGCATTGATTTCGCCTTTGCTACTTCGGTAGACCATAAAACCGCCACCTCCGATATTGCCAGCATTGGGATATACGACTGCTAATGCAAACTGTACCGCTACGGCAGCATCAATAGCGTTTCCGCCCATTTTTAAAATATCGACTCCTACTTTTGAAGCTAATGGATGTGCGGAGACAACTGCTGCTTTGTCAAATGTTTCTGATCGCTTGTTTAAGTGGTGCGATACACTGCAGGATTGAATGACTACAACTGTACTTACTATCCATATATATAATCTTGATGTTTTCATGTTTAATCGTTTACGGGTTGTATTTTTTCAAAATTTCCGTCTAAATGGTCAATTTTTATTTTGTATTTTCTCACATTTGCAGGTCCTGAACCCATTCCAACACCGATCATTCCTCCTCCAAATCCTGAACCAACGGATGCGGACACGAAGATGTTGGCACTATTTTCAGTCGCTAATCCGTAAAAATAGTATTCATCATTTTCCATGACTAGTGGATAGTATCCATAGGTCGTGGAGATAAACGTTTCATCATTGTCCACTATAGCATAGATCTGTGAATCTTTAAGTTTTACTTTTTTACCTTTTTCATTCGTATAATAATAGTACTTGATTCTTCCTTTTTTATCTTTTTCATCTAAAAGTGGATAATCTGGTTTTTGAAATTTGAGGTTTTCGTAGTTCATATAGATACCATCAACAAGATGCTCTGCAGCATATAAAGGTAATTGTTCTTTTTCTTTATAATCGATGTTCTGAAGATCTTGAATGGTCAAAGCCTCAGATCCTATGGTCGGTGTTTTGAGGTTTGACCGAATGAATGTATCTATAATTAGGCTTCCTTTTTTTAATAATTTATTGGAAACATCTATTCCTGATACTTGAAAGCTGCTGTCGATGCGACTAATGGGGTGATAGTAGCTTCCTTTTTTTTGATAAAGATTGGCTCTAAAATCAAAAAATCCTTTTTCCTTGAGCCCACCACCTATTTCGGAAAAGGACAGTCGGCGAATCTGCAGAAGCAAAGTATCTTTTTGCGTACTTTCAAGGGTAATGATTTCTAAATAGTTTTGTATTTGAGTTTCCAGAGAGGGATTAGCCACAACTTTTGCGGATTGACCAAAAAAACCTTTATTGATGATGCCATAATGGGTGGTGTCTTTTCTAGAATCAAGTACGTATATTTTTTGAAATAGACTTTCCATGACCAGATCTTTGGGATCATATTGAAATTTGAATTCTTTGTCCCTGTCTTGTGCAGACACGTGTGCTAGTCCAATAAGTAAAATGGTAAATAACACATAATGTTTTCTTTTATGTAGGTATTTCGTAAAATTCATTTCCGAAGGGATTAATATGATGCATTAAAGGTAAAGAAATAAAAAGGCTGTATCAAATTGGACTGCCCCCAAAATATTGGACAAATTTAGTTAATTAGATTTGTAATAATGAGCTCGATATTCTGTCGGGCTCATTCCATTTAAATTTAGTTTTAT
>Ga0308163_10004855_pt1 | contig 10502 bp, 11 predicted proteins | sample PhyTR1_FD_201037 | JGI IMG/M metagenome (GOLD analysis project Ga0308163, IMG submission 201037) | Phyllosphere microbial communities from UC Gill Tract Community Farm, Albany, California, United States - DLSLT.R1 | ecosystem: Host-associated > Plants > Phyllosphere > Unclassified | place: USA... | reverse complement strand
GGCGCTTCGAGCCGGAGTCCGGGGCGTACACGGGGATCTACGCGGCGAGTGCCGAGGGGTTCGCGGCGGACTACCTGTCCGATCAGGGAGCACCGTTGCCCGCGGAGCGGCTGCGGGACGTGCTGGCGGTGTCGCACCGGGCGGATGTGGCGAACCGGCAGTTCTGAGTCGTCACCCCTGCGCATCACCGCGTGCAGCGGCCTCGCGCACAGGGGGTGTACGCGAGGCCGTCCGCCTGCCTGATCCGATCAGGCGGTCTCTCCGTCAGGGCTACGCCGTGACGCGCGCCTGCACGAGTTCGGTCAGCGTGATGAAGTTACCGGCCTCGACGACCTCTTCTTCGCCGAGCGGGACACCGTAGGTCTGCCCGACGATGGTCGCGATCTCGACCATCGAGAGCGAGTCGAGGTCGAGTTCTTCGAACGTCTTGTCGACGCCGCTGACGTGGGACAGTTCCTCGACACTCGTTCGGATGAGTTCGACGAGGGTCTCGGCAGAGGGGACGGTTGCGGTCATGACTGTGGCCTTCCTGGTCGGGTGAGCCGGCCCCCGCTGCGCGAGGAGCCGATGGGGTGGAACGTCGTGGTCGGACCCCTCAGACGAGGTCGATGACCGGCGCGGTGAGGGTCGGCCACGTGAGTGTGCCGGCACCCCAGGTCGCCCCACCGCCGAACGCGGTCAGCAGGACCCGGGCCCCCGTCCGCATCTCGGTCGCATGCGCGGCGAGGGCGAGTGGGATCGACGCGGCCGAGGTGTTGCCGACGCGGTCGAGGTGCAGGACGGCTCGGTCGGCGGCAACGCCGATCGAAGCGGCGACCATGGTCAGGATCCTCCGGTTCGCCTGGTGCGCCACGAGGTGGTCGACGTCGTCCACGGCCCATCCGGCGGCGTCGAGGACAGAGCGGCACGAGTCCGCCATCGCGGACACGGCGGCAGCGAACACCGCACGGCCCTGCATCGCGAACCACGCCGTCGGGTCCCCCCGGTCGACGACGGGCCGGCGTGATCCGCCGGCCTCCACCCGGATCAGATCGAGTCCGGTGCCGTCCGAGCCGAGGGTGACGGACCCGAGCGCGCCGGCGTCCGATGCCTGACCGGCACCCAGCACGACCGCACCGGCGCCGTCCCCGAAGATGACGGCGTTGGCCCGGTCACCCGGGTCGACCAGGGTCGTGAACGTGTCCGCTCCGATGAGCAGGACCCGCCTGGCCGCGCCGGATCGGATCAGGGCGTCGGCCTGCGCGAGCCCGTACACGAAGCCCGAGCACACGGCGGCGAGGTCGAACGCCGGCACCGTGCCCAGGCCGAGGCGTGCCGCGACGTCAGGTGCGGTGGCGGGACACCGATGGTCAGGGGTCGACGTCGCGACGATCACCATGTCCACGGAGTCGACGCCGGCGTTCTCCAGGGCCCGTCGGCCGGCGGCGACCGCGAGGTCGCTCGTCGAGGTACCCGGGTCGACCTGGTGCCGCGAGCCGATACCGGTTCGCGACCGGATCCACTCGTCGGTCGTGTCGAGCGTGGCGGCGAGGTCGTCGTTCGTCACCACCCGGCGCGGGAGAGCACCTCCGAGGCCCTGCAGCACCGTCCGGGTCGTCGTCGCGTGGGGGTCACGCCCCGGCGTCGCGTCGACGACGATCTCGTCGAGGGCGGTCATGCGGCACCGACCACGTGCGCGACGGAGCACGACACGTGCACACCGGTGTCGAAGGTCCCGACGATGTCGGCGAGGCGCCAGGAGCGCCCATCCTGCTCGAGCGTGCGTGCGCGGTCCAACCGGACACGCGCGTCGCTCCGCACCGAGGGGTGCGGCGACCCCGGGACCGTGATCACCGTCCGGCGCATCCAGAGCGTGTCGCTCTCAGCTCGGGCGAGCGTGTCCAGTCGGTAGAGCAGCACCTGTCCGAGCTGGAGAGTCGCGACGAACGTGTCGACGAGGTTGAGGCCGGGCTGGAACGCCGCCTCGAAGCCGCACAGCTCCTCGGCGGGACGTCGGCCGAGCGGAGGCACGACGACGGTCGCGCGCGCCTCGTCCCAGGCGAGCTCGACCTCCTCGACCAACGGGGAGCGGCTGCGGTACACGCCGCAGTACACACCGTCGCCCGGGCGGTCCTCGACCCGCGCCTGGCCCGCGACGGGTGGCACGGTGCGTGACCGGCGCACGACGAGTGCGATCGTGAAACCGGCGACGTCGACCGTGATCGGCACGTCCCCGCCGGTTGCCGCGGCGCCCCGGGGTGCATGTCCCGTCACCGGGAGCACCGCGAGGTCCCCCTCGATCGGGCGACGCGGCGACCGGATGTCGATGCTGGCGATCGAGCACGCGGTCATCGACTCGGCATCGAGCTCCTGAGCGATGAGTTCGTAGGCGCTCGCGATGCCCAACACCATCAGGTCTGTGGTGCTGAGGTGTGGTTCCTGCACGTCGTCGCCCTTGCGCGACCAGGCCGCGCCGGCGGTCGCGTCGGCGGTGGCGGAGAGCCGCCACGTCGTGTCGTCCGCCCGCACCACGGCGCCGCGGAGTCGTGGGTCCGTGAGTCGGTAGCCGAGTCCGAAGAACCGTCCGGCTGCCGGGCCGAGGAGGTCGTCGATGGATTCGTGGCGTTCGATGGTGTCGGGTGTCACGGTTCGGTCTCCTGTCGGTGGAGGAGTGGCGTCCTGCAGGACCACGATCCACCGTGACGGAAGACGTGACCAGGCGTCGGTTATGGTGGGAGCAACACCACCAGTCATGCGGTCGCCGCGTCCCGACCGATCAGCCTGACTCGCCGACCGGGACCCATCGCCGGTGCTCGACCCGTCCGAACACGACGTCGGCGAAGTGGTTGCCGTAGGCCAGAGCATCGTCACGCTCCAGCTCGTCGAGCAACGCGGCCCTCGTTGTGATCGCCATGACGGGGTCGTGCTCGACGAAGGCGTTGATCGTGGGGTCACCGACCTGCAGCGGGCTGTGCAGGGCGTCACCGAAGGCGATCAGGACCCTGCCCCGTGACTCGATCCGCAGCCCGATGTGCCCCGGCGTGTGGCCGGGCATCGGGACGACGGTCACACCGGGTGCCAACTGCTCGCCGCCGTCCGCCGGCTGCCACCGGTCAGATCGCTCCGCCAGGGCACTCCGTTCGAGGTCGAGGCGACCGGCCGTGGTCGGGAGGCTCCGGAGACGGGTACCGAACGGGGCATCGCTGCTCCACCAGCCGCTGTGGTCTTCGTGCAGGTGGGTGATGACCACCTGCGTCGGCTCGGGCAAGCCAGCGGCCTGCCACTCGACGGGCAGTGTCCCGCCGGTCATCCGGCCGATCGCTGGGCGCCCTCGGCCACGCGGCACGTCGACGGGGCCGAGTCCGGTGTCGAGCGCGATGACCTGGTCGCCGGACTCGATGACGAGCGACCCGACGGATGCGACCAGGTACCCGTCGACGTCGAGGAGTGGTCGGACCTCGGCGGCCGGCCTCGGCGGCTCCGATCGCCCGTACCAGCCGGCGGGGTGCAACTGGATGCGGCCGTCCGGCACCGAGGTCACCCGGACGTCACCGACCTCCAGCGAGCGCACCCGGGCCGGGGCCCGGCGCCGCTCGTCGATCATCGGATCTGTTCGAGCACGGCCATCGTCGCCGGCGCGGTGGCCGGTGACGGCGAGTACAGGAAGAGCATCAGGTCGTCTCCACCCACAGCGGGTGTGAGCACCACGGTTTCGAAGGACATCCGGCCGAGCGGATGGTCGAACACCGTCGCGACGTGGGGTTCCTGCCCGACGGAGTGCTCCCCCCAGTGCCGTCGGAACTCCGGCGAGCGCTCGGCGAGGTCGGTGGCGATCGACTCGAACATCGGATCGGTGGCGAAGGCCGTCGCCTGCCGACGGAACTGCGAGACCATCATCCGGGCCGCGAGGTCCCGATGCGGGTAGTGCGTCGCGTAGTCCTCGTCGGTGAAGTACCGGATGAGGCAGTTGGTGCCGACCTGCGTCTGGAAGGTCTTCGCCGCGAGCTCGTTCGTCGCGAACACGTTCCAGTACCGGTCGGCGGCGTAGGCAGGCATGTCCTGGATGCTCGACAGCATGCGCTCGAGCGAGCCCTTCAGGTCGTCGGCCGCGGCTCGGCGCGACGCCGGCACCTTGCCGGTGAGTTCGTAGAAGTACTCGAGGTCGGCGCCCTCGAGCCGGAGCGCGTTGGCGATCGCATCGACGACGACCGTCGAGACACCGATGTCCCGCCCCTGCTCGAGCCACGTGTACCAACTCACGCCGACGTTCGCGAGCACGGCGACCTCCTCGCGGCGCAGTCCGGGAGTCCGACGGCGGGCCGAACGCGGGAGCCCGACGTCCTCGGGCTGCAGTGCCTCTCGTCGAGCGCGGAGGAACTCCCCCAACCACGCCCGTCGCCCCTGCCCGTGTTCACTCTCCGCGACGATCACGCCCGCGTCATCCTGCATGAAGACCCCCCTGATGGTCGACGAATGGTGTTGCGACGGGCAACTCTAACCGGATCGGGCGATCGCGACGAGGACCTCGGTGAGTTGCTCGTGCGCGGCCTGGTGGAACAGGTGGGCGCCGTCGATCGCGTGCACGGCGAGCGTCTCACATCCCAGATCCGACCACCGTTCCATGGCTTCCGGCGTCACGATCTCGTCGTCCCTCCCACAGACCACGTGCACCGCGACGCCGATCGGTACGGGCCGTGGTGCGTAGGCGCGGGACCGGTCGATGCCGGCTCGGGTCCGGACGCTGGCCGCGCGACCGGACGACTCGGTCCCGAGGATCGAGCACGTGTCCTTCGTCGCGGGGAGCACGCCAGGCGGTGCGGTCGCGCCGAGCACGAGCGCGGACGGCATCGGTGACCCGACCGCGGCGAGTTGCCGACAGACCTCGAACGCGATCAGGCCGCCCATGCTGTGGCCGTACAGGAGGGCGCCGGGAAGCGCCTCCTGCACAGCGCGGACGGAGAGCGCCGCCAGCATCTCGATCGTCGCCCAGGTCGTGCCGAGGGCAGCGCGCTCGAACCCGACCGCGGTGACCTGCTCGAGTCCGGCGGCGGTCGCCGCTGCCCGGACTCCCTTCGGCACGGTGGCCAGACCGCCGGCGTGGTGGAAGTACAGCAGCGAACGGCCCGACGCAGCCCCCACGTGCGGACGGCCTCAGCTGGTGGCCGCGGGTCCACCCGCGGTCACCGGAGAAGCCGCGATGCCGTCCGCGGCTGCGTCCTCCGCCGCGACCACGGACCGTCGACGTGACGCCGTCAGCGACACGAGCACACCGATCACCAGCCCGGCGGCGATGAGGAAGGTAGCGACCACGATCTGCCCCATCAGGTCTCCGTCGGCCACGGCCGACGACCCGAGGACGAGGAGCGCGAGTCCGACGGCGCCGCCGACCTGCTGCCCAGCCGTGGCGATTCCGGACGCAGTGCCCTGGTGTTCCCCGGGCACGCCGCTCGTCGCGAGGGTGAACATGGTGGTGAAGACGACGCCCTGGGCGATGCTGAGCACGACCAGTGGCACCACGAGCACGTACGGGGACAGCCCCGCAGCGAACCCGGCAGCCAGCGCCGCCGTCCCGACGGCACCGACTGTGAAGGACACGGCGAGGACGGACCGGGGGGCATGGGAGTTGCCGAGCCGACCAGCCCACGTCGCCCCGATCAGCACGCACGCCGAAGGGATGATGAACGCCAGCCCAGTCACCAGCGGCGAGAAACCGAGCTGCTGCTGCAGGTAGATCGTCAGGAAGAACGGGATGGCACCGAAGGTGGCCATGAACAGGAACGTCACCCACGTTCCGACGCCGAGGTTGCCGGAGTGGAACAGCGTCAGGGGCACCAGCGGCTCACGCGTCGAACGCTGCACCAGGACGAACGCCACGAGGAACACGATGCCGACCACGCCGGGCACGAAGGTCACCGGCGCCGCCCACCCGGACTCGGGTGCCTGCACCAGCGCGAAGACGACGGCGAGGACACCGATCGTCCCGGTGACGGCACCCGGGACGTCCAGTCGAGGCCGACCAGCGGCCACCGATCGCCGATCGGCGGGGATGAGCAGGAACGCACCCACGATCGCGACCGCGGCCAGGACCACGTTGACCGTGAAGACGGATTCCCAACCGAGGCTGCCGGTCAGGACACCGCCGAGCAGCGAGCCGAGGACCATGCCGGTGCTGCCGGCGGCGGCCCAGACGGACATCGCAGTGTTCCTGGAGCGCCCTTCCGGGAAGCTGGTCGTCACCAGGGACAGCGTGGCCGGGGACAGGAACGCCCCGCCGAGTCCCTGGAACGCGCGCGCGATGACGAGGACGAGTGGATCGGATGCGACGGCACCCACCAGCGACGCCACGGCGTAGAGCGCGAGGCCGATCACGAACGCCCGCCGCTTCCCGATGAGGTCCGCGAGACGGCCCCCCAGAAGCAGGAACCCCCCGAAGGCGACGGCGTACGCGCTCACCACCCACTGCAGGGCGGACTCCGAGAAGTGCAGTCCCTCTCCGATGACGGGCAGGGCGACGAACACGATGTTGTAGTCGAGCGCGATGATGAGCTGAGCGAAGGCGAGGAGTGCGAGCAGCAGTGCCGGGCTCGTCACCCGTGCGCCGTTCCGGACGGTTTCCGCGGTCGTGAGCATGGTCGGTCCTTTCGAGGGGTGCGAGCTGGTGGCGGTGTCAGTAGCGGAGGGCGTACTTGAGCTGGCGGCCGAAGGTCTTCTGCCGCTGTGCCTCGTGGAAGCGCGCGTCCTGCTCCAGCACGTCGGTCGCCGCGCGGACCCGGGCCTGAGCGAGCTCGATCGCCTCGGCCGTCGGAACCACCTGCGGCATGTCGAAGAGTTCGATGATCCGGTCCACCCGCTCCGGGATCGGACCACCGACCACGTGGTACGGGATCCCGAGGTCCTGCAGGGCCTCGATGAGCAGATCGTCGGAGAGTCGACGGAAGGGTTCGGAGACGGGGCGGTGACCGTCCTTGTGCATGTCGAACTCGACGGGCAGGTGCACGTACGCGTCGTAGATCCGCTTCGCCCGGGAGCGGGTGACGTCCCCGAGGGTGTCGGTGTACCGCTGGTAGAAGTGCTTGACGGGCAGGCCGGTGACCTTCTTCACCGCCTGGAACCACTTCGGTGCGCCGGGGTTGATGCCGACGCGCATGCGTGCCTCGAAGTAGACCCACTCGTGGAACACCCCACCGTCGGAGATGAACGGGCCGGGTCCGGATTCGTTGTGGACCCGCTCCTCGAACCGCCGGAGCCCGAGCTTGATGAGTTCCATGGCGTTGAGGTCCATCACGGTCTTGCCCGGGATGAGGTCGATCAGGATCTCCCGGGACGTCATCGCATGGGTCCTCGGCAGCCCCGTCGCGATGGACAGGGCCTCGGTCGTCGTGCTCTTCCCGGTCGAGTAGGTGCCGGAGATGGCGAGCTTCAGGTTCTCTTGCATGAGGGTTCCGTTCGGTGAGGGGTGGATGCGGACTAGGCGGCGGTGGCGGTGGGCACGGCGACGAGCGCCGCGATCTGCTCGAGGCGGTCCTCGACGGAGCCGGTCACGGTCTTCGGTCGCAGCCCCGCAAGAGCGAGCTCCTCGGCCAGGTACTCCTCCGACCGTGTCCGGAACGACTCGGACACCGGCGGTGCCGGCTCGGTCATGGCGAACTCGATCGGCAGGTGCACCACGACGTCGTAACGATCGTGCAGCGAGGACCGCACGGCTCGCCGGGACGGCTCGAGGAGCCCGTTGACGAGACCGCGACCCGCGATCGTCGGGCGCGGTGCTGCATCCGGGTCGGCCCCGTGCAGGAGCAGCGTCTTCGCGAAGACCCAGTCGTGCACCAGCGACCCGTCGGAGACCCAGAGGTCACCGGACTCGCGTGCGCTGCGCTCGATCAGGCGTCGCACCACCAACTCGACGAGCTGTGCCGGGCTGCAGCCGGTCGCCGCCTTGCGGGAGCCGAACGGGTCCTGCATCGGGGGCAGTGCCTCGGCCTGGAGCCCGAAGCGCTCCGCGGCGGCCTTGGCCAGGGTGGACTTGCCCGAGCCGTACGCACCGGTGATCGCGAGTCGCATGCACTTCCTGTCGTCGAGGTCGAATCGTCGTGGGTGCGGACCGGCCCCCTCGCCGGTCCGCACTCCGATGGTCAACGACCTCCGCGCTCCCCCGACAGGGCTGCGTTATCCGGGGTGTGCAACCACCCGGTTCATGCGTCCCGGCTCGCGTCGACTGGTGGTGAGAGCACCTGGTTCGGAGCGGCTTCCCCGGGTTGGATGGACGCATGAAGCTCGTCGGCACCACTTCCTTTGGCGGACCAGAGGTCCTCGGACTGCACGAGGTCCCCTGCCCGGACCCCGCAGCGGACGAAGTGCGCATCCGCGTGCACGGGGCCGCCGTCAACCCCACGGACCTCGCGTTCCGGGCAGGTTTCTACCGCGCGGTCCTCCAGGAACGCACCCCGCCGTTCGTTCCCGGCATGGACGCCGCCGGCATCATCGACGCGGTCGGCAAGTCCGTCTTGGGCTGGAACACCGGAGATCGCGTCATGGCGGTGGTCGACGCCCCTCTGGTCTCGGGCGCGTACGCCGAGTTCGTCGTCGTCCCCGCACGGTCGGTGACGCGGTGCCCGGAACGCCTGAGCCTGCACGAAGCAGCGGCTGTCCCGATGAACGCCTTGACGGCACGACTCGCGCTGGACTCGCTGCCCGAGCTGCGCCACGGAACACTCGCGGTGACCGGCGCGGCTGGTGCGGCCGGCGGCTTCACGGTGCAGCTCGCGAAGCACGAGGGCTTCACCGTGATCGCGGACGCCCGCGGCGAGGACGTCGAGTTGGTCAAGTCCCTCGGCGCTGACTACGTCGTCCCCCGCGGCGACGAGTTCGCCGCCGAGGTGCGAGCACTCGTCCCCCAGGGTGTCGACGCCGTCGTCGATGCTGCGGTCCAGACGAGCGCGGTGTTCCCCGCGATCCGCGACGGCGGACACTTCGTCCCGCTCAGGGGGTGGGACGAATCGATCCCGCGCGGGATCGTCGCCCACCCGATCATGGTTTCGGACTACACGCAGGAGTCGGAGAAGCTGCGGCAGATCGCGGAACACATCGACGCCGGCGTGCTCACCGCGCGCATCGCCGACGTCGTCCCGGCTGAGCGAGCGCACGACGCCCACACGCGGCTCGGACTGGGCGGGGTCCGGGGGCGCATCGTCCTCGACTTCGCCGCCCTGGCGTGACCGAGCGACTCCTGCGTCGTGCCGCGTTCTTCGACGTCGACGGCACGCTCACGCGCACCACCACGATGTTCGACCTCCTGCACTTCGACGCCATCGAGCAGGGCAGCGGCGAGCGTGCCGACGATTTCATCGACGCACTCCGGCGGATGCAGGTCGAGGACGGCGTCTCTCGCGAAGCGGCGAACCGCCACTATTTCTCATGGTGGCGCGGCCGCTCCCGCGACCAGCTCGCGGACCTCATCGCGCGCTGGTGTGCCCAACGGGCAGCCTCGTACTTCCATCGGTCGACGCTCGAGCAGCTGCATCGGCACCGTGAACGAGGCGACCTCGTCGTCTTCGTCAGCGGCTCCGTGCCGCTGCTGCTCGACGACCTCGCCGAACAGCTCGGAGCCGTCCACGTGCTCGCCACCAGCATGTCCGTGGCCGGTGGGGTCTTCACCGGCGACGTTGACGTCCCGATGATCGGCAGCCGGAAGACGGATGCCATCCAGCAGCTCGCGGACGAGGAGCACATCGACCTGACCGCGTCGGCGGCCTACGGCGACCACCTGTCGGACGTGCCGTTCCTGGAACTCGTCGGCGAGCCCGTGATCTGTGGCGTGCCTGGCAGCACCGAGTGGTGCTTGGCACAGCGAAGGGGTTGGGCGACTTTGCTCCTGGACGACTGACGGATCACGACCGAGGCGTTCGACGGCTCAGCGTCTCGGAGGAAGGCCGCCGAGACACCGCTCGTCCGAGCTGCCCACCCAGGGAACCGAGGAGCGCGACGACGAAGCCGACGATCTGCAGCGGCGACAGCGCCTGGCCGAGGACGACCCACCCGAGCACCGCAGCGGTCAACGGACTGAGGACGCCCAACAACGCGATCCGGGCCGACGGCAGCGCCCGTGCGCCTCGGAACCAGACGCTGTAGGCCAGGGCACCACCGACCAGCGTGAGCCAGGCGTACCCCGCGTACCCGGCGGCGGACGGCTGCCACGGCCCGCTGTCGACGATCGGGATGAGCGGGGCGATCACCACGCCCCCGACGATGAGTTGCCACGCGGTCGAGGTCAGGGGGTGTGTGCCCTCCGGGGTGCCCCACCGACGAGTGAGCAGGAGCCCCAGTGCCATGGACACCGTCCCGAGCGCCGCCGCGCCGAGCCCGAGCACGTCGAACACGGCACCTCCGCTGAGGGAGATGAGCGCGACGCCCACCAGGGCCACGACTCCCCACACCACGTGGGTGATCGCGGGCCGTCCCCACCGCAGCGCCAGGGTGAGGGCCACGACGACGAGCGGCTGGAGCGTACCGACGATGGCCGCCAAGCC
>Ga0308163_10004854_pt1 | contig 10506 bp, 10 predicted proteins | sample PhyTR1_FD_201037 | JGI IMG/M metagenome (GOLD analysis project Ga0308163, IMG submission 201037) | Phyllosphere microbial communities from UC Gill Tract Community Farm, Albany, California, United States - DLSLT.R1 | ecosystem: Host-associated > Plants > Phyllosphere > Unclassified | place: USA... | reverse complement strand
ATGCTTACAACAACACAAGTACTTCCAACGCCGGGAAAAACGACTGGTTATTCTCCTATCCTATTTACCTGAAAAACGGCGAAACGGTTACTGCAAAATATTATACTTCCATCGGAAATGAATCTGCAGACCCAGTGACGTTGAAAGTAGCTGTAGCAAACGCTCCGGACAAAAACAACATCATTGAAAATCTAAAAACTCAAACCGTTTCTCAACAAGCCTACACAGAATATACCGTGAGTTACACTGCGACAGCTGACCAAGTTTATTACATCGGATTCGGAAACACAACACCGAAAGTTGCAGTGACAACGGCTTTGAGATTGGATAATATCAGTTTCTCAAAAAGTAATTTGGCTGTGAGCAATATTAACAAAACTAACATCAAAATTTATCCAAATCCTGTTGTTGACCAGTTAAATATCAAAACAGACGAGACGATTAAATCCGTTCAGGTTTATTCTCTAGATGGAAAATTGCTTAAAACCATCAACGGAAATACAACCGCAGTTGACTTTAAAAATTATCCAAAAGGTTCTTATTTAGTTAAGATTGAGACCAACAAATCAACAACTTCCCAAAAAGTTATAAAATAAGTTGAGAAAAATAGTTGCAGAATTAAAAATCATTTCTAAATTTGTCCCAATGAAAACAATGAACAAAAACTGGTGGTGGCTTTCAAACTCTTTGTCGGGTCTGAAAGGATTATCGGTGTTCTAAATTCTGAACTAACTATAACTCAATCATAATAAGACTTCGACATTTTTTGTTGAAGTCTTTTTTATTTTAGGGCTTCGAGAGCCTCAGCCTGACAAAAACTGAGTCGAAGGATTTAAGAAACAAATAAATTTAAAATGAACTTAGAAAACATCATCAATATAAAAACCGTCGTCAAATCTCAATTAGCAGATTTGTTCACGCCGATTGGGATTTATCTCCGTCTTCGCGACCAGTTTCGGGACACGATTCTTTTGGAAAGCGCGGGAAATCAAAACTCTGAAAATTCGTTTTCTTTTATCTGTGTTAATGCAATCGCTGGAATTGAAATCCGGAATTATGATGAAGCTGAACTGAAATTTCCTTTGGAAAATCCGACAAAAATCAATCTGAAAAATGAAAAATTATCAGATTTGATGCAGGAATTCTCCAATTGTTTCAAATGCGAAAAACCTAACCAAGAGATTGGAAAACAAGCACAAGGATTTTTTGGATACACAAGTTATGATGCTATTCCGTTTTTTGAGAATATTAAATTCAAGGAACAATCTGAGGAAAATAAAATTCCGTTAATGCGTTATCGCCTTTATCAATACGTGATTGCAATTAATCATCACAATGACGAAATGTTCCTGATTGAGAATAAAATCAATGGATTGAAATCAGAATTGTCAACGCTTGAAAATATCATCAACCAAAAAAATGCTCCGGTTTTTCCTTTTGAATTGACCTCGGAAGAAACTTCGAATTTGAAAGATGAAGAGTTTTTGGAATCGGTAGAATTTGCGAAGAAACACTGTTTCCGTGGCGATGTTTTCCAATTGGTATTGAGCAGAAGATTCGAGCAGAAATTTCAAGGTGACGAGTTCAATGTTTATCGTGCTTTGCGGAATATCAATCCTTCGCCCTATCTATTTTTCTTCGATTATGGCGATTATAAACTGATGGGTTCAAGCCCTGAAAGTCAGTTAATCATAAAAAATGGAAAAGCGATTATTCATCCAATTGCAGGAACTTTCAAACGAACAGGAAACGTAGAAAAAGATTTAGAATCTGCAGAAGAGCTCAAAAAAGACCCGAAAGAAAACGCTGAACACACGATGTTGGTGGATTTGGCAAGAAACGATTTGAGCATTCACGGGAAAAATACCACGGTTTCAAAACTGAAAGAAATCCACTTTTTCTCGCACGTCATCCATATGGTTTCTGAAGTGGTAACCGATGTTAAAGAAGACCAAAATCCTTACGAAATGATTGCAACCACTTTTCCACAAGGCACTTTGAGTGGCGCTCCAAAATACCGTGCAATGCAATTAATTGATGAACACGAGAAAACTTCCAGAAGTTATTACGCTGGTTGTATCGGGTTTGTCGGTTTTGACGGAAGTTGTAATCAGGCGATTATGATAAGAACTTTTTTGAGTAAAAACAATACGCTTTTTTATCAAGCTGGAGCAGGAATTACCGCAAAATCTATTGCAGAAAGCGAGTTGCAGGAAGTGAATAACAAATTAGGGGCTTTGAAAAAAGCAATTATTAAAGCAGAGAAATTATGAAAATATTAGTATTTGATAACTACGACAGTTTCACGTATAATCTGGTTCAAATCATTGAGCAAATTGTAAATGAAAAAGTAGATGTTTACAGAAACGACCAAATTCCTTTGGAAGACATCGAAAAATATGATAAAATCATTCTCTCTCCAGGTCCAGGAATTCCGGAAGAAGCAGGTATTTTATTAGAATTAATCAAAAAATATGCGTCTACAAAATCGATTTTCGGTGTTTGCCTTGGACAGCAGGCGATTGCCGAAGCTTTTGGAGGAAGTTTGATTAACCTTTCTGAAATCTATCACGGCGTGGCAACTGAATCTCTTCAAATTAATTCACATAAAATTTTCAACGATTTACCCGAAATTTTGGAAGTTGGAAGATACCATTCCTGGGCAGTCAATCCCGATGATTTCCCAGCAGAATTAGAAATAACGAGCGTTGACAGAAACGGAATGATTATGAGTCTAAAACATAAAACCTATGATGTTCACGCTGTTCAATATCATCCAGAAAGTATTCTGACGCCAGATGGAAAAAAGATTATAGAGAACTTTTTAACTAATTAATTTCTACTTTAATGAATCATTTATTAGAAAAAGATTTAAGCAAGCTCGAAAATCTTTTGCAAAAGGTCAAAGAGCAAGGTTTATCATATTTGGAAAATATTTCTGAAAGACCAACGCAGTCGAATCATCAGTTGCCAAAAGAAATCCCTACCATAGAAAATGGAAAGGGCTCAGAAGAAGCGTTCAAAATTTTCAACGAGCGTTTGGAGCCTTTGATGGTCGCCTCCTCAGGACCGCGATATTGGGGATTTGTGACTGGTGGCACTACTCCAGCATCGATTATGGGTGATTGGCTGACGAGTATTTATGACCAAAACACACAAGCTTTGAATGGCGCTGGCGACATTTCCGGACAAATTGAAATGGAAACAATTGAGATGCTTTTAGATTTTTTCGAATTACCAAAAGATTATCTGGGCGGATTTGTGAGTGGTGCGACGATGTCCAATTTCACTTGCCTTGCCGTTGCCAGACAATGGATTGGCAAACAACTGGGCAAAGATTTTGCGAAAGATGGCATCAGCGAAAAAATCAATATTTTGTCAGCTGTTCCACATTCGTCTTCTGTGAAATGTCTTTCTATGTTGGGAATTGGAAGCAATAATATCATAAAAATTAAAATCCAAAACGGAAACAGAGAGTGTATCGACATCACTGATTTGGAGGAAAAAATTCAGCAATTGAATGGGAATCCTTTCATTTTGATTTCTAGTGCGGGAACGGTCAACACAGTTGATTATGATGATTTCGAAGCCATTTCAAAACTGAAAGAAAAATATAATTTTTGGTGGCATATCGATGGAGCTTTTGGTGCCTTCGCTATATCTTCAGACCATCATAAACATTATCTGAAAGGTTGGAAAAATGCGGACAGCATTACCATAGACAACCACAAATGGATGAATGTTCCGTATGAAAACGCTACTTTTTTCATCAAAGAAAAATATGAATTGGAGCAAGTTGAAACATTCCAAAATTCTAGTGCGCCGTATCTTGGCGACCCGATGGAAACATTCAGCTATCTCAATTTTCTGCCAGAAAATTCCAGAAGATTGAAAGCACTTCCCGTTTGGTTTTCACTGATGGCTTATGGAAAAGATGGCTTCAAAGAAATCGTTGAAAGCAACATTAATTTGTCACAATATTTTGGACAACTTCTAGAGAACGATGACGATTTTGAATTGCTTGCGCCTGTCAGATTGAACACCGTTTGTTTTACATTGAAAAATCAAGATTCGGAACAAGTTTTACAGTTTTTGGATCAATTAAATAAAACTCAAAAAGTATTTCTTACACCTACATTTTATGATGGAAAACAAGCCATTAGAAGTGCTTTGGTTAATTGGAGAACAGAAAAAACAGATATCGATTTGGTTTTCAGTTTAATGAAGGACTTGATAAAAAATTAGAAAAATGAAAGAAATCCTACAATATCTTTTCAATCACCAGACTTTGACAAAAGCCGAAGCCAAAGCGATTCTGATTGAAATTTCACAAAATAAATTCAACGAAAGCGAGGTCATTTCGTTCATTACCGTTTTCCTGATGCGCACCATTACGCTGGAAGAACTCACGGGTTTTCGAGAGGCTTTGTTGCAATTGGCAAAACCAGTCGATTTGGGAACAAATGACTTAGTTGACATCGTTGGAACCGGTGGCGATGGAAAAAACACGTTCAACATTTCCACTTTGGCGAGTTTTATTGTAGCCGGAACCGGTCAGAAAGTTGCTAAACAAGGTAATTACGGAGCTTCTTCTATTTCCGGTTCGTCCAATGTTTTGGAAGAATTAGGTTACAAATTCAAAGATAATTCGGACGATTTGAAAGCCGATTTGGAAAAAGGAAACATCTGTTTTCTACACGCACCTCTGTTTCATCCCGCTTTGAAATCGGTTGCGCCTTTCAGAAAACAGTTAGGACTGAAAACTTTCTTCAATCTTCTGGGACCGTTGGTGAATCCTGCTCGCCCCGATTTTACGATAATTGGTGTTGCAAATCTGGAGATTGCGAGAGTCTATCAATACCTTTTGCAAAAGCAAAAAAGTGAGTTTATGCTCGTTCACGCTTTGGATGGTTATGACGAAATCTCATTGACCGGCGACACCAAAATTTTCAATAAAAACGGAGAGAAAATCTATTCTGCAGAAGATTTGAAATTCAAAAATATCACTCCAGAAAGTATTTTCGGAGGCAATACAAAAGAAGAAGCTTCAAAAATTTTCCTTCAAATTCTCGAAGGAAAAGGAACAGAAGAACAAAATTCAGTCGTTCTTGCTAATGCCTCAATCGCTTTGGAAAACACTGGAAAATATGGTAATTACGACGAGTGTTTAGCTCTTACAAAAGAAAGTTTGGAAAGTGGAAAAGCATTGAATTGTCTTCATCAATTAGTTAATAATTAAATCAGCGAAATAATAAAATACAAATGGAAAAGCTACTCGCAATTTTAATTTTCGTCTTTGCATTGCAGTCTTGCAAAGACAAGACGGTTGAAAAAAAAGAAATTCTGGTTCAGAAAATTGAAGAAAAAATTGTGGAACTTCCGAAAACTGAAAGCGAAAAAATAATAGAAATTATTAGAAATGGAGACCTTAAAGGCGTTCAGAATTTATTAAAAAAAGGAATCGATGTCAATGCAAGATTTGAAGGATTTTTCCGCGGCGGACGTCAGGAAAATGTGAATGACATTTCCAATAAACAGTGGACAATGCTGATGGTCGCATCATTTTATAACAAGGTTAAAATTGCTGAATTTTTGCTTCAAAATAAGGCAGAAATCAATCTTCAAAATAAAGCGGGACATACTGCACTTTTTTTATCCTGTGCTAACAGAAGTGAAGAAATGGCAAAATTTTTACTGGAACACAACGCCGATGCGAAAATTGACAGCAAAGATTCAAGTGGGACTTCTGCCTTACAGTGGGCTTTGGCTTATGAATGGAATGATGTTGCTGAGGATTTGCTGAAACAAGATGTAGATGTAAACAGCAGGAGCACAGAAACCGGAAGAGATGTTTTGATGGATGCTTTGTATAGCGAAAGCATTTCCAAAAATGTAATTTCAAAAATTATTGAGAAAGGTGCAAATATCAACTACGTCAATCGAAAAGACGGAGAAAATGCGTTAATGTGGGTTTGCAAAAGAGACTTTTCTGATATCGCAAAGAAAATTGTGGATAAAGGCGGAAACGTTAATTCAACTTCTCAAAATGGAACAACTCCATTATCTTCTGCATCCGGAAAAAATTCCTGTTCAACGGAACTTATGGATTTTCTAATTAAAAACGGAGCAAAAATAAATCCCAGTAACAAATACGGAAGAACGCCTTTGATAGAAGCTGTGTCATCAAACTGCATAGAAAAAGTAAAATTTCTGGTGGAAAAAGGAGCCAGTGTCAACCAAAAAAGTGAAGGTTTTGGCGGTGTTTCGCCTCTCTCAGAAGCGGTTTGGGAAACCAATTTTGAAATCACAAAATATTTTGTGGAAAATGGTGCCGATGTGAATATCCAAAAAGAAAATGGTGACACAGCATTGTTAGTTGCCGTTTGGAATGAGAAAAATCTAAACGCTGTCAATTTATTAATACAAAGAGGTGCAGATGTCAACAAAATGAATGATGATAAGCAAACGCCACTGTTAAAAGCCATTCAATATAATCATTATGACATTGCGGTACTACTTATAAAAAACGGAGCAGGAACCGATGTTACAGATTTTTATGGACATACAATCCAAAGTACACTCAAAGAAACTGTCGAAAGAACTGGAAACAAAAAATGGCTCGGTTTGAAATTGTAGAAAACTAAGCCTTATAAATAATACATTTCGCAAAAAATGAACATCTTAGATAAAATCATAGAACAAAAAAAACAGGAAGTTGAATTTTCAAAATCTAAAATCTCTGTTGAACAACTGAAAGATTCAGCGTTTTTTGGAAGATCAACTTTTTCGTTAAAAGAAACCATCAAAACCAAATCCGGAATTATTACCGAATTCAAAAGACAGTCGCCGAGCAAAGGTATCATCAATGATAAAGTTTCGCCTTTGGAAGTTGTTTCTCAGTATGAAAAATTCGGAGCAAGTGCAGTCTCAATCTTGACGGATAAAGATTTTTTCGGTGGAAATTCTGAAGATATTTTGAATGTTCGAAATCATATCAATATTCCAATTCTGAGGAAAGATTTTATGATTGATGAATACCAGTTTTACGAAGCTAAATCCATCGGAGCTGACGTTATTCTGTTGATTGCATCTTGCCTTTCTCCAACTCAGGTTTTGGAATTTACAGAAGTGGCGCATACTCTCAATCTCGAAGTTTTATTGGAAATCCATTCGGAAGAAGAATTAAAACATATCAATAATAATGTAGATTTTGTCGGCATCAACAATAGAAATTTGAAAGATTTCAAAGTGGATTTGCAGCATTCCGTAGATTTGAAAAACAAGCTTCCAAATGATATTTTATCGGTTGCAGAAAGTGGAATTTATAATGAAGAAGATTTCAAATTCCTTAAAGAAAAAGGATTTGATGGATTTTTAATGGGCGAATATTTTATGAAAAATGAAAATCCGGGAAATAAATTTCGAGAATTTGTTTCTAAAATGGAAATTTAATTATTAAATGTTTAATATGGAACATAAAAAAAAACCAAATATAAAAAAATTAGTAGAGCTGATTTCCGATGGTTACGAAGTAGAAAACATAAACGATATTATTTCCAATTTAGAAAATGCGATTCATCATCCACGTGATTATGCTGAAAAAAATGACTTACTATGGCTTTATGATGAAAATGATATTAATTCGCTTTCATTGGACTTTATAATTCCTTTGGAACTTAATGAAATTATAATAACCGGTGATAAAATAGACGAAATACACGACCAGATTGTAGATTTAAAGGAAGAGTTACCCGAGTTTCCCTTTGAGGAAAAGGAAACAGCAAAGGAATATTTTATCTGGTTAGATAATATTTTGAGTGAAACTGGCGACGAAATTTTGGAAATTGGAAGAAGTTTTGGAGATGATTTGACACTTTTTTTAGTGTATAAAAAAGATACGGATGAGATTATCAAAATCTGTCAACAACTCAATTTGAAATGTTCAAATCCCAAGGATACTTTATATTAATACTCAATTTTATGACTCAACTAAAAGTTTGCGGTTTGACAAAACTCGACCAGATTAAAGAATTGATTGATTTGAAAATTGACTTTTTGGGCTTTATATTTTATGAGAAATCGCCAAGATATGTTTTGAATCAATTGAGTTTGGAACAAATTTCAGAAATCAATCATCAAAGAAAAGTTGGTGTTTTTGTGAATGAAGATTTGGATGAAATCTTAGAAATTTCGGAACAAGCCAATTTGAATTTAATTCAGCTTCACGGCGACGAAACTGAAGATTTTATTTCAGAATTAAGACAAAGATTAAATGCCCGAATCGGTATTATAAAAGTAATCAGAATTGGAAATCAATCGTCCGAAGAATTAAAAAAAACTATCAACCAGCAACCAAAAACTATCAACTATCTCCTATTTGATACAGATTCCAAAGCGTTTGGCGGAACAGGAAAAACTTTTGATTGGAATATTTTGAACGACATCCAAATTCCGATTCCTTATTTTTTAAGTGGCGGAATTTCTTTAGAGAATGTTGAAGAATTGAAAAACATCAATCAAAAACCAATTGCCCTCGATATTAATTCAAAATTTGAAATTGAAGCTGGAAACAAAGATTTAGAAAAAGTAAAAGAATTTTTATTATTAATAAAAAATGAAACATCAAGTACAAAACCTTCTTAAAAGTAGAAAACCTTATAGATGTTCCATCTGACCAATAAAAAAAATAAAAAAGAACAGATGAAATATCATCAATATAAAAGCAAAATAGTCTGGACTAGAAATAATGGTGAATCCACGAAGAATTACCGTTCTTATCAAAGAAATTATACAATTTCTGTGGATGGGAAAACTGACATTTTGGGTTCATCTGACCCTGCATTTTTAGGAAATCCAGAACTTCATAATCCCGAAGATTTGTTGTTAGCTTCGGTTTCTTCTTGTCATTTGCTGTGGTATCTTCATCTTTGTTCTGTAAACAAAATTCTGGTTTTGGAATATGAAGATTTTGCAGAAGGAACAATGATTGAGAATGAAAACGGAAGTGGAAAATTCAGTGAAATAACTTTGAAACCAAGGATTGTTGTTGCTGAAAAAGAAATGATTGAAAAAGCGGTTGAACTTCATCAGAAAGCGAATGAATATTGTTTCATTGCGAACTCTTTAAATTTTGAAGTAAAACATCAACCGGAGATAACAGCAAAATAAATTGGAAATGTTATATTCTATTAAACGCTCAAAAGACTTATCAGACAAAGAAGTCGAGCTAATTTTGAAATCTTGGGAAATAGAAGATTGGTTTGATTTAGATTTTTCGAGTTTTAAAATAAAATTTGAAAATTCTGAATTTCATCTTTTAGAAATCGAAAACAAAATTGTTTCGCTGGCAAGAATCAATTTTGATTTTAAACTTGAAATACAAAAGAAATTGTACAGTTTTACTGAACTTGTCGGACTGGTTTCTGTAGAAAAAACAAAAGGATATGGTAGTTTTTTGTTAAACGAAATAGTAACTAATCTAAAAGAAAGAGAAATTGAAACCATAGGATTTTGTAAAAAGGGATTAAGACCATTTTATGAAAGAAATGATATACAGATCCTTTATGGAAAGGGAATTTTCATAACAGAATTTGATAATAATGAATGGATGGATTCTGACGACGATGATATTTTGATTATCAATACTTCTAAAGAAAATATCAATGTTTTGCAAAATCTGAATGAACAGAATAAAGCAATTTTAGTATAACGATATAGAAAATTAAAAATAAATGAACTTTCAAAACCCAGATAAAAACGGTTATTACGGCGATTTCGGTGGTGCTTTCGTTCCAGAAATGCTTTATCCGAACGTTACCGAATTACAGGAAAAATATATCCAGATTATCGAATCTGAAGAATTTCAAAATGAATTTCAGGATTTGCTGAAGAACTATGTTGGACGCGCCACTCCACTCTATTTTGCTAAAAATCTGAGCGAAAAGTATCAGACTCAAATTTATCTCAAGAGAGAAGATTTGAATCACACCGGCGCGCATAAAATCAATAACGCTTTAGGACAAGCTTTACTTGCAAAAAAATTAGGAAAACACAGAATCATTGCAGAAACCGGAGCTGGACAACACGGTGTGGCTACAGCAACTGCCTGCGCTTTGCTAGGTCTGGAATGCATTGTTTATATGGGGGAAATCGATATCCAAAGACAAGCACCGAATGTTGCCCGAATGAAAATGTTGGGAGCAACTGTGATTCCAGCAACTTCTGGTTCAAAAACCCTGAAAGATGCAGTGAATGAAGCTTTGAGAGATTGGATTAATAATCCTTCAACTACACACTACATTATTGGAAGTGTTGTTGGTCCGCATCCGTTTCCGGATTTGGTGGCGAGATTTCAAAGTGTGATTTCCAAAGAAATAAAACAACAATTGAATGAAAAAATAGGCAGAGAAAATCCGGATTATGTGATTGCTTGTGTTGGAGGCGGAAGCAATGCAGCAGGAACTTTTTATCATTTCGTGAATGAAGAAAATGTAAAATTGATTGCTG
>Ga0308163_10004852_pt1 | contig 10508 bp, 8 predicted proteins | sample PhyTR1_FD_201037 | JGI IMG/M metagenome (GOLD analysis project Ga0308163, IMG submission 201037) | Phyllosphere microbial communities from UC Gill Tract Community Farm, Albany, California, United States - DLSLT.R1 | ecosystem: Host-associated > Plants > Phyllosphere > Unclassified | place: USA... | reverse complement strand
CAGCTGCCGCGAACGCCGAGTGGAACAAGACCCCAGGCTTCGGCGTGGTCCTGACCGACGGCGCCGGCAAGCAAAGCTGGCCAGTCACCGGCGTGTCGTACATCCTGATGCACAAGGAACAGGCTGACGCCAACAAGGGCAAGGAAGTCGTCAAGTTCTTCGACTGGGCCTTCAAGAACGGCGCGCCGGCAGCCGCTGAACTGGACTACGTCCCGATGCCAGCGAGCGTCGTCAAGCAAGTGCAGGATGCCTGGAAAGCCAACCTGAAAGACGCTTCCGGCAAAGCGATCATGTAATCAGGCAGGTGAAGTAACGATCCGGCAGCGCGACTGCCGGATTTTTTTATCAGCACATCCAACCTCGGCATCTCACAGACTGGGTATCCCATGACAATGGCGAACACGATCGTCCTGGTGATTGACGACAAGCCGGCCATCGCCGAACTGCTCAAATTTTCACTGCACGAGGACGAGTGGGTCTGGCACAACGTGCCGAGCCTGGCGCAAGCCTGGGACTTCATCGGACGCGAACGGCCTGAACTCCTGCTGCAGGAATCGATGCTGCGCAACGAAGGCGGCATGCGCCTGCTGGCCCGCCTGCGCGGCGACCGGCGCCTGCGCGAACAGCCTGTCATCCTGCTGGCGGCGGAATGTGCCGAAGGCGAGCGTCCGCTGGCATTGCCGGCGCCGGTCGCGCATCCCGAATTCATCCCGCAGGCGCCGATCGGCGAGGCGCGCGAACTGTCGCCCGAATCGCGGGTGCTGCGCTCGGGCCGCCTGGTGCTCGATCCGCTCAGCTGCAGCGTCAGGGTCGGCAACAGCCGGGTCGAAGTACGCCACGCCGAATATCGCCTGCTGCGTTTTTTGCTGTGCCATCCGGGCCAGGTTTTTTCGCGCTCGCAATTGCTTGAACAGCTCTGGGACGCGCACCAGTCGCTCGACCAGCGCACCGTCGACGTCCACGTGCTACGCCTGCGCAAGGCGCTGGGTCGCGCCAAATCGCTGATCAAGACCGTGCGTGGCGCCGGTTACATGCTCGCGCCGACCTGACATGCAGTGTTTGCCGGCAGCATGAGCCACCGCCCCCGTATCGCCCCTTCCATCACGCCTCACCGCAGCAAGCGCTACCTGGTGCTGGCATGGCCGCTGCTTGCGCTGTTGCTCTGCATCGCGCTATGGGGCGCGACCCTGGTGCGGGTGGATGCCGAACAGGAGCGCGTTGCCGGCCAGATCCGCAAGGACGCTGCCGCCTACGCCGAAGCCTACGAGCAGTACATCACGCGCTCGGTCGCGCAGATGGACCAGATCACCATGCAGCTCAAGTTCAGCTGGGAGAACTCGCGCAAGCCGGAACTGCTGGCGGACATGCGGCGCGACGGCATGTTCACCGACAGCGCCTTCCATGTGGTCGCCGTGCTCGACCGACGCGGCATCGTGCGTTCCAGCACGCGCCCCAGTCTGGTTGGCGCCGACCTGGCGGACGGTCCGTATTTTTCGCGCCACCGCGATAACAATTCGACGGCGCTGCGGGTGGGCACCACGCCGGTGCAGTTCGGCGCGGCCGACGACGTGGTGCTGTTCACGCGACGCATCGACGACCGCGAAGACGAGTTCGACGGCGTGATCATGATGGCAGTCGATGCGCGCTACTTCACGTCGTTCGTCAGCCCGGCCACGCTCGGCGCCGGCGGCATCGTCGCGTTGGCCGGCAGCGAAGGGCGCCTGCGCATCGAACAGCGCAGCGACGGCGCCGCGTTTTTCGACACCGCCACGCTGCCGCGCCGCGGCGCCGCCTGGTCGGGCGAGCAGGGCGTGCGTGAGGTCGATGGGGCGAATGGCTTTGCCGACGGCCAGTCGCGCGTGCTGGGCTGGCGCCAGTCGGCGGTCTATCCGCTGGTCGCACTGGTCGGCCTGCCGCGCGCCGATACGCTGGCCGCAACCAATACCTACTGGACCGACAGCCGCGACCGCGCCATCGCCGCCACGCTGTGCCTGATGCTGCTGGGTGCCGTCGGCGCCGTGCTGGCGCGGCGCGCGCTGCAGCGTGGCACCGAACAGGACGACGTGCGGCGCGCCTACCGCACCGCCACCGAAAGCGGCAACGACGGCTTCTACATGGCTGCTGCCGTACGCGGGCGCGATGGGCAGATCGTCGACTTTCGCATCGTCGACTGCAATGAACGGGGCGCCTTCTTCTACGGCATGACCCGCGACGACCTGGTTGGTGCAAGCCTGGCCAGGATCGACGCCGGCCTGTTCGGCGAAGAATTGCTGGCCACCTACCGCAAGGCGATGGAGACGGGTTTCCATGAAGACGACCGCAAGATGCCGAGCGACAATCGCCTGAATATCAGCTGGGGCCGGCGTCGCCTGGTACGGGTCGGTCATGGTCTGGCCGTCACGCTGCAGGACATCAGCGAGCGCAAGGCTCACGAGTCGCAGCTCGAGCGCCTGGCCAACGTGGACTCGCTGACCGGCCTGGCCACCCGCCACGCGTTGTTGGAACGCATGCCGGCGATGCTGGCGCAGGCGCACGCCACCGACATGGGGGCGGCGCTGCTGTTCATCGATCTGGACGAATTCAAGCACATCAACGATTCGCACGGCCACGCCACCGGCGACGGCGTGCTTAAGTGCGCGGCGCAGCGCCTGCTGTCGCTGCTGCGGCCGTCGGACCAGGTGGCGCGCTTTGGCGGTGACGAATTCGTCGTCCTGCTCACGCCCTGCGACGGCGAGCGCCAGGCGGCGTCGGTCGCGGCGCGCATCGTCGAGGCATTCGGGGTGCCGTTCCTGCTGGGCGACGAGCTGCACGCGGTGGGCGCGTCGATCGGCATCAGCATGTACCCGCGCGACGGCGCCGATGCCGAGACGCTGGTGCGCCACAGCGATATCGCCATGTATGTCGGCAAGAACGACGGCAAGGGCCAGTACCGCTTCTTCGATCCGTCGCTGTCGACGACGCTCAATTCACGCGCGCGCCTCAAGCAGCACATCCTCGAGGCGCTCGAGGGCGACCAGTTCGTGCTGCACTACCAGCCGCGCGTCGATGCCCGCAGTGGCGAGTTGCTGAGCATGGAGGCGCTGGTGCGCTGGCGCCATCCGGTGCTGGGCATGGTGGCGCCGGGGGACTTCATTCCGCTGGCCGAATCGACCGGCCTGATCGTGCGCATCGGCGAGGCCGTGATCGACAAGGCGTGCGCGCAACTGGCCGCGTGGCGCGAGGCCGGTGTGGCGCTGGTGCCCGTGTCGATCAATGTCTCGCCCAAGCAGTTTTTGCGCGGCGGCGTGCAGCGGCAGTTGCGCGCCGCCATGGCGCGCCATGGCGTGCCGGCCAGCCTGATCGAGGTGGAAATCACCGAGTCGGCAATGATGGGCGACCAGGACGACATCCTGGCCGAGCTGGCGGCGCTGCGTACGCTGGGCGTGAAGCTGCACGTGGACGACTTCGGCACGGGCTACTCGTCGCTGTCCCAATTGCAGCGCCTGAAGATGGACGTGCTGAAGGTCGACCGCGCGTTCACGAACGAACTGGCCAGGTCGAAAGAGGGCAAGGTGTTCTTCCAGGCGATCGTGTCGATGGCGCACGCGCTGGGCATGTCGGTCGTGGCCGAGGGTGTCGAGACCGCCGAGCAGCTGGCGATCCTGCGCGGCCTGGACTGCAACGAGGTGCAGGGTTACTTCATCGCGCGCCCGATGCCGGCGCACGAGATGGCGGTGTTGATGGCGCAGCGCTATTTGCTGGAGATTGCCGCGGCGGCGACGTGAGCGAGGGGGCAGGGAAGTTCCGTACTGACGATTGAGCGGCATTGGTCTGGCGATGCAAGGTGGGCATAGAGTAGCTGCACCGGACATGCCCGGTGTGAAAGGATCCCATGCCGAACCTTCAGGATGTCGCTGACCAGATCAACGCGCGACTCGACCAGATCTCGACCAACACGGCCAGCACGGCTGGCAACACGGCCGACATCCGCAATGAACTGGTGCAGACCAACAGCCGCCTGCTGCAGATCGACACTACGCTGGTGAACGGTTTCGCCAATTTGTCACAGGGTTTGTTCGCGCTGATCCAGGTACAGATCATTGCCGCCGGCCTGCTCGACCACAACCGCAAGCAGAACGACACCATCATCTGCGAGCTGGCCAACAGCAACACGCTGCTGTGCGGCATCCTGCGCAAGCTGGCCCGGCAGCTACGCAGCACCGAGGCGGCCCAGGCATCGCTGGCGCGCATCGAAGGCATCAGCGAGCGCGTCCATGCGCTCGAAGCCGGCGATGTCGACCGTCAGCGCGAACTGCTCGAACAGGTTCAGGCCTGTTGCCCGCCCGAACCCGCGCCGCAAGAGCCGTGCCCCGACATGTGCCCGCCACCGGTGTACCGCGACCGTCAGCCGACGGGCCAGGACTGGAAGCCGCTGCCGCTGCCGCAACGGCCGATCGGGTAGCCGTCATGGCCACGTTCATTCTGCAGGATGCGACCGGTATCGGGTCAGACGATCTCAATCCGGCGCAGGGCTTCATCGACATGACGATCATCGCCAACGATACCGGTCTCGGCATGGCCGATCCGGCAGCGGGCAGGCAGCGCATGACCTACACCCGCACCGGCAACAGCCCGCCCCAGCTGCGTCTGGACGCCATGATCAACAAGGCGTTCTCGCCAAATTATGGCAGCGGCGCGAACAATGTCGACACGATCGTCGTCGCCGGCCTGAAGACACTGGTGCTCGACGACGGCTCGTCGATGGCCAACAACGGCACTGCGTTGCCGCCCAGGTCGAGCGGCCTGCCCGGCGCCAGCCTCAACCCCACCGAGCAATGTCTCGTCATTTACGATACGCAGCTGACCATCTGCGTGGCCAGCGCCGGTTCGGGCGGCTCGCTTGATTTGTCAATATCCCCGCCGGTAGCGCTGTATCACGAGTTCTCTCATGCCTTCCGGATTGTCAACAACACGCTGCAGGCCGTGACGGGCATCTGCGACCCGTCGGCGCCCGAAGAACGCGCTGCCATCATCGACGAGAATGACCTGCGTACTGACCTGGCCAGCCGGCAGGGCACGGCCGCTACGCTGCGCGACCCCGGCAACCATTGCGGCAGGATCGATTCCGACTGCGAAAGCTGCTGCATCATCGCCACGCTGGTGTCCGGGTCGCCCGGGTCGCGGCAAGTGCAGATGCTGCGCTGCGCGCGCGACCACTTCGTGCGCGGGACCGAGGTCGGGCATGCGTTCTTCGATCATTTTTTCCACGACTATTACGCGTTTTCACCACAGGCCTGCACGCTCATGGCCGGCGACCAGTCGCTGCGAGGTCAACTGCTCGAGGGCTTCGTCGAACCCTTGCTCGACTTCTGGCATGTCATGGTCGAGCGGGGGCGTCGCGTAATGAGCAGCACGCAATTGGGCGCTGCATTCATCGCGTTGCACCCCGATCGCGGTCAGGCCGAGCTACGCCACGCTGCTTTGCTTCGTACCAGCGCCTATTGGGAAAGCGGGGACGGCCAGTCCACCGAGGCACCGGCGCGGTTGATGGCGTTGCTGCGCGAACGTGCCTGGCCCAGCCCCTACATGCAGTGGGCGCTGGTCGCGCCAGTCAGGCTGATGCACGCACTGCTGACCCGGTACCTGGCCGGCGCCGACGCCCAGTCCATCGGTCATATGTTCAGCGAGGCGCTCGATGCATGGGCGCCCGAGGTGCCGATCAGCACATTGTGGGCCGCGCTGCCAGCTGCGCAGGTGCGCCGCGAGTTGGCGTTCTGCGAGCGCGCACTGCTGCAGACAACAAAGAGTAAAACGCGCTTCCGGCAACGATTGCGCGAGCGGTTTCCCGATATCACGGCCGTCGCTGGCGTGCTGGGCCGACTGCAGACACTGGACCAGGAGGCTACATGGCAAGCGACGACAGCAAACCCGACGACCTGACCGCAGCCATCCGGTCGGTGGTGCCGATGGAGACACGCCTCGAGGTCGTCGTGCGGTTGCAGAACAAGGCAACACGGGCGCTGCATTATGTGGCCGACGTGCGCGCAACGCGCTACGACGCAGCCACGCGCACCCTGACGTTGTCGCTGTCCGATGAAGGCCGGGAAGTCATTCTTGGCCTGGCGGGCAAGTTGCCCCGGTTCCGGCATGTCGACCCGGGCAGCGAAGCCGAGATCCACCTGAGCGTACCCGACAAGATCGTCAAGTTGTCGCGCTCTGTGGGGTCTGGCGGATCCCGGGAGCTGGCGTTCGAGACGCAGCAACTGTCTGACGTGCGTGAAGTCGTGGTCGAAGTGGCGTGGGCCGACGTGCCGTACTACCAGGACACGCGCGCCAGCGCGCTGCAAGATGGGCGCCTGCCGGCTGCCCGGTGGGAGCAGCACAAGGCGCGTGCGACGAAGCGCCAGGACGAGCAGCGCACACCCGGATCATGAGGCAAGGCGCGCCCGATGGGCAGGCATACCGCGTAGCACGTCCAGGGCAGGGTGCTCAGTCGAGGTCGGCAGCGCTGTGGCGTTCCAGCACCTGGTCTTCTGCCGGTCCGAACGACCGGTTGACCTTGCGTCCGCGTACCACGGCGGGCCGGGCCGCGATCGCATCGGCCCAGCGCTTGACATGCTTGTACTCGTGCACCGACAAGAATGTGGCCGCGTCGTACAGCTGACCGAGCACCATGCCGCCATACCAGGGCCAGATGGCCATGTCGGCAATCGTGTACTCGTCGCCAGCCATGTAGCGGTTGTCGGCCAGATGGCGATCCAGCACGTCGAGCTGGCGCTTGGTTTCCATCGCATAGCGGTCGATCGGGTATTGCAGCTTTTCCGGGGCATACGCATAGAAGTGGCCAAAGCCGCCGCCCATGAATGGTGCCGAACCCATCTGCCAGAACAGCCAGTTCATCGTTTCGGTGCGCGCCACGCCATCTTTCGGCAGGAACGCGCCGAATTTTTCGGCCAGGTACACCAGGATCGCACCCGATTCGAACACGCGCACGGGCTCGGCGCCACTGCGGTCGACCAGGGCAGGGATCTTCGAATTAGGGTTGGCGTCAACGAAGCCGCTCGAGAACTGCATGCCTTCGTTAATGCGGATCAGCCAGGCATCGTACTCGGCGCCCGCATGGCCGGCGGCCAGCAGTTCTTCGAGCATGATCGAAACCTTCACGCCATTGGGCGTGGCCAGCGAGTACAGCTGCAGTGGGTGCTCACCCACTGGCAGCGCCTGGTCGTGCGTCGGTCCGGCGACCGGGCGATTGATATTGGCAAAGGCGCCCCCCGGGGTGGCGGGCGGGGTCCAGACAGTTGGTGGGACATACGGCGTTGAATCAGGCATGGCGTTTCCTTGAGCTGACGTGTCAGAAGAACCATTCTAGCCAATGGGCGACAAACGTGTCGGCGGCGGCTGCACGCGTCAAGGTTACGCGTGTTTCGTGGCGGCCACGGTTTGTTGAACGCGTGGACGGGAAACCCGTCCACCCTACGGAACAACAATCCGCCAAGTCGGGGTCGAAAAGAGCAAAGCCGGATAAGAAAAAACCCCGCCGGGGCGGGGTTTGGAAGATGCCAGGGCGGCTCAGACAAACGCTGTCAGCGCACCCTTCATCTTTTTGAGTGCCGCCGACTCGATCTGGCGAATCCGCTCGGCCGACACGCTGAATTCTTCCGCCAACGTGTGCAGCGTGGCGCCCGAACCGTCGTCATTGGCCAGCCAGCGCGCTTCGATGATGCGGCGCGAACGCGGGTCCAGCTTGCCGAGCGCCGATTCCAGGCCTTCGGACTGCAGGCGCGTGACTTGCTGCGCTTCGAGCACCTTGGTCGGCTCTTGCTGTTCCGACGACAGGTAAGCGATCGGCGAGAACTTGTCGTCTTCGTCGTCGGTTGGCGATTCGAGCGCGATATCGCGACCCGACAGACGGGTTTCCATCTCGATCACTTCTTCACGCTTGACGCCCAGCAGCTTGGCCAGATCGTCGACCTGACCCGGCGACATCGCGTCCAGGCCTACCTTGTTGCTGCGCAGGTTGAAGAACAGCTTGCGCTGCGCCTTCGTCGTCGCGACTTTTACGAGGCGCCAGTTCTTGAGAATGTACTCATGCATCTCGGCCTTGATCCAGTGCATCGCGTACGACACCAGGCGCACGCCCTGGTTCGGGTCGAAACGCTTGACTGCTTTCATCAGGCCGATATTGCCTTCCTGGATCAGGTCGGCGTGTGGCAGGCCATAGCCCAGATAGCCACGCGCGATCGACACCACCAGGCGCAGGTGCGACAGCACCATCTTTTGCGCTGCGTCGAGATCGTTATCGTCGCGCAGCCGCTTTGCCAGCGACATCTCTTCTTCGTGCGTCAGCATCGGCAGGCGGTTCACTGCCGAGATGTACGCATCGATATTGCCGAGATTGCCGGTGAAACCTAGTCCCAGAGCACGATTGCCGGTCGGGACCAATGCGGATTGTGCGGACATGTTTATTTCCCTTTTAATAATCTTGCTGCATCCTGACGGGCCTCGGCCTCATGCCGGTGACGCCATCGTGAAGCAAACATCGCTTCGTCATGCGGATACTTTTACTTGAAATTTGATTGCCTTGGACCATATATTAGCACTCCCCCAAAGAGAGTGCCAGAACGTGGCCAGAACTTAAGACTGTCCAAAGTATTGCCTATAGGAATTAAATCCGCAAGCAAACTTACTGTAGAACAGCACTTGAATATTCGTTTGATGCAGCTCAGAAATGAGCCGATAAACACTGGAAATCGCGTACAGATTCAGGGTAAGGCGCAACAGACAAGCTCTCTGTTGAATGGCGCACGTACGACTGGGGAGGTCTGTAGGAGTTCTACGCAAGACAGCGTAGGGCAGTGCGAAGCGACCGTAGGAGTATGGGCGCACTGCGGCGCATTCTGACGGCCAGGTAATTGGGGAGGCAGCGCAACGGCCGCCTCGCCCTGCTCTGGAAGTGGTGGCACTTCCCGCATTTTCAACACCCTGAATCAATCTTTTTTATTCAGCAATATTGTAGGAGTGCCGCTGCCGGCACCCCTGTAGCCCGTCAGCGCCCCCGCGCCAGGTGGCGCCGTACCGACAGCATGGCGCCAATCAAGCCCAGTCCGGCACTCACCGCCAGCAAGCCGGCAATTTCCAGTCCGCCCAGCGGTGCCAGCTGGAACTGCGAGCCGTACAGCCGCGCAAATTCGGCGATGGCGCCATTCAGCGGGTGCAAGGCCAGCGCTACCACGCCCAGGGCCACGCCGCCGGCGCACAGGCCGAGCAGGGCGCCCGTATAGAAGAACGGGCGGTGAATGAAGTCATTGGTCGCGCCGAGCAGTTGCGAGACGGAGATTTCTTCTTTCTGTGTCAGCACCTGCAGGCGAATGGTATTGAACACCACGGCGATGACGACGATGCCGAGCGTGCCCGCCAGCAGCAGCAGGGCCAGGCGCAGGATGCCGAGCAGCGCGGCCAGGCGCTTGACCCAGGCCGAGTCGACCTGCACCGTCTCGACGCCGGGCAGGGCGCGCAGGCGCTCGGTGATGGCGTCGACCTGCGCCGCGGCGCCGGCGCTGGCAAAGCCGCCCAGCTTCATCACGTAACTGTCCGGCAGCGGGTTCTCGCCCAGCGTTTCCAGCACGCCGCCCAGGCTGCTGCGGGCCTTGAGCGATTCCAGCGCTTCTTCGCGCGGCACGAACATGACTTCGCCCTTGCCCTGTGCGACGATCTGGCGAATCTGCGGCAGCAAGGCCTGTGCATCGGGCCGGCTGACATCCTCGCGCATGAACAGACTGATCTCGGGGTCGACCGATAACTGCTCGGACAGCGGCCGTACATTGTCGAGCAGAGTCAGGCCGGCGAACGGCAGCGTGAGCGCCAGCGCGACGACGAGCACGTTGAACAGGAAGCTGCCGGGCGACTTGCGCACGGTCGACAGCGCGGCCACCAGGGCGAAACGGTGCTGGCGCAACCACGGGCTCATGCTGCACCTCCGACCAGCTGGCCATTTTCCAGGCGGATGACGCGCTCGGCGCGCTCCAGCACGTAATCGTCGTGGGTCGAGATCAGGCACGTGACGCCCACTGCATGGAACGAACGCAGCGCATCGAGCACCTTATCGGCCGCGACGCGGTCGAGGTTGGCGGTCGGTTCGTCAGCCAGAATGATCTGCGGGCGGTTGACGATCGCACGGGCCACGGCCACGCGCTGCTGCTCGCCGCCGGACAGTTCGAGCGGCATCGCGCGCGCGCGGTCGAGCAGGCCGACCTTGTCGAGCGCGGCGCGGGCGCGCTGCTCGGCTTCGGCCGTGCGCGCACCGGTCACCAGCATCGGCAGCATCGTATTGGCCAGGATATTGCGGTCGTTGAGCAGGCGTTGCTGCTGGAAGATGATGCCGATATTGCGGCGCAGGAATGGGATCCCGGCCGGCTTGATGCGCCCGACGTCATGGCCGCTGACGATCACCTTGCCGCTGGTGGGCCGCTCGACGCCGGCGACCATTTTCATCAGGGTCGACTTGCCCGCGCCCGACGGGCCGGCCA
>Ga0308163_10004848_pt1 | contig 10511 bp, 10 predicted proteins | sample PhyTR1_FD_201037 | JGI IMG/M metagenome (GOLD analysis project Ga0308163, IMG submission 201037) | Phyllosphere microbial communities from UC Gill Tract Community Farm, Albany, California, United States - DLSLT.R1 | ecosystem: Host-associated > Plants > Phyllosphere > Unclassified | place: USA... | reverse complement strand
TGACGGCGTCGCGCAAGCCATTGGTGACCGACTCGATGTCGCCCGCCAGTTCCTTGCTGATGTCGAGCGCCGGGTAATCCACGCTTTCGGTGGTGTGGATCGAATTGAGTGCTTTGTTGGCGATGCCCGCACTGACGGCAACTCCGAGGGTGAAGATGATGGCCGAGATGATCGGCAATGCCCAGATCCTGCGTTTGATGCTCATGCTGCCTGCTCCTGAAGTCAAAACCCGCCGCACACGCGGCGGGGTACCGATAAATGATCAGGAACCGGCGTAGACCACTTTGACCGACGCGTCGACTGCGCTCTTGTCGATATAACCGATCGCTTTCGGGTCGGCTGCGACCGCTTTCTTGACGCCGGCGTTGTCGCCGACTTCCTTCGGCATCGTGGCCTTGCCGGTGAAGACCAGCTTCGACCAGAGGGCCTTGATCTGCGACGGATCCTTGTCCGTGACTTTCTTGTAGAACTCGGCGCGCGCCGGGGCGCTTTCTGCCTGGTCGACCGGGGTCATGGAGGTCGATTTACCCAGGAAGAACTGGGACACCTGGTCCTTGGTCAGCGACGACTCGGCAGCTTTCGCATTGACGACAACAACGACTTCGGCAGCGGCTGGCAATGCGAGCAACAGAGCGCTCAAGGTGATGCTTGCTTTGAACATTTGATTCATTGGTAATTCCTTAGAACACGAAGTCGATCGCGACTGCGCCGACGGTCACCGGCCCCTTGAAGCCAGGCTGGACGTTGATGAACTGGCCGTTGGTTTGCGGCTTGATGCGATCGATCTGGACCTTGAGTGCGGCCGACGTCATGAAGTCCCAGCGCACACCGATGCTGTCGGTGGTCTGGCTCGTGCCATCGATGGCCGTGGTCAGCGTGTTCATCAGGCCCGACAGCGCCGCCAGGGTCGGTGCGCATGCGAACGAGGCGCCTGCCGGGCAGGTGCGCGGGATGGTGTTGGTCACACCCTTCGAAATGATCTTGGCGTGGGTGTAGTACGGCAGAAACTTGCCGAAGCGGTAACCGCCCATCACGTAAAACGACTTGGACGAACCCAGGAACGAATCCGGCATCTTGCGCTTCGCGTACTCGGTCAGCACGACGATATTTTTCCAGTCCATCGACAGGCCAGCCGACGTGAACGTGTATTTGCGATCTTTGGTCTTGAGCAGCTCACCCATGTCCGCCACTTGCGGGACGTTGAATGCGGCAGCAGTATTGTTGAACGTGATCACGGCGGCGTCCAGTTGGGCGCTTTCCGACGACAGCTTGGTGCCGCTACGGCCCACGCGCACGATGAACGGGCCATGCTCGGCCGTCAGGTTCAGCGCGTACTGGTCGCGGGATTCGGCGGTTGGGCCGCCCGAGGTCTTGAATTCGCTGCGGCCGTACGCGGCGGTTGCCGTGACGGTCGTGTCGGCGAACTGCTGCTGCCAGGTGATGTCGGCGCCGTCGATGTTATTGAGCGGCATCTGCGAATACAGTTCCTGCGGCGGACGCAGGAAGGTGTTGGCATAGCCGACGTTGCGGTATTCCGAAATCATGAAGGCCGGCATGGCCATGCGGCCAACGCGGATGCTCAGATCGTCCGACAGCTTGGCCTTGACGAAGGCCCACGACAGTTCGGCGCCGTAGCTGTCTTCGCCATCCTTGCGTACCAGGCCCTGGCCGGTAACCGACAACCAGGAGTTGACGGTGTAGTCGGCCTGCAGGCCGAGGTTCGAATCGACGCCGGTGCGTGGATCCTTCTTGACACCCGACGACTGGTTCGAACGGGCAAATTCAGCCTGGTCGGTATCGGCAAACGTGAGGGCGCCGGTACCAAAACCGCTGATACGAACAGCATTACTATCTTGAGCAAAGGCAGATGCGACGGCGAATGGCAAAGCGAGTGCCACCACGATGAAACGTGTTTTCATAATTTCCTGGGGAATACAATTGAAATAGTTTATTGAATGCAAAGACGGCGACATGACCTGCGCCGCATCGCATTTGCTGAGGCAATTGTATCCATGCAGAAACTGTTGCCGCAACGAAAATTCACAAAAAGTCACTTTATCTGTTCAATAAGTGTGATTTTGTTGTGAACTTCTAACGCATTATTGCAATTCAATTACTTCAAGCGATCCCCAACACGCGAGATGACACCAGGCTGCGACCGGTTATCGCAGCCTGGTACTGCCATGTACTACCGGTCTGTCAGAATGCCGTCCTGACACCCAGCACCACACGCCTGCCTGGCAACGGTGCGACGTCCTTGAGCACCGACGTCGACAGGCGAATATCGTCGTTCAGGATATTCTTGGCCAGTGCGAACCAGGTCAGATCCAGGCCCTGCACGCGCTGTGTGTACGACAGGTTGGCGTCGAGCTGGTTGTAAGCCGGCGTGTCCTGGCGTTCGTTGGCGGCCAGGCGATCCTGCCCGCGCGCATGGACCAGCGACAGGCCACCGCGCCAAGCCCCCTCACGGTAACCAACGCTGGCGCCGATCCGGTCCGCGGGTTGCAGCGGCAGGTTGCCACCGCCATCGCCAAGCTCGCCGCGCGAGGTATCGCCGAACAGCCGCCCCGACCAGCCGGCACCGGTCTGGTTGTAGGTCAGCTCGGCTTCGGCACCATGAATGCGGGCACGGCGCTGCTCGAATGTGCGGGTGCGCAGTTCGTCACCCGGGTTGCCGTCTTCATCGACGAGGTCGCTACCAATCCGGCCGAAAATGTAGTTGTCGATATTGTTGCGAAACAGGTTGGTTTTCCAGCGCACCAGGCCCGTGTTCTTCTGCAGCGTGAGTTCGACGTTGCGCGAAGTTTCCTTGTCGAAGTCGGCATTGCCAATATCGAAGGTGGCGGTCGCATCGTGCGGCCCGGCCGAGTACAGCTCTTCGATCGCTGGCGCGCGCTGCGCGTACGACAGCGTCGCACCGACGCTGTAGCCCGGCATGAACGGCCAGGCGGCGCCCAGCGAGCCGGAGCCAAGATCGAAGGTGCGCTGCCTGCCGCCCACCGGCTCGCGCTTGACGTTTTCGTAGCGCGCGCCAGCGCTCATGCGCACCGGACCGGCCTCCCCCTCTTCCACCATGAACAAGGCCATCGTTTTGGAGTGGGTCAGCGGCACCGTGTCCGGCCCGCCTTCGGCATTGAGCGCCGAGAAGTGCGTATTTTCGGTCTGCGCACCGATCGTGCCGCGCAGGCCGGCAATGACCTCATGTGTGAGCTCCAGCCGCGTTTCCAGCGAGCGGTTATTGAAGATCACCTCGGGACCGTCCTCGCCCAGTTCAGCGTGCTCGTAGTCGGTATAGCCAGCCTTGAAGCGCAGCGATTCGATCCCCTTGAACGGTTGCTTGAGCATGCTGTCAAAGTCATAGCGGTCCTGTTTCTGGTCGATGCGCGAACCTTCGGCGCTCGGAATGCCGTACAGATTGCTCAGGTGCGATGCCGACACACCCGCATAACCCCAGTCATCGACCCACGAGGCGCCGGCGCCAAGGTTCTTTTCTCGCGTGTCCGAATGCGGCAGGCGGCGCATCGCCGAGTCGGCGTCCTGCAGGACCCGGCGGTCGGGAATGCGATAGTCGTCTGTATCGCGCCAGTTGCCATCGACGTGCAGCGCGATCTTGCCGCTGGCGGCGTCCGCGGTGCCGGACACATTCTTGCCGTTGTCACCGGTGCTGTAGCGGGTCTCAACCTGGCCGGTCGGCGTGGCTTCGAGGTGCGTCGGAATGCGCTCGTTGACGACATTGACCAGTCCACCGATCGCGCCCGAGCCGTACAGCAAGGCGGCCGGGCCGCGCAGGATTTCGATCTGGCGCGCGACCGCGCCCTCGGCCGATACCGCGTGATCGTTCGACAAGCCCGACACGTCGGACACGGACATGCCGTTTTCCAGCATTTTTACCCGCGACCCCTCCAGGCCGCGAATGATGGGACGTGATGCGCCGGCGCCGAAGGCCGAGGCGGATACGCCGAGCTCCTGCGACAGCGTTTCGCCGAGCGAGCTGCCGGCCTTGTCGCGCAATTCATCGCCGGCCAGTACTTTCGCCGGGGTCAGGATCTGGTCGTTTTCACCGTTGCGAAACGGTGACGCAGTGACAATCACCTGCTGGGTATCGGCGTTGCGTACCGACTGGGCCTGTGCCGGCAAGTTCCAGGCGAGCAGGATGGCGCTGGCAAGCAGCGTGCGTTGAATATTCATGATGACAACCTCGAGCAAAATGGGTGCGAACGGCACTGCCATGGCGACGCCACGGCAGTGCATCGATGACTGCAGATCGAATCAGTTCGCCCGAGGAGGGCCGCGTGGAAGGCATGCGCGTACAGGCTGCACGTGCGCGCACTCGGCGCCAAGCGCCAGTGGGCCGGATGCGGCCAGTTGCGGTAGATGCCCAATGTACTGCGGCAGCGGCAGCGCGACATCGAGCTGGGCGCCGGCTGCGCATTCGGCGCAGAACTCCTGTAGCGCAGGCGCATCCGGCTGGCCACCCGCCTGCTGCATGCCCTGACGTTGCTGCGTGCCATGCCAGTGCGACAGCCCATGCGCCAGCGCCATCTGCTGCGAGACGAGCAATAACAGCGATAGCAGGCAATGAAGGATGGAACGTGGCATGCGCGGCGAATGACGGTTGACCCGCGCATTCTACGTGATGGGAGTCGATTGCGACAGCAACCATCATCGCCATGAAGCAAACTGCTTCAACGACATGCCGTCGCTGCGCCGGCCAGAAATGCCCGCCGGCGTCATCCCGAAGCGAACGCTCGTAGCCCCATCCTATACCGGGTCCAAGTCGGATGGAAACCGGCTAGCTTCCTGCCACTCCTCTTGATCAAGGCCAAGGGGTTTATTCCGGCGATGCCAAGCGCGGTTCAAATGAGAGAAGACGTGGCCCAGTTGTATGCGTAGATCGACTTCGTGATAGTCGTCTGTCGCGTTCATTTCAGAAATCAGCGCCGTCAACTGCTCCTGCGCATCTTCAAGCTCATACATGAGCCCAGCCCACTCGACTGGCGCATTTTTTTTGCTTATCAATGGCGCTCCCTAGGTTTAGCCGCCCGCTGATGGGTATTGCGGACGTCTGCTTTGGCCGGAACCGGCAGCTGCGAAGCTTGGCTGGTTGACGAGCCGGAGAAATCACCGACTGTCCCGACAGGCAGGAGCCGGTCCACAGCGGCACTAAAGTTACAAACGATCGTTTTAGTCGCTCGAAAAATTCTCAGCTGGCTGAAGGCCAAGCAAGAACTCTTCAAACGTATCTGCGAGCACTGTCACGCGGTAGTCAAGTTCTTGATCCACATGAACGACCCGCGGCTCTTTGGAAGGGCCGCAAACCGAATAATCCAGACAGATCATGTCATGCCCATCAGAGGGGCAGTCGGCAAAGTAAACGCCGATTGGCGGATAGCCCCACTCATCAATCCAAAACTGGCTACCAAGTTCTCCACACAGCGAGTTTGGTTTGCTCTCGCTAATTCCGTAGATGCCAGTGATGCCTACATGATCGTGCGCCCACGATGTCCGCTGCGTCGTCCCGTGGCACGTTCGCGTCAGTAACCCGCCGTTCTGGGTCTGCATCAACGCAACATAGGACAGTGGCAGCCGATATCCAAGCTTCGCTTCGACGGCTGAAACAAGGTTATCGGTCACGGGTTCTGCTTCATACTCTTTTCTCGAATATTCGGACTGTTCCCAAACATCCGGCGGCAAATTTCTCATGGTTCTGTCAGATGATGAATGTTACGAAGGGTCCGCTCCAGGCCAGTTCCAGCCAGTCGCCCCCGCACAACAGGTTGCTGAGTTGAAAATCTGGCGACGGCAGTGAACGCTAGCAGTTGACGTCGAGAGGCCAGGCAGGTGGCCGGGCTGGGCTATTCGTATAGTTTCCCCATATAAAGGATTTCCGCCGCGCGCTTCCATGGGTTACTCGGCTTTTCGTAGCATTCAATGCCATCGGACGACGAATCCCCCCATTGAAATGCTGCATCCAGATAGGCGCCAATCGTATTGTTCTCCCATCCATTCGCCCCAGGGCCATAGGGCTGACTCGGGTTTGCCAATTCCTTTTGCTGTCCGTGTTCCCAGTTTCCTGCAAGCGCTTGCAAGAATCGGAGAAAGGACTTCTCGTCATTTACGAAATCAAGGATTGCTCGAAGCTGTGAACTCATCAGATGGGTAATCTATCAGGTAGCATGCAGAATGGATTGGGACCCGCGCCTTGGCCCGGCGGCACTCCCTGAAACCAAGCTCCCTCGGGCGTGACCAGCATACGTTGTGTTGTTGTCGGATGGACTATTTCGACCAGGGTAAAGTTGTCGAGCATCGCAACAGGCTACTGCTGCCCAGATGCGGTCGTTCATTCTTCAAATAACGATAAACGCGGGGTAGATTTGAAGGCTCTCGTACTGGGTAGAATTGTCGTGGAGGCGCAGCCGCAGTCCATTCTGAAACCTGATCTCCATGGTCTCTTCGCACAGCACGGCGTAACTCTCGACCATCTCGTTCAAGAGCTTTTGAAACGCCGTCGTAGTCCAATTTCGCTCTTCGTCCCAGGTAGCGACTAGCTCATCGCCCTCAAACACCTCAACCAGACTTTGAACGCAGATCTTGGTTCCTGATCCGAACAGAAATTGGACGTCGTACCGCCCGAGACCAATCTGCTGTATTTCTGATCCGACGACACCTTCCAGTTTTATATCTTCCGAGAAGCCGTGCATTTGATTCCTTAGTGTGTCGGTAGCGCGTCGCCAGTGTCCGCTCTTGGCCCTGAATTCAACCGCTCGGCCCCAGTGGCAGGTCGCCATGTTGACAGTTTAGCGATTCCCGCGACAGGCGGGTATTGACCAGTTGCGGACATTCTTCGACCGGCTAGGTCAATTGTTCGATCGATACTGCGGCGTTACGGATAACAACGTCCCCAAAGTCACCTTCAAGCGTCAAGATATTTTCCACCATAGACACGCCTTCGAGCTCGCCAAAGGTAGGACGGTTGCTTGAGTCCGTGCGCGACGCCAGCAAATCAAGCGCGCCGAACGTGACGTGTAGGCAAGCGCCGGCCGTGTTACACGCCGACAGCTTATACCTGGCCCCGCCCTCAGCACGTACCACCATTTCGAAGCAGAGATGTTGTTGATCAAGAGAGATCGACAGGACTTCGGATTCTTCAAGATCGCAAAGATTCATGGAAAGGTGAATGAGGTTGAAACCATGTAGAAGTCCGCTTCTGGCCGAAGCCCGCAGTTCGTCAGTGCTCTGTTTGCCTGGATAATTTGCCGCTCAGCTAATTTTTTGGAGTCCAGCAACCGGGGCGAGAAACCGGAACTGCCCGGAAACAGTTCTCCATTAACGGGGCGGAAGCCATTTCATCAAGCGCTGCTGCTGCTGACTGTATTGCTGTGCGACGCAATCGGCTAACTGTGCCACCCCAGCGCAGGTGGCGTCCCGGCGTTTCAGCCAGTCTCGCTGGAATGCCCTCACAGCGTCCTGGTCGCTAACGGTGTCGAACCCCTGCCGCAACTGTCTGACTTGCGCGGCCAACTCGAGATCCTGTTTTGACAAGCCTGGATCGTTGCAGATTGCCAGCTCGATCCTGGTTCTCGCCCGCGTGCAATCGAAGGACGGCCCTTGTGGGCGCGGGCGGAAGCGGCCAGCCTGACCGAATTCGGAACGGGCAAGCGGGTGGATCGCTCCATTCGCATTCACGAATTCTACCTTGTCTGGTTCAATGTCGTTGTCGCTCAGCCATGCCGAAAGCGCCTGACGTGCCGTCGCTGGCAGAGCGGTGCTGGAGAGCTCCTTCGATCCGACCAGCAATGCGTTGTCGACCACGGCCGCCCCCAGCGCAGCCCCGCTTTGTACATCGATCCAGAAGAAGCCCTTCATCATGCATGCGTGCGCGACGCAAGCCGAGACGCTCACATAGCGGTTCTCAACGACGCGCACCGGATCTGGCGGACCGCTCAGCCCATCCTTAACGTCTTTCGCAAGTTGCGTCGGAACGCCCGCCCGGATCAGCCCATGTGCGCGTTTATCCCAAATGAACGCGTTGGTCGATTTGCCTTTGTAAGAGAGTACCCAAGCGTTCTTATTGTCGGAGGCCAGCGCATGATCGCCCCACCAGATCAAGCAACTGGCAAGACCGAATAACAGCAAGTCGTGCCAACGGCGACGAAATTGATGGAAACCGATGTTCATACATCTCCGAAGTTCGGCATAGGGTGTGAAGCGCAGCTGTTACGGGCGATACGCGATCACTCCGGTGGCGGCGTCGACAGCGCAAGGTCGTTCGGGACGAGGTAGGTGAAACTCCTCGGATCGAACATCAGCTTCCACTTGCGCGACTCGACCGCCTGCCCGTCCCGGCTGCCCGACAGCGTCACCGTGATTGGCGCCGGAATCGTGCCGTTGACGACGCCGACCCGGTAGCGCCAGCGCCGCTTGTCGCAGCGCAGCGGCTCTTCAGGCTCCTCGATATCCATCTCGGCTTCATCGACGCCGTGGCTGCCCAGGTCAGGCGGCGTCGTGCTGTTGTACACATCGTAGGCAGCCTTGGCCTCGGCGCATGGCTGGGCGGGGATGTAGTCGCTCGATCCCGGGAATTCAGCCAGGATCGCCACGCCGCCCTTGTGCGGTGCCAGCACGTTATTGGTGACCGTGACCGGCGAATGGTTCGGATCGCTCCCGGTCTGGGTCTTGATCACCCAGCCCCACAGGTTCTCGCTCAACGCCTCGAAATAGACCTGTTCGGGCTGCACGGCAACGCCTGCACTGTACTGCACCTGCAGATTCGCCGCGGTCAGATCGCCATCGCGCGGCTCGGTGGGATGCACGTGGAATGCGCCGTAGCGCGCACGGTCGGTGCCGTCGACGGCAACGCCGCTGGCGACGAAATACATCTCGTCGCCAGCGAGATTATCGGGAATTTTGACTTGTTGCACTACCCGCATGACGTAGGTGACGTCGTCATCGTCGACATACACCCAGCCTTTTTTCGCGGCAGAGTATTTGCCGTAGACTTTGCCCATCACATCATCGATGACGGTCGCTTCATCGATGACAACGCGCTCCGGCGCCGGTGCCACGGTGTTGTGACGGTAGATAGCGTAAGCGAGCGTCAACAGCGCCAGCAAACCAACCACAGCCAACAGATACAGAAGCGCGCGCAGCCAGCGGCGGCGTGGACGCCCGCCCGGGATCGCTGCGGCGCCAACCTCCCCTGCAACCGGCACAGCAGCCGGGTGTTCCTTCAGATCGTCCATCGAGCCACCACGCAAATGAAAAATGTTATCAACAATTAATCATTGTACGTCCACTGCCGGGGGTTGAAACGGCATCCGTGCGCGGCTATGCACTGTGCTTGAATGCGTTGTGCAGGGTGCGATTAACGCACTGTCAGAACACGCCGGGATCGAGTTCCGATTTCTACCCTAGCGCATCAAAGCGACTCGCCCCGGAAGACCACCGAGCGGCTCACACTGGCGCCGGGTGCCAGCACGGTCAAACCGGGATAGCCCGGCATATTGTGCGCATTGATCGGATGGTCGACCGGCTCGAAACAAAAGAAGTCGCGGCCCGGTGGCGCATACAGGATGAAGTAATCCATCGCCGCCTCGATCGAGAGACCCACGCCCCGCCCCGGCCAGCGCACACGCGCTACGCCGTCCCAGCCGGCGAACGCGTTGTCGACGGCCTCCTTCGGCAGCGGCGCGAACGTGCGGTAGTCCCACTGCGCAGGCACGGCGCGTCTGCTCGACGGCAGTTTGTCGGGACCCGACAACCAGACCGCATCGGCCCGCGCCTGCAGCTGCGCGCCGCCCGGATCGGGCAGCCACGGGTGCAGACCAAGGCCGAATGGCAGCGCCACCGCGCCTGCATTGCGCACCGTGAGTTCCACGATCAGCGCGTCGCCATCGAGCGTGTAGCGCAGCGTGGCGTCATACGCGAGCGGCGCAAACGCGTGGCGCGTCAGGCGCAGCAGGATCGAATCGAACGTCAGCGACTGCACATCCCACACCTGCTGCCAGCCATCGCCATGAATGGCGACCTTTTCGCCCGGGCGGTTCGGCGTTGGCACATAGCGCTGGCCGTCGTATTCGAAGCCGGATGGCGCGATCCGGTTCGACCACGGCACCAGCGGGAAGCAGGCCAGTTGGCCGGGTTGCGGCACGTCCGTAAAATCGGGTGGCAGGCCACGCAGCAGCGGCACCGGTTGCGCGCCGCGCAGCCAGTCCAGGCGCGCGAGGCCGCCGCCGATCTGCGGCACAATGACGGCCGCCAGGCTGCGGTTTTGCAGCACGAGGCGTTGCAGCATGGGGCGCGCCGCCGGCATCAGTATTGCGGGCCGTCGAGCAGGAACTTGCCGCCCTGGTAGATCGTCGTCACATCGTCCGGCGCCGGGAACTCGGCCGAATCCGGGAACAGGTGCGCGAAGGTGCGCGAGCTGTCCTTCGGCTTGAAGCCCAGGTGCGCGACCAGGCGGTTGTCCCACCAGACGCTGTCGTTGTCCGACATGCCGTAGACGATCGTGT
>Ga0308163_10004847_pt1 | contig 10512 bp, 6 predicted proteins | sample PhyTR1_FD_201037 | JGI IMG/M metagenome (GOLD analysis project Ga0308163, IMG submission 201037) | Phyllosphere microbial communities from UC Gill Tract Community Farm, Albany, California, United States - DLSLT.R1 | ecosystem: Host-associated > Plants > Phyllosphere > Unclassified | place: USA... | reverse complement strand
CCTTGATCGTGGTGCCGCTGGTGACGCACGGCGTCACGCTGATCAGCCGCATCCAGATGCTGACGCAGCCGGTGTGGCTGCTGCTGATGGCGCTGCCCTTCATCGCCATCCTGCACAAGCGCCCGGAACTGCCGGCGCAACTGCTGGCTTACGCCGGCCGCGACGGCGCCAACGGCCAGTTCAATGTGCTGATGTTCGGCGCCGCCACGGCGGTCGGCGTGGCGCTGATTACGCAGATCGGCGAGCAGGTCGACTTCCTGCGCTTCATGCCGCAGCAGACCAGCGAGAATCGCCTGCGCTGGCACCTCGGCGTGCTGATCGCCGGGCCGGGCTGGATCCTGCTCGGCATCGCCAAGATGCTGGGCGGCGCGCTGCTGGCCTATCTGGCGATTCGTGTCGGCGTACCGCTGGAACAGGCGGTCAATCCCACGCATATGTATCTGGTCGGCTTCGGCGAAGTGTTCTCGCAGCCGCAGGCGGCGCTGGCCGCGACCGCGCTGCTGGTAGTGGTGTCGCAGGTGAAGATCAATATGACCAACGCCTATGCCGGCTCGCTGGCCTGGTCCAATTTTTTCGCAAGGCTGACGCACAGCCATCCGGGGCGCGTGGTGTGGGCGGTATTCAACGCGCTGATCGCCGTGCTGCTGATGGAGCTGGACGTATTCCAGGCGCTCGACCAGGTGCTGGGCTTGTATTCCAACGTGGCGATTTCCTGGATCACCGCGGTGGTGGCCGACCTGGTGATCAACAAACCGCTCGGCCTCAGCCCGAAAGGCATCGAATTCCGCCGCGCCTACCTGTACGACATCAACCCGGTGGGCGTCGGCGCCATGCTGCTGGCGTCGGCGCTGTCGATCGCCGCCTTCATGGGCGTATTCGGTCCGCAGGCGCATGCCTTCTCGGCCTTTATCGCGCTGCTGACGGCGCTGGTGACGGCGCCGCTGATCGCCATCGCCACGCGCGGCCGCTATTACATCGCACGCCAGCCAGCGCCGCTGCACAACAAGACCTGCGTCATCTGCGAGAAGGAATACGAGGGCGAGGACATGGCGCACTGCCCCGCCTACCAAGGCTCGATCTGCTCGCTGTGCTGCTGCCTGGACGCACGTTGCAATGACACCTGCAAGCCACACGCCCGCGTCGCCGTGCAGTGGCAGGAGGCCATGCGCGCGCTGCTGCCGCAGTCCCTGTGGCGCTACCTGAGCGGCGGGCTGGGACACTATCTGCTGCTGATGCTGGTCACCCTGCTGTCGCTGGGCGCGCTGCTTGGGCTGATCTACTACCATGAACAGTCGGTGCTGCCGGATGCGACGCTGCTGCCGCAGCTGCGGCTGGTGTTCTTCAAGATCTTCGCGGCGCTGCTGCTGGCCAGCGGCATCGTCGCCTGGTGGCTGGTGCTGACCAGCGAAAGCCGCCGCGTGGCGCAGGAAGAATCCAATCGCCAGACCGGCCTGCTGACGCGCGAAATCGAGCTGCACCAGCAGACCGACGCCCAGCTGCAACAGGCCAAGCAGGCCGCCGACCTGGCCAACCAGGCCAAGAGCCGCTATATCGCCGGTATCAGCCACGAGATTCGCACGCCGCTCAATTCCATCCTCGGCTATGCGCAACTGCTGGACAACGATCCGGCGATTCCGGCGCATCGCCAGCAGGCAGTGCGGGTGATCCGCAATAGCGGCGAGCATTTGCTGTCGCTGATCGAAGGCACGCTGGATATCGCCCGCATCGAAGGCGGCAAGTTCAACTTCGACATGAAGGAGCTGGACTTCCCGGACTTTATCGGCCAGGTGGTGCGCATGTTCGAGCTACAGGCGGCCAACAAGGGCCTGAGCTTCCGCTACGAGCTGAGCGGCGTGCTGCCGGACTGCGTACGCGCCGACCGCAAGCGGCTGGGCCAGATCCTCATCAACATCCTGGGCAACGCGGTCAAGTTCACCAGCCATGGCGGCATCGTCATGCGGCTGCAGTATGCGCGCGAGATGGCATCGGTCGAGATTGAAGATTCCGGCCCCGGCATCCAGCCGGAAGAAATCGAACACATCTTCGAACCGTTCTCGCGCGGTAGCGCCAGTGCGCACGCCAATGCCAGCGGCACCGGCCTGGGACTGCCGATCGCACGCATGCTGACGCAGCTGATGGGCGGCGAACTGAAGGTGCGCAGCACGCCGCGCGGCAGCATCTTCCAGGTGCGCCTGTTCCTACCCAGCGTGCACCTGCCGCAAGGCCAGCATGGACGCGGCATGCGCGGCATGCGCGGGCTAGCGCTGGCGGCCACGCAGCAGCGCAGCGGCTATCGCGGCCCGCGCCGCCGCATCCTGGTGGTCGACAACGAACGCGTCGACCGCGAACTGCTGCTCAACATCCTGCAACCGCTGGGCTTTGAGGTGGCGCAGGCCGCATCGGGCCTGGAGTGCCTGGACCTGCATGCCAGCTTCCAGCCGGACCTGATCCTGATGGACCTGGCCATGCCGGGCATGGATGGCTGGGAAGCCAGCTACATCCTGCGCCGCAAGCAGATGTCGGCGATACCGATCGCCATCATCTCCGCCAATGCTTTCGACAAAGGCATGGAAAACCCGGCCGGCATCCGCACCGAAGACTTCTTCATCAAGCCGGTGAACGTGAACGAGCTGCTGGACTGGATCGGCACGCGCCTTGCTTTGGAGTGGACCAAGCAAGACATGCCCGCCCACGCGCCCGCACCGGCCGCATCGGCCGAACTGATCTTCCCACCGCCCGCCATCATGGCCGCACTGCGCGACCTGATACGCGTCGGCTATGTGCGCGGCATCCAGAACAAGCTGGATGAAATCGGCGCGCTCGATCCACGCTACCAGCGCTTCACCCACACCATGCGCGGCTTTGCCGCCCGCTTCCAGCTGGATGCAATGGCGGACTTTGTGAAAGAAAACAATGAACTTCAACACTGAAGCCAGCATCGTGCTGGTGGTCGACGACGTGCCGGAGAACCTGGCGGTGCTGCACGACGCGCTGGATGAATCGGGCTATATGGTGCTGGTGGCGAACAACGGCGAGGCGGCGCTGTTGCGCGCCGCCGAGGCGCAGCCGCACATCATCCTGCTGGATGCGATCATGCCCGGCATGGACGGCTTCGATACCTGCCGCCACCTGAAAGCCAATCTCGCCACGCGCCACATTCCGGTCATCTTCATGACCGGGCTCACCGAGGCGGAACATGTGGTCACTGCCTTCGCCGCCGGCGGTAACGACTACGTCACCAAGCCATTGCGTACCAGTGAAGTGCTGGCCCGCATCTCAGCCCACATGCAAACCGCCAAGCTGGTCGACCAGGCGCGCAGCGCGCTGGACGCCTTCGGCAATGCCGTCATCGCCATGACGCCAAGCGACGGCAAGATCGTCTGGCAGACGCCATTGGCGCGCACGCTGATGCAGGGTTATATGGCCGACACCGGGCTGCAGCTGCAGTTACCCGAGTGGCTGCAGGCAACGCAACTGGCGCATAGCCAGGGCCAGTCGCATCCGCCGCTGACACTGGCGCGCGGCGCGCGGCGCCTGATCTTTTCTGCCGCCGAGTTCAGCGAAAACGAACAGTGGATGATCGTGCTGCGTGAAGAATCCGACCTGGTGCAGATCGAAAAGCTGATGGCCTCCTTCAAGCTCACGCAGCGCGAATCGGAAGTGCTGAACTGGGTCATCAAGGGCAAGACCAATCGCGACATCGGCGATATTCTCGGCACCAGCCCGCGCACCATCAACAAGCACCTGGAGCACGTCTTCGTCAAGCTGGGCGTCGAAACCCGCACCTCGGCAGCCTCGGTGGCGCTGGCCCGGATTGAGCGCTCCTGAATCCTTTTTTGTCATACACTGCCAGCACGTTCCACTCAACAGGCGGCGCTGATGAACAAGGAAGAGGAATTAAAACGCTCCAAACAGCTGGCGCTGTCGCTGCTGGCGATTGCAGCGGCGGTATTCGTTATCACCTCGCTGCTGCCGCGCGGCTTTTGGGTAGACGGCTTGCGCGCCGTGGCGGAAGCCGCCATGGTGGGCGCGCTGGCCGACTGGTTCGCGGTAGTGGCCTTGTTCCGCAAGGTGCCGATTCCCTTCATTTCGCGCCACACCGCCATCATCCCCAACAACAAGCATCGCATCGCCGACAACCTGGCCGGCTTTGTCGACGAAAAATTCCTCAAGCCCGAATCGCTGGCGGCGGTGATACTGCGCACCGACCCGTCCACCTATGTGGCGGAGTGGCTGAAGCAGCCAAGCAATCGCGCCTACCTGGCCGAGCACCTGCTGAAACTGCTGCCAGAAATCCTCGCCACCGTGGACGATGCGCGCATCCAGCAACTGCTGCGCGACGCGCTCGATACCGCCATCGGCAAGCTGGATATGTCGCGCTCACTGGGCGCCCTGCTGTCCGGCCTGACCAAGGATGGCCGCCATCAGGAACTGCTGGACGACGGCATGGTGGCGTTGATCGGCGTGGTGAACAAGCCGGCCACGCGCGAGATGATCGCCAGCCAGATCACCGCCTGGCTGAAACGTGAACACGCCACCATGGAACTGATGCTGCCGACCGAATGGCTCAGCGAAAGTGGCGCCTCGATGATCGCCAAGGCACTGCAAAGCATCATGGAGGACATCGCGGCCGACCGCGATCACAAGCTGCGCCGCAAGTTCGACGATATGGTGCAGGGCTTCCTGCTAAGGCTGGAATCCGATCCGGCCTTTATCGCCAAGGGCGAGGACTTCAAGCGCTACCTGCGCGATGGCGATGCGTTCAACCACTACATCAAGGACCTGTGGGGCAGCGTGCGAGACTGGATCAGGGCAGATATCGCCCGCGGCGACTCGCGCCTGCGCGACGGCGTGCTGCAGGCGAGCGCCTGGCTGAGCGAAGAACTGCTGCGCCATCCGGCCATGCGCGCCTCGCTCAACCAGCACCTGGCCGGCATGGCGCGCACGCTGGCGCCGGCCTTTTCCAGCTTCTTTACGCGGCACATCAGCGACACCGTCAAGGCCTGGGACGACCAGGACCTGTCGCGCCAGATCGAACTTAATATCGGCAAGGACCTGCAGTTCATCCGCGTCAACGGCACGCTGGTAGGCGGCATGATCGGACTGTTGTTATATGTATGCGCTCAGCTCATGGAGTGGTCCACGCGCTGACTATCATGTTACGATAGTTTGCATGAGACTGTGCCCGACCTTGTTCCTGTCGGCGCTATGCGCGAGCGCGCAAGCGGCCGACATTCCCGTGACGATCTATGCCGACGCAGGCTATCCGCCCTATTCCTATATAAAGGACGGCAAACCCGCCGGCCTGTATTACGACATCGCCCGCGCCGCCTTCAACCGCATGCATGGCTACAAGATCGAGGTGCAGGCCGTGCCGTGGAAGCGCGGCATGGCGCTGCTGCGCTCCGGCACCGGCTTCGCGCTATACCCGCCGTATATGAACACTACCGACGAGCCCTGGACCTGGCCTTACTCGCTGCCGCTGTACGAAGAGCGCGTGGTCGCGGTATGCCGCAAGGATGTCCTGGCCGTCAAGCCGCGCAAGCGCTGGCCAGAAGACTTTTATGGACTCACCATCGGCAATAATGCGGGCTTCATCGTCGGCGGAGAGTCTTTTGAAAAAGCCGTACATGCCGGCCTGCTGCGCGTTGAAGAGGCCAAGGACAGCGAAACCAATATCATCAAGCTGGGCATGCAGCGCATCGACTGCTACATCAATGACCGCCTGTCGATCCAATGGACGCTGAACCAGTTGAAGGCGCAAGGGCGATACAGCGAGGGCGTTACCCATGCCGCGCTTGCGGAGGCAACGGTGATCGCGGTGGAACAGGGCTTCCTCGGTTACACCGACCGCGATAGCGGCAGGTACGCCTATAAGACGGACTTCGCCAAACAGTTCGACAACGCCATCTATCAGATGAAACGCACCGGCGAAATCGACACCATCGCCCGCAACTTCTTCAAGACCCACTGACCAGCCACAGTGCCAGCGCCATCGCCAGTCCTTGCAGCGTGGTGTAGTGCCACACCAGCGTGCAGTTATCCAGCGTGGCACGGTTGACGGAAGTGAGCCGCCCGCACCAGGAACGCAACCACAGGTAGGCGGCCAGTATCGTCAGCAGCACCGCATGCAATCCCTGGTAGGACAGCATCGCCGCCACTGTCGCAGCCCATGCGGTTGCGGTCGGGTCCAGGCCCGCAGCCACCTGGCTGCCGATATCGGCGCCGACGCCGGCCAGCATGCACAGCAAGGCCAGCACAAATGCCATCCTCTGCCAGCCGTCCGCTGCACGGCGGCGCGCCCATTCCATCAGCAGCGATCCCGCCAGCAGTGCACCACACACGGCCAGCGTGAGCGGCGCTGGCGGCAGGCTGCTGCCTGGCGGAGGGCAGATATCCAGCAGCATCGCCACATGGATGTGCGCAAACACAAACGAAGCAAACACCGTCGCGTCGACCACCAGCATGATGATGGTGGCCCACCACGAGTGCGACATTACGCCGTGCGCGCCAACCGGCAGCACCACGTCGTCCGCCACGCGCACCTCGCGCGTGCCCTGCACGCCGGGAAGGCTGTCCGACTGCCACATCCAGGCCAGCACCGAACCGATGGCAATCACACCGCACACCCACGCAACGATGGTCATGCCCACCGTCAGCAGCAGGAAGAATCCGGCCGTGCCCAGCGCAGCGGCCAGCGGCCACCAGCTGTCGCCGGGCAGCACCTGCACATACAGCGGCGTCGCGTTCACCGGACTGGTGACTATGGATTCGCGCCGCCCGGTGGCGCTGCCGGGCAGCCAGTGCGCACCCGCCACCACTTCCTGCGGCAGCGCCGGGTTGTCCCACAACGGTTCACGCGAACGCACGTCGGGAATACTGCGGGTGGCATAATCTTCGGAGGGTATCCACTCCAGCGTTCCCGCCTGCCACGGGTTGCCGTGCTCGCGCTTCGGCTTGCGCAGCGTGCGCGCCATGTCCACCATGAATAGCAGGATGCCCAGCGCCAGGATGAACGCACCAATGCTCGACGCGAGGTTCAATCCATCCCAGCCCATCTCCGTCGAATAGGTGTAGACGCGGCGCGGCATGCCGAGCAAGCCGCTGATGTGCATCGGGAAGAAGGCCAGGTTCATTCCGACGAACATCAGGCCGAACACCCAGCGCGCCAGGCGTTCCGACATGCGGTGCCCGTTCACCAGCGGCAGCCAGTAGTACAGCGCCCCAAACATCGGGAACACCAGCCCGCCAATCAGCACATAATGAAAGTGTGCGACGATGAAGTAGCTGTCGTGCGCCTGCCAGTCGAATGGCAGTACCGCCACCATCACGCCGGTCAGTCCACCCAGCACGAAGATGAACAGGAAGCCCAGCACAAACAGCATGGGCGCGTTGATGCGCACCTGGCCGCGCCACAGCGTCGCGATCCATGCAAACACCTGCAACGCCGTCGGCACCGCAACAATCATGCTGGCCGCCGACACCAGCGTTGACGACCATAGGCTCAGCCCTGCTGTGAACATATGGTGCGCCCATAGTGCAAAGCTGACCGCACCGACGGCGCCCAGCGCCACCACCACCGGCCGGTGGCCGACCAGCGGCGCGCCCACCAGCGACGGCAGCATCATCGATACCATGCCGGCCGCCGGCAGGAAGATGATGTACACCTCCGGATGGCCGAAAAACCAGAACAGGTGCTGCCAGAGAATCGGGTCGCCGCCGCGCGCGGCAATGAAGAACGGCCAGTCGTAGGCGCGCTCCAGTTCCAGCAAGGCAGTACCGGCGATGATGGCCGGGAAGGCGAAGACGATCATCAGCGCAATCACCAGCATGGCCCAGGCGTAGACCGGCATGCGGCCGAGCGTCATGCCGGGCGCGCGCGTGAACAGGATGCCGACGATCAGTTCTATCGCGCCGGCGATGGCCGATATCTCGATGAATCCTATGCCCAGCAGCCAGAAATCGGCGTTGATGCCGGGCGAGTGCTCCTTGCCGGTCAGCGGCGGATACATGAACCAGCCGCCATCCGGCGCCAGGCCGACGAAGAGGCTAAGGAAGAAACCTATCCCGCCTGCCGCATACGCCCAGTACGCGTAAGCCGAGAGGCGCGGAAATGGCAGGTCGCGTGCGCCCAGCATCGCCGGCAGCAGGAACACCGAGATCGCCTCCACTACGGGAATCGCGAACAGGAACATCATCACCGTGCCGTGCATGGTGAATACCTGGTTGTAGACATTGGCGGTGAGCAGCGTACTGTCCGGCATCGCCAGCTGCGCGCGGATCATCAGGCCCAATATCCCGGCAAGCACGAAGAACAGCAGCGCAGTACCGATGTATAGCTGGCCGATGGTGGCGTTGTTGACCGTGGTGAGGAAGCGCAAGCCGCGCGGCGTGCGCCAGACGCGTTCCAGTTCCTCCAGCTCGCCCTCGGGACGCGGCAATGCGCTGATCCGATCGCGGCCCGGTGCAGCTGGTCCGGCTGGCGCGGCTGGCGAAGCGTCCGGCGGCGAAATGTGCGATGCGGTCATTTGAGCTGCTCCAGATAAGCGGCTAGCGCGCGCAGCGTCTCGCCGTCCATGTCCGCGCTGGACGGCATGCGCACGCCAGGCTTGACGGCATGCGGATTGGCGATCCACGCCGCGAGCGCACCACGGTCGTTGCGCAGCGTGCCCGCGCCGATGTACAGGCGGCTACCCACATGCGTCAGATCAGGACCGATGCCGCCCTCGCCTGCCGGACGGCCGGCCGCGCCTTCACTGACGCCGCGCACAACGTGGCAAGCGCCGCAGCGCTGCTGCTCAAACGCACGCCGCCCCGCCGCCAGCAACGCCCCCTCGCCGACCTGCGCCGGCCTGGCCTGCGCGGTAAGCCAGGCGGCGAATTCCTGCGGGCTCTGGGCCACCACATGCAACGCCATGCGCGCGTGCTGCTCGCCGCAATACTCGGCGCACTGCGCGCGATACACGCCGGCACGATCCGCCTGCAAGGTCATGCCATGCAGGCGTCCCGGCACCATATCGACCTTGCCCGCCAACGCCGGCACCCAAAAACTATGGATCACATCCGCGCTGCTCAAGCCCAGGTACACCGGCTGCCCGACCGGCAGGCGAATTTCATTGGCCAGCACAATATCCTCGCCGCCGCCTGGATGGGTATAGCGCACCTCCCACCACCACAGCCGCGCCACCACCGCAATCTTCAGCGCATGCTGCGACGATGGTTCGCTCAACTGCGCACTGCGCAAGGTGGAAAACGCCAGCAACGCAGACAGCACCAGCACCGGCAACGCAATGCCGCCACCCCACAGCCACCAGCGCACATGAACCGTCCGCTGCCGGCGCAAACCCAGCACGCACAACACCAACACGCCCGCAAACACGACCGCCGCGCCGCCGGTCAGCACCCAGGCCAGCTGCGCGATCACCTCCGCATCCGGCCCGGCCGGATGCAACGCCGATTGCTGAGGGCCCGTCATGGCAGTGAATACAGGTAAGCCGCCATATGGCGCGCGTCTTCTTCCGACACACCCATCGCGGGCATGCTGGTTCCAGGCTTTAGCGAAGCTGGATCGATCAGCCAGCGCGCCAGCATCTGCGGGGTATTCGGCAAGCTGCCTGCGATATAGCTGCGCTGGCCGAAGCTGTCGAGCGGCGGCGCAAGCTGGCCGCGCGCCGCCGCGACGCCGGTAATCTGATGACAGACGCCACATTGATACTGCGCCAGCAGCAGCTTGCCTTGCTTTATGTCGCCCCCCGTAAGGCGGGCAGGCGCCGGCCCGCCGCTATTACAAGCAGCCAGCCATGCCAGAGGAAGAAGAACAAGGATGCGCACGATTGGGAACCTGCTGAAGCCTGTCGTCCCGATATACTATAAGAATCACAATATCCTTGTCGTTTCAACAGGACGCAGCTCATGACCACTGCCCGCCGCCGACTTGTCGTCTTCACCATCGCCGCTGCACTGCTGGCGATGGCGATGCTCGCCGCAGTCGGGGCAGCCGTGGTGCTGTACGGCGGCCTGTATAACGCCGGCGCCACCAAGTCGCACTTCCAATGGGTGCACAGCCTTCTGGAACTTGCGCTACAGCGATCGGTGCGCAACCATGCCAATGCGATCAAGGCGCCCGACGCTGTCAGTGCGGACGCCAACATAAACAGCGCGCTTGTCTTGCGCGGCGCCGGACTGTATCGCGACAACTGCGTAATCTGCCATGGCGCGCCCGGCGTTTCGCAAGGCGACATCGGCAAAAGCATGCAGCCAATTCCCGGCCCGCTGGCCGATGCGGCGCGTCACTGGCAACCTAATGAACTCTACTGGATCACGCGCCATGGCATCAAGATGAGTGGCATGCCGGCGTGGCAGTATCACCTGGCCGACCAGGACATCTGGGCGGTAGTAGCTTTCCTGATGGTGCTGCCCAAGCTATCGCCGCCCGCTTACAGCGCGCTGGAGGAACAGGCCGGCCACCCGGCGCGCGCGCCACGTCCGCCCCAAGCGCAGCCGGATATTGAG
>Ga0308163_10004845_pt1 | contig 10519 bp, 9 predicted proteins | sample PhyTR1_FD_201037 | JGI IMG/M metagenome (GOLD analysis project Ga0308163, IMG submission 201037) | Phyllosphere microbial communities from UC Gill Tract Community Farm, Albany, California, United States - DLSLT.R1 | ecosystem: Host-associated > Plants > Phyllosphere > Unclassified | place: USA... | reverse complement strand
CGACCACCACGCCGGTCGGCGTCTGCCGCACGTCGACCGCCACCTGGTTATTCGGCAGGTCGACCACTACCCGCCCTTCGCCATTCGCGCCACGACGGAAATCCAGGTCGCGCAGCATCTGCCGGCCGGTAGTAGCAGAAGCTGCGGCAGCAGGTGCGCCGGCCGCCGCAGCCGCAGCGGCGCCCGCGCGCGCCGCCGGCACGCCGCTGCCATCGACCGCCGTGGCCACGCCGCCGGAACCATCGATGGTGAGTATCACCGACTTGCCGTCGATGACGGTCGCATAGTTCAGCGTGCGCTTCAGGTTGAACACCAGACGCGAGCGCTCGCCAGCCTGCACCACGTTGACGCCGCGCAGGTCGCCCTGGTTCAGCTCCAGCAAATTTTTCCCGGTAGCGTTGATGGTGGCGCCGAAGTCCAGTGCGATGCGCGCCGGATTGGTGATGGCGAAATTGATCGGCAAGGCAGCCGGCGCATTCTTCAGCGCGATCTTGACGATCACATTGGCGCCCTGCTGGTTGGCGGTGATCGATTCAATGGCGTTCAGCTGGGCCGGCGCGCTGGTCTGCGCCGGCACCTGCGCCAGTGCGTTACCACCCTGCAAGCCGAGCAGCAGCAAGACCAGCAGGAGCAGTGCTGGAACCGGCACAGCCGCCCAGGTGGCGACGGACCAGGCCCGCCTGGCCATGGGATGAGCGTTCATTTGGTGTTCTCCTTGCTTTCCTGCAGTTCCAACTTCGACAGGCGCTCGACCCAGTCGCCGGTGGCGTCCTGGACGATTTCCTTGAGGTTGACAGTGTTGTCGTCGATGCTGGTGATGCGGCCGAAATTCTGGCCCAGGTGCTGCCCGATCACCACCTGATGCACCGAGCGGTCGACTTGCAGCACGGCGTATATCCGGCCTTTTTTCTCAATGGTGCCGACCATCTTGATGGTATCCAGCGGATAGGTTTCCAGCAGTTCCTTGCGGCGCTCGGTGTCGGGACGGATGCCGCTGCCGCCGCCCTGCGCCGCCTGCCTGGCCAGTTCGGCCAGCAGCTTGTTGGGATTGAACGGATCGATCTCTTCCTTGTTGGCATAGGCGAAGGGCACGAAGGTCTTCGGCTCGGCGATCGGCGTCACCCGGACCTGGGTTTGCGCGTCGACCTGTTTCATCCAGCTGCGCACTTCCTGCACGTCGCTATCGCCGCAGCCGGCCAGCAAGCATAAGCACAGGGCGGAAATCAGCATTCTCATGATTTTTTCGCCGCCTTTTTCTTGTCGGCAGCGGCCTTGCGCTGGGCGGCCACCTCTTCCGGATCCAGGTAGCGGAAGGTCTTGGCCACCGCTTCCAGCGTCAGCGTGCCGTCCTTGCCGGTCGACAGCGCCAGGTTGTTGAGCGTGACGATGCGCGGCAGGTTGGCGATGTCGCCGGTGAACGCGCCAATGTCGTGGTAGCTGCCGTTGATCTTGATATCGATCGGCAACTCGGCGTAGTAATCCTTGATGACCACCTGCTGCGGCTTGAACAAATCGAACTGCAGGCCACGGCCGGCGCCGGCCTGGTTGATGTCGGTCAGCAGCGCCGCCATCTCGGCCTTGCTCGGCAGTTGCTTCTGCAGCCGTTCGACGTACTGGTCGACCTGGGCTTTCTGCGCGCGCAGCGCATCCAGGTTGATCGCCTGCGCCGTCTTGAACTTGTACTCGTCGCGCAGCCTGGCTTCCACCTGGGCACCGGCTTCCTGTTCCTCGAACTGCGAACTCCAGTAGCCGAAGTAGCCGGCTGCGCACACCGCCGCGACCACGCCGATGGCGCACAGCACGCGCGGCGCCAGCGGCCACTGGCCCGGATGGCGGCCGTTGAGGTCGCGGAACTGTTCGGCCAGTCCGGCGAACAGCTCGTTGAGGTTGATATTCGCGCTTGCCATCAGCTGCGCTCCCCGGACTTGCCCTTGGTGTCCCTGGCGCCGTCATCCGGCCGGTCCTTGTCGCGCGGGCGCTTGATGAACACGTTGAGGTTGAACTCGACCACTTTCTTGGCGGTCTTGCCCTGCCCCAGCCCGGTAGACTTCACTTCGATCAGGTCAGGCCGTTCCAGCCATGGCGACACGCCGGCCAGGTTGCGCAGCAGTTCGGAGACCCGTTCCTGCGACTGCGCGTAACCGTTGACCGCGACCTTCTGCCCATCCTGCCGGAAAGCCTTGAGGTAGACGCCGGGCGGCGTTTGCCTGACCAGCTCATCCAGCAGGTAGACTGGCTGGTTGCGGTCGCCCTGCAAATCCTCGACCGCCTGCTGGCGCGCCTTCAGCGCCTCGATTTCCTGCTTCAAGGTGGCGATCTCGGCGATTTTTTTATCCAGGCCGACGATGGCGGTTTTCAACTCCTGGTTGCGCGCTTCCTGGATGCCGATCGCGCGCGCGTTGTAGCCGCCGACCAGCAGCACGATGCCCACGCCGATCACGCCGCCCAGCGCCAGCAAGGCATAGAAGGCTTGCTTCTTCTGCTTGCGCTTTTCCTCGCGGTGCGGGAGCAGGTTGATGCGTATCATTAGCCGAATCTCCGCAAGGCCAGGCCGCAGGCCACCAGGTAGGCCGGCGCGTCCAGCCGCAGCTGCGCTTCACGCACCGAAGCGCCGATCTGCATGCCCTTGAACGGCGAGATGACGCCGCTGGCAATGCGCGTGCGGCTGGCCACCAGGTCCAGCAAGCCGGGAATCAGCGCACAGCCGCCGGCCAGGAACAACTGGTCGACGCGGGTGTAGGGCGTGGAGGTGTAGAAGAACTGGATCGCCCGGGTGACTTCCAGCGCGGCGCTTTCCAGGAACGGCGTCAGCAGATCGGCCTGGTAGTTGCCCGGCAGGTCACCGGTTTTCTTGCGCGCTTCCGCTTCGTCGAACGACAGGCCGTAGCTGCGCACGATATCCTGGGTCAGCGTGTTGCCGCCGAAAGGCTGCTCGCGCTCGTAGACCGTGACGCCGTCCAGCATCACCGAAATATGCGTCACCTGGGCGCCGATCTGGAACAGCGCGATCACCTGGCCGACGCCGCTGGCAGGCAGTTGCGCTACCACGCGGTCCAGCGCAGCGCGCGCGGCATAGGATTCGATGTCCATCACGGTGGCCTTGAGGCCGGAGGCTTCGGCAATCGCTACCCGGTCTTCGACTTTTTCGCGGCGCGAGGCGGCCAGCATCACTTCAATATCGTCGGCGGAATTGGCGGCCGGGCCGATGACGTCAAAATCCAGGCTGACTTCGTCCAGGGCAAACGGGATGTATTGGCTGGCTTCGGACTCGACCTGGATTTCCAGCTGGTCTTCCGACATGCCGGCGGGCAGGATGATTTTCTTGGTAATCACCGAAGCAGGCGGCATGCCCAGCGCCGCGTGGCGGGCGCGCGTGCCGCTTTTCTTCCAGACCCGGCGCACGGTTTCCACCACCTGGTCCATGTTTTCGATGTTGCCATCGGTGACGGCGTTGCGCGGCAGCGGCTCGGCGGCATAGCGTTCCAGCCGGATCTCGCCCTTGGCGCCCTGCGTCAGCTCCACCAGCCGCACGCTGGAAGTGGAGATATCGATTCCCACCAGCGGCGGGTTGCCCTGGCCCAGCAGGGCCTTCAGATCGATCATACGCGTCCCCCGGCGCCTTGAAGGCCGCCCATCCTGCAGTCCATCCGAACACGCTGTCGAACTGTTTGCATAAATGAAACTTGTTGTAAAACCTGGGTTTAGACGATTTATATCTGCCTGTACATTAAATCGAGCCAATTTAAGTGTAAAGGTATTTCTATTGTGCACAATTGCTGTGGTGTGAAGGATTCGCCACACTTGGAGGCTTCGGTCGCTCGCTTATAATGGCCGCGACAATCAAACCGAAAGATCGAACTGCATGACCACTAACAATTCGACAACCCCGCCTGGACCGGCTCCACGCAAAACCGCATCGCGCTTTTTCATGCTGGCCGGCCTGTCCGTTGCCGGCCTGGCGGTGACCGGCGTGCTGCTGGTGGTGTTCGGCCTGGCGATGGCGTATCCCAACCTGCCCGAGCTCGACACGCTGACCGATTACCGCCCCAAGATGCCGCTGCGGATCTTCTCCGCCGACAATGTGCTGATCGGCGAGTTCGGTGAGGAGCGCCGCAACCTGGTGCGCATCAAGGACATTCCCGACGTCATGAAGAAGGCCGTGCTGGCGATCGAGGACGACCGATTCTACGAGCACGGCGGCGTCGACTACACCGGCATCCTGCGCGCGGCGGTACACAACGCGGTGGGCGGCGGCGGCAAGCAAGGCGCATCGACCATCACGCAGCAGGTGGCGCGCAACTTCTTCCTGTCCAGCGAGCAGACCATCAAGCGCAAGGTCTACGAAATGCTGCTGGCGTGGAAGATCGAGAAAAACCTCACCAAGGACCAGATCCTGGAGGTGTATATGAACCAGATCTATCTGGGCCAGCGCGCCTATGGTTTCTCGTCCGCCGCACAAATCTATTTCGGCAAGAACCTGCGCGACATTAGCGTGGCCGAGGCCGCCATGCTGGCCGGCCTGCCGAAAGCGCCATCGGCTTACAACCCGGTCGTCAATCCGAAGCGTGCGCGCACCCGCCAACAGTACATCCTGCAGCGCATGCATGTATTGGGCTACATCAGCGACAAACAATACGAAACGGCCAAGGCCGAAGACCTGAAAGTGAAGACCGATAGCAGCGAGTTCGGCGTGCACGCCGAGTACGTCGCCGAGCTGGCGCGCCAGCTGGTCTACGAGCAATTCAAGGAAGACACCTACACGCGCGGCCTGAACGTGTTCACCACCATCACCAAGGCCGACCAGGACGCTGCCTACCTGGCGCTGCGCAAGGGCGTGATGGACTACGAGCGCCGCCACGCCTATCGCGGCCCGGAAGCGTATATCGACATCCCTGGCAAGAAGGAAGAAGCCGACGAGGCCATCGAAACCGTGCTGGCCGAGCATCCGGACAACGACGACCTGATCGCCGCCGTGGTGCTGGCAGCCACGCCACAGCTGATTACCGCCGTCACCGCCTCGGGCGAAGAAATCAAGATCAGCGGCGCCGGCCTGGAACAGGGCCGCTCTTGGCTGTCGGAAAAGAATCCGCCGAACAAGCGCATCCGTCGTGGCGCGGTGATCCGCGTCATGCAGGAAGGCAAGGACTGGCTGGTGGCGCAGATGCCGGAAATCGAATCCGCGTTTGTTGCGGCCAGCACCACCGATGGTGCGATCAAGGCCATGGTCGGCGGCTTCGACTACAACCGCAACAAGTTCAACCACGTGACCCAGGCCTGGCGCCAGCCGGGCTCGTCATTCAAGCCCTTCATTTATTCGGCATCGCTGGAACGCGGACTGTCGCCGGCCACCGTCATCAACGATGCGCCGATTTCGTTCGACGCCGGCCAGACTGGCGGCCAGGCGTGGGAGCCGAAGAACTACGACGGCAAGTATGACGGTCCGATGACCATGCGCAAGGGCCTGACCAAGTCGAAGAACATGATCTCGATCCGCATCCTGCACCGCATCGGCGCCAAGTACGGCCAGGAATATGCGACCCGCTTCGGCTTCGACGCCGACAAGAACCCGCCGTACCTGACGCTGGCGCTGGGGGCGGGCAACGTCACGCCGCTGCAGATGGCCGGCGCCTATGCGGTGTTCGCCAATGGCGGCTACAAGATCAGTCCATACCTGATTTCCAAGGTGACTGACGCCGACGGCAAGATCCTGTCGCAGGCGCATCCAGACCTGGCGGGCGACGAGAAAAACCGCGTGATCGACGAGCGCAACGCCTTCCTGATGGATTCGATGCTGAAAGACGTGGTGCGCTTCGGCACGGCGACCAAGGCGAATGTGCTGGGCCGGCGCGACATCGCCGGCAAGACCGGCACCACCAATGATTCGATCGACGCCTGGTTCGCCGGCTACCAGGCCAAGCTGGTGGGCATTGCCTGGATCGGCTACGACCAGCCGAAAAACCTCGGCAACCGCGAAACCGGCGGCGGCCTGGCATTGCCGATCTGGATCAACTACATGCAGAAAGCGCTGAAGAGCATCCCGGTCGAGGAACGTGCGGTGCCGGAAGGCGTGATGCTGGTGGGTGACGAGTACTACTATGCGGAGAATCCGCCGGGCACCGGGGTCAACAACCTCGATGCGCCGGGGCATGGCACCCCGGCCGAGGAAAAGGCCAAGGATGCCGTGAAGAACGAGCTATTCTAGGTTTCAGGCGTCAGGCGACACCACCACCGGCGCGCCGCCCTGCTTCGTGACTTCCTCGGACAGGGTGGCAAACAGCTCGGAGCCGTCGCGGGTATTGCGCCACTGGCCGTCCTTCTGGCGGTAGTGGTAACCGCCGGAACGCGAGGCCACCCACAGCTCCTGCATCGCGGCCTGGCTGTTGACGATAATCTTGCTGCCGTTGTCGATAAACTCGATCTCCAGCACGTTACCGCTGCGGCTGCACTCCACATCGGTCATGTTGGCGTCGTTCAAACGGTCGAGGGCGGCCTCGATTGCGTTCAAGGTGGCTTCGGCTTGCGCCAGGAATTCTGATTCGCCCATGCTACACTCCAGTATCTGCACAAAATAATTCGTGATTCTATCGTGAAGTCCACTTTCCGTTTGATTATCGGCACATCTACCCTGTGCCTGACCATATTGCTGAGCGGCTGCGGCCAACCCGGCCCGCTGTACCTGCCCAAGCCTCCTGCAGCCAAGCCCGCCGCCAAGAGTGGCGCTCCTGCTCCTACCGCCATTCCGGTTCCCACCGCTCCTCAACAATAAATTTTATGTCGCAATTTTCGTATAAAGACGGCGTGCTGCACGCCGAAAGCGCCTCGCTGAGCGCGATTGCCGAACAATTCGGCACGCCGACCTATGTGTACTCCAAGGCCGCGCTGCTGGCCAACTTCGCCTCCTACGCCGACGCCTGCCAGGGCCGCGACGCGCTGGTGTGCTACGCCATGAAGGCCAACTCCAACCTGGCCATCCTCGACCTGCTGGCACGCCAGGGCGCGGGCTTCGACATCGTCTCCGGCGGTGAACTGCTGCGCGTGCTGGCGGCGGGCGGCGATCCACGCAAGGTCATCTTCTCCGGCGTTGGCAAAAGCGTCGCGGAAATGCGCCTGGCGCTATCGCACGACATCCTGTGCTTCAACGTCGAATCGATCCCCGAGCTGCACCGCCTGAACGACGTGGCAGGCGCGCTGGGCAAAAAAGCCCGCATCTCGCTGCGCGTCAACCCGAACGTCGATCCAAAGACGCACCCATACATTGCCACCGGCCTGAAAGCCAGCAAGTTTGGCGTAGCGTTTGACGACGCGCTGGCCACCTACCGCGCGGCCGCGCAGCTGCTGCACCTGGACGTGGTCGGCATTGACTGCCACATCGGCTCGCAACTGCTGGACGACGCGCCGTTGCTGGAAGCGCTGGACCGGCTGATCGAACTGATCGACCAGCTGGGTGCGGAAGGCATCGAACTGCACCACCTGGACATCGGCGGCGGCATCGGCATCGACTATCGTGAACAAGGCGAATCGGCGCCGGTGGCCGTGGGCGCCTACCTGAGCCGCCTGTTCGCCAAGATCGACGCCTGGCGCGCCGCGCGTCACGACGGCAAGGCCATCAAAGTCATCTTCGAGCCGGGCCGTTCGATTGTCGGCGACACCGGCGTGCTGCTCACGCGCGTCGAATTCCTCAAGCACGGCGAAGAAAAGAACTTCTGCATCGTCGACGCGGCGATGAACGACATGGCCCGTCCGGCGCTATACCAGGCCTGGATGGACATGCAGCCGGTAGTGCAAGGTAGCGTCGACGCAGCGGTGTATGACGTAGTCGGCCCGATCTGCGAATCCGGTGACTGGCTGGCGCGCGACCGCTCGCTGGCCATCGCCGCCGGCGACCTGCTGGTAATGCACACGGCTGGCGCCTACGGCATGACCATGGCCTCCAACTACAACACCCGTGGCCGCGCCGCCGAAATCATCGTCGACGGCGACGTACCGCACCTGGTCCGCCAGCGCGAAAACCCCGCCGACCTCTACGCGCTGGAATCGCTGCTCAAATAAAACCTGGTGTCAGTTCTGCCAAACGTACACGGGCTCAACTGCTACGCAGTTGAGCCCGTGTACGTTTGGCAGAACTGACACCGGACTTTATTTGCGGATGGCGTACCAGACGCGCATCAGCAGCAGTACGCCGACGATGCTGCCGAAGATGATCGGCTGGGTGAAGTTGTGCTTGCCTGCTTTCATCCACCAGAAGTGCAGGATGGCGAGCGGGGCGATGATGTAGATGAGCCGGTGCAGCCATTGCCAGCGCTTGCCGCCGAGCCGCTTGATCATGCCATTGGTGCTGGTGAGCGCTAACGGGATCAGCAATACGAAGGCGATGAAGCCTACCGTGATGAAGGGCCGCTTTAAGACGTCTTTCCACATTTCCCGCACATCGAAGAAGTGGTCGAACCAGAGGAAGGTGATGAAGTGCAGCAGGCCGTAGAAGAAGGTGTAGAGCCCCAGCATGCGGCGCAGCTTGATCAGCCAGTTCCAGCCGCTTAGCCGCCTTAGCGGCGTGACCGCCAGCGTGATACAGAGGAAGTACAGGGTCCAGTCGCCCGTGCCGCGCGTGATGAATTCGAGCGGGTCGACCAGCTGGTCGGTGACCGTCAGATAGACCATGCGCAGCAAGGGCACCAGCGCCAGCACGAAGATGGCGCGCTTGAGCCAGCTGACTTGCGGCGCGCTCAGCGCGAGCGTCGGCTTCAGCATCAGTAGAATTTCTTCAGGTCCATGCCGGCGTACAGCGGCGCGACATCGTTGTAGCCGTTGAACATCAGCGTCTTGCGCTTGCGCGCCAGGAAGCCGTCTTCGCCGATGCGGCGCTCGGAGGCTTGCGACCAGCGCGGGTGGTCCACGTCCGGATTGACGTTGGAGTAGAAGCCGTATTCGCTCGGCGCCGATAGATTCCACGAGCTGCGCGGCTGGTCCTTGACGAAGCGGATTTTGACGATCGACTTGGCCGATTTGAAGCCGTATTTCCACGGCAGCACCATGCGCACCGGCGCGCCGTTCTGGTTCGGCAACACTTCGCCGTACATGCCGAAGGTCAGCAGCGCCAGCGGGTGATTGGCTTCGTCGATGCGCAGCCCTTCGGTGTACGGCCATTGCAGCACACGGCTGCCAACGCCCGGCATCTGCTTTTTGTCAGCCAGCGTGATGAATTCCACGTATTTGGCATTGCCGGTCGGCTCGACCTTTTTGATGATTTCGGAGAACGAGTAGCCGACCCATGGAATGACCATCGACCAGCCTTCCACGCAGCGCAGGCGGTAGACCCGCTCTTCCAGCGGCGCCAGCTTGAGCAGCGCGTCGAGGTCGAGCGTCATCGGTTTCTTGACTTCGCCTTCGATGGAGACCGTCCACGGCCGGGTTTTCAGCGTGCCGGCGTTGACCGCAGGATCACTCTTGTCGGTGCCGAATTCGTAGAAGTTGTTGTAGGTAGTGGCGTCTTTATACGGCGTTTGCTTGTCCATCGCCGAGAAGGCCGGATTGAGCTTGGCCGGCAATTTGGCGCCCGTGCCCTGCGCGAACGCTTCGCGCTGCGCCATTTCCAGCAGCGCCGCACTGCCAACCGCCCCCATGGCGATCTGCTTCATGAAGCTGCGGCGCGACTCGTACACTTCGCGTGGCGTGATTTCAGAGGAAAACGGCAGCTCGATGCCGTTGGGGCGACGCTGGATCAGCATGATGACTCCGGTAGGTTGGTGTTGGCTTACACCTTACACCAATCTACCAGAGCCAGTTTTAAACTTATGTTTACAATTTACCGTACGAGTGCAATCCGGACAGGAACATGTTGACGCCCAGGAAGGCAAACGTCGTCACCAGCAGGCCGACCAGCGCCCACCATGCCGCCGGACGGCCGCGCAGGCCGGTCATCAGGCGCATGTGCAGCCAGGCCGCATAGTTGAGCCAGACGATCAGCGCCCAGGTTTCCTTCGGGTCCCACGACCAGTAGCCGCCCCACGCTTCCGCCGCCCACAGCGCGCCCAGGATCGTCGCGATGGTGAAGAAGGCGAAACCGGCCGAGATGGCCTTGTACATCACGTCATCCAGCACTTCTTCCGACGGCAGGCGATCCTGCAAATAGCCCGAGGTGCGCAGCAGGTAGGCTGCCGCGACCATTGCCGCCAGGGCAAAGTTGCCATAACCGATAAAGTTGGCCGGCACGTGGATCTTCATCCACCAGCTTTGCAGCGCCGGCAGCAGCGGCTGGATGTCGGCGGCGTTGCGCGAGGTGGTGTACCACATCAGGAAGCCGATCGCCGCCGAGATCACCAGCAGCACGAACGGGCCCATCTGGCGGGTGGCGTAGCGCTGCTCGAAGTACAGGTAGAACATCGCGGTAATCAGCGAGAACAGGATGAAGACTTCGTACAGGTTGGAGACCGGGATGTGGCCGACGTCGGCGCCGATCAGATAGGACTCGAACCAGCGCACCATCATGCCGGTCCAGCCCAGCACCACGGCAGCCCAGCTG